>Ga0208044_1002137_pt1 | contig 9986 bp, 6 predicted proteins | sample Sb_taG_8_FD_187712 | JGI IMG/M metagenome (GOLD analysis project Ga0208044, IMG submission 187712) | Peat soil microbial communities from Weissenstadt, Germany - Sb_50d_c_BC metaG (SPAdes) (version 2) | ecosystem: Environmental > Terrestrial > Soil > Wetlands > Peat | place: Germany: Weissenstadt... | reverse complement strand
AACTTCAAGAGCGCCTGAACCACGATTATGGGGTGCGACGCCGAGGATCGACAAGACAAACCCTCGGGAGTAACCTGTTTGTGTCTTCTGTAATGGATATAAGGGACCTAACATTTCAGGTTTGGACCCGGCCACCGGCAAGCTGACGCCGCTCTTCAACCCCCGGCGCCATAAATGGAGCTACCATTTCCGCTACGAAGGCGGCGAGCTGGTCGGCCGCACCGCCATCGGCCGGACGACAGTCGAGGTGCTCCGAATCAACCTGCCCAACCTGGTCGCCTTACGGGAGGTCCTCATGGAAGATGGGTTATTCTAGTGATGTGACGATGGTATATCGGTGAGGCATATCGTCAGATAAAACTCACGGTTCTTGTCCCCTCGCTGGTGAAGCACGTAGGGGTTATTGGTGTCGGTTCTGTTTTCAACGAAAACAGAACCGACACCAATAATCCAAGCCACTGGCACTCTGCCGCCTGCCGAAAATTGGCTTCGTTCGCCTGCCCGATTCCGCTTTCGTTCGTCCTAAGTTTTAATATACCAACAACTAAAACCCGATCAATTTGGCTTCGTTTTGGCGCTTGCCTCTCACCGCCAGCTCCTTCCCTTCGGATTCACTGGCCACTGACCACTGGCCACTATTCTCCCGCCACGCGCCACTACCTCCCCGCCGTCCGCCAGACCAGCGGGGTCAGGTCGTGCCCAGACCCTCCCCCGCTGGCTACTGCCTGACACCGACCGCCGTATTGCCAAAGACCGAGCGGGGCCCAATCTCGACGAGCGGACCCTTTATCTCAGTATGCGCCTGCCAATCCAATTCCTGCGGACAATTCGCGCTGTTTCTTTTCCCTCAGGTGCTCGGCTTTTGCCAGTTCACTTCAAATTGGGAGGAGCATTTCACACAACCGTTTCGATCGGTATCATGCACCGAGTAAGCTCACTCTTCCGGGAGAGGTTCGCCTCCTATCGTCCCTGTATCTCCCTGGTGCCGAGAGTCCGCTGCCAATGTCGAAGTCTGTCACGATCGGTTCCAGGCCGGATTGCGACTTGGTGGTCAACGTCCCCTCGGTTTCTGGGCACCACTGCCGCCTGACGCGCGATGAAAATGGGTTCGTTCTCGAGGACCTGAACTCGACCAACGGAACCTTCGTCAACGGCGAGCGCATCCGCAGCGCGGTTCGTGTCAGGCTCACGGCGACCGATTCAATTCATCTGGGAAGCCACGCACTCTCGGCGGAGCGGCTGCTATCACTCATCGAACGTGAGCCAACCCCGACGATCTCATTTCGCGGCGCCGAGATGGTGATCGGCCGCGTCCTGGGCTGCGACCAGGTGATCGATCTTCCCATGATCTCCTCTCGCCACGCGCGGCTCTTCCGCGAGGGCGACCGGATCCTCATCGAAGATCTTCGTTCTTCGAACGGAACCTTCGTCAATGGGACTCGGGTCGAAGGGCCGGTCGTGCTCAATTCCGGTGACGAAGTTGGCCTGGGGAGCCATCTTGTCACCGTGGCCGCGGACTCGTGGACGCAGGCGGACGTCGTTCAGCCGGTCAGGTCAGGCGAGCCCCTTTCCGGGACGCCGCAGGCGGCGGTTCCATCCCTGACCGAGAGTTCAGTCACGTCATCGACGAGCAGCCCGGCGACGGGGCTCGCCGGTCTTCTCAGCCGTCCTTGGCGTCCGGTGGCTTTACTTGCCCAGGCTCCTCTGGCCGCCCTCCTGATCGTCGGCTTGGTGGGAACAAACTCTCCCGCTCCGATCCTGTTCTGGCTCGGCCTTGCCGCGATCTGGTTTGGTCTTTCCACTGGACTCTTCGGCCATGCCGTGAACGCGTTGCTCGAACGGATCGAATGGACCGGGAGCGCGCGGTTCGTCACTCTATTGCTCGCTCTTGCGGCCCTGTGTGCTGCTCAATGTGTCCTTGTCTGGCTTGTGGCCTCGAACATGGCCGGGCTCAAGGCGTCGACCCTTCCAGCGCTGAGCTTCTTGTTTCTGGCGGCGCTGGTGGGCCTGGCGATGGGGCTTGTGATTCTCGTCCTCGCTCCACGCCCAGCCATTGCCTGGTCAATCGCTGTCCTGCTGCTGTTGCTGTTCTCGTTCCTGGGCGGTTTTCGTCCGACGCTGCAAGACCAGCCTGTCTGGTTGAGGCCGATCGCGGGTCTTTTGCCCTCACGGTGGGCATTCGAGGGTCTTGTTCTGCTCGAAGCAGGCGAGCCCGAGATCCAGACGGCTGGAAGTGATTGGCAACCTGAGAAACCCGACATGGCTGAACTCTACTTCCCGGCCGCCACGCACCGCATGGGGACCAGTGCGGACGCGCTGGCTCTGGTGCTCATGTTGATCGGTCTGTCTGCCGCCGCCATCTTCCTCTCTGCAAACGCGACAATAGTGAAGCCGGGTAAGGATGGGGGCGTGCAAGCTACTCCGGCGGGCGAGTCGGAGGGTTCGGCCGCCTGAGTTTCGCGCCATGCTGCCCAGGCTGCGGCCACGCACTCGGTGAGGGTTCACCTGGGCTTCACCGGCGGCTGGGCAACGAGCGACTCCAGCTTTTTCAATCGAGTCAAGGCGGAGGGGTGGGCCCGATAGTGGTTGTCGAACAGGGAGGCGACCTTACCTGATTCTGGCAGGGCACGTTCCATCAGAAAATTGTTGTCTTCGGCGTACCCTTCCCACCTCCGGATGAACATCAGGCACTCCCTGCGTGTACAACCGAGCTTCTGGAGTTGATGCAGGGCCCAGGCGTCGGCAAAGTCCATCTGTTCCGGGTAGTAGCCCCGAGGAAAGATCAGCAGGTAGAAGAGCGTCAGGGTGCCGTAGGGCAGTTTCCGGACGTTGGCATCTTTGAGGCACGTCAGAGCGTGCTGTCGATCGACGTGGTAGATCTCATGAGCCAGTGCGAACTGAAGCGCATAGTTCTCATCCACGCTGATCCAATCCAGCAGTCCGCTTGTGACATAGACGTAGCCGCCCGGGTGTGAGAAGGCGTTGACGACCTTGGAGTCGAGGACGATGAATCTATAATTAATCTCCTTGCGCGCGAGGGCCGCCAGGAGCGGCTCGGCCGCCTCGTTGAGGCGGCGCTCCAGGGAACCCTTCATCAGCCGTCGGTTGAAGCGGGGCAGCAGGACCATCTCGTTCAGTTCGCGTCCCAGTTCCATTTCCTGCTCGGCGTTGAGCTGATTCAAATCCCATTTCTTCTTGGCTTGCGGAAGGCCAAAGAAACGGTCGAGATCTTCCAGTCGAGGCGCAGCTGGTTTCACGACTTCGGCCTTGGCGGTGGCAGGGCTCGATGTCTCGGTGGGAGCCGGCTTCGCGGGAGCGGGAGCGACTGTTCGCCCGGGGGATTCAGCCGGGGAAGGCGGTGACGAGGGCAGTGGAGCCCTAGCGATCGGCGGGGGTTGCGGCTCATCCATCCGATCGCTCTGCGCCGCTTGAGATGGCAGATCGCGCCCCGGCACCTCCGCTTCGCGTCTTGCTTCCTCCGCTGGCGAAGACGACACAGGAACGGCTTGCGCCTTCCTGGACTGGTCCAATGCGTCGCGGTGGACCCTTCCCACGCTGCCGACGAGCCAGGCCGACAGGGCCACATAGAGACAAGCGGCAAGTGCCGCTGTGATATTCTTGATCATGGGGTCTGCTTCCGTAGCTGCTTCAGTTCTTACCGTCGTTGCCGACCGCGGCTGTCACCTTGTCGTAGTGCATCCTCAGCTTCGTGTACAGCTCAGGGAAGAGCTCTCTCTCTTCCTTGCTCTGGGCCGCGGAGAACTGCAGGCCATGCTTGCGCATGTAAACTCTCAGGTCATTCACAGTGGTCCCGTGGTACTCGTCGAGATCGACGAGAGCCGGCTGGATCTTGTACGTCTTGAGCATCTCGACGATGGCGTCGAGCTCTCTCAAGGCTGCCCTGGCTTCGATAAATCGTCGATCATCCGGAACACGGCCCATGACCTGGTCAAGCTTGTCTGAGAGCTGCCCGACGGCCGACTTCAGCTTATCGATAGCCTCGATCTGTGCGGCTTTCTGGACGTGCTGCTCCAGGACATGGTCGAGAGCCAGCTCGTAGTCTCGTCGCTCGCGATCGAATTGTCGATCCTGAAAGGCAAGCGGCCAGGTCCCTCTCTCCTTGACCGTGAGGCGCTGCATCGAAAAGCTCTTGACCCCCTTCTCGGCCAGCTTGAACGGGATCCGCCGGACCTCATCGACCGAAACAGGCACATCCGCGGAGCGATGGATCGACTCCTGGATGAGCCCCGCGTTCATTTTCTCGAGCACCGCGTTGAGCGCACCACCATTGTCCACGTCACGCGCCTCCGGGCTCTTCAAGATCCGCTCGTGGTTCTGATTGAATTCGTCCCTCTTCTTTCGCAAGATGCCATCGCGGTGATCGACATTCTCCGCGTTCTCGTTCTTGAGCACGGACGCGATGTACTCGTTGAGTTTAATCCCCACATCGGCATTGATCGCGTTCGCTTGCGCGTCCAGCAGGTTCCCCATCCCGATTCCGTAGGCGGCCATACCCACCCCGCGGAGATAGTCACCCTGGGGCGTCGAACCTGGGCCTACGAAGACGACCTGGGCCACGGATCTTGTTCCGAGGCAGGCCAGGATGATAAGCATCGCCGCACTCGTTCGTGACATGCAAAAAGCCCCCCGAGTTGCTGCCGAAAATTGTGAATAGGGCCGTGAAGTTCCACCGCGAGTGGAATGACACCACCCGAGCCGGAAGACTGTTGCTCAAATGAGTTTATTGCGGTTCCCAACACGATGCGGAAGCCGCGAAATACATTCGGGTTGATGTGGTTCTTGGCGCGCCAGTGGCTGGTACACATGCGCGGAGCGCTCCACCAAGCCCCCCCGCGGACGACGAATGTATCCTTGTCGGGCTGCCCAATCTTGAACGGATCGATCGTCACTGCTTTCTCCCCCTTCGGATAGTCGTACCAGGCGTCGAAACACCACTCCATCGCATTCCCATGCATGTCATACAGGCCCCACTTGTTCGGCTGGGATTCGGCAACTTCGTGCGGCCGGCACCCGCTGGGGCCCCGTGACCAGACCAACTTTTCCGGCACGCTGAAGTCCTCGTCGGAGCCGGCGCGACAGGCATATTCCCACTCCGCTTCGGTCGGCAGGCGGTATACGTACCCGCGTGGCAACATGCGGGCCTTATGCTCCAGGTTAGTGAGTTTCCGGCAATACTCCGCCGCCTGATCCCATGCCACCCAGTCCACCGGTAGATAGGAAGAGCCTGTGACCCGGCTGGGGTTCGCACCGGTCACCTTGCTGAATTCTCCCTGGGTGACCTCGACCTGGGCCATCCAGTACCCTCTCGTCAAGCGCACGCGATGCCGCGGCTCCCTCTCGTTCTTCGGATCCCGCGAACCCATCTCGAATTCGCCGGGTGGGATCCACGCCATCGGGGTTCCGGTCGTCTTCACGGCGAAACGCCCCCCGGTTTTCGGCCGAGGGGGATAGCCCTCGGAGATCTTGGCCAGCCGCTCTGCCGCGTCGCCGGCTTTGAAGGCTAACTCGGTCGGCGGGGTTGTCCAGCCGCAAGCGGCGACGTCCTGCTCTGTCAGAGGCCGAAGCGAGCAGCGGTGGATCACGGCGGAATCCGGGGTCTCCGACCATATCTTCAGATAGCAATCAGTGGGCCAGCACTCGACCGACAAAACGCGGTTGTTCTCGTGGAACAACGTTTGGACGCCGTCCCCGGCCACCAGTTTCAAGCTGATCCGCCGCTCCGGGGCGAAGTCCCGAGACCCATTCCACCCCCAGCCGCCATGATACCAGTGCGGGAGGGCACACTCGATCATGTCCCGCTCGGGCTTCCAGTACAAAGCGATCTGGGCTTCGTTGAACGGGCCGCCGAGACAGAACCTCATGCCGCCGCGCCTGTGGACGGTGACTTCGACTTCGCACACGTATCGGGACACCGACAGTCGAGGGTAGACGAGCGCCGCTCTTGTCGTTAGCCGGGCGAAGGCGTCCTTGATGGCCCACGGCAGCGCGGTGCCCAGTTCATTGAAACCAAAAGGATCGGGCCCGAACGTGATGGGGTCGATGAATTGCCTGCCCCCCAGCCCGTTCGTCGCCACCCGGAACGGTCCGGGGGGTATGGGCTTTCGCGGTTCCGCCGCCTTGGCGGCGGGTGTCACTGGTGGCTTGCCCGGCGGTGTGCGAGCGGGGCTCTCGGCGGCACTGTCGGGCGAGACGCCGCTACCTCTGGCCGGATTCAGCCCAACTCGATCGGGCTTATCGCCGACTCGCGGATCACTTTGTTCCTTGAGGACAAAATCAATAAACGCGTATTCCCAATTCCATCCGATCGGGAAATGTTCCACAACGACCGTGCTCCTATTAAAGGGGACCGTGATCGCTTGCCACCCTTGGGCGAACCGGATCCGGGAGCGGTGAAACTCCTTATTGTTCACCTTGACGACAATGCGGCCGCCATCGTTTGCCGCGTCCGGAAAGCTATGGAAGACCAGCACCAACTCCCCGGCTCGATCCTTCGTGATCCTGGTGAAGTCGATCGTCGCGGGCCTGTCCCCACCGAACGGGTGAGTGAAGAGCACATCGTTCCGGCCGAACGCATCTCTTGCAAAGAATCTGGACTTGGATTCATAGAATCGCCAGTTGTATTCGGCATATTGCAAAGAGCCATTACGAAGTTGATCCAGATGAGGTCTATACTCTGAATTGACATCGATCAAATCGCAGTATTTGTTCTTGACGGCGAGGTCCATGACGGGTGGCACTGGCCGCTCGTCAGCCACGACTGGGGCCGGGCTCACGATGGTCGGGGCCTTGCCGTCGAGCCCCTTGATGGCGATGTTGCGGAAGCGAGCGCTGCCACGAGCTTCGGCCTGCGGGCTGATGCGCCACGGGCCTTCCCAGGTGCTAGAGACCTCGTTAAGCACGACCCCGTTGAGCCGTACGGTAAACTTCTGGCCCTCGTTGCGGATCTCGTAGGTATTCCACCCACCATCGGTCAGCTCTGCGCGCCGCGTCCGGCCGAAGAAGTTCCCGTCCTTCGAGGGAGCCTGGGGCCTGCTCAGCAGACCCTTGTCGGAGTAAATGTCGCCACATCCGTAGGCGTCATTCGATTGTTCGCCACAGATCTGGCACTCGAAAACCTTCCTCTCGACGCCTTGGGCCGGAACGGTCAGGAAGGTGAGGCCGGCATCCTCACCGGGGCCGATGTGGTAGTCGAGTGATAAGACAAAGTTGGAATACGCGGCTTGCGTCGCGAGCCTCCCCCAGTTGCCCGGAAAGCAGGCGAGTTCGTTCCGGTCGACGAAGAAGATCTCTTCCGGCGCGATTTCGTCGTTTCCGCGGAAGGCGGTCCAGCCGGATAGGTCCTTGCCGTTGAATAAGGAAACCCAGCCTTCGCGGTACGGATTCTTCGGCGCCGCCGGGCCAACCGGCCGCAGCGATTCGATCGCGGGCGGACCCTCCCACAGTGTTTTCCCGTCGGGGGCCGTTACCCTGATGTTCTTGAACCGATAGGCCGAACAGTGGGTGCGCAAGCCCACCCGGCCTCTCGGGTGAACGTTGTCGTCGACTTTGAGGTGCACGACCTCCTTCGCGCCGTCGAGGAGGATTCCCTCGACCTCGCGGCCACGGACCCGGACGCGGGCGGTGTACCACTTGAGGTTCTCGAAGCGGCGGCCGACGTTCCGCAGCCAGCGGTATGTTCCCTTCTCATGGGCTTCGATTATGCTCTGAGTACCATTCGACACCGAATTCGTAAACATGAGATTGTTGGCTTTGTCCGCGCCGCGGACGACCAAGGAGGCCGCATCGAAACCATAGATCCGCATCAGGTCGACGGTGAAGTCGTAGTCGGTCCATTGGTCGTTGCCGAACATCAGGTAGGGCCAGGGGAAACGGCCGTCAATTTGCATCAGTTCGTCCCCCTGGACGATCCACTGGCCCTTGTCGATGGTGAACTGCTTGGGGTCGAACGGGCTGGGGCGGATGCCGTCGGGCGGTGGGTCGATGCGCACAACAAACCGTGTCACCCCGCCCGACTCAACGATCACTTCTTTGCCGGTCACTTGAACCCCGTTCACCTTGACCTGGACCGAGTGTTTGCCGGGCGGGATCGTGATCTGCGCGTGACCTTTGCCGTCGGGCCATTCAACGGTGAATGTGTCACCGTCGGCGGTGACAACGGACTGTTAGGGGAGGTTCTCGAAGACGATCGTCCCGTTCTTGGTCCTGAAGATCACCACCGAGGCGACGACGAGCCCGAAGAGCAACACCCCGGTCGCGATCGACGCCCAGACCCACGGAGGGCGACGCACCGGAGCCGAGGTGGGCGCGATCTCTGGTTTCGGTTTCACCACGGCCGTCGAACGCTCCGTCTCCTTGATCTCGATCAGGCTCTCCCACGCCACTTCTTCCGGGTTCGGCTTCGACGGACCCCGTGGCGCGGGGGCTGGGGCCGCGCCGAGGGTCGCCGGTTGCGCCGGTGCGGACCCACCGCCGACAAGCTGGGGAGACGAGGCCGCCTGCCCGACGCGGGAGATCTCGGGGGTTGGTCTGGCCCCCGGGTTCGCGCTCGGCTTGAAAAACGGCTTGAGCGCCTCGGCCACCTCGGCCGGCGTCTGGAACCGCCGCTCTGGCTCCTTGGCCAGCATCTTCGCCACCACAGCCGCCAACTCGGACGGGACCACCGGGCGAGGCAAGTTCAGGGGCATGGCGTCCATCGAGTGGTGCGCCTGAAGCAGCTCGTAGAGACTGGGCGCGTCAAAAGGCGGATGGCCGGCCAGGAGGCAATAGAGCGTGCAGCCCAGACTGTAGATGTCGGCCCGGATGTCAGCCTTCTGGGCATCGACCGTCTGCTCGGGAGCGACGTAGTGTGGCGTGCCGAGCATCTGGCCCTCGCTGGTTAAGCCGCCGTCGACAGTTCTCTCGCTGGTCACCTTGGCCAGGCCGAAGTCGAGAACCTTGACCACGGGCTTGTTGCCGTCGCGAGCGAGCATCAAGTTGCTCGGCTTGATGTCGCGGTGGACCATGCCGTGCTCGTGGGCGTGCTGGAGGCCGAGTGCCGCCTGGTACACGAAATTGCAGGCGTGCGCCACCGACAGCGGGCCGCTCTTCTCCACGAGCTTGGACAGGTCGTAACCATCGACGAACTGCATCGACAAAACGATGCTCTCGCCGACCCGCGTCGCCGAGTAGGCGGTGACGATGTTGGGGTGATGGAGCTGCGCCGCGGAGCGGATCTCGCGGAGGAACCGCTCCAGCACTCCCTTGCGGTTCAAGAGGTGGGAGCTGACGACCTTGAGCACCTCTTTCCGCCCCATCATCCGGTTCTCGGCCAGGTACACCACGCCCATGCCGCCACGTCCCAGCTCCCGGAGCACCTGGTAGTCCGGGTGCTCGGCCAGGCCCGGAGGCAATGTGCTGGCCGGTGGTGGCGATGGCGTTCGCGACTCTCCACCCAGCTTGGACAACCCCGCCAGCGATGAGCCGATCGGAGGGATCGACTCGGGCCGGGCCTGAGCATCCCGGAGCCGGCCCACGAAGCTGTCCGAGGTGACCTCGGCGACCTGGCGGCGGCACGAGTCGCACTCCGCCAGGTGCTTGCCGACCGCCTCGGCCAGCAGGTCGTCGAGCTTGCCCAGGCCATAGGACTGCAAGGTCTTGTCAGACGGGTGCGCAGCGGCGGGGGCGGCCATCGCGGACTCCTTCACGGACCTGGGGAACGTCAAACCTTAGCTACCAGCCCAAGCAGCCTGGCCATCGTACAATCTTCGCCTTTATCCGTGTTTCATCCGTGTTTCATCCGTGGCTAGATCATCTTCAAATTCGTTTTCGGCCACGGATGAAACACGGATGAAACACGGATGAAAACTCAACTGGAAGCAACTTCAGTGGCCAAATTCATTAATTCATTAGCCGGATGTAAGCTTGGCCAAATGATCGGAGGCCCGTTCGTCGTTACACCTTCAGCAGAAAGCGCTGCTCGCCGATCT
>Ga0208044_1002128_pt1 | contig 10010 bp, 11 predicted proteins | sample Sb_taG_8_FD_187712 | JGI IMG/M metagenome (GOLD analysis project Ga0208044, IMG submission 187712) | Peat soil microbial communities from Weissenstadt, Germany - Sb_50d_c_BC metaG (SPAdes) (version 2) | ecosystem: Environmental > Terrestrial > Soil > Wetlands > Peat | place: Germany... | reverse complement strand
TGGGTCTTGACTTCCCATGATCCACCTCGTAAGCCTGCGAAACAGTAGTTGCTCGCGACGGGCAATGTACCACTCAGCTAAGACGGCCACGCCGTGCGAATCAGCGCATGGTCAGGTTTTTTTATTGCCGCTTCCAACAGCCCACATCCCCGAAGACGGAGGCGATGAGAACTTATGCGAGTGATGCTCGATTACGGCCGTTCCGGCATGGCCGTAGACGTACCCGACGATCGCCTGGTGGGACCCCTGGCGGTCCGGGAAGTGTCTGTTAGAAGACCCTTCCGCTGCGGTCGCCACTGCCCTCGAGCGGCCGATCGGAGCGCCGCCGCTGCGGGAACTGGCGGCGGGACGTCACGACGCCTGCATCGTTGTCTGCGACATCACGCGGCCGGTGCCGAACAAGTTGCTGCTCGGGCCGATCCTCGACGTGCTGCACGGGGCCGGCATTCCCCGGGAACGGGTGCTCATCCTGGTCGCCACACCGAGGGGCTTGGGAATCCCGAGTTCGAATCGCTGTTCCGCGACAATCCATCGATCGAGGTCTTCATGAAGCGAATCCTCGGCGAGGATTACTTCGTGAAGGACCAGTGGCAGGTCGAGGAGCTGGCCAAGGTCCGCCGCAAGGCCCGGGTGAAGATGGTCGCCGAGGGCGTCGCCCCGGAGGTCCTCGCCCGCTGCTTCGTCGAGCCTGCGCGCGACGTCGAGTCAGCCCTGGCCGACTCGCTGGCCGAGTATGGACCGGATGCGAGGGTTGCCGTCATCCCCAAGGGGCCGTATGTCCTGCCGGTCCTGGCAGGGTAACCCTCGCCGCCTCCCGCAGGACGGTAATTGTCCTTTCCTTCCCGAAGAGGAGTCTCCCATGTCCAACTTCCAGCGACGGGACTTTCTGACAGGGGCCGCGGCGTTCGCGGCGGCCACGACCGCAACTCTGGTCGGGACCAGGCGGGCGGCAGCCGACGACCAGCCGCCTTTGCCGATCCGCGGCAAGGAGGGCGCACCGATCATTGGTCCGACGAACCCCACGCGCGAGGCCCAGAACACAGACAGGCTCGCGCCGCCGAAGACGGACCACGGCACGATGCCCAACCTGAGATTCTCATTTGCCGACGTCCACAATCGGTTGCAGCCCGGCGGCTGGGCTCGGCAGGTGACCGGACGAGAGCTGCAGATTGCCCAGGCGCTTAACTGCGTCAACATGCGGCTCAAGGCCGGCGCGGTCCGGGAGATGCACTGGCACGTTCCGGACGAGTGGGGGTTCGTGCTCAAGGGCCGGATGCGGATCACCGCCGTCGACCAGGACGGGCACGCCTTCCAGGACGATATCAGCGAGGGCAACATCTGGAACTTCCCGGGCGGCATCCCGCACTCGCTCCAGGGACTGGAGGGGGACGGTTGCGAGTTCCTGCTCGTCTTCAACGACGGCAACTTCAACGAGGATGCGACCTTCCTGGTCACGGACTTTCTGGCCCACATCCCGAAAGAGGTCCTCGCCAAGAACTTCGGCGTGCCCGAAAGCGCCTTCGCCAACATCCCCAAGGAGGAGCTCTACATCTTCGAGTCGCAAGTGCCCGGCCCGCTCGACGCGGATCGGGTCGTCGGCGCCGGGCCGGTACCCGTGCCCTACAGCCACCGGCTGATGGACCAAGAGCCGATCCAAACGAAGGGGGGCAGGGTCCGCATCGTCGACTCCTCCAATTTCCCGGCGGCCAAGGAGATCGCCGCCGCGCTGGTCGAGGTCGAGCCCGGCGGGATGCGCGAGCTGCACTGGCACCCGAACTCGGACGAGTTGCAATACCACATCGCGGGCCAGTCGCGGATGACGGTGTACGCTTCCGGTTCGACCGCGGGCACCTTCGACTACCAGCCGGGCGATGTCGCCTACGTGCCGAAGAGCATGCCCCACTACATCGAGAACACGGGCACGACGACGCTGCGGTACCTCGAGCTGTGGCAGTCCGACCACTTCGCCGATGTCTCGCTGGCGCAGTGGTTGGCGTTCACGCCGTATGAGCTTGTGAAGGCGCACCTGAACATCGACAAGTCGGTCCTGGCGAAGGTCTCGACACACAAGACGCCGGTGGTGCCGGGCTGAGGCGGTGGTAACCGAAGGAGATTGTCCTCGATCGAGCTCGTTCGCAAAGTAAACGAAATTGCGAGTGAAAAAAGTGACAGCCACCAAATCTGGAGAATCCAGATAATGCAGGTAACAGTGACAAGCCTATGATTGTTTCTTCGGCCTTCCACGGGGCCGAATCGTCCATTCCAGCCCCAATCGCTTGGCCGTGTCCGTGACCCAGTTAGGATCGCCGAAGGGCCGACCGCGATTGACGCAGAACGCAGCGCCACCACTTCGGCTTCAGTTAGGATCGCCGAAGGGCCGACCGCGATTGACGCAGAACGCAGCGCCGCCACTTCGGCTTCCGTTTGCGGTCGGTTGACAAGTTGCAGCCAATCGGTGGGGCGAGGCAAAGGCCACGCCGAGAGCATGGGAAACGCCGGGTCTTCGCGCTCCACACGGCGCAAACTCGACCAACGCCACGATTCCGCTCGCTCCACGAGGTTTGCACGCAGGGCATTCCGCTCCACGTAGCGAACGACCTGGTAGAAGTAGTCTTCTGTTTCCACCGGGAAACACTGGTAACGCCCTTGATAGAGATGGCCGTACCCGATCTCGTGACGATGCTCCTTCCACCGTTTCACATGCGTGTTGGTCACTTGCTGCATGAACGCGGGAAGATCGCCATCCCGCTCGGGCCAAACGACGAAATGCCAATGGTTGGACATCAAACAGTAAGCGCACAGCCGCATCCGGCGAGTTCGCAGCGTTTCCTCAACGACCCGCTCGAACGCCAAGAAGTTCTCGTCCTTGGTGAAAAGCACTCTCCGGCCCACGCCTCGGTTGAGCACGTGGAAAACCATCCCCCCCGGAGAATCTCGCCTCGGTCGTGACATTCACGGCTTTTACCAAGATATCCCAGCTTTGTCAATTTGGTGGCTGTCACCTTTTCCGTACGGACGAGCATCGCCCGACGCCAGTTCAACGTTGATCGCGTCATCGATCCTGAGCGCCGGCGCGATTCTGGCCGCGATTCAGTTGGCCGCCGGGACACTTTAGAATGGAGACCGACCGATGACACATCCTGTTCTTGGGGACGTCAAAGTGAGTCCTGGCATCCGGTCCGAAGGGCAGGCGAACGGCTGGTGCCGGCGCAGGGTGAAGAAGGCCGCGCGGTTGGCCCGGATCGCGCGTTGGATGAACGGGCGTGTCCTGGAGACCGGAGCCATCGTCGAGGCCTTGCAGACGCTGATCGAGCCTGGTGATGCCGTGGCTCTCGAGGGGGACAACCAGAAGCAGGCGGATTTCCTCTCGCGGGCGCTCGTCCAGCTTGAGCCGGCGAAGGTTCATGATCTGCATCTCTTGATCGGGAGCGTCAGCCGGCCGGAACATCTGACGCTGTTTGAGCGGGGCATCGCCAGCAAGCTCGATCTCTCTTTCGCCGGTCCGCAGAGCGTACGTCTGGCGCAGCTTCTTGAGGACGGCAAACTCGAAATCGGCGCCATCCACACCTATGTCGAACTCTATGCACGGATGTTCGTAGACCTGATGCCCGACGTGGCGCTGGTCTGCGCCGAGCAGGCCGACCGCCAGGGCAACCTCTACACCGGCCCGAACACCGAGGACACGCCGACCATCGTCGAGGCGACGGCCTTCCACGACGGCGTGGTCGTCGTGCAGGTCAACGAAATTGTGGACGAACTACCGCGCGTCGATATCCCGGCCTCCTGGGTCGACGTCATCGTTGCGGCGGACAGGCCATTCCAGGTCGAGCCCCTCTTCACGCGCGACCCGAGGCTGATCAGCGAGCTGCAGATCCTGCTCGGCATGCTGGTGATCCGAGGGATCTACGAGCGCCACGGCGTGACGACGCTCAATCACGGCATCGGCTTCGACACGGCGGCGGTCGAGCTGCTGCTGCCGACCTACGGTGAACGGCTCGGGCTGCGTGGGAAGATCTGCCGCAACTGGGTGCTCAACCCGCACCCCACCCTGATTCCGGCAATCGAGAGCGGCTGGGTCGAGAGCGTCGTCTGTTTCGGCAGCGAGGTCGGGATGGCGGACTATACCCGCGCCCGCCCGGACGTGTTCTTCACCGGGCACGACGGCAGCCTGCGGTCGAACCGCGTGCTCGCTCAGCTCGCCGGCCAGTACGCGGCGGACCTGTTCATCGGCTCGACGCTGCAGATGGACGCCGAGGGAAACTCCTCGACGGTCACCCGGGGGCGGCTTGCCGGCTTCGGCGGCGCCCCCAACATGGGCAGCGATGCGCGGGGCCGCCGCCACCCGAGCGCGGCCTGGCTGGAGATGATCACGCGGAAGAGTCCTACTGCCCGGGGACGCAAGCTCGTGGTTCAGATCGTCGAGACCTTCCACAAGAGCGGCGAGCCCTCGATCGTCGATACGCTGGACGCCGTCGCGGTGGGCAAGAAGAGCGGCATGCCTGTGGCGCCGGTCATGATCTACGGCGACGACATCACGCACGTCGTGACCGAGGAGGGGATCGCCTATCTCTACAAGACCGAGGGCATGGAGGAGCGCAAGGCGGCCATCGCGGCCGTCGCCGGCGCCACGGAGATCGGCCTGCGGGCCGATCCGGGTCGGACTGCGGATCTCCGCTCCCGCGGGATCGTGGCCACTCCCGAGGACCTCGACGTCCGTCGAACCGAGGCAAGCCGGACGCTGCTGGCGGCGCGCAGCATCGATGACCTCGTGGCCTGGTCCGGCGGCCTCTATCAGCCGCCCGCCCTATTCCGGAGCTGGTGAATCATCATGAGCCAAACCCCCTATCGCGGTACGGATTGCCAATCCGTCTGGCCTTTCACGGACCGATCCGCTAGCCCTCCTACCGCTCTTGATCTATCGACTTTGGCCGTGTCCGCGCTGATTGACGAAGCGGAACTCACGCCAAAGCCGGCGCTGGTGGACCGCAGAAGTAACGGAGCGCATTACGACCTCGATCTGGCCCGACTGCGGCGTTCCGCACTTGCCTTGCAGGACGGCTTCGCCGCCCTGGTGCGAGCGGCTGCGAGCCAAGAGTTTCTGCGGTTGCGCGAAGAGATCGGACGCATCGGTCGCGACATGGAGCGGCGCATGATGGCGGCGACCGACGGCAGCAACGCGCACCGGGGCGTGATCTGGGCACTCGGCTTGCTGGTCGCCGCTGCCGCCCAGCGCCGTTCGGAGAGCCATCCGGCCAGCATTGCGGCAACGGCGGCCGCTCTGGCGCGGCTGCCGGACCGATTTGCACCCCGCCCGCTAAGCAACGGGGAACGGGCCCGCTTGCGATTTGGCGCGACCGGCGCCCGTGGCGAGGCCCAGGCAGGCTTCCCGCATGCGATCCTCATCGGCCTGCCGACGCTCCGCGCGGCGCGGGGCCGAGGGATATCGGAAGACTGTGCGCGACTCGATGCGCTCATGTCCATCATGGCCAGCCTCGATGATACTTGCTTGCTCCATCGCGGCGGTCGTGCAGCGCTCCAGGCGGCGAAGACGGGCGCGTGGGCCGTGCTCGCCGCAGGTGGGACGGCAGCAGTGGCTGGACTGGAGCGCCTGCATCGGCTGCATGCCGACCTGATGGCACTGTGGGCTTCGCCGGGCGGCAGCGCCGATCTCCTGGCCGTCACCGTGTTTCTCGATCGGTTGGAGCGCGGATCCCACCCGTCAACTGCACAACAGGAGTCCTTCCATGGAAACGCTGAACTTCGAGTATGAGGCAAAGGGGCCATTGACGCGCCGGGCTCATGTCGGCGTCGTCGGCTCCGGCGACCTGGAAGTCCTGATCGAGCCTGCCGACAAGCCGATCGCCCAGGTCCGGGTGCGGACCAGCGTCAACGGCTATGCCCAGGTCTGGAAGGCGGTGCTCGACCGGTTCTTTTCCCACTTCGAGCATGCCGCGCGGGTGGAGATCAACGACTTCGGAGCAACGCCCGGGATGGTGGCGTTGCGGCTCGAACAGGCGGGGGAACTGGTGAAGCCATGACGCCGACGGAACACTGTACCGATCCGACCGCCGCGGAGCGCCGCGACCGCTTCCTGTCGCGCCGGAGCGTCATCGAGATGAGGGCGCGCGAGCGTGCCCAGGCGCTCCTTGACCCCGGTAGCTTCCGCGAGCTGCTTGGCCCGTTCGATCGCCTGGAATCCCCCTGGCTTCCGCTCCAGGGGATCGTGCCCGAGTCCGATGACGGCGTTGTCATCGCGCGCGGGGAACTCGCGGGCAAGCCCGCCGTGATCATGGCGATCGAGGGGGCGTTTCAGGGCGGCAGCATGGGAGAAGTCTCCGCCAGTAAGATCGCGGCCGCGCTCCGGCTCGCGAGAGGCGACTGGGAGAGCGGCAAGGCGATCTTGCCGGTGCTGTTGCTGGAAACCGGAGGCGTTCGGCTGCAGGAGGCCAATCTTGGGGAGGCTGTAGTCGCCGAGATTCATGCCGAGATCATTGCCCTGCGTCGCCACGTCCCGGTTATCGGCGTTATCCACGGAATGGTCGGTTGCTTCGGCGGCATGTCGATCGCTGCCGGGCTGTGCAGCTACCTGGTGGTCCTGCCACAGGCCCGGCTCGGACTGAACGGCCCGGAGGTGATCGAGCAGGAGGCAGGCATCGACGAGCTCGACGCCAGCGACAGGCGCCTGATCTGGAGCCTGATGGGTGGCGAACAGCGCTACGAAACCGGCTTCGCCGACGCGCTGATCGAGGATGACGCCGAGCAACTGCGGCAGGCCATCCGGGACCTTGCGGCCCGTGGCCTTCCCGCCCGGCATCGCTCCGAGGCGGTTGACGACTACCAGCGCCGCCTGGCGAAGATTGATCCGACAAGGCCGCTGGACGGTCCCGCGCTGCGTCGGCTCTGGCCGCAAGGAGACAGGCAATGAGCACAAGCGAGCTATCCAAGCGCGGACGGACCTGGTTTGACGCACTGGCCGACGGGGCACAGCGCATCGAGACCGGTCTGGCGAGCGTGCTCGTCGCGGATGCCACCCTGGCGGACGAGCGAGTGCGGCTGCTCGCGATTGTGCCGGATCTGCACAACCGCTTTCCCCGGGCTCGACACGGCGAGGTCGGGCTCGATGAGGCCTGGGCGCTGGCCTACCATGTGCGTGAAGCGATCGCCGCCGATCGTTCCGGTGTGCAGCGGCCTCTGATCGCCATCGTCGATGTCAACAGCCAGGCCTATGGGCGCATTGAGGCACTGCTGGGCATTTTCCTTTCCCTCGCCGCGGCTGCCGACGCCTATGCGACGGCCCGCATGAGCGGACATCCGGTCGTCGCCCTGGTGGTCGGCAAGGCCATCTCGGGAGGATTCCTGGCGCATGGCGAGCAGGCCCATCGTCTGCTGGCGCTGGATGCTCCCGGAGTCATGGTCCATGCGATGCCCAAGGAATCGGCGGCGCGCGTCACGCGGCGCTCGGTGGAAGAACTGGACGCGCTGGGCAAGACCATCATTCCGATGGCGTACGACATCCGCCAGTACGCCAGGCTCGGCTTGCTGCACGAGCTGATCACCGGGATCGACGCGGATGCTCCGTCGGCCCCACAGATCACGCGGGTCAAGGAACGAGTGGCCGCGGCCATCGCCGATATTCGCGTCGATCCCGGCGATCTGACCAGCCGGCTGAACAATCCCGAGGCGAAGGTCCATCGCGCCGCATCGATCGAGGTACGCAGGAGGTTGGCAGAACAATGGAATGCTTGATGCCTCCCAGTCCGGCCCCGACCCATGACCTGATCCGACTGCGCGAGCCGATCGCGCTAGCGGTGAACGCGCCGGTGCCGTCGTGGGTCGAGCGGGCGCTGAGACGGATTCCCTGGGTGGTCGTCCGCCGCGGCGCTGTCCGTGAGGGGATGATCCCGGTCGGCGTGCGCGGCAGGGCGCGATCGCAGCGGTTTGCCGCCTTCCTGGCGGTCTCCGAGGTTGCCGGCCGGCTGTCACCCGAGGATCTGGCTGCTTCGCCTCACGTCATCGAGCGGGAACGCAAGGACGCGGTGCCGGCTCTGGCCGCGCTGGCCCGTGTCGCGACCGTCCTGGCCTGCCGAGGTCAGCGCTGGGGGCCTGGCGGCAGTGTCGGCTTTGAAGTCGCGACGGGTGTACCGACGGCAACAGCGTCGAGCGATCTCGATTTGATTCTTCGCCAGGACTGGAGGCTCGGGCCGGACGAGGCGGTCGATCTGCGAGCAGCCCTGGCCGAAGCGGCGGCGCCGGCCCGGGTCGACGTGCTGCTCGAGACGCCGGGTGGCGGCGTCTCGCTCGCGGACCTCGCCGCGAGGCCAGAGCAAGTGCTCGTGCGCACGCCAGAAGGCCCTCTTCTTACGGCCGATCCCTGGAGGTTGAGCGCGGACACGTACCTGGACCGATTGTCATGATGGTCGCTTTCCTGTTCCCGGGGCAAGGAGCCCAGGTCGAAGGCCTGCTCCATCATCTCCCAGAACATCCCGAGGTCACGCGGACAATCGAGGAGGCGAGCGACGCCCTCGGCCTCGACATCGATGCCCTCGACAGTGCCGAGGCCCTGCGCTCGACTGCCGTCGTTCAGCAAGCGCTGCTGATCGCCGGCGTCGCCACGGCACGGGCCCTGATGGCCGAACACGTCCATCCCGCCGCCGTCGCCGGCATGTCAATCGGCGCCTTCGGCGCCGCGGTCGCCTGCGGCACGCTGTCCTTCGCCGATGCCTTGCCGCTCGTCCGTCTGCGCGGCGAGATGATGCAGGCGGCCTTCCCGGGCGGCTATGGCCTCGCCGCCATCGAGGGTCTCGACGAGGCCCACCTGGAAGTCATCGTGGATCAGGTCGGGACCGCAGAATCTTCGGTCTTTATTTCCAACATCAATGCGCCCCGGCAGCTCGTCGTCGCCGGGAGTGATGCCGCGCTCGATGCGGTGACAGCCCGGGCTCGCCTGCAGGGCGCGCACCATGCCGAACGTCTGGCGGTCAGCGTCCCGTCGCATTGCCCGCTGCTTCAGCCGGTCGCGGATCGCCTGGAGCAGGAGATGGCCAGGCTCCCGCTTCGGCCGCCGTCGATGCCCTATGTGAGCAATCGCGGCGGCCGCCCCCTCTCTGACGCCGAAGCCATTCGCCAGGACCTCGCGACCGGCGTCGCGCATCCGGTCCGCTGGTACGACGCCCTCGAAGTCACGCGCGAGCTCGGCGTGGAACTCTTCATCGAGATGTCCCCGGGCCATGTCTCGACCCGTCTCGTCACGGAGTTGATTCCGGGCGTCAGGGCTGTCGCGGTCGCGGATCAAGGCCTCCGCTACGCGACCGTCCTCGCCGCACGCCACCGCGATGGGTAGCGCTGTGGGGCACCATGGTCGGCAAGAAGCTGGTGATGGCGGTCAATCGACCGAGCCTCGGATACAATGATGGTGATGTGACTTTCCGAGTTCCTTTCCGAAGAGGGGTCTCTCAAGTCGGTCCTGGCGAAGGTCTCGACACACAAGACGCCGGTGGTGCCGGGCTGAGGCGGTGGTAACCGAAGGAGATCCTCCTCGATCGAGCTCGTTCGTAAACTAAACCAAATTGCGCAAGCAGTCCAACGCGGTAGAGAATCATGGCAGAGAACCCGGCGCAACCCGTGCGCCCGACGCAGATCGCGAATAACATCGGGATCGAGACCATCAGCAAACCGCCCGTCAATCCCCTCAGCGGCTACGTTTGCGATAAGCTGCTCGAGTCCTTCGACCTGCTCGACCGGGCGGTCCGCCGTTTGCGACTGCTTTGCGCGAATCTCCTGCCAGAGCACGGCACGGCGTCGCGAGGCTCTCTCGGGGAAACCAGACGGTTCTGGATCTGGCAGCCGATTTCCCAGGCTGTGTGGAACATCTACCATCGCGGATAGCCGCGGCTGTGGAGTTCAGCAACCGACATCCTCGACGCGCGAGCCGCGATGATCTTCTCGGGATCGATTCACGATCTGTACCGCATTTGCCGATAATACGGAAAGTGCTTGGCTGTCCGAAATTC
>Ga0208044_1002121_pt1 | contig 10026 bp, 7 predicted proteins | sample Sb_taG_8_FD_187712 | JGI IMG/M metagenome (GOLD analysis project Ga0208044, IMG submission 187712) | Peat soil microbial communities from Weissenstadt, Germany - Sb_50d_c_BC metaG (SPAdes) (version 2) | ecosystem: Environmental > Terrestrial > Soil > Wetlands > Peat | place: Germany: Weissenstadt... | reverse complement strand
GTCGAGCCGGCGCACGGTCTCGACACGCTGTCCGGCGACCGCGACGGCGAGTTCCGCGGTCTCGTGCTCGACGGCGTCCAGCCAATGGGTATCGGGCCGCGCCTCCTCGAGCAGCCGGTTGCGCGAACGTAGCGAGCGTTCGAGCGCGTTGACCCTGCTGCCGTGCTCGGCATCGACCGCGAGCGCAAGCCGATCGAGAAAGCGGCGGCGCTCGGACGGGGCGCCGACGAATAGCGTGTCCATGGCCGGCACCAGCCACACCACGCGCAGATGATCGGCGAAGGCCGCGGCCGAGCCGACCGGCTCGCGGTCGATGCGGCATTTGCGCAAGATCGCCGCGCCGTCTTCGAGCGGCCGCTCGATGCCGGTGCCCAGCGTGGCCAGGCCCAGCGCCCCTTCGATCTCAGCCGCGGCAGCCCACGAGCCGTCGCCCTCGCTGAACGCTACTTCGTCGAGATTGGCCCGGCGCAGGCCGCGGCCCGGCGCGAAGAAGGAGATGGCTTCGATCAAATTGGTCTTGCCGGCGCCGTTCGCCCCGACCAGCACGATGGTCTTCGCGCCGGTTTCCAGCGAAGCCGCGTGATAGTTGCGGAAATTGTTGAGCGTGAGACGGCGAACAGGCATCAGGGATCAGCAATCAGGGATCAAGACAGCGTTTGATACCCGACGATTGATACCCGATCCCTGTCAAACTCGCATCGGCATCAGCACGTACAGGGCGCCGTGGGGGTCCTTGTCCTGGATCAAGGTCGGCGACCCGGGATCGGCGAGCTTGAGGACGGCGGCCTCGCTCTCGATCTGCGCGGCAATGTCGAGCAGGTAGCGCGAGTTGAAGCCGATATCGATCGGGTCGGAGGCGTATTCGACCTCGAGCTCCTCGTTGGCGCTGCCGGAATCCGGGTTGGTCACGGACAGCATGAGCTTGCCGCCGGTGATCGACAGTTTGACGGCGCGGCCGCGCTCGCTCGACACCGTGGAGACGCGATCGACCGCCGCCTCGAATTCCTTTTTGTCGACCACCAGCTCCTTGTCGTTGGCCAGCGGGATGACGCGGGCATAGTCGGGGAACGTGCCGTCGATCAGCTTCGAGGTCAGGACGGTGTCGCCGATGGTGAATCGTATCTTGCCCGACGACAATTCGATCGCCACCTCGGCTTCATTGTCCTCCATCAGGCGCTGCACTTCGCTCACCGTCTTGCGCGGCACGATGATGCCGGGCATGCCGGCGGCGCCCTTCGGCAAGTCGAGCTCCATCTGCGCCAGGCGGTGGCCGTCGGTCGCCACCGCGCGCAAGGTTTGCGCTTTGTTGGAGCCGGCGGCGTGCAGGTAGATGCCGTTGAGGTAGTAGCGCGTCTCCTCGGTCGAGATGGCGAACTGGGTCTTGTCGATCAGGCGCTTGAGGTCGGCGGCCTTGAGCGTGAATTTGTGCGTCATCTCGCCCGGCGCCAGATCGGGAAAATCGCTTTCCGGCAAGGTCTGCAGGGTGAAGCGCGAGCGGCCGGCGCGGATCGCCAGCGCCGCGCGGTCGCCCGAGGATTCCAGAACGATCTGTGCGCCCTCGGGCAGCTTGCGCACGATGTCGAAGAACATGTGGGCCGGCACCGTGGTCGACCCGCCGGGGCCCACTTCGGCCGCGATCGTGTCGGTGACTTCGACGTCGAGGTCGGTGGCTTTGAGGCTGAGCTTCGAACGGTCGGCGCGCAACAGCACATTGGCGAGGATCGGAATGGTGTTGCGGCGCTCGACCACACGGTGGACGTGGCCCAGCGACTTCAACAATTCGGAACGCTCGACGGTGATCTTCATCGCGAAATCCATTCACCCGCCGGATGACGGGCGGATGGCAAAAGTGACATTGTGACAAAAGTGACCCGGCGAATGGCGTTGCGCAAGGCCGGCCCGTCCCCAACCCGGTGTTTTCCCTGCCTTTCACCGCTTTTGCAAGGGATTGCCATCAGTCCTGAAGCTGGCGTTTGAGCCCCTCGATCTCTTCGGCGAAGGTGGTGTCGTTGCCGGCCAGCGCCTCGATCTTGCGCACGGCGTGCAACACGGTGGTGTGGTCGCGGCCGCCGAACCGGCGCCCGATCTCGGGCAGCGAGCGCAGCGTCAGGATTTTGGCGAGGTACATCGCCACTTGCCGCGGGCGTACCACGTTGGCGGTGCGCCGGGACGACAAAAGATCGGCGCGGCTGACATTGTATTGGCGAGCGACGACGCGCTGGATGTCCTCGATCCGCACCCGCTTCGGTTCCTGCGGGCGGATCAGGTCGCGCATCTCGCGCTCGGCCATTTCAAGGGTTACCGGCTGGCCGGTGAGCTTGTTGTGGGCGAGCAGCCGATTGACCGCACCCTCGAGGTCGCGGCCGTTATGGGTCACCGCCTTGGCGATGTAGGCAAGCACCGGCGCCGGCACTTCGAAGCCGGGATGATAGAGGCGGGCGGCGGCGGTCCGGCTCTTGAGGATTTCGAGGCGCAATTCCTCACCGAGCGAACCGATCTCCACCACCAGTCCGCCGGCGAGCCGGGAACGGACGCGGTCGTCGAGGCTTTCCAGGTCCGATGGCGGCCGGTCGCTGGCAATCACGACCTGCCTGCCGGCGTCGATCAGCGTATTGAGCGTGTGGCAGAACTCGGCTTGGGTCGAACGCCCCTGCAGGAATTGCAGGTCGTCGATCACCAGCACGTCGATGGCGCGCACGGCTTCCTTGAACGCCAGCGTCGTCTGGGTCTTCAGCGCCGAGACAAAGCCGTACATGAAGCGCTCTGCGGTCAAATAGAGCACTTTGCGGTCGGCGCCGTTGCCGGCCCAGGTGATCGCTTGCAGCAGATGGGTTTTGCCCAACCCCACGGCGGCGTGGATATAGAGCGGGTTGAACATCAGCTGTTCGCCGCGCCGGCTGGTGGCGACTTGCTTTGCCGCGGCATGCGCCAGGGTGTTCGAACGGCCGACGATGAAATTCTCGAAGGTCAGGCGCGGATCGAGCGGCGAGCCGCCAAGCGCCTCGTGCACGCTCATGAACGGTACGCTGGCGCGGGTTTCGACGCCGTTCATTTCGCGCAGTTCGCGCGACAGCGCCGCCGGCTCTGCCGGCTTGGGCTTCACCACCGGCGGGCGGATCGCCGCCGAGCGAACGCTCAGCTCCAAGCGGCTGATGGTGATATCCTCGGCCTGCCATTTGGCCAGCACGTGCTCGCTGTAATGCGCCTGGATCCAGGTCCGCAGGAAACGCGTCGGCACCGACAGCCGCACCGTGCCGTTTTCCGCGGCGTCGAGTTCCATGCGGCCGAACCAGCTGGTGAAGACGTCCTCGCCGAGTTGATTACGGAGCTGGTCCTTGACCCGCTGCCAGCGCTCCCGGTCTGTGCTCGTCATTTTGGCCTGCTTTTTTCTTCGGAGGTCAGAGTTCAACCGAGCAACTCAGGCGAGGCAGGCCCCACCATGCTGGTACTGGCAAACGCAACTGACATAGCGAAAGGGGTGGCGCGGGTGCCGATCGATCGATCGCAGCCGCCGATCGGTAGCGGAGAGGTTCAGCCGCTGGGTTTGGTGGTGCCGGGCTGAAATGTGAGGACAAAAGGCCAACAGATTCTGGGCCGACAGGTTCTGGGCCAACAGACTCTGGGCAAATCGGCCCCCGCTGCCAATTCCAATGGTCGGTCCAATGGCTGGATTGTCGTCATCATGCCCCCCACCTCCATCGCTCCCAGGCCGATGGTTGTCACTGACTGCCACGCTCGACGTTTTGCGCGACGGTCAGAAGCTGCCTGCGTGTTTCACCTGCTTCGCAACGCCCATAAGCAGGTTTTCTCGTTGAGAATTCTCGACTATGGTGACGTCAGAGCCGCACGCAGTTGGACACAGCTCTCCCGCACCCATTTTCCCGATGAGCTTCCAGTCAACCCGTTTGTGATAACCTTCGAAACCGAAGGGAAGAAAAACGTAGCACGCAGTTTTCGGCTCGCAATAGGGAAAACCGCGCCAACATTGGACTTCTTACCGAGGCAGGGCCGGGCTGCGGTGCAGATGACTCCCACAAGACATTGACTCAACGGGCTGATTACAATTCGATGACAGCCAAAAGTAGCCCAAAATCGAGCGTGACCAAACAACGGACCAAATAAATCCAACTCAACGGAATCGGGGATGACTCCAACCCCCGAATTTCATGTGGGCAATAAGTCTTTCATCGTACAACAATTCTCGTTTTCAATTTTTTGGGGTAACCCTCGTCGCAAGCGCACGGAGCAAATAAAACCCGACGCCGCAGACGCGCGTAAAAAGCGCAGATGGGTTTTGCACCTATTTTCACGGACTTAAGCGACGATTCTGCAACAGTTTGATGGCGATCCACCGCGAATCGCGAGTAATCGCCGTCCGTAAATCTACGTACGCGGACGCCGAGCGCGGACCTGCAAACTTCGAATCGTTATCCCGCGCTGCGCTCTAAGCGCCACGCGCTAACCCGATCAGTCTAGCGGCTATTTGCCGAGCTTGGCAATGCGGTGGGCAAGCCGCGAGACTTTCCGGCGGGCGGCGTTGCGATGGACAATGCCGGTGCGCGCGGCACGGACGAGCGCCGGCTCGGCTTCGGCCATGGCGGCGACGGCCGCGGTGCGGTCGCCGGCCGTGATCGCTTCTTCGACTTTGCGCACGGCGCTGCGCATGCGCGTGCGCCGCGACTTATTAATCACGGTGCGGCGGGCAATCTGGCGAGCGGCCTTCTTGGCGGATTTTGTATTAGCCATGGCGTATCGGGCGTGAACCTGTTCAATCGGTGTGTCGTGAGGAAGCGCAGGCCAAACGCCCGACGCCTTTCGTCGCGCTTATAGGGGGATGGGGCGGCGGCGTCAACGCAGGGCTATTTTCCCCGCTATGCCACGCGCTTGGCGCGTACCGCCTCGTAGCCGGCCGTGACGGCGGCGCGGTCGGCCGCCGGAAAGGCCGCGAGCGGCGGCGCCATGCGGGCCCATTGCGGCTCGTCATGAATATGGGCGACCAGCGCCTTGATGCCGGACACCAGCGCCTTGCCGTCGAACAGCTTGCGGATCGCGACCGCTTCGGCGAGCGCCGCGGTGTCGGCCGAACGATAGGCGCGGGCGCACAGATCGGCGTTGAGATTGGCGGTTGCCGAGATGCAGCCGGCGAACGGGCCGGAACGGGCTTCCGGCAGCGCCGCCTCGGTCGAGGGGAACACCTTGAAGCGCGGCGAAACGCTCGCGGCCTCGCGGGCATACGCCATGTCGCCGGACGAATCCTTCAAGCCGACGATGCGCTCGCCGTAGCCGTCGAGCAGGCGCCGGATCAGCGCGACATGCCAGTGCAGGCCCGACTGGGCCGGGAAATGATAGAGGTAGATCGGGATCGGCCGCGCCGCGGTGGCGGCAACGATGGCGTCGATATAGGCCACCAGACCGTCGTCGGGCACGCCTTTGTAATAGAATGGCGGCAGCACCAGCGCGCCGGCGAAGCCGAGCTCGGCGGCATGCCTGGTCAGCGCGATGGCGTCGGCCAGCGCGGCGGCGCCGGTGCCGACCATCATCCGATCGAGCGGCAGGCCGCTTGCCGCGTAAGCGCTCATGACGCGCTTGCGCTGGTCCACCGAGAACGAGGTTGCTTCGCCGGTGGTGCCGAGCACGTTGAGCCCGTCGCAGCCATTGGCGAGCAGGAAGCGGGCCAGCGTGGTCGAGCGCGCGCTATCGGGCTCGCCCTTGTCGTCGATCGCGGTGGTGATGGCGGCGATCACGCCGCCGAGCGTCTTTGTCGTCGTCATGGCCTATCCCGTTGCGGCCCTTTTTAGCGGCCGTTGCCGCCGGGGTCGATAGATAATCGGCGACCAGGCGCCGTCGATGTCGCCGATAGCGACATCGCAACGCGGTATTGGCTGGAAGACCCGCCGGTCCAAAAACGTCGCTTCGCGGATTGGCGAGGTTACCAATGTCGGCCGGCCGCGAGGCTGCGTCGTTCAGGCAGCGGTCGCAGGTACCGGCCAGGGCTGCTGGTTGGCGGAGAGTTGCGGCGGCGGGACAAAACGGCCGACGACCTCGCTGGCCTCATCGGGGCCCGCAGTCTGCTGCAAGACATTACGCGAAAGCCCGATGAAGCCCTGCCGTTGCAGCAGCACGAGCCCGAACATGGCGACCTTTGCCGGTGGAATTCCGTCGACGCCGGGATGTGCGTCGGCGAACTCGGCGGCGATTTGTTCTACACTGCGGGTCCCGTCGCATTTATCAAGTAACGCGCCGGACAGCGGCGAGATTTGCCAGACGTCCACCCGCCCGGCGGCAGCCGCACGAAACGCAAGCGTTATGTCTCTTATCGGCACCTGCGACAGATTCCGCTTGGACCGCAGCGCCGCTACGAGCTGTTTGTAGTCCACTCCGACCTTGATGATCGTAGTCGGCTTGCGGAGATACGCAAACGCACCGGTATCGAGTTCGTCGACTTCCTCGACCTCTTTCGGCGGCGGCGCCTTGCGCGTGGCCGTGCCCCATCCTTCAGCGTCGGCGAGCGCCATCACGGCCGCCGGCGCCGCCGCCCTGTGATCGCAATACCAGGTGCGGACGAATTCGATGAACTCCCGTCGGAACTCGCGATGGGTGTAATACGGAGCAATGCCGGTATCCGGTGCCGGTCTGCTGGCGCGCCGATCTGCGAGCCATTGCTTCCAGTCGTCGAATACCTCCAAAAGGTCGCCGCTGTCCTGAAGGATGCCCACCGGCAGCCACCGGAACCATGTGGCGAGATACGTGATGAAGTCGTGGACGTCCTTCACGTACGAACGGTCCAACCATTTCATCGGCACCGCATAGAAATTGGGAAATACGTCTGGATGGAGTTTGATCAATTCAAGATCTTCTCGATCCTGCCGCCATCCCTGATGCGACATGTCGGAGAAAATATCGTCGAACACCAGCGCGGCTTTGTGATTCTCGTAGATCGGCGTGGCTGCAAGGGGCGCCAGCAGGGAAAGCTGCGGTTCCGCATGGTCATACCGCAACGACTCTATGAAAAAATGGATTGTGTCCCTCAGATCATCGCGAGTTTCATCCGGAAAGCCGGTGATCAAGGCCACGGCCATCTGAACGCCGTTGGCGTCGCCGCATTTGATGCGTGCCCAGGCTTCCTCCAGGTCCAGTTTCTTGTTGATCTCCTTTTGCAGCCGCGCCGAGCCGGTCTCGATACCGAAGAAAATGCCGTGGCACCCCGCCTTGGCCATGAGACCGATCAACTCGTCGTCAATGCAATCGGTTCGCGCGCTGCATCCCCAGGTGTATTCCTCGCCGCACGCCAATAGGGCATCGCAGAACTCGACGACCTTCTTGCGATTGACCGTGTACATGTCGTGAATCATGCTGAAGTAAGTAATGCCGTATTGCTGCTTGATGGACCGCATTTCGGCAATGGTCTGACCAGTCGATTTCAGGCGAAAGTTGCGCCTGAAAAAATCGTTGGTGGAACAGAACGTACAAGCGAACGGACATCCGCGGCCGATTTCGAGGTGAATGCCGTCGCGATCCTTGAGCTTGGCATCGAGATCGAACGCGGGCAGCGGCACCCGGTCGAGATCCTCAACCACTGGGCCGTTCGGATTGCGGACGACGTCGTGTCCTCGCCTGAAAGTGACGCCCGCAATGTTGTCGAGCGAAGCCCGGCGGCGCAGGCGGTCGAGCACGATGGGCAGCGACTCGTCAGCCTCGCCCCGGACCACGGCGTCGACGTACGGGAACGCGTTCATGGTGGCCACGTCGACGACCGATGCTTGCGGTCCTCCGAGAACCACCGGGACGTCTGGGTTGAGCTTCTTGAGCTCGCGAGCGAGCCGCAGCGTCAACGGGTAGGAACTGCAAATCGAACTCAATCCGAACACGTCAGGCGAAAACGTCGAAAGGCGCTTGAGCACAAAGGCCAGCAAAGACGTTGGCTCGACCGTTTCGCTTTCGGTCAGGCCGCTTGTCGGCCCGCCCATTTCGGGCTTGAGGTAGTCAAGGAAGTACTCGTCGAGATTGACGACATCGACGGCGTAACCGTGCTGACGCAGAACGGCAGCCAGCGTGAATACGCCGATTTGTGCGCCGACGTTCTGACGCGCCGAGACGGTTGCGGTCAGATCGACGAAATCGGCAATCGTCAGGGCCGTGATCAGGCAAACTGAAAATTGCTGCGGAGACTGTCGAACCCTCAGGTCGCCTTGGCTGCATGCGAAAGCCTGCGATGCCGAATCCGGCACCGCGGGCCCGAACGGGGAGCCCGCGTCAGTCATGCTCAATCTCCATGCGGTTGGCGCCGAACGGAGCGACCGGCGATTACTCGGTCACTTTTGCTTTGACTTGTCGCTTCACGACCTCGGATTCTTCGACCACCTTGACGGCGGTCACCGCTTCGGCCTGGGCGCCTCGCGCCGTATCGACCACTTCGCCACCGAGTTCCTTGGTGAGGCGTTCGATCTCTTTCTCGGACAGATTCAGGTGCTTGGGGATCTGGATTTCCATAGCCATTCTCCTCGATTGGGTTGCTCACGCAGGCTGCTGGAAGTCACAACGCTCCTTGAACGATGCCTCTGAAAAGTCTTGCTTTTCTCCGCCTTAAGCGTCACGCACGGAAGGCGTCGCACGGAACACGTTGCCTTAGAATCCTGCATTCCCGAAGGGAGGGCGTGTATGCAGGCACGATAAGAGATTAGCCGAAATCCACGGTCTGTTCAACTTCAAGTCGACTAAAATTTATTGAATATATTTCAGGTTGGACGAGACGGGGCGGCAGGATCGGCCTCGGCGCGAAAAGCCGCGCACGCGCAAGAAGCGCGCGGTGTGCTGACGGCGAAATATTGGCGAGTTTAGTGCACCACGATCGTGGTGCGGCTCATGCCTTCCCGCTCGACCAGCTCGAACAGGATGGCGGCGTGGTCCGGATCGAGCCGCACGCAGCCGTGCGAGGCCGGTCCGCCCAGCCGCGAGATTTCGTAGGTGCCGTGAATGGCGTAGCCGCCATGGAAGAAAATCGAATACGGCATCGGCGAATTGTAATAGAGTCGCGAGAACCAGCGCCGCGCCATCATTTGCGGGTGATAGGTGCCGGGCGGCGTGATGTAGCCGTGCCGGGCGGTCGACACCCGCCAGTTATAGCGCGGCATGCCGTCGACGCTGACCTCCATGGTCTGGCTGGCGCGGTCGATATTGACGACGACGGCGGCCTCGGCGCGCTCGCAGCAAATCCCGCAAGCTAAAAACCATACGGCGATGGCAGTCGCGCAAAGCAACCGACGCATTGCAAGCCCCCCGGCACAGCCTTCGTCGACGGTGCGGGTGGCATTGTAGCGCCGCCGGAACTTGCAAAAAAGCGGGCTCGACACCGACGGTTAATCATCTGCCATGAGCCAGCAGCCATGAAACCGCCGGAGCTTTTCGCTAGACTTTCCACGATGTCATCGTTCGATCTGTTCAGCATCGGCCATTCGAATATCCCCGCCGAGCGCTTCATTGGGATGCTGCGCCATGCCGGCGTAACCGCCATTGCCGACGTCCGCTCGACGCCGCTCTCGCGCCGCTTCCCGTGGTTCTCGGGTAAAAATCTGGCTGCGACGCTGGCGCAGCATGGCATGGCCTATCTCGCGTACGGCGAACCGCTCGGCGGCCGTCCCCGGGATGCCGCGCTTTATCGCGACGGCGTTGCCGACTATGAGGCGATGGCACGGCAGCGGGAGTTTCAAATCGCGCTCGATCGGCTGATTGCGGAAGGGTCGCAGCATCGCGTCTGTCTGATGTGCGCGGAACGCGAGCCGCTCGATTGTCATCGTTGCCTCCTGGTGGCGCGCTCGCTCGCCGAACGCGGGCTCACCATCGGCCACATCCTGCATGACGGCACGGTCGAGCCGCATGCGGCGACGGAGCGGCGACTTTTGGCGCTGACCGGCGCAAGCGATGACTTGTTCGTAACTGGACAGGACGAACGACTCGCGGCAGCGTATCGCCGCCGCGCCCGTGCGGCGGCGTACCGGGCGACGGCGGGGGCGAAGTCCGTCGTGGAGA
>Ga0208044_1002119_pt1 | contig 10037 bp, 6 predicted proteins | sample Sb_taG_8_FD_187712 | JGI IMG/M metagenome (GOLD analysis project Ga0208044, IMG submission 187712) | Peat soil microbial communities from Weissenstadt, Germany - Sb_50d_c_BC metaG (SPAdes) (version 2) | ecosystem: Environmental > Terrestrial > Soil > Wetlands > Peat | place: Germany: Weissenstadt... | reverse complement strand
CGGACCGGATGAGCCGCGCTTTCAGCGGCTCCCTCCAAGTTCCACATCACTTCACGAGCGCTGCCCCGGCAACAAAATGGCCGCCGGCCCGCTCGAAATCCGCGCTAGAATGTGCGAAACTCGAACTTAGGCGAGCGGTAGCTAACCATCTCCCCTCGCCCCCGCTTCGGGGGAGAGGGGTTGGGGGTGAGGGGGACGAGCGATCCTCGGCCAAGCCCCCTCACCCCCGACCCCTCTCCCCGGAGTACCGGGGCGAGGGGAGAACTATTCCTGCCGGTCGCCTTATGCGGGGTTAATGCTTTTCGCGCCACACTCCTCGGCAGCCCCCAACACCGCACGCACGATCTTGTCATACCCGGTGCACCGGCACAGGTTGCCCGCCAGCCAGTGCCTGATCTGATGCTCACTGGGCTTTGGCGTCTGATCCAGGAGGGCCTTGGCCGCCACGATGAATCCGGGCGTGCAGATGCCGCATTGCAAGGCGGCCTCCTCCAGGAATTTCTGTTGCAAGGGATGTAATGCCCCTGGAGAGGCGATCCCTTCGATGGTCGTGATCGATCGCCCTTGAATCTCCGGCCCAAGAACGAGGCAGGAATTCACCAGCCGGCCGTCCATGATGACGTTACAGGCGCCGCAATTGCCGTTGTTGCAACCTTCCTTGCTGCCGGTAAGATGCAGCTCATCGCGCAGCACTTCCAGAAGACTCTGCCTGGGTTCGCACAAGAACTCTGTGTCCCTGCCGTTAATTCGTGCCTGGATGTGGACTTTCGTGGACACTAGCCATTCTCCTTTGCCCGGGCGATGGCACGCCCCAGGACTCGCTTCGTCAAAACACCCACTAGGTGGCGTCGATAATCTGCGTCGCCGCGCATATCGCTGATAGGTCTTGCCGCCGCCTGGGCGAGCGCCGCCGCCTTGTCGATCAGATCATCCGTGATGGGACCATCAACCAGGGCCGCGCCCGCCTCAGGGACGAGCAACGGCGTGGGGGCGACGGCCGCGAGGGCCAGGCGCGCGGCCACACAACGGCTAAGGCTCGCATCGAGCGTCACCGACACGCCTACCCCGACGACCGCGATGTCCATTTCGTTGCGCGGAATGAAGCGCTGATAGTTCGCTCCGGAGCGCGCCTTGGGCGGCGGCAGTGTCAATTGAACGAGGAATTCGCCCTTGCCCAGTACCGTGCGGCCGGGAGCGGTACAAAACTTTTCGACAGGAACCTCGCGCGTGCCGTTTGGACCGGCAATCACGCAGACCGCTTCGTACACGATAAGCGGGGGGATGGTATCCGCCGCCGGCGAGGCATTGCACAGGTTGCCGCCGACACTCGCCCGGCTCTGGATCTGGATGCCGCCGACGAGCTCCACGGCGTCGATGAGGCCGGGATAAGCTCGGCGAACCTCCTGGTTCTCATAGATGCGATAGCAGGGCACGGCGGCCCCAAGGCGAAGGCCGCGTTCGCGATCGAAGCTTAATGCGCACAGCTCGGGGATTGCCTTGACATCGATCAGGAGATCGAGGTCGCGGCGTGCTTCACGCACCTGCACGATAATATCCGTGCCGCCGGCAAGGACGCGGGCTCGATCCCCCTTCACCGTGAGAAGGCCGACGACATCCGCAATCGTCTTCGGAGCGACGTAGTCAAAGGATTTCATCAGTAAATAGCCAATCGGCGAAAACCGGCGGTCGAGGTCAATCACGCAACTTGAGAGAAATGTACTTGGTTTCCAGGTAGGCTTCCAGTCCTTCGTGGGCCAGTTCTCTGCCGAGGCCGCTTTCCTTCATGCCGCCGAACGGGCATTGCGGGGTCGCCGGCACCGGATCGTTGATCCCGATGATGCCTGCTTCCAGCCCTTCCGCCATCCGCCAGGTGATGGTCAGATCGTTGGTGAACACATATGCTGCCAGACCGTAACGCGTATTGTTCGCCGCCTGGATCACGTCGTCGATTTTGCTGAAATCGAGCAGCGGCATCACCGGCGCGAACGGCTCGTCGGTCATGATCCTGGCACTGGGCGACAGGTTCGCGAGGACCGTGGGCTCGAAGAAGTAGCCCCGCTCGAAGCGTGTGCTGCGTTTGCCGCCGGTCAGCACCTTGGCACCGTGCTGCCGGGCGTCATCGACAAGCTGGACCGTATGTTCCATCGCCTTCTTTTCGAACATGGGCCCAACCTCCGTGCCGGCATCAAGGCCGTTGCCCAGCTTGAGAGCTCTCGCGAATTCGACCGCTGCCTCGGTAAACCTCTTGTGCACGTCTGCATGGATATAGAAACGGCTGGGCGCGATGCAGACCTGGCCGTTATTGCGGAACTTGCCGATTACCGCCGCCTTGGCCACCGCCTCCGGGTCGGCATCGGCAAAGACGATGAAGGGTGCATGGCCGCCAAGTTCCAGGCTTACGCGCTTTACCTGATCCGCCGCCCCGCGCATCAATTGTTTGCCGACCTCCGTCGAACCGGTAAAACTGATTTTTCGACAGATCTGGTTTTCCAGGAATTCGTCGGCAATCTCCTGCGCTGGCCCCATGACCAGGTTCGCGACTCCCGCCGGTAGGCTAGCCTCGATCATGCACTCGAAAACCTGCACGAGCGAAAGGGGCGTCTGGCTGGCAGGCTTGCAGACGATCGTGCAGCCCGCGGCCAATGCTGGGGCAATCTTGCGCGCCTGCAAGGTGATCGGAAAATTCCACGGACTGATCGCACCCACGACGCCCACCGGATGCTTCAGCGTCAGGTGCCTCTTTCCGGGTGCGGAGTTTGGAATGATCTGTCCATAGGCCCGTTTCCCTTCCTCGGCGAACCACTCGAAGGTGTCAGCCGAATGCAAAATCTCGGCCTTCGACTCGGCCAGCGGCTTGCCCTGCTCCAGGGTCAACGTGCGTGCGATCGCATCGCAGCGCTGCCGCATGAAGTCGGCGGTCTTCTTGAGCACCTTGGCTCGATCCCAGGCCGTCTGCTTCGTCCACGCCGGCATGGCACGTTGGGCCGCCTCCACGGCACGCCGCGTCTCCGCCCTGCCGCCATAGGCGATTTCCTCGAGGACCTCTTCCGTTGCCGGATTGATCACGCCCAGCGTTCGGCCGCTGTCGGCGTCGCACCACTTGCCATCGATGAACATGCGCTTGATCGAGGTTGCTGTCGTGGCCATGAAACAATCCCTGTGAGCTGGAGAGAAGAAGCCCCATTCCCAGTGCCATTATAAGCGTCTGCGAATTTGCCGGCGTCTTTTTTGCCTTTCGTCATTTTGAGACTATTCGACAGAGAAACTCGTCCGTCGGCAAAAAAAATGCCTGTGCGATAACCGCATGAAACACGGCCTTTTTGCACGATCCTGGAGATATGAGAATTGGACCCCCCGCCGCGACATGGTGGGCCACTTCAAAAATGGCGAAAAACACGGGGTTTTTCATCTTGGAACATTTTGAGACTAATTCGGGGGGTCTGCGAATTGTGGGTTTGGAGGGGTAAATTGGGCTCATCAGTGTACTATAGGGAGTGTTAAAGACGTATTAACTTGGGGCGACGCATGAACGCGGTCGAGTACGAAGCGCCGACGGCGGCGATAACAGCTTGCGACCGCCACTTCTGATATCGTTGTCAGAAATGCGATGCCTGCCGTGCGAAACACGCCAGACGAACAACCTGGACCTTCCTTGAGAGCGAGTTTCGGCCGGAGAACTGCCGGGCCCGCCTTGACTTCCTTCGAGAATTCAAGGACTCGCCCGGCGTTCTTTCGAGGGATTTCGATCCGGCTGTGCATCGCGCCGGGCGTGCAAAAAGGACCCTACTTGGCAGCCGTTCAGCTGCATAGTAGTTTAACCGCGAGCCAGCGGCGAGCGCGTGAACAGACGGCATCCGGTCGCCATCTGTAGTCGCGCTCCCCTCCGGGTCGCGGTTAAACGATTTGGTGCCTCGTTACCAGGCTCTGCCTGGTAACGCGCTGGTTGCGAGGCTCTGCCTCGTCGGAGCCAAAGCTGCACAAGGGTTGGAGGTCCCGGAACGGCAGGCAGAGCCGGCAGGGCAGCGCGTTACCAGGCGGAGCCTGGTAACGAGGAGACCTGGCATTCCAGCATTCAATGGGAGTCTGAGTTCTTACTTGTGTCGAGACGCATCGAGAACGGTGATACCGACAAGTTCGTCGTTTCGATACCGCAGCAGCACGCCCTCCTCTTCCAGGTCGACTGTTTCCGTCGCCTTTTGCGGTCTTTTCAGGCTGACGTAGAGAACGTCGGCCTCTTGGTCGTAGTCCAGCCAGAGCTTCTTTGCGGGGAATCGACCCACGAGCTGGGCCAGCGCCAACGCTCCGGACACGGCTCGAACCTGTTCCTTCTTTTTCAGCGTCGCCATAGCGCTCTTTTCCGATAATCCCCGACGAACCTACCTTCAACGATCTGTGCGTCAAAGCCGAGTGATTTTACTAGATCGGGAGGCGCCGTCTACAGGGCTCACTCCTCGAACAGCGGCGGCAGTTTCCGGTCGAGATGCTTATGTTGGTACATTTTTCGTTTAACCGCGAGCCAGCGGCGAGCGCGTGAACAGACGGCATCCGGTCCCCTTCTGTTCGACGCGCTCCCCTTCGGGTCGCGATTAAACGATTTACGCAATGCACGCAATCGTTTCTTCTTCCTTTCATTCATCATCCCCCTCGTGTAAACTCAATGCAGAATTTCCGCAAACGCGCCCGCTTGATGGCTTCCCATGACCGCGCCCAGTTCCACTCCAGCGCCGAAGGTCAACATTGTTCACAGCCTGCTCCGCGCTTGAGGAGAGACCGCATGGGAGAACGGAGCCCAAAAGCTGATGCTGCCATTCTGTAGGGATAAGCAATGACTCGCCACATGCGCCCTGTCGTTCTCTTGCTATTCACATCATTTGCGGGAGGCTGTGCCCGGCAAGAGTCGATTCGCGTGGAGCCCCAGTTCAATGTGCCTGCACCACGCCGGGTTGCCTTTCATCCCAAAGATCCGTACCGCTTGCTCGTGCTTGGAGATAAGGGTGCCATCGCCGTGTGGGACGTGCAGGATGCGGACCGGCCCGAAAAGGTCCTATCGATTTATACAACGGCCAACGACGCGTGTTTCTCAGCCGACGGCGAGTCGATTCTAACAGCCGGAATAGACGGGAAAGTGCACTGGTGGAATACCAGTGGCAGGGAGTTCCGGGAAACGAAAGGGAATGATAGCGAAGATGTCACGGCCATAGCAATCGCGCCAACGGGGGAATCGCTGGCCTCGGCAGACCACGACGGAACGGTGCGGTTGTGGAACATGGACGGCTCGGCGCGCAGCCAGCCGCTCCTGGGGCATAAGGGCCCTGTCAGGTCGGTGGCCTTCTCACCGAGAGGAGACCTGCTGGCCTCGGCTGGCGAGGATGGGACGGTGCGGCTGTGGAACCTGGACGGCTCGGCGCGGGGCCAGCCGGTCCAGGGGAATGAGTGGCCTGTCAGGTCGGTGGCCTTCTCATCGAAAGGAAACCTGCTGGCCTCGGCAGGCCAAAACGGCGTGTGGCTGTGGAACCTGGACGGCTCGGCACGGGGCCAGCCACTTCAGGGGCATTTCTCACTTGTCTCATCGGTGGCCTTCTCATCGAAAGAAGACCTGCTGGCCTCGGCAGGCTGGGACGACGTGCGGCTGTGGAACCTGGACGGCTCGGCGCGGGGCCAGCCACTTCAGAGGCATGAGGGATTTGTCTGGTCGGTGGCCTTCTCGCCGAAAGGAGACCTGCTGGCTTCGGCAGGCGACGACGGCACAGTGCGGCTGTGGAACCTGGACGGCTCGGCGCGGGGCCAGCCCCTCCAGGGGCACAAGGGACATGTCAGGGCGGTGGCCTTCTCGCCGAAAGGAGACCTGCTGGCCTCGGGAGGCGACGACCACATGGTGCGCCTGTGGAACCTGGACGGCTCGGCGCGGGGCCAGCCCCTCCAGGGGCACAAGGGATCTGTCAGGTCGGTGGCCTTCTCGCCGAAAGGAGACCTGCTGGCCTCGGTAGGCGACGACCGCACGGTGCGGCTGTGGAACCTGGACGGCTCAGCGCGGGGCCAGCCGCTCCAGGGGCACAAGGAATTTGTCCTTTTGGTGGCCTTCTCGCCGAAAGGCGACCTGCTGGCGTCGGCAGGCGACGATGGTACGGTGCGGCTGTGGAATCTGGACGGCTCGGCGCGGGGCCAGCCGCTTCAGCGGCATCAGGGAAAGGTCTGGTCTGTGGCCTTTTCCCCGAAAGGAGACTCGCTGGCCTCGGCAGGCCAAGACGGGACGGTGCGGCTATGGAACCTGGACGGCTTGTCGCCGGGCCAGCCTCTCCAGGGGCACGAGGGATCTGTCTGGTCGGCGGTCTTCTCCCCGAGAGGAGACTTGCTGGCCTCCGCAGGTCACGACGGAACGGTGCGGCTATGGAACCTGGACGGCTCGGCGCGGCGCCAGCCACTTCAGGGGCACAAGGGATCTGTCACGTCGGTGGCCTTCTCGCCGAAAGGCGACCTGCTGGCGTCGGCAGGTGTCGACGGGACGGTGCGGCTGTGGAACCGGGACGGCTCGGCGCGGGGCCAGCCCCTTCAGGGGCACAAGGGAGCTGTCACGTCGGTGGCCTTCTCGCCGAAAGGCGACCTGCTGGCGTCGGCAGGCGACGACGGGACGGTGCGGCTGTGGAACCGGGACGGCTCGGCGCGGGGCCAGCCCCTCCAGGGGCACCAGGAATTTGTCAGGTCGGTGGCCTTCTCGCCGAAAGGCGACCTGCTGGCGTCAGCAGGCGACGACGGGGCAGTGCGGCTGTGGAACCCGGACGGCTCGGCGCGGGGCCAGCCCCTCCAGGGGCATCAGGGAAATGTCTGGTCGGTGGCCGTCTCACAGAGAGGCGACCTGCTGGCGTCGGCAGGCGACGACGGGACGGTGCGGCTGTGGAACCTGGACGGCTCGGCGCGGGGGCGGCCCCTCCAGGCGCATGAGGGATCTGTCAATTCGGTGGCGTTCTCACCGAAAGGAGATCTGCTGGCGTCGGCAGGTGTCGACGGGACGGTGCGGCTGTGGAACCTGGACGGCTCGGCGCGGGGCCAGCCCCTCCAGGGGCATATGGGATTTACCTGGTCGGTGGCGTTCTCACCGCAAGGCGACATGCTGGCCTCGGCAGGGAGCGACGGAACAGTGCGGCTGTGGAACCTGGATGGTTCGGCGCGGGGCCAGCCCCTCCAGGGTCATCAGGGCGACGTCTGGGCGGTGGCCTTCTCGCCCAATGGCGACATGCTGGCCTCGGCAGGGAGCGACGGAACAGTGCGGCTGTGGAACCTGGATGGTTCGGCGCGGGGCCAGCCCCTCCAGGGGCATGAGGGATCTGTCTTGTCGGTGGCCTTCTCGCCCAATGGAGACTTGCTGGCCTCGGCAGGCGAGGACGGTGCGGTGCGCTCCTGGGGAATCCAGTCCGGAAAGCAGGAAGGACTGTACAAAGTCGGCCTCACTCTGCACAAGATTGGATTTCTGAAACGCTCCGTATGGACCATGTCGCACAGTGGCCAGTTGTTCTTTGCGAGGCTGGATCTTCATCCGAAGGCCCACATGATTCTAGACCATCAGGGTTTGCTTGCTTACACAGCGAACGGCTGGTATTCCGGCCATGGCGACCCCATTCGCTCCGTGCGCCTCTACACCGAATCCGGAGAGCGTCTCTCGGAAGCTGATGCCGCGCGCCGGCTAGCACCCGAAGAGGTCAAGGCGGCTATTACGGGCGAGCGGCCATTCCTGCCCATGTGTTGGGCAATCCTGGTCCGCTCATGGCAGCGCACATGGGAGGGCTACAACGCTCTTCCCGGCTGGCTGCGTGTCGCGCTGTGGCCAGCCAGCTTCTACGTGGCGAGTGTCCTGGTCCTGTTGACCCTGTGGCTCTTCCGCCCTGCGGTCTTGGCCGGGTGGGCCATGCCTGACATAGCTCTCCCCAAGCCGCCCGATTGGAAGGAAGTCAGAGGGCTATTCAAACTCTTGAGCCTCATCTGGTGGCTCGGCGGCACCCAGCGTGCCTTGGACGCCTGGCTAGGAACAAACAACAGCCGGCTCCTCGATCAATGCTTCGCAGGCAAGAAAAGCGTCCAGGAACGGGGGACCTACGTGGACCTTGGCAACGAAGCAGACATCGCAGCCTGGCAAGAGGCGGTCCGCGCCGCCAAGGAGGCCGCGGTTTGGATCACCGGCTCGGGCGGTGGCTCCGGCAAGAGCACGCTGGCGTTCCAATTGGCCAAAACATGCCTGGGAAATTCCCAACGGCACCCTGTTGTTCCTATTCTTCTTGAGGAGGATTGGAAGACAGACGAGCTGGTCGATCATATTGCCGTTAGGCTCGGGGTGGATAGCCGCCGACCGACCGTGGAAATGGTGAAGAAGCTCGGCCACAGCGGCCGACTCCTGCCGATTGTCGATGGCCTTAGCGAACGCAATGTGGAACGGGGATCCGAGCAAGTCCGCGAACTCTTGGACAAGAGGTTTTTCAAGTGCTTGCTCGTCACCTCCCGCGACACACCTCCAGACAAGGCAGAATTTCGAAACGTTGAGGTGGGCCCACTGAGCGAGGAACGCCTGAATGCGTTTGTCCAGGCCTATTACACCAACGCGGACTGGGAAAAGGCAGTAGAAACTCTCAAGACCTGGGCCAAAGGGAGGGCGATTAGTCCACTTTTCGCGTTCATGGCCATCAAGCAACTCCGAGAAGGCAAAAAACTGCCGGGAAATGATGCTGCCTTGGTAACCGAGTATGTTGATTCGTTACGTCCCGAAGGCGCGGGCGCCTTACGAGAGGAGGATTTCTCGCGTGCGGCCCGTTTTGTGGCCTACGTCTGCGTAGTGAAGTTCGGCCGGCCCGGCGCCGTGACTGCGCGTGCAGTAAGCGAGGACTATTTACGTGGCCGCCTCGAGGAACCGAAACCGGCAATGGTGCACGAGGATGGAGACGAAAGCACTTCCGTCGTCGTGCTTGACCAGCTTGTCCAATGCGGACTCATCCAGAAGCAAAAGTCCGAAACAGGGCAGTGGTATGTCCGTTTCGCTCAAGATCCCATTGCGGAATACCTGGCTGCGATGCACCTCGTGAACCTCGAAGGGAAAGATGCGGCCAACATTCGGGATTGGAAAGCATTCAAAGGCAGCGGGTTTGAGGCAGCGTTGACGCGAGTGATGGCCGCCCAGCATCAGCCGGCTGATGGGATTTGAGCTGTGGGCCTCTTTGCTCGCAGTTTGTCTCAGCCTCAAACTCTCAAGCCTGGCAGGCAATGCTTGACAAGCCCACAGGTCGGAGCCGGATTCGACTCTACCCCAATATCACCGCCGACTATTATCGCTAGAGAGGCAAGACCGATACAATAGACGAATCCGGCCAATGAACACAAGTCAAGGGGGCCCCGAGATATGCCGATTGACTGGAATGAAGGCGGAATGCCCTTTCTAAGAAGACAAATCGAACTCGGCAATGTCGTCCTCTTTGCCGGTGCAGGCTTCTCCACCGACTGTGTCAATGTCGTCAATGGCCAACCACCTCTTGGGAGCACACTCTCCCGGCTCTTGGCGGAACGCGCCAGTTTGTCATATAACGGTGAGTCTCTTGCTGCCGTGTATGCGGCTGTAGAACGGACCGTGCGAGCTCAATCGTTGTGGAGCTACTTGGCAGAGTTGTACACCATCTCATCAATTCCTGATTGGTACAAACTCGTCAAGGCAGTGACATGGCACCGGATCTATACGACGAACATCGACAACCTCTTCCAGGAACTTTACCGACCAGGTAGCAATCAGAGATTGCAAACAATTGTCCATCCGGCCCCACCGGAGGAGCGAGATCAGCTCTTCTCGAAACTCCAATGCATTCACCTGCATGGCCACGTGCATCACAGGAGTAACGGTCTTACGTTCTCTTTGTCCGACTTTGCTCGCCAAACAACCGTAAGCGTTCACAGTGGTATTCGACTGCGCAGTCAGCGCAGAGTATTGCCCAGGTCGCGCCCCTGCTGGGGAACGAACGTAGTGTCTTGTAGGTCCCACCGTTGGTGTATCCAGGGTGTTCTTATAT
>Ga0208044_1002116_pt1 | contig 10050 bp, 12 predicted proteins | sample Sb_taG_8_FD_187712 | JGI IMG/M metagenome (GOLD analysis project Ga0208044, IMG submission 187712) | Peat soil microbial communities from Weissenstadt, Germany - Sb_50d_c_BC metaG (SPAdes) (version 2) | ecosystem: Environmental > Terrestrial > Soil > Wetlands > Peat | place: Germany... | reverse complement strand
TAGACCTTCTCCTTACCATTTCCTGCTCCAACATTACGTTGATGCAGGTCATGCCCTGTGACCTGGCGGAACACTAGCGCCCAGCAGCACTCGCTAGCGCTGGACGAGCCCTCACGAGCACGGTTTGCCACGCAATCTGCCACTCAGTTAGATCTTCCCCGCATGGTCAGCTCGCGGCCGTGAGTGGGCGGATGCCGTCGAGCACGTCGCCGAGGCGATCCCTTTCTATCTCCAGGTCGTAGCGGGACTGCAGGTTGATCCAAAACCGCTCCGAGGTGCCGAAGAAACGGGCCAGGCGCAGCGCCGTGTCCGCGCTGACGCGGCGCTGGCCGTGCACAATCTCATTGATCCGCCGGGCTGGAACCCCGATCTCCCTGGCCAGCCGGTACTGGCTCAGCGCCAGCGGCCTGAGGAACTCTTCCAGCAAGATCTCCCCCGGATGCGCAGGCGCCATCACCGTGTCCGCCGCCATACTCCCTCCTCACTAGTGGTAGTCAGTGATCTCCACGTCCTCGGGCCCGGCATCGGTCCACCGGAAGCAGATCCGCCATTGCTGATTGATCCGTATGCTGTACTGACCCGCGCGATCCCCCGACAGCTTCTCCAGCCGGTTGCCCGGCGGCACGCGGAGGTCCGCCAGAACCTCTGCAGCATCCAGCATCGCCAGCTTCCGCCAGGCAGCCCGCTGTAGCGGCGGATCAAGCTTCCGTGACCGCCTCCGGTCCCAGACGGCTTCGGTGTCCTTGTCCCGGAAGGATCGCAACACACACCTTATAATAACGCGATGCGTTACTAACGCAACACGTTACTAACGCACGGCGCAGCCGGCGGGCTCCATCGGTGCGCACTCATGGCACACGAAGGTTGCAGGGGCTTACATTCGACTTCTTCTCAACGGCCGACGACTGCCTTCTCGATGGCGGAGAAGCTGACCCGTTCTTGTTCAAGGCGAACCGACGGTGCGTAAGTGTCCGCGACGAGGTCGGCGTAGAGGGCTGACTCGGCGTGCGGACGGACAGCTCAGAGAATCCGCGGAAACTACCGGCCACACGGAAACGCACGTAACCGGGTCTGCGGAGGAACCCGTAGCGCACGGCAAAGTCGGGCGCCGTGCCGTCCACGCAGGCTGGGCCGAGCTGCGCGTCGAGAAGCTCGGTAAGCACGCCCTTGTGCCGCTCGATGAACTTGGTGTCGACGCCGGGCACGTCGACCTGCCGCAGGTACATGCCGGGGGCCTCGTGCTCCTCGATCCAGCGCACGGTAGCCAGCAGCTTGTCCCATGCCTCAGCGAGCCGCAGCGCCCGCATGGGGTGACCGACCAGCCACGGGATCAGGCGGGCGCCGCGGGCGGCTTCGATCAGCCCGGTCAGGCGACGGACGTCCGCGGCGACCTTGAGCAGCGCCCAGGCTTCGGCGTAGCCGTCCAGCCAAGCGCGGCACGGAAGGCTGTTCGTGCCGAAGTGCCGGCCGCCGACCTGCTTGTACTCCACGCGCAGCGGTCCGCGCGCGGCCTCCGCCCACTCCGCTGCCATTGTCGCGCCGGAAGGAATGTTATGGCGCTGTGCCGCGATCGCGTCCGCGAGCCGGCGATCATCCCTGACGTCCGCTCACGCCGAATTGAGGACGTTGCGTGCACGCGTGCTTATACGCTGTTTGGCAGGTTCACCTCGCAACCTTGAGAGCAGACCGCAAGCCGTGACGATCGGGTGTCCGGTGGTCAGTCGCCGTCGGGTTGCGTGTGCCGGGTCCGCCCGCGGTGGGGTCGATGCTGGACCGGCGGCTCGTATGCTCGGCGGGTGGCTGCCGAACTTGTCCGGTATCTATCTGATGATGAGGACAGCGCGCGCTGGCTCGGCTTTCCCTTCCGCGAGGGCGACATCGTGATCAGCACCCGGTCCAAGACCGGGACGACGTGGGCGTCCGGAAAGGGGCACCGGATTCCGATGACCTTGACCAGAGCGCTACCAGACCCGGCACCGTGACCCCGCATCATCCGCCTGCAACGGGAATGCGACCCCGTGGCTCAGGACGAACTTCACGCACACCCAGCGCCGGCTGTGCGAGCGGTTCGCCTCCTCGGTCATCGGCACGGTGACGGGCCAGGACATCACGCCCGCCGGGCGGCGGGTTGGTCATAGCAGATGCGGCTGCCTGAGCATGCGGACCGATGACAGGCCGTTCAGCGCGGCAGCGGCCGCAGACCCGGGGGCGACGGATGTGTCGCCGAGGCCGCCGGCGGAGTTGAACCAGATCCACATCCTGATGCCGAGCTGGGACAGGGCGGCCGGGACGGCGTGTATCCATTCTGCTGCTGCGGCGCTGTGGTCGCGGTCTCGGTGGAAGCCGGTCTCGCTGATGCCTATGGGCTTGCCTAGGCCGATGCCCTGGCTGGCTAGCCATGCTGGGAAGGGCTGATACGTTTCCAGCGGGCTGCCCTTGGTCAGCGCCGGGTCGTAGGGGTCGTAGCAGATCCAGTCGACGGTCTCGTCACCGGGGTAGCAGTCGGCGACAGCTGCGGTCCGGTTGTTACCCGATGGGCACCAGACCCAGAGCACATCCGGCGCGATCGGGCGCACGATCGCCTGGATGCGGCGGAACGCGGCCGGGTAGTGCGGCAGCGGCCCGGACGCGCTGATGCGGCGGGGGCCGTCCATCTCGTTGTCGTAGCCGACCCAGATCGGGCCGGCCGAGGCCAGCCGCCGCGCTTGCGCGGCGATCTGCGCGTCGTACCGTCCGGCGGCCACGTCGGCCCAGCTCGCGACCCCTCCGGAGCGCAACCGGGACGACCAGCACACCGACAGCCACCGCCCGCCCGCGATCAGTGCCCGGTCGGCCGCGTTCGGCCACGTCCCGTCCAGGGCCTGGTACCGCATGACGACGTCGAGTTTGCGGCCAGCGATCTGCTCGTACGCCCACGGGGCCGCGTTGTCCGGCCCCGGGTATGCCCCGAACCAGGTGCCAGCGGGCGGCAGCAGCATCGACCGGGTAACCGGGGGCCGCCCGCAGGTCGCCGCTTCAGCGGGGGTGGCCCGCCCGATGCATCGCGCGCCGACTGCTCCGGCTGCCAGGCCACCCAGACCAGTGAGCACCGCCCGGCGGGAAAGGTAAGAGTTAGCTTCCATGGCGCCCTACCCTGCCGCCGCAGCGCGACATCGGTGTGACAGCCGGTGTGATTTCCCTGTGACAACGGCTTCCCGCCCGGGCACCGGCAGCGGTTGGCAGCCGATGCCCGATGGCACAAGCCGCGCTCGCGACGGCGGCCCCGGTAACGGGTCGATGGGAAGGCTCCGTTGGCCAGGCCGGTGATGAGGTAGCCAAGGCCCTAGCTCGCGCGGACGGCACCAGATCGGTTAGCAGTGCGCACAGAAAGGGCTAATATGCGTGGCGCACCGAAATTGCCTGCCCGCCTATCCAGCGACACGTATTCGGCATCGTTCGGCGCGCATTGCGATCTTATACGGCATGGCAAGGCGCTGGCGCTAAGTGACGGCAATGCGTGCCATGGCCAGCCCCGCCGGCCGGAGCGCCTCCTGATCCGGGAAGCGCTACCCGATCGCTGCCTGACCAGCTCACAGGACCACGCGGCGGGCAACCGGGCCGCAGGGACAAGCTCGTGCCGCACATATGTACCGACCGTGCCGTATGGCAGTGCCACTCATGTGCCACTCGCCTACAGTGTGGTACCCGGTTCTACTTTCGAAAACGTGGCCATGACCTGGAGCCCCCTTACGGAATCGAACCGTAGACCTTCTCCTTACCATAGACCAACAGGAAGTCCCTCAGCCTGCCGCATGGCATCTGACCAGCCATAACGCCGACACCCAGCGGCAGTCACTAGCGTGGGCAAGCCCCCGCTAGCACGGCTCTGCCCCACAGATTGCCCCCCGCATGGCGATGTCAGAGCGAGACCAGGCATCTGGCCACTGGCGCCGTGCGCGAGTCAGGACGCGGTAGTTTTCGGACCGATGCGGTGCAGCGGGCATGCCGGCCGCGACGGCTGGCGCCACCGGGATGGCCTTGGATGATTGGGATCGCTACGGTCCGCTGCGCCGACCACGTGGCGATGGCCTACGTAGCGGGTGTTGTCGGCAGCGAGTGCGTGCGGGACCGACTGGTGTGGCATGCTCGGGTTTATCTGATCAGAGACTCAGCTATCAGATTAGATAAGGTCGTATACTTTTGGATCGTGGATCTGACTGACCCCACGCGCGCGGTGACCGCCACCTTGGACGGGCCAGTGCTTGCCGTTCTCGCGCAGGCCGGCAAGCCCCTGACGGTCGGCGAGGTCGCTGCCCTGACGCCCCGCGGGTCCGAGATCGGGGTCCGCAAGAGCCTGGCAAGACTGGTTGATCAGGGCATCGTCCAGGCGACCGAGATGGGCCGCAACCGGGTACATGAGCTTAACCGCGAGCACGTCGCGGCGCCGATAGCCGAGGCACTTGCTAATCTGCGCCTCGCGCTATGGAAGCGATTCCGGTCAACGCTGGCTGGCTGGAACCCCAAGCCCGTCTACGCCTGCGTCTTTGGCTCAGCGGCCAGGGGCGACGGCGACGTCCACAGCGATGTTGACGTGCTGCTGGTACGCGCTCCGATGGCGGGAGAGACCGATCCGCGCCGCAAATCGGCGGGGCTAGCCGATGTCGTCGCTGGTTACGCGTCGGAGTTCCTGGCCGTGCAGCTAACCGAACGGCAGGCAGCGAAATGGGCCACGCAAGTCGGCCAGTTGCATGACCTCGTCCGAGGGTGGACAGGAAACCCGCTGCAGGTCGTTGAGATGTCCGCTCACCAATGGTCCGATCACCGCCGGCGACGCACGGACCTGTTCGAGGAGATCAGCCGCGATGCCATCCCGCTGGCCGGCGAGACTTCCTGGGCAGGCTCGGCGCGAGCGGAGGCAACGTAAGAGTGCCGGCCTCATCGCGCACCGCACCGTGCGCCGCCGCCGACGCGCGGAGCCGCCTGCGGACGGCCCGCGCCTACCTGGACGTCGCCCGCCTCGTCCTGGACGAGAACAACCCTGACGAGTACCTCAACGTGGCGGCAGGGCTTGCCGTCCTGGCCGGCATCGCAGCATCGGACAGCATCTGCTGCGCCCGGCTCCAGAAACGACATCGCGGTGACGACCACCGCGGCGCAGCGGACCTCCTTCGCACCGCCACGCCCGACGGCCCCAGCCTGGCCACGACCCTGCTGCGCCTGCTGGACCTCAAGGACGAAGCCCACTACGGCGTGATCGTCGTCGCCCCACGACGGGCACGCGACGCCATACGGTGGGCAACAAAGCTCGCCGACCGCGCCGCAGAGGAAACAGAGCGGTAAACACCACCGCCATCGCAATCAGCGGGAGCTTGTAACCTCAGGTGTGTAAAAGATCTTTTTTTAATCCGAACTTGCTTTCGCTTTACCTGATTCTACCTGGGTAGGCGATCGCGAGTTCGTTGAGGGCCTCGCGCCAGCCCATGACGCGCTGGCCTTCGATGAGGCGCGCGGGCTGGTCGCTGCGCTTGCCGGTCTGGCTGCGCCGTGCAGCGCGCTCGCGGGCCCGCTTGTCCTCGATGTTGAGGATGGCCAGCCACAGCAGCTTGACGACGGCGTCGTCGGTGGGGAAGTGGCCGCGGGCCTTGGTCACCTTCCGGAGCTGGTAGTTCAGGGACTCGATGGCGTTGGTGGTGTACAGCAGCTTCCGCACTGGCGGGGTGAAGGCCAGGAAGGGCGTGAAGCGGTCCCAGGCGGCCTCCCAGACCCTGACGGCCTGCGGGTACTTCTGGCCGGGTCCTGATGCGGCGAAGTCGGCGAGCGCCGCGAAGGCGGCGTCGGCGTCGGGCGCGGTGTAGATCTTGCGGAGCTCGGCGGCGACGGCGGCGGCGTCCCGGCGGGCCACGGGCCGCAGGGCGTTGCGGATGAGATGAACGACGCATGTCTGGACCGTCGTGTTCGGGAAGGCGCCGTGGATGGCGTCTTCGAACCCGGTGAGCCCGTCGCAGCAGGCGATCAGGATGTCCTGCACGCCGCGGTTGCGCAGGTCGGCGGTGATGCTGCCCCAGAACCGGGCGCCCTCGCCGGCGGTCGCGGTCTCCAGCGGGGTCCTGGCCAGCCAGATGCCCAGCACGTGCTTCTCGCCGTCGGTGTCGATCCCGGCCGCCAGGTAGGCCGGCTTGGACTGCACGACGTGGTTGTCGCGGACCCTGCCCCGATGGTGGCTGGGAACACGACCGGCCAGACGGGGTCCAGCGGCCTGCTCTGCCAGGCCCGGACCTCCTCCAGCACGGCGTCGGTGATCCGGGACACGGTCTCGGCAGACAGCTCGGTACCGTACACCCGCTGCAGGTGGTGCAGGATGTCGCGGACGCTCATGCCGTGCGTTATCTTGAGCTCCCGCGTCAGCCGGGGCTGTGACCTGCGCCATCGCGTCGTGGACAGTGTCGTTGACGCGATGGCGGCGGCGTGATCGTGGGTTTTTCAGGGTGCGGGATCGTTACCGGATCGGGTCCTGGCTGACCGCTGGTCGCCGAGTGCGCGGGCAAGCTGGCGGCGGAGCCGCGCGTTCTCCTCGGCGAGCGACTGGTTGCGCTGCTGGGCGGTGGTGAGCCTGGCGCGCAGCGAGGCATCGGTCGAGCGCTGGCCCGACGGGACCGGGCTGGCGGGCTCGCCATTGCGGGCGCCGCGCAGCCGCTGGATCTGGCTGCGGATGTCGGCCTGTGTGTAGAGCCAGGACCGTGAGATTCCCGCTGCCGATGCGACGGCGGCGAACGTCACGGGCACGCCAGCCCGGTCGAGCTCGCGGAGAGCCTGGATGGCCTTCGCCCGGGTCAGCTCGTGCCTCCGGGCCGCGGCCTCGGCGAGAGGGGCGGCAGGGTCAGGACGCACTGGCGGCCGCCTCCTGCTGCTGGTCCTGGCTGTCGGCTTCGAGCGCGGTGATGATCTTGCCGAGGTTGTCGGCGACCTGCCTGTTCATCTCGGCGACGCGGGCGTGCCCGGCCGCTTCGGCGGCGGTGATGATCTGCAGGGTGGCCCGTTTCTGGGCATGGTGCTGCGGGAGGAACTCGGGCGTAGTGACGAACATCGGGCAGGTCAAACACGAGTTTGCGTGCGGGCAGGTCTGCACCAGCGGCAGCTGGCAGTACCCGTTCGGCAGCGCCTGGGTCGCGCGTGACAGCCGGTGCTTTGACCATGCGGCATCGCCGAGCGGCCCGTCAGGGCTGATCCGGACGGGCTGGCCGGCGGCATCGACCTTGCGGGCTTTCTCCCAGTGGCCGCGGACGGTCTTGTCCGACAGCCGGGCGTAGTGGGCGGTCATCTCGGCGGAGTCATGGTCGAGTATCTTCTGCACGACGTGCTGGGGGACGTCGCGGTTGATGAGCACGGTGCCGAGGGTGTGCCGCCACTGGTGCGGGGTCAGCTGCACGGGCTGGCCGTGCTCGTCGCGGATGTCGCAGTCTTCCAGCCACCGGTAGAGCGCGTCCCGGTAGGTGCTGGAGCCGGCCGGGCGGGTGCCGTCGATGTTGGCCTTTGGCCGCGGGAACAGGACCGGGGTCCCGTCCGGCCACCGGTCCCGGTTGCGCTCGTGCTGCCGGCTGACGAGCCTGTCCAGCTCGTCGTCAACGGGGACCAGGGCCTCGCGTTTCATCTTCCGGTTGTAGTACTTCAGGTAAGGGGCGCCGTCGGCGTCGCGGACGACGCAGCCGGAGGGGATCGCGGCGGCGTCGGTGATCCGCAGCCCGCAGCGGATCAGGATAAGCGTGATCAGCTGGTAGGCCGGGTTGTCCCACCGGGCGAGGTTGGCGGGATCCTCAACCTGGGTCATGACATGGCCGGCGAGGGCGCGCGGGAGCCGCCGGCCCTCGCGGGGGTAGTCCTCGGGGAAGATCACCGCGGACGCGGGCAGCGGCGTGTCCCACTGGTGACGGCGGATATCGCGCAGGAAGGTGCCGACCTGCCCGACGTGGTCGCGGTGTTCTCTGCGCCCGGCCTTTGCCGTGCTCAGGTCGGCGAGGTAGCGCTCGAGGACGTCACGGCTGATCTCGCTGGTCCTGGTGACGGCCGCAGCGGCGAGGAACTCCGCGAGCCGGGTGAGCGCGCGGACGCCGCGGTAGCAGGTCTGCGCCGGTATGCCGGTGCTCAGCCGCCACCGGGTCCACCGCTTGGCCAGGTCTTTCAGCCACGGCTGGGGGATGCCCGCGAACTGCAGGGTGGCGCACGGGGAGCCGATGCCCAGCCGTCGCATGTGCCAGGTGTCACGGGGGTACTCGTTGTCCCAGCCCTCACCCTCGGCGAGGGCGGTGACCTTGCGGTGCGCGTAGATCAGCAGCGCGACCGGGTGCCCGCTCTTGGCGGCATGGGGCGGGCAGGCCGCCCGCCAGTCCTGCTCGCCGCGGCCGGGCAGCGAGGCAGACCGGCTGGCGGCCAGCCACCGGACCATGGACCTGACCGTGGTCGGCTTGGTCCTGATCATGTTGTCGTCGCGGCGGCACTGGAGGGCGTACTGCACTTCCAGCCGCATCTGCGGGGGCAGTACGGCCAGGTCCGCCCGTTCCCGGTCGTCGCCGGGCTGATCGTAACTGGCGGTGAACTCCTCGATGGCGGGGCGGCCGAGGCCTTTCCACTGCCTGTGGTGGGAGTAGCACAAGACAGCGCCCGGGTGCGCCCGCAGCTGGCAGTAGCTGATCAGGCAGGCAGCCTGGCCGGGCTGCGGGACCACGGGCGGCAGCGCGGCGAGCCATCCGTCGCCGTCCGGTTTCCCGGCCCGGAGCCATGCACCCAGGTGCCGGGAGCACAGCTTCCGGCGGGCGGCCCCGGACCCGCATCCCGCCACCGTGCAGCCGGTCAGCGGCGCGTGCCCGAACCACGGGCCGGCTGCCGGCGCCGACGCGGCGAACGCGCCGGGATCGGGGCGGCCGGCGCTGGCCCACCGCTTGTGGTGGGCGTAACACATGCCGATCGCCCGTGCCGTCCGGCCGCACTGCGGGACGCGGCAGGCGTCGCCGCCGAACACCGGGTCGGCGGGATCGAACACCAGGACGTCAGCCCGGAACTCCGGCCGGACAGCCGCCATCAGGCCGGCCAGCAGGCCCGGATGCCTGCCCGCGGCATCCTCGCCCGCCGGGATCACGAGAGCACCTCGTTCCCGTCGCCGGCGGGGACCGTCGCGGTCACCGTGACGCGGACCCCGCCGCGCCAGGCGCGAGCGCGCAGCCAGCTGCCGCCGCTGACGGCGGCCTCGGGAACCTCGCCCATGCCGAGCGCCTGCTGCCAGGCAGCGAATGCAGCGCGGGCGCCGGCGCCGGTCACCTGGCCGGTCAGGCTGCCGCCGGCCGGGCCGGCTGCCCGCGCAATCAGCGGAAGGCCGGCACCGTCATCGAGGATCGCGGCCAGCTCACGGGCAGCCTGCTGCTGCCACCGGGCCCGGTCAGCATGAGTCCCCCAGGACCCGGTCACCAGGACACTTCCTTCCCGGTGAGCCAGCCCGCTTTCTCCAGCGCCGCCCGCGCGTCCTCCGCGGTCAGGTGGCCATAGACGGCAGACGTCGTGGCCACCGACGAGTGCCCCGGCAACTTGGAAACGACCTCGACGGGGACGCCGTCGCGCAGCCACCGGGTGGCCGCCGAATGCCGGAACCAGTGCGGGTCGAAGTCAAGCCCGGTCCTCGCCCGCAGCCGCAGCACCAGGTCATAGGCCGCCGGATACGACCACGCCTGCCCGAGCGGCTCCGCCCAGATGTTGATGAAAACATAGTCACTGTCGGCACTGCCGTACTCGCCGTGCAGGTAGTCCGCATAAAGCCGGATCAGCTCGCCGCCGGCGGGCACCGTCCGGCCGCCGGACTTGGCCCGGGCGCCGTTGGCGTTCTCCCGAGGCACGATGCTGATCTCCCGCTCGGCGGCGGCGATGTCCTCATGCCGGAGACCGAGCGCTTCCCCGGCCCGGCAGCCTTTTCTCGGGGTCCTTTGACTGTTGCATTGTGTTGCGTGAACGAGCTGTTTCCCGGGTTCCGCGGCGCGTCTTCCAGGGTGTTGCTTATGTAACTGGTAGTAGTTATTCCTGTTCAAGGGG
>Ga0208044_1002110_pt1 | contig 10073 bp, 3 predicted proteins | sample Sb_taG_8_FD_187712 | JGI IMG/M metagenome (GOLD analysis project Ga0208044, IMG submission 187712) | Peat soil microbial communities from Weissenstadt, Germany - Sb_50d_c_BC metaG (SPAdes) (version 2) | ecosystem: Environmental > Terrestrial > Soil > Wetlands > Peat | place: Germany: Weissenstadt... | reverse complement strand
AGGCTTCCGTTCCGTACCATTTTCCATCGCTGGGCTCCACCCTGATTGAACTTAGAGTGCCTCCTGCCGGTGATTGTGACTATTTCAGCAAACTTGTCCAGGCCACTCAAGTTTCCAAACTCCCTCTGAGGCCGTCGAACGTGGGCGTGGCGGTCGTCACGACCCCGGAGCTGTTGACGCTGCTGGGATCGATCTGGACCGTGTCCGGAAAGACGATGGGCGCCATGTTGATGGCGAACGAGCCGCGGCCGAATGTCGAAGCCAGCATCAGATCGGGGTCTGGGGTGGCCGTGGGGTTGGCGGTGGTAAGGCTCTGGGAGCCGCTGACCGTCGCGTTCGCCGAGAGCGTGATGGTGTGCGTCGAGCTGGAGACGGTCAGGATTGTCGTCCCGGCCGGGATGTCGGTGCCGGTGATGCTCTCGCCCGCGACCAGGCCCGTCAGGTTGGTGATGCCCGTGACGGACTCCGACCCGCTCGTGAGCGTGCCGGTAAAGACGTAGGCCTGGTAGGGACCAGCCAGGGTGGGCATGCCGGTATTGGGATCGACATTGCCCAGGGACAGGCTGAGGGACGAGACCGGGACATGGGGCAGGTTGCCCCCATCGGCCTCCGCGCCCAGGGTCGTGCTCGGGAAGAGCGACCACGTCAGGCCGTCGTCAATCGACTGGTACACGCCTGAGTTGGCGGACACGTAAAGCACGGGGTGATACCCCGGGCCAGCAGGGTCGTTGGCACTGTTGGGGATGGTGTATTCCCAATCGGCCACGATCGAGGACAGAGTGACGGCCTGGTTGAGCGTGATCGCGTTCGGGTCAGTCGTCGGGTCGTAGGTCTGGCCGAAGATGGTGTACGGCAGGTTGTGGATGTTGCTGGTGCCGGTGATGTTGATCCAGGTCGGCGTGGGATCGGTCGCCGAGGGGATCGAGTTGGGCAGGAAGTACACCCCCTGCTTGGTGACGGCGTAGACCGCGTGGCTGCCACGGCTGGGGTCTGCGGTGATCGACTCGACTTGCGAGCCGTCCAGGCCGGTGGAGATATTGATCCAGTTGTTGCTTGTACCGCTGCCGCCGCCGTCCTGGGTGACGAAGATCTGACCGATCGACGTGCCGACGTAGATAAAGTTGCCGAGGTTGCCGACGCCCTCCGGGGCGGCGGGGTCGGGCGCGCCGTAGGCCAGGGCGAGGCTGTTGTCGCCGGGGCTGCCGAAGACCGTCGGCCCGCCGATCTCAAACCAGGTCTCGCCACCATTCAAGGTCGCAAAGACCGCGCCCGTATGCGAGCTGATCGCCATGTCGCTGCCGTTCACCGGGTCGACCGCGAAGTTGGCAACGCCCCCGGTCGGCCAGTTCGTCGGGTCGGGAGTGGGCCAGCCGCCGGCTGCCTGGAGCAAGCCGAAGGTGCGTCCGGTGCCGTCGACCTGGAAGAAATCGGTATAAGACGTGCTGTCGTGCGGGAGGCCGGGGAACCAGTACTGGTCGACTGTTCCCACGCCCTGTTGATCGACGGCCACCGCGCTGCTGTCGAGGTAGGCGCTGATATCACCGGCGGGCACGCTCCATTGCAGATCGCCGTCGGTCAGGATGCTGGGGTCCGAGAACGGCCCACCGTTGTCCTGGGCGGCGCCGTAGAAGAGGGCGCCGGCGATCTGTGCCGCGGCGTTGCTGGGCTGGACCGCACCATAATAGAACTGAGTGATCTGGAGGTTGCCGTTGCGGTTTGTGGCAGGGAGAGCGTCAGTACCGCCTACCGACGACTCCATCACTCCGTTGTTATCCAGGACGCTCCAGACCCCTTGGCTGTTGCCGAAGATGAGCCGAGGCAGGCCGGTCGTCGGGTCGGTCAGCGCGACAGCCGCTAGGTAGCCTGTCCCGGAGATGTCGCCTGTCCCGGGCATGTCAAACGGCATCTATGTAACGCCAGCCCCGTTGTTGGTGAACGAATTGTAGTTGTAGACCTCCAGGGTCGCATTGGCCAGGAACGGGTCTTCGGGATTACGGATGAAGTCGAGATACGAAGCTTCCTCTGCAGCGGGGCTGGATGCGTTCAGCCAAGACGGGGCACCGTACTGGATGCCGTCAATCGGCGCCGGACCCGCCGTGGTGTTCTGCTGCAGCAGACCGCCATCAGCGGCGAAGTTGTCGTACGCGACCAGGGAGTGGGCGTCCCAGACATTGGTGGCGTCGATACGGATCAATCCGGTGTCGCTCAGGATATTGTCGCCGCCATAGCTTCCCAGGTAGACGATGTTGGGGTTGGTGGGGTCGGCAATCAGGGTGAGATAACTGTTGCCTTGATCGAAGAAGGTGATCGGGTACGCGGGCTGGGTGATGTCGTTGGTGGGTATGGCCTGCTGATTGGCGGTGACGGGCGGCAGGGTGTTGAGCCCAAGCTCGGTCCAGTTCTGGCCGAAGTCCCTGGTCAAGAACAGGCCGTCGAAACCGCCGGTGGGGGTCGAGACAGCGGCGTAGAGCCAACCCGAGTAGATGGCGTTCTCGTTGGCGTAGATGGTCGGCTGTGGAACGGCCAGAACGATTCGGCCTTCGGCGCCGTTGGGTGAAGGAGACGTGAGCGGGTTGACGTTCGTATCCTTGCCGTTCAAGACATCAACAATGAGCGGATTGCCGACCCCTCCTGCCATGAGATTCCAGACCTGGCCCTGGTTCGGGCTGATAAAGACCCCCTGCCCCTCGATCGCGGCGTAGACGATCTGGAGGTTGCCGGAGACTTCGGTGCCGGTGGTCGGATCGAGGACCGTACCGCTATCCGCGTCGAGGACCACGTCGGTCGCATTGCCGGCCAGCATGAGCGACCAGGTCTTGCCCGTGTCTTCGCTCCGCCAGATGCCGCCATTGGGCCCGCTCATCGCGGCGTAGATGATCACCTGGCCGGTCGGCGTCAACTGGGGATCGACGACGACCTTGTACGCGGTCATGCCGATGAACTCGCGGTTGCGGCTCGCCGACTCGAGCGGCAGCAGGTTGCCATTCGAATCAACGTTGTCGGTGCTGTCGTAGAGGTTCCAGGTCGCTCCACCGTCCTGAGAGATCAAGAAACCAACGCCCGGGGCCGGCCCGTCACTCTTACCGCCGGTGCTGCTGCCGGTGGCCGCGATGATGATCGAGTCGTTGGTATTATGGTTGCGGGGAAAAACAGTGATGCTGTTGATGTAGATGCCGGAGCTCGGGCCGAAATCGGTCAGGGGAATGTAGGTGGGACCGTTGGGATTGGTGGTCAGGAAATCGGTCGTCTTCCAGATGCCGCCGCTGGCGGCGGTGACGTAGACGGTGTTGCCCGAGGGATCGGATGGGTCGACCGCGATCGCGCTGATCTGGCCGGAGCCGCCGGTGATCGCCGCCGGTCCGACAGCCGTCCACGCTTCGCTCGAGAGCGCCGCGGTCTGGGCGAGGGTGAAGATGCGGAAACTGGCGTTGATGTCGTCGCTGCCCGGTTCGCCGAGGCCCGAGGTCGGCAACGGCTTCTGGAAGCTCAGCGACCAGCTTGTCAACGAGCCAGTGGCTCCGGTCCCGCCGTTGGCCGTGGTCGCGTTCTGGATGACCAGCGTCCAGGTTCCGGCGGCGTTCAGGCCCGCGAACGCGGAGAGCGGCATCTGCGGGTTGAATACCGCAAAGAACGGAGCGCTGCCGTTCTGAATCGGCGTGGCCGCGTTGTCATCGAAAACGGTGTTGGTGAAATTGGCCGTCCTGGTGCCGTTCCCCACACCGCTGAACAACGGAACCGCGACCTGGCTCGGCTGGCCCTGATCGTAATACAGGGTTGCCGAAAGATCGGGGTCGAAAGGATACGTCAGGTTGATCTGAACTTGCAGTCCGCTGATCCCCGAGGTGGTGGTATCCCCCTGCACCACGAAGCTGTCGGGCACGGCGATGGAGGAGGTCACGGTCCCCGCCACGGGTCCGTCGGGAGCGGGGATGGGTTGGGGCAGGCCGGTCGAATTGTACAGAACCGTCGTCGTCGGACTATTCTGACCCTGGTCGCGGAGGACGGCGAGGCCCGCGTTCTGGTTGGTGTCGACCGCATCGCCGAACTGGTCAAGGATGTTCGGGCCGATCTGGATCGTGTAGGTACCGCTAAGCTGCTGGAGCGGGAAGCCGATGGTGAACTCGGTGGCCAACAGGACGCCGTTGACCGTCGTTTCGGTCAAAGGAACCGGTGCGACCGTCCACGGTCCGCTGATGGGGCCGGTCGGCCCCATGATCTGGAGCACCTGCGCGGGGGTGAACGTGCTCACCTGCATGGGCCGGTCGAACGTCACGATGAGCTTGCTGGTCGTTCCGTTGGTGATGAGATTGCCGGTGACGGTGCCGGTATCGGGCACCACCGACGTGCTCGCCTGCGGGCCCGGCACGATCAGCGGCAGGGTGTTCTGGTTAAAGGGGGGGCTGAGGATGTACCCGCCGGTGTTGACTCCGCCGGTGTAGGCGGCCTTGGAGAACGTGACCGGTGTCAGCGGCTGAGGCGCGGGGACTGCGTAGACGTCGCCCGGCGTCAGACCGGTAAATTGCGTTGTAAGCGGGTTTTGATCGACCGTGCCATCGGCATTCTGGTCCATTGGATCACCCAACCGCAGCGTGCCGCCGGCACCGGCATACGAGTTGATCGGCGCGCTGATGGCCGTGCCATTTCCGTCGTCAGGAGCGATCAGGTAGCTGTAGGTTCCGGTGTAGTTGGTGATGCCGCTCGAGGAGCCGTTGGGCATTTTGCTCGGATTGAAGATGGCTGTGAACTGGTTGGTAGGGCTAGTGCCGCCGCCGGTCGGGCTGAAGCTCGTCACCAGGAGCGGGATCGAGGGGTCGCCGCTGGTGGTATCGTGGTAGAAAACCTGGACATCGCCTTTTTTGATCGTGGTGGGATCAACCGGCCGGTCGAAGGTGACGGAGATGGTGACTGATCCACTGGCCGCCTCGGCCAGCGGAATGGGCTCCATCGAGCTGCTGATGATCCGCGGTCCGGCGGCGATCACCATCGGCCGGTACCAGATGTTGAGTGGATTACCGACGATGGCACCGGTGGCAGTGTCGTAGGTACCCTGGTTGAAGTTACCCGCCCAGATCGGATAGACCTGGCCGTTGAAGACGGCCAGCCCCATCTGGTTGCCGAAGCCGAAGCCAGTGTCCTGCTGAGGATTTCCTGCCGACTCGTTATCGGGCAACGGACCGAGAACTTCCGTCTGGTTCGTGATGGCGTCCACGGCGGTGTCTGCCGGGTTGGCATAGGTCTGGGGGCTGAACGTCGCGCCGCCATTGATGCTGGTCGTGATATAGGTCGCCACGCGGGCATTGGCAGCGTCGTCGCGGGCGTCGCGCCAATCGAGGACCACGGTGCCGGTCGCCTGATCCACGGCGATCTCTGGCTGATACTGCGACCGGCCGTTGTACTCATCGCCCTTGCCAACATCATCGTTCGCCTGGCTGTAGCCGTCGACCTGCGCATTGTCGTCGTTAACCTGAACCGGTGCGCTCCAGCTCGTCGCGCCTGGGTCCAGGTACGAGAGGAAGATGTCAGTATTGGTGGTTGGGTTTGTAACGCCGTCGACCTTGACGTTGTAGTAGCCGACGCACGCGGCATAGATTCGGCCTTGATAGGGGCTGTGCGGCCCAAGCGTGTTGTCCTCGGCGAGGACAAGGCCGGGCCCGATCCCATTCGGCGTGGAGGGTGCGGTCCTGGTGTAATTGTTGGTGATCGAGCCCAGGACCAAGGTATCGGCAATGGTTTTTGGCGCGCTCGCTGTCATCCCCGTGCTGAACTGGAGGTTGAACTCTTGGAGATAGCCGGCGGCGGGGGCTGTTGACTTGTAGTTCGTGATTTGCAGTGTCCAGGGGCCGGGGCCGTTGATGTCGCCCAGACTACTCTCGTATTTGACGAAATTCTGCAGGGTATCCGCCTGGGGTGTTGGTAACAAGGGGAGCGTGTCTAACTGCGAACCCTCGGGCTGGAAGTAGCCGATGTAGTCCGTCGCACTATTCCCGTTAACCCCGGTGGTGGTGGGATCGAAGATGTTCCGGGTCGCATTGTCGTCGAAGATCGTCCCGACCTGGATCCCGGCAGTACCCGGAGTACCCGGGGCGTAACCGAACTGCCCGATGGCGTTGCCGCCGGGAAGGCCGTGGCCAGTATGGGCAATGCCAACGGCATCGTTCTGGTTCTGCACCAGCGTGATCTGATCTCCGTTGGGAGCGACCAGGACAAGACTCAGATTCTGAACGCTCGCCTGATCGGTCAGGTCGACCGTGACGGTGAGGTTGGTGAGTGCACTCGCGTTGGGGACGCTGACGGTATCAGAGAACGGCGTCGGTTTCGGACTGATAAGCGTCGGCGGTGCCGCGGGCTGTAACACGCTGACCGTGCCCGCGAAGTTGGTCCGATCGAAGTTATCGTTATTGGTGACGACGATATCTTGCCAATGAAGGGTGGTACTGTTGGTGAGATTTAACAGGGCGATTGCCGTCGGATCCTCCTGCCCGGCGTCGAAATCTCCCCCAGCAGTAGAGAGGGTCCTGGAGAAGCTAACATTACCAATGGGGGGATCGAGGTTTTGGCAGACGGCCACCGTGCTTTCGTCCGTGCCTGCTGCCGCGTATAGCACGGCGATGTCTTGATAGATGCTGTGGTTGCCAGCGTTGCTCAGGGTACCCGCCGCCACGCCCTGTTGACCCACGACGGGCTGGCCGGGGAAGTCGGAGTTAGGAACCGGCCGAGAAACGAAAGACACGGCACCCCCGCTCGATGTGTTCTGCAGCACCAGCAGCTCATTGCTGCCGGGATTGTTTGTCACAACAGCCAGATCGAGCAAGCTCGGGTTGCCTGTAAAACTGCCGCTGGCCATGGAGACGGCGTTTGCGTTGAGCTGGATTGCGGGGATCGATGTGTTGAAGCTGATAGCCGCGGGAGTGCTCGTATTGAGGAAGATCTTGACCGTGCTATCGTTATTGCCCGTTCCCGCGTTGAGGACCGCGATATCCGTAGAACCGCTGCCAAAGTTACCCACGGCCATTGCGACGGGGTTGTTCAGGCCATCCGCGGCTGTAAACTGTTGAAGGACACCTGTCACGGGATCATAGACGGTGACGGTGTCGCTGCCTTGGTCCACGGTGACGAAATCATTCGCGCTGGGCGCGTCGACGGCGTTGCCGAATTTGGCCGCGACGACGGCCGAGGTCTGCGACGCGCCTGAGTAGGAATATTGATTTTCCAGCTTGAACTGTCCCTGGACGTTGGGTGGCAAACCGTTTGCCAGAGTGCTCAGACCACCGGGAAGAAAGTTAGCCACCGCGGCGTCCAGAACAGGCGCTGTGCTGCCGTTGTGAGGGTAGATTCCCGCGGACAGGGCAACGCTGTCGGGCCTCGTACCGGCCTGGTAAATACTCGTGGTGGGAAATGTCCCGGTCCCCGAGTTTTCCAGTACACCGATGTCCCCGCTGCCCGATTGCTGATACTCGTCCGCCACGACGATGTCGCCTATGTTATCGCCGTTGACGTCCGTGCTGAAGTTATCCGCGCTCGATAGGGTTGCGATCGCGACAGGGTCCGCGGGGTTGGACGAGGTGCCGGCAGCATAGACCGTTGCCGTTCCCCAGTTGCCCGGGGTCGTGTTGCTCGTAGCAGGAGCGATTGGCCCGGTACCACCGATGAAGCCGTATGTATTACCGGCCTGGACGAGGTCCGAGTTGAGGACGTCATACGCCGGCAAGGTTTTGGAACCCGTACCGAAGTCATCCCAGGCGACGGTGATCTGGCCATTGTCATTCTGGTTGATCACCAGTTGAGGATGCGAATTATCATTGGGCCCGAAGTTGCCGTTCACACTGACGGTCGTCACTGCACTGAAAGCCAACGATTCTGCCTTCACTGACGGGTTGGCAATGTTGGCAATGGGAGTCCCGACGACCAGCTCGGCCCGGTTTGGATTGAATCCCTGAGCGGCATAGGGATCGGGATTGGCGGGTTCCGTGTCGATGCTGGCCCAGGTGATGTAGACGTTATTCGCATGCGGGTCCGAGGGGGACGTATCGACGGCCATGGCTGGGTCGGTTACCCCGTCGGAGCCGGCAACCCACTGGTAGACAATGCCGTTGTTCGGGAGAGATTCTGGGCTCGGCGCCGAGCCAGAGAAATTGAACTTGGTCAGGTAAAGCTCGCCGTCGGCGGCACCGGTGGTCTGGAGAGTCAGTACGTAAACATTGCCCTGGCCGTCAAAGGCGACGCTCGGATCGGTTACCTCGGCATAGGCAGTCGGGGGCGTGGCATTGATGGTGGCGACGTCGGGCTGCGGGGAGGCAACCTGTTGGCCGAGACCGGTCCAGCTCGTCCCGCCGTTGTCGGAGAAGGCCCCCTCGACGACGGCCGTCGTATGGGGAACAGGGCTCAAACTCGATAAATCGACCCCCCAGACCGCGAAGAGCTTCTGGGAGTCATACGGGTCGATCACCACCGCTGGGCTGTTTGCGTTGCCATTTGTCGTGACGCTCGAGAGTCCCGTCAGATTCACCGGCGCCCCAGTCGCCGTGGCCGCCGGTATTGTTGCCAGCAGCGTTCGCGACTCCAGGAACTCGCTTTCAAGAAAGGCCCTGCGAAGACGTGTCTTCCGCCTTTTCTTGAGCCGGGCATCCGGGCGACCTTGACCACGGAACCCTCGGGATGAAACGTCCGATGCTCCCGTGCGCATGACTGTGTCTCCAGACCTCAAGGTGTGTGTTCGCCCGTGCACCGCATCGGTTGTGGCGACCGTTCTGATTGCTCAATCTTCGACGACTGACTGGATGAGTGAAACTACAATGATTCGAGAAAACATGCAGGCTTAACGATCAAGAGTCAAATTCCTCATCATCGGGTTTTTCGCTTTAACCCGAATGACTTTTCACCTCATGCCTGCATGCCACCCTGTTCATTGCAAATTACCTCGAACCATGCTTGGACTCATGCACTAGTGGTTGCAGCCATGTCAAGGGTGCAGGCAGAAAAATTTTTGAGCTGGCGTTTGAGCTCGGTAGGTGCGTAAGCGCGGCTCAACCCGATGTGCTCGCATGCAAGAGTCCGCAAGTCGAAGTCGAGCCGGCATCGGCGATAGAACCGCTTGTCCAGGAAACGATACATCCGCTTAGTAGTCGGTAAACGAAGCCTGAGATAGAACTCCAGGTCGAGTTGCTTGAGGTTGCCGCTCTGAAAACTCTGGAAGATCACCTCGTTCCAGCGAAAACTCGACAAGGGCAGGGGGGGTCTTTCGGTTCTTGGGCCGGTTCGTTCGCCTTTGCTCATCTTCCCCGAGCGGGACGACGTCCGCCACCGCTCACGGTCGTAGAGGATTACGTTATCGCGCACGTGAAATTGTTCGTCGACCCAGCTCTTGGCCGAATTGTCCCACCAGGCTTTCTCGTACATCAGAACAACGCCCACCCACCGGTGCAGTGCCTCCTCGATGCGCCGGTAGCTTTGGCCGCTCTGCGGCCAGCCCAGGAGCGCGATCAACTCATAGCGCGAGAAGTGAACGCGTGGGTCCGTGAAATTGCTCCGTCGCTTGGTGAGCTGGATCAGTCCCACCAGAACCTCGTCGTCGAGGGAGGTTGGCAAACCGTGTTTGTGCGTCCCCATGATCGTCAGCCGGCGGACGATCGGCTGGCTGTCGCGCCGCTCCAGCCGATCCTCAAACACCAGGGTCGTTTGGCCGTCAGGAATACGATCGCTCAACGCGGCAATCGGAAACTCGGCCGAGTTCAGCTCATCCTTCCAGCCGGCGTCAGCCAGCGAGGGGTTTTCGTCTCCTGGCTGCCCGCTTTCACCGACTTCTTCGACGGGCACGTCCCACTCATCCATTCCGTTCCTTCTGGTGCCCAGAACTTCGAGTCCTGTTGGCGATCCCTACCGTCTGCCGTTTGCCCTGAGTGAGAAATCAAGAAAACAACAACAAAATGGCTCCTGCCGTGTTGTTGCCTCTTTGTCTTAAGCAAGAGTCTAAAGCAAATTCTCCGCAACGCAAGAGGTTAGAAAAAAAGAACTTACAGACGGTAAGTAGAACGAAGGCGGGATCGAGCAGTACTCGGTTGACAAACCGTCGAGAA
>Ga0208044_1002108_pt1 | contig 10077 bp, 10 predicted proteins | sample Sb_taG_8_FD_187712 | JGI IMG/M metagenome (GOLD analysis project Ga0208044, IMG submission 187712) | Peat soil microbial communities from Weissenstadt, Germany - Sb_50d_c_BC metaG (SPAdes) (version 2) | ecosystem: Environmental > Terrestrial > Soil > Wetlands > Peat | place: Germany... | reverse complement strand
GGGCGGCCTCGAACGAGCTTGGCGGAGCCAGGATCTTTCGAGCCGGTCCGGAGGTGCGAAACGAACCGTCATCTTGACCATGTCGCGGCGTGTCTGTCGCTCGCCACGCGTTGGTCGCCTGAGTTTCTGGCAAGATCGTCCCGGCAGACGGCGTTCAGGTCATGCCCTGGCCGGCATCCGCGGGACGAACTAACCATACGTGGAAGGAGACTCGTCATGGTGCCCCGCCGCTTGTACACATGGAATGTTGCGTTGCTGATCCTGCTCGGGCTGCACGCGCCTGCCGCCAATGCGGCCCCGATTGAGTTCACCGGCAATGTGCCCAATGACTTCAATCCGGCCACGAACCCGGGCGTCGTCGTCACGCCGGTGAGTGACAACCCGCTGAACATCGGCCAGACGGCCGCCGACACCGCGAACGGATGGGTCTCGGGGTGGAGCATCCAGGACATCCGGACGTACTACAACGCCTCGAACGACACGCTCTACGTCGGGATCGACACGTTCAAGAATCCCAACGGTCAGTACGCGCCCTTTGGCCAGGCCAATGGCGACCCGACCGGAACACCGACCGGCGATGACCCTGCTCACCTGGGCGGCGACAAGTCGATCGCGATCGCGTTCGCCCCGGTCAGTACCACCAACCCTTCCCAGCCGGGTACCCCGCTTGTCATCGCCGGCGTCCCGGCGGACAAGTCCCAGTCGGGCGCGGGCATTGACGGCTTCACGGTCTCGAAATACAACGCGGCTACCGCAGTGGACGGATTGGGCTACCAGTTCGGCAAGACCTTGCCCCAAAACACGGGAAACCTGGCCTTCGATCCCACTCCGGCCCATCCGCAACTCGAGTTCACCATCACGAACTTCAGCAAGATACCCGGACTGAATCCCTCCAGTGGATTCTGGATCGAGATGTACGCCGGCTCGGCCATGGACCAGGTTGGAGAAGCCGGTCTGGGCTGGACCATGGTTCCGGTCACTGCCGCGCAGAACATCCCCGAGCCAACCACCTGGCTCGCATGGACACTGGTCGCGGGCGCCGCGGCGTGCCGCTTTCGCGGGCGAATCCGGGAACGAAGCTGAGGCTCGATCCGTCAAACCAGTCATCATAGAGGCATCCCTGCGCAAAGCGGCGACCGGGTCCAGGGTCGCCGCTGTTGTTCATCGGATGCTTCCCGGCTCAGGGTCTTCACCTTTTTCTCAAAGTGAAGCAGCGGCCTCCTTTTCCCCATCACGTCCAATCCAGATTCCAGGAACGACGAAAATTACCAGGTCTGCCTAACCGTTCGGCTCTCCTGGTGGTCGGCCAACGGAAAGAGCCGGTGGATCCAACCACCGGCCCGGCGTGTTATCGAACAATCACATCGAGAGCAGAAGCGATCTGCCTGGTGTCGTTTCATTAACTTAAGCGTAAGCGATCGCGCGTTGGTCGAGGATGTTCTTGAGGGCCGTGGCGGCATCGGCGAACCGTTCAGGGCCGGTGAAGCCGAAGGAGAGCTCGGCGACGACAAGGTGCGGTTCAAGGACCACAAAACCGTCGTACCCGCCCTCCACCGCACGTTCCAAGAGGCTGGGGATCTGACCGTCCCCGGCGCCGGCCGGAACATTGCGGTGCGTCCTGGCATCGTAGTCCTTGACGTGAAAATGCCGGACACGAGCGTGCAGCAGGCTCCAGGCCCGGTCGATGTCCTGGCCGGCCTCGACGTAATTGGCCGGATCGAAGGCATGGGCCAGGGCCGGGGAATCGACGCTCTCGAGCAGGTCGAGGACGCGCTCGGCCGTGTCGCCATAGATTCCCTTCTCATTTTCGAGCAGCAGGGTCACGCCCCGGCTCTCGGCCCGGCGCGCGAGCTCTTTCATCCTGGCGATGACCTCCTCGCGGTGAACCGCGGGATCATCGCCGGGCGGGATGTAAAAGCTGAAGACCCGGATCCGGGGCGTCTCGTAGAAGTCCGCCAGGTCCAGGGCCCGGCCGAACCGCAAGAGATGATTGTCGAACGACTCGGTGATCCGGATCTTGCCAATCGGCGAGCCCAATGCGCTGAGTTCGAAGCCCCGCGCCCGCAAAAGGCCTCGATAGGCCTCGTGCTGCTCATCGTCGAGATCCAGGACATTGGTCCCGTGGATGGCCCGAAACTCGATGTGCCGGATTCCGTGGCTGATCAGAACGTCAATCTGCTCGAGGGGATCCTGGGAAATCTCGTCCGCGAAAGCACTGAGGCGAATCATCGAGTCTTACCCGTGTACCGCACGACTTGCGTTTTACCGATCCTCGCCATGATAGCAGTTCACCGAAAAACCGCCAGGGCCCGGTGGAGACCGAGGCGGGTTCCCGGTAGGATACGAAAGAGTCGGGATGAAACCCGCTTGGTCACGGGTTCGGCACCGCGGGGCGTTCTGTCATGGCGACGATCTGGGCTCTCTTGATCTACTGGCTGGTCATCTTCGTCGGCTGCTATGTCGTCATCGAGATCGGACAGGACCAGCTCTACGACGAGGTCACCCCCCATGTCGGCCTCAAGGTGACGGGGGGCTCGCTGCTGCTGGCCCTGATGCTGACGGGGTTTTATTACAAGGGGATGGCAGCCTCTTTCGATTCGATGTTCACGAACAACATTCTCTGCACGGTGTTCCAGGCGCTCGTATGGTTCGGCGTGTTCATGTTGATCTTCCAGTTTCATCCCTGGCACGCTCTCGGGCTGGGTATCGCGACGATGCTCCTGGTCCAGGGCCTGGCCACGATGGGCGTCAACAGCATCCTCAGCCCCACCCCCGCCGCGGTCTCCCGACCAGGCGCCTTTGCCGTGAGCAAGCCAGTCCGCCAGTCCCTGGCCCCTGCCCCGGCGGCGCCGCCGGCCGGCGCTGAGGCAAAGACCAAGTGAGCCGCGACGGCAAAACGATGCCGGTCACGTAGATTCTGGAGAGGGATAGCGTTCATCTACGCTGGCTCAAATCAACTCCGACATCCGCCGGAATGTGGAACCGTTCATGACCGGCGGATCGAGCCACCGCTGCTTGGGAATGACGCGGGGAGAGTAACCTTCGATGTGCTCGCGATGGAAGTTGCGAATCGTCGCCAGCTTCCCTGAGATGAGCGGGCTGGAGGCCGCATCGAGCTTGGCCAGGACCTTGGCATCCTCGGTAAGGAGGTCGTCTTCCTTGAGGACACCCAGCCGGAAGCCCTCGCGCAGGGCGTCCGCGAATTCGTTGTAGATGAAGGCCTCGGTGAGACTGGCCCACCAGTCCCGGTTCATCACGGCAAAGAGAGCAGCGGCCTCGCGCGCCACGGCCAGGTTGTCGAAAACAATGGTCGCTTCGATGACGGTAAGGTGATGAAGGATCCTGTCGACCTCGCGCGGGGTGATGACGTGGCAGGCCAGGCCGTCCCGCAGGAAGTAATCCAGACGATCGGCGCAGAGGAGAGGAAGGGGACGCTCCAGGAGAGGATAAATCGCGTCGTCGTAGAAGTCTCGCGGCTGGAAACCCAGAGTATCGAGCGCCGCGGCGATGTCCGGACGGTCGAGCATCTGCGGCTTGAGGCTCTCGTGGTGGTCCTGCTCATCGGAGGTCACCACGAAATCGACGGCGTGCGAGAACGCCGTGTGGGAGATGTCGTGCAAGAGCCCGGCGACCTGTTGCTTGAGCTCGGCGCCCAGACGTCCCAGCAAGACATGAACGCCCAAGCTGTGCTCGAACCGCGTGACGTCCTTGAACGCAAAGGCGAGGGCCGACGGCCCCGCCTGGCGCACCCCCCGAAGCCGCTGGAACGTCGGCGTGGCGATCAGACCGAGGAGCGCCGGGTCCGCGATCGAAACTTCTCCATAAACCCTGTCTTTCCAATGCATTGAGCCCGATCTCCTGAGCTCTTGCCGGCACGCTCTACCGGTAACGGGGCCCTCTCGATGATCATGGGACGAGCCCGGATTTGCAAGAGAAGGTCCATCCCGCAAGTCGCGAGCCGGACCTGTGAGGAAGATCCGGCCGGTTGATTTTGGCTGCGGGGCAGGCGACGATGTGCAACCAATGCGAGCCCAATCGGCAAAGCGATGCGAGCAGCCATGCCCGCGCAGGCTTGCCGCGGCTCGATCGACCGCTGAGGACAGGATCCGAGCATGACAACCACACTGGCGTGGATCGACTACCTGATCATGCTGATCTACCTCGGCTTCGTGCTGGGGATCGGCTTTGCGCTCAAGAAGTTCATGAAGACCAGCGAGGACTTCTTCCTCTCGGGCCGATCGATCCCGGCCTGGGTCGCCGGGCTGGCTTTTATCTCGGCCAATCTCGGCGCCCAGGAGGTGATCGGGATGGCCGCCTCGGGGGCCAAGTACGGCATTGCGACCAGCCACTTTTACTGGGTGGGAGCGATTCCGGCGATGGTCTTTGTCGGCCTGTTCATGATGCCGTTCTACTACGGCTCGCGGGCCCACTCGGTTCCCGAGTACCTGCGGTTGCGGTTCGACGAGAAGACGCGCGGGCTGAACGCCATCACGTTCGCTTCGATGACGATCTTCTCGAGTGGCATCTCAATGTACGCCATGGCCAAGCTGATCATGCTGCTGCACGTCTTCGACGCGCCGGTCCTCTCCCTGGGATTGCCCCGCGACTGGATCTTCCACGCCAGCATCATCCTGTCGGCCCTGATCGTGCTGGGGTACGTTTACCTCGGCGGACTGACGAGCGCGATCTACAATGAAGTGCTTCAGTTCTTCCTGATCGTCGCGGGTTTCCTTCCCCTGGTGCTCCTGGGCCTCAGGAACGTCGGCGGCTGGTCGGGGCTGCGGACGACGCTGGCGAGCATGAACAAGGAAGCGTTCACGCATACCTGGGTCGGCATGGAGCACACCAGCACCAATCCGCTGGGCGTCGAGTGGTTCGGGCTGGTGATGGGGCTGGGATTCGTGCTCTCCTTCGGCTACTGGTGCACCGACTTCCTGGTGGTGCAGCGGGCGATGGCGGCCGACTCGATGACCTCGGCGCGGCGAACGCCGCTGATCGCGGCGGTGCCCAAGATGTTCTTCCCGTTCCTGGTGATCCTGCCGGGCCTGATCGCAATCGCGCTGCCCACTGCGAAGGTCGAGACGGCTCCCGCCGGCGCAGCCGGCGCAGCGACGACCATCCCGGCAATTCAGGGCATCATTCCGCCCAAGGTCGATTACTGGTCCGGCAAGCTTGAGCTCGATAAGAACGGTCAACTGGTGGCTGATTACGACATGGCCATCCCGCAGATGCTCCTGCGCTACTTCCCTGCCGGCATGCTGGGGCTGGGGCTGACGGCCCTTCTGGCCAGCTTCATGTCGGGTATGGCGGGCAATGTCACGGCGTTCAACACGGTCTGGACCTACGACATTTACAAGGCGTACGTCCACCCCAGCGGCAGCGACCGGCACTACCTCTGGATGGGGCGGTTCGCCACGTTCTTCGGCACCGCGATCTCGATCGGCGCAGCGTACCTTGTCTCGCGGTTCAACAACATCATGGACGCACTCCAACTGGTGTTCGGGTTCGTGAACGCGCCCTTGTTCGCAACCTTCCTGCTGGGGATGTTCTGGAAGCGGGCCACGGGTCATGGCGCATTCTCGGGGCTGCTTGCCGGTACAGGCGCCGCGGCGATCTTCCACGGTCTGAACCTTCCTCGAGGCGCTGAGGCCGGCATCAAGGGGGGCTGGCTGACCGCCCTTGCCGGAGGCGGTCCGCTGTTCACGTTTCCCACCGAGATGGCCCAGAACTTCTGGATGGCAATCGTCGCCTGGACATTCTGCTTCGTGGCCACGATCGTGATCAGTCTCCTCACCCGTCCGCGGCCGGACCGCGAGCTTGCCGGCCTGGTCTATGCCCTGACCGACAAGCCGCGGGAAGGGCACCTGACGTGGTATCAGCGGCCGCTGGCGCTGGGGGTGATCGTGCTGCTCATGACCCTGGCCCTGAACTTCCTCTTCTACTGAGACTCACGAGGCGATCCCGACCATGAACCTGGACATCCGCCTGCCGATCGGCCTCCTGTTCGCGTGTCTGGGCGGACTACTGCTGCTTTATGGGCTGGCCACCCAGTTCCTGCAGCCTGCGATCTATGAGCGATCCCTGGGCGTCAACGTCAATCTCTGGTGGGGTCTGGCGCTGCTTGTGTTCGGGAGCATCATGACCTACTTCGGCCGCCAGCCCACTCGCCCATCGTCCCCCACCCACTGAGCGAGGAACCCCGGAAATGCCGAGCCTGCCGCTGGTGCTCGCCGCCGAGACCGTGACCGCCGATCCCTTCCGAGCAGCACGTCCCCCTCTGGCAGCGGCCGATCTTCTGGGCGGGCGTGGTCGGGGCCGTATTCATCGCGCTCAACGTGATCTTCTGGTGAGGATTGACTGACATGACATCCGGCTCTCATCTCTCGATCTGGTTCTTCGTGGGCATCCTCCTCGCCTTTTACGGTCTGATCATCACGGGCGCGGGGATCTACGGCGTGTTTGTCCCTCCGCCGGTGCACCTCGCCCAGTACCACGCCGACCTCTGGTGGGGGCTTCTCCTGCTGGCCATCGGGGTTTTCTACTACTACCACTTCGCACCGCGAAAAGCCCAGGCTCGATGAGTCTTCGTGCGCAGTCGTCGCCCCGGTCTCTCCGCCGTGGGACAAGATTCCAATCTTGTCAGTAGTTGAACGATGAACGACAGGATTGGAATCCTATCCCACGAAACGATTATTCCCCGGTCGGTCCTGGCTCGGCGACTGCGTTCTGAAGTGCCTTCCAGCCGAGCAGACCACATTTCATCCGGGTTGGTGAGAGGGTCACGCCGAGCAGCTTTACTACATCGACTGGGGTGATGTGGCGGACCTCGTCGAGTGTGGCGCCTTCCACGCGGTCGGCCAGCAGCGAGGTCGCGGCCTGGCTGATCACGCAGCCGTGGCCATCGAAGCGCACCTGCTCGATCCGGCCATCGGCGCCCAGGCTGAGCTCGAGGTGAATCTGGTCGCCGCAGAGCGGGTTGTCCAGATCGGAAACCAGGTCGGGAGATTCGAGGTGTCCGCGGTGGGGAGAGGAATAATAATGGTCGAGGATCTCCTCGCGGTAGAGAGGGTCATCCATTCGGGAACTCCGTCGCTGCGTGGGTGGCCGGCCGCGGCGCCACCTGTCCGTGGGAGTGGCGCCGGAAGAGGAGCCTGATCGACTCGAGGGCCACACCAAGCCGGTCGATCTCAGCAATCGTATTGTACATGGAGAAGCTGGCGCGCGCGGAGGCCGGTATTCCCAGACGCACGTGCAGGGGCATGGCGCAATGATGTCCCGCGCGGATCGCAATGCCGTGGCGATCGAGAAGCTGTGCCAGGTCGTGCGGATGCGTTCCCCCCATCGTGAAGCTCACGATCGCCCCTTTCTGTTCCAGATCGGCCGGGCCGAGGATCCGGAGGGACGCGATCTGGCCAAGGACTTCGTGGGCATGCGTCAACAGCGCCCGCTCATGGCCGGCGAGATCCTGGGCGGAGAGCTGGCTCAGGAAATCGATCGCGGCGCCCAGGCCGATGGCCTCGGCGATCGGCGGTGTGCCGGCCTCGAACTTCCAGGGGACCTCGTTCCATTCGGCCCGCTGGCGGTCGACGCGGACGACCATGCTGCCGCCGAAGCTCACCGGTGGCATGGCCTCGAGCAGCTCTCGCTTGCCGTAGAGCACGCCGATTCCCGTCGGCCCGAAAAGCTTGTGTCCCGAGAAAGCCAGGAAATCGACCCCCAGCCGGCCGAAGTTCAGGCGATGATGAGGCAGGCTCTGAGCCGCGTCAACCAGGACGCGGGCCCCGCGGGCGTGAACCATTTCAACGATCCGCTCCAGCGGCGGGATCGTGCCGGTGACATTCGACATCCCGGTCACCGCGACCAGGCGCACCCGGTCAGTCAGCGCGGCATCGAGCGCGTCGAGGTCGAGCCGGGCGTCATCCGTCAGCTCGACATACTTCAGCTCGACGTCCCGCTCGCGAGCCAGCATCTGCCAGGGCACAAGGTTGGAATGATGCTCGAGTTCGCTGACCACGATCGCATCGCCCGGCTTCAGGGTGGCACGTCCCCAGCTCTGGGCGACGAGGTTGATCGCCTCGGTCGTTCCCCGTGTGAAGATGATTTGCCCCGAGTCCTCGACCCCGAGCAGCCGGGCGACCTTGTCCCTGACCCCTTCGAAGGCCTCCGTGGCGCGCTCGCTCAAGGTATGCAAGCCACGGTGGACGTTGGCCGGGTAGATTGTCATGTAGTCGAGAACCGCCTGGACGACCTGTTGAGGCTTGAGGCTGGTCGCCGCCGAGTCGATGTAGATCAGCGGAACTCCCGGGCTGACTTCCTGCCGCAGCGCGGGGAAGGCAGCCCGGATTTCCTCGACGTCGAGCCCGCCGGCCTGGTGAGCCGCGGCTTGCTTCTTTCCACCAGCCGCTCCGGCTTGCGGCAGATCGTCAATCGGCTCCCGGCTCGGTGAACCAGAGCGTCGCTCCGCCTGGTGAACCGGATCGGCCTTCATTTCGGTTAAGTCCACCGCTGGTGACTCCTGAATCGCAAACGGCCCGTGACCTGTAATGCCACAATTCTATCCAAACACCAGGTGAATTCAGAGTCTTTCCTGGACGACCGACGACGGGCACCCGCCAGATCGATCGCAAGGCAGTTAGGATAATGTCTCGCGGGTTTGCTAAACCTTCAGACCGGGAAACCGGTCTCGGGGGTTCGAATCCCCCTCTCCGCTCCAACGACCAAAGGAAATTACCCAGAGCGACCGAGCCAGCGGGCTTGTTGAGCGATGTGACCCTCGGAAATGGGTTGGTTTGGCGCCGGACACTGGCTTGTTTCTGCGCGTAAGTCACGTTCCGATCGAGACTTGGTTTCACAGAAGTTTGGCTTCGATCGGCGCATTCCTATCACCGCCCGTTTCCTCACTTCCGTTTCACTGGCCACTGGTCACTGGCCACTGGCCACGATTCACTCGCTCCTTGCTGCTCGCCACTCTCTCTTCTGCTGCCCCAAGCCCTCTCTTTGCCCTCGCGTGCCGGCGCGATCGGGTCGAATGGAACGTTGCCAGCGTCGTGGGGAACCGCACCACACGCCGCGGATTGGCTTCGTTTTCGACCCGCAGGCTCGGGCACGGACGATTCAACCTCAAGCGGCAACGAGCTTTGCGTTGATTCCGGATTGGCTTCGTTTTGCACATTTTGCGGCGCCCGGCACTCCTCTTGCGTCGGCTCGCCACTCCCTCCTGATTCACTGACTACTGACCACTGACTACTGACCACTATTCCTGTGCCACTGGCCACTCCGATTTCACTCGCCACTCGCCACTCGCCACTCCGTCTTCGCTGGGTGCCTGAGGCGTCGTCTCGCCGCTCTCCCCGTCACCACACCCACCCGACCTCACTTCGCATCCGTCATCCGCCGTCGGGCATCCGTCATCCGCCATCTGCCATTTGCCATCCGCCATCTGCCATTTGCCATCCGCCTTTTCGCCTTCCCCATTCCCCGTTCCGAATTCCTCCTTCCGCATTTTCCGAAGGGTTTCCAGCGTTCGCAGCAGCTCTCGGTGCCGGGCGGACTGGTAGCGGCGGTGCCGCTCGAATGCCGGGCTGCAATCGAGCGCCGCGCGGTCGTACCGCTCGGCGGCATCCTCGGCCTCGATTTCCTCATGCTCGGCCAGCAGCTCCTCGAGCCGGCCGACGTGCCGCTCGATGACCGAGCGGATGAGGCTCAGCGCCTCGGTCTCATTGCTGGGCGCCGGCGCGATCTCGCGATAGGGCACTGACAGGAAGCCGCCCTTATAGCCCACCGGCAGCATATCTCTCCAGTCCTTCCAGAACTTGTGGCCGATGCGGTGGCCGAGCGCATCGAAGGCATGGAAGAGGGAATAGAAGGGAAAAAGGGACATCACTAATATCGACCGTTTGAGGAGGTATAAAGCTAAGGTGACATGCACGTAAACGCTTGATGCAAGCGGCTTAGCGCGGTTTGCTCGCGCATTGCATACAGCGATCAAAAAAGGCCGTGGTGCTCATACCTTCTCCCCGCGGGAGAAGGTGCCCCGCAGGGGCGGATGAGGGCTGAGCTGCTTGCCTTGGCCCGCAA
>Ga0208044_1002106_pt1 | contig 10084 bp, 14 predicted proteins | sample Sb_taG_8_FD_187712 | JGI IMG/M metagenome (GOLD analysis project Ga0208044, IMG submission 187712) | Peat soil microbial communities from Weissenstadt, Germany - Sb_50d_c_BC metaG (SPAdes) (version 2) | ecosystem: Environmental > Terrestrial > Soil > Wetlands > Peat | place: Germany... | reverse complement strand
GCCGCACAACCTGACCGACGCGGCCGAGACCGTCGCCGCCGTCATTTCCCACACGACCAGCAACGGCTACGACGCCGTCGACGTCACCGGGCAATCCGAAGACGCCTGGATGAAGCAGATAATCCCGAACCCCGTCATGACCTCGTTCCTGGCCGACTGCACCCCCGGCTACTACAACAACGAGGGCCAGGGCCCCAGCCCCTACTCCCTGCTGGTCGGATACCAGCACGGAGCGCCCGCCTACTTCCGCTACATCGACCAATGGCGCAACTCCGGTGACTTTAAGGGACTGGAATTCAGCCGCCGCGAGCCTGTCAGCCAAGACCGCCCAGTCTCCGCGCCACCACTTAGTCGCACGTACTAGTCGCGCAGGTTGCCGGATTGGCTTTCCATTCCAGGCCCCGCCCGCCTGGCCGACGCGGCCACCTGCCTCGCGTTTATCGGCGAGAACAAGGGCCGCCGGCATCGCTGACGAGCAGGCACGGCCGATCGGCGCCCTGCAGCACCCGGTCGGCACCGACGACCGCATCACCGCGGGACGGCTGCTGCGGCGGCTGGCGCCGACGTATGAACAGCTAGGGGCCAGCCTGTCAGGCGGCTGATACCTCAGCCAAGCCCACGAGCCCGAGCGCGCCGACAGACCGCTTCCCGGACGCGACGTGAGCCAGGACGTTAACGGTTCGCATGATGAGCCCTCTGCGCTGGCATACGTGCACGTCATCGCCATGGTGGAGCTAAGGAGACTCGAACTCCTGACCCCTGCTTGCAAAAGGGGTCCGCTCCTCAGGCCGACCAGCGCGAATGATGAAAGGCCAGGTCAGAAGCTCCTCTTCAACCCAGTTGGGAGTGGTTCGGGAAGGGTCACGCGAGTTGTGATCTCCCAAATTCCTCCCAGTTGATGAAGGAGGAGTACGCATGTCAGAGGGCCGAGTCTTGGCCTACAGCCGCCCAGGACGCTGGCGGCGCCTCGGTCCGTCCGACCGCAGACGCAAGCGGCAGCGGCCGGAACCTGCGCAGCAAGCGCAACCGGCCGCGCATCTGTGCCGAGATGGTCGGCCGATGGTGACGCCATGGTGACCCGCCCGGCCATGCGCGGCCAGGTCGCCGCAGATGGCCGGATCCGGCTGATCGCTGGCCTGGCCCTGTTCGCGCTGGCGGCCATCACGGTCATCGTCAGCTACCTGCACGCGCTCGCGGTCGTCAGGGCCGTCGGCAACACGGGCCCGGTGGCTTACCTGATCCCGTGGATGGCCGACCTGATGATCGTCTCCGCCTCCATGGCGCTGCTGGAGGCCGCCAGGAACAGCGCGGCTAAGCCAGCCCTGGCCGTCGTGTCGCTGGTGTTCGGGCTTGGTGCCACCCTGGCCATGAACGTGGCCGCTGGATGGCGTCATGGCAGCGCTGGTCGCAGCGCTGCCACCGGTGGCCCTGGTGCTTAGCCTGGAGACGCTGATGGGCCTGGTCCGCCGTTCCCGCGAGCACCGCGCCGGTACCGGCAACCGCCAGGCCGAGCCATCGCATGGCCAGTGCCCGCACCAGGTGGCCATGACGGCCGACGAAGCGGTCGTCAGTGCCTATCTATCTGCACGGCCGTGACTGCGAGGGCGACGCGCCATCGCAGCGGCAGCTGGCCGCGCAGTTCGGCGTCAGCCGGGCCAAAGTGGCTAACCTGGTCAGCTCCTTCAACGGAACCCACGACCTGGCCAGCGAACTAGCCGAGCCTTCGAAGCAACCTTGACCTCGACGACGCTTGGGACACGACGCCCGATCGAGCACTCGAATAGAGGCCGCTCGAACTCGGTTCCTATGTCGCGGCGTGGCGTTCAAAAAGGCAGCTTCGGCGCGCGCAGGTTCTGGATGTGCACGCCTGGCGGAAGCCCGCGACGGATGGGCATTCCACACGGCCCGCTGTCTCGGCTCGCTGGGTAAACTGGCCGCACTTGAGTCCCCCGCACGCTCCAGGCGTCCAGTCCTGAGTCAGCAGTGGGGCGGCTGGCCACAGGCGTCGGCAAGCGATCGTGCTAGGACCGCCTGACGGCTGGGCTGACTTGCTGTCGTCGTGTAACACTCAGAACATGGACGGGATCTGGTGGGCCGCAAGAACCGCCGCTTGCTCGTACCCGGCGAGAACGACCGCCCGGCCGTTGTCCGCGTGTTGCCCTCTGCTCTCGGTCGGGCAAGCCCCGCAAGGCTGACCTGCTCAGCGCCTACCGCTCCCGCAAATTCGAGATGCCCGACAACGGGCACGAGGGCGGTCGCATGTACATCGGCCGTAGCGGGAACCGTTAGATACAGATCGGTGTTGACGTTGATGACAGCGACCCGTCAGGCGACGGCGAAGTCATCTATCACGGACAGTGGAAAGGAGGACAGTGATGGGCAAACCTGACGTACAGACTAAAATAAGTGAGTATCTGGCAGAGCCGATGCCAGCGGAGGCGGTCGCTGACCTCCGCGATCTAGGCGTGATCGGTTACGCAAACGAGCTACCTGGTGTCACGCCCACGATCATGTGCGACCTCATCGCCGCCGCGCGCGCCAACGGGCGAACCTGGCAGGAAATCGGCAACCGGCTCGACATGACCGGCGAAGAGGCTGAAGTCGCGTTCAAGAAGCTTGGCGATTCCTACTGGATCAAGCCTGCGCCGGGATGGCAGAAGCGCCTCGCGGAACTCATACACGCCGTCATCGATCCGCTCAGCGATGCCGCAGACGATCTAGCACGTGACCGTATCCGGCGCTAGTTACTCCTATCGCGTGCCTGGCTGAACCGTGCCGCCAGTGCTCCCTGGTTCGAACGTCCGTGCACTGCTGGCAATCCTTGGCAGCCCGCTGTCCGGGATTCGGAGGGTCACGCCGCGCCGAGACCTTGATCCGGTCAGTCGGTACTTACCCCAGCCAGAGGGTGGTGCTGGTGGTGGCGAGGCGGGTTCGGCGCCGGTCATAGTCGGGCAGGGCGCGCTGCACAGTCGCCCAGAAGGTTGCGGTATGGCGAGGCTGGCCGATGTGGGCGAGTTCGTGGACGATGACGTAATCGAGCAGCGAGACGGGAAGCTGCATGGCGGCCCAGTGGATGTTGAGGCGGTCGTTCTTGCCGAGGGACCCCCACCGGTAACCGAGGTCCCGGACGTCCAGCTCGCCGGGGTCCAGTCAGCCGCTCCAGCGCCCGGTGTACAGCCCGGTACTGCTGGTACCGGGCCACCACTTTCACCGTCCGCGTCCAGCCTGCATGAACAACGTGAAATGCCGCACCACGTCCAACAGCCGCGCTGGTGCCAGCATCCCCGCGACGAGGCGCTCCTGGCTCGACAGTGTCATCACGCCGATCGAGGCGCAGACATCGGCCTCAGGGGCCGGCTCCGTGGTCTTCCACTCAGCGAAGTGCTCCTCCTCGGCCGTGAACGTCCCGACCAGCGCCTTCTCAAAGCAGATCGCCACCACGAACTGGCTGGCGTAAGAGAGCCGCTCGTTACCCTCCGGCTGCCCGGAATCCCGCTGATTGGCATAACGGCGCAACTGCCGGATCGCCTTCACCATTGGCTCGACTATGGCAGGCGACTTCGCCTCGATTACCACTAAAGGGGCTCTTCGAAGTTAACCGGGATCGTGTTTCCTGGCGTGACCGGCGGGTAGTGGCGTTCTGTGATCGCCGGGTGCCGCAGGTGCAGGCGATGCGGACCCTGCGGCGCTGGTTCGCGGGGTTGCGGAAGGAATAGGCGAGACGGGCCTCCAGTTTGGCGATCCGGTTCAGGCTCTCCGACCTGGCGTTCGTCACTCCGTTAGCACGGCGCCGGCCAGCTCGTCCTCCCACCTGGAGATGGTCCGGGCCAGGGCCGGCAACTCGGGGATGTCGTCGTGCCGGGAGCACCAGTCATAGAAGGTGAACAGCTGGCCGCGGACCTCCCGCTCGCACGGCGTCGAGCCGGTGACGCGGGCGCGCAGGTTCAGCACGTCGCGGAGCTTCTCCTTGCCGATCCAGGCGGCCAGGATCTCCTGGCCGCGGGACCGCGGCTCGCCGCCCGACCCGGGCGGAGCAGGAGAAGAGCCGGCGGCGCGGCTGGCAGGAAGTACCGCGCTGCACACTCAAGCGGGCGGTCAGCGTTGCCGCTTCGCAGCGTCGAGCGAGCAGGAGTTCTTCGCCCGCCTATCGGACGCCGGGGTCCTGGTCCGTAAGCGGTTCAGCACCCGCAACCCGGGCGAGGTCACCGGCTACGCCGTCGCCCTGCCAGCGGACACCACGCCTGGTGGTCCGGTGTGGTTCGGCGGCGGGAAGCTCGCCGCCGATCTGACCCTGCCCCGGCTCCGCAGCCGCTGAGAACCAGCCCGCGCCACACCGGGTGGCCAGTTCACGTCGGAGGAACGGAACGCGATCTGGGAGCACGCCGCCCGCACAGCCGCCGACGCCTCCGCACACATCCGATCCCTCGCGGCCACGGACCCGGGTCGGCGCCGCCGATGCAACCTGGGCCGCCGCCGACGCGCTGCACGCGGCCGCGTCGGCGCTGGGCAGCCCGGTGCTGCGCCAGGCCGCCGACTCCTATGACCGCGCCGCCCGCCATCCATACGGCCGCATCCCGCGCGCTACTCCCGCCGGGAACAGCCTGCGCCGGACCGCCCGGCTCCTGTCCACCACGGCGTTCGCCGGCGACCCGGACTTTGCCCAGGTAGCGCTCATACTGCGGCTCGCCGCGCTGATCGAGGACATCGCCGACCTGCGCGCGACCCAGCGTTACGCCGCCCAAGCCGCCGCCGCCCGCCAGGCTGCCGAGCACCTGCATGCCACCCGAACCGCCTACGCCGCCCGCGTACCCGGCACCCGAGCCACCTGCCGACCTGGCGCGTCCCGGCTTCCCGATGCCACCGGGCCCGTTCGGGCCCGCGACCGGCCCGCAACATGGCACCCGCAAGCCCGCACAGCCCGGACCCCGTCCGTCACCAGGCCCGCGCCCACCCAGACAACGAGGCCCCACCCGCTAGCCAGATCATCGCGCAGGCAGCTGGCACCAGACACTGATGATTCCTTTGTGTTCTCCGCGGATCGCTGACTGCCTACGCCGTCGGCCGGTACGGTCGTCGCCATGCCCGAGCAGCTGGCACTCCCGCTGGGTCTGGGTGCGCACTGCCCGCAGCCGTCTGCTGGTCCGGCGCGGTTCCGGGCTGGCAGCCGGGTCCTGGAGGTCACCGAGTGCTTCGACGTGTACTGGCGGTTCGCCGCTGAGCGGCAGCGTGTCTTCCATTGCCGGGCATCGGGGATGCCTGCGCCGTGGACCAGCGATCCGATCCTGGCGCGGCATAAGTTCACCAGCGTGTACCGGGCGGCCGACCGGGTGTCGCAGTACCTGATCCGCGAGGTGATCTACGCCGGGCCGCAGGACCCGCAGGAGCTGGTGTTCCGCGTCCTGCTGTTCAAGATCTTCAACCGGATCCAGACCTGGGAACTGCTGTCCCGGCACCTGAGCGCCCGCCCGGCCTGGGCAGGCTACAGCTTCGCTTCCTACAACCAGATCCTCGGTGAGGCGATGGGCCGTGGCGAGCGCATTTACTCGGCCGCGTACATCGTCCCTAACCCACCGTTCGGCGAGGCGCGCAAGCACGGGAACCACCTGCGGCTGATCGAGCAGGCGATGGCCGCCGGGCTGCCGCAGGCCATTACCGCGGCGCAGGGCCTGCGCGAGGTGTACGACCTGCTGGTCGCCCTGCCGTCGCTGGGGCCGTTCCTGGCGTACCAGTACGCGATTGACATTAGCTATACGCCGGTCACTACGGCAGAAGGAAGCCAGTTCGTCGTTGCCAGGCCAGGCGCGCTGGACGGGATCTCGAAGTGCTTCGCGGACACCGGGGGCCTGAGCCCTGCGGAGGTGATCACGTGGATGCGCGACACTTCCCGCGAGCACTTTGCCCGGCTGGAGCTGCGGTTCGAGGATCTGTGGGGTCGCTGGCCCACTCTGATCGACTGGCAGAACGTCTTCTGCGAGGTGTCGAAATACACCCGGCTGTCCCATCCGCACGTGCGAGGCGTCGCCGGGCGGACGAGGATCAAGCAGGAGTTCCGGCAGACTCCTGCGGCGATCGACTACAGGTTCCCGCCGAAGTGGGGCCTGCCGCCCCGCCGTACGGCCGTTGTCCGGGATCCATGAGCGGAGACGTGAACGACAGCGACCGCGTAGGCAGCCGTCGCGAGTCGCCGCGCGTTCTGCTGACCGGCGCGCCTCGTTCCGGAAAGACGACCTTGGTGACCCGGATCATCGGGGCGCTTCAGCTCCATGGGGTCGCAGTACACGGCTTTACCACCCGCGAGCTGCGGGAGGCAGGTGAGCGGGTTGGTTTCCTGGTAGAGGCGATCGGCGGCGACTCGGCGGTGATGGCACATGTGTCGATCACAGGAGGCCCGCGGGTCGGCCGGTACGGGGTGGACGTTGCCGCCTTCGAGCGCATCGCCCTGCCCGCGCTTCGTCAAGCCGCGCGACCGGGCATGGTCACGGTCATCGACGAGCTCGGTCAGATGGAGCTGTACTCCAGCCCGTTCGTCGAGGCGGTGCAGCGGCTCTTCGCCCGGGACATGCCAGTGGTAGCCACGGTGCACGCGACGGCCCACCCCGTGACCGACGCGCTCAAGCGGCGCCGCGACGTGGAGTTGCTGACCGTCACTCGCAGCGCTCACGACGAGCTATTCGCTCGCGTCACAGCTCGTCTGCTGAGCGGCCTTGGGGGAACGTTGTCTCCTGACCAGGGCGGTGAGCTTCAGCGGTGATGACGGTCCTGCTTCCCGCAGATCGGTCGAGCACCGTATGGACCGCGCGGATACGCGCGGCCTTCTCTGCGGAGCGGACCCGCTGATTGCGCCGCGCGGCTTCGGCAAGCAGGCGGGCTGACCGATCAATCTCGCCAAGCCGCGCGTATGCCAGAGCCTGGTCGGTCAGTACCGTGACGCGGTACCGCTGGAAGACGTCGGGCGTCTGCTTGTCGAGCACGCTGAGGAGGCTCAGGGTTTCTGGCGAGCCGACCTCCGCGGCGATCATGGCGCGCTGGCGCTGGACGAAGGCAGCATCGGGGATTCCGAGCCAGGGTGACGGCGCGTCGTTCTGGGCACGGGAGGACAGCGCGGCCGCATGGTCAAGGGCGAAGAACGCGGCGTTGTAGTCGTGCAGGCTGTTGAAGGCGTGCGCCTGATACACGGCGACGTAGCACTGAGCGGCTGGTGACTGGGCCAGCGGAGCGAGCTGATGCAGCAGGGACATGGCCATCTCACCGTCCTGGTTGCGGGCATGCACGAAGGCCACGCCGCACACGGCGAAGACGTAGAGATCCTGCGCCTTACCCTGCGCCGCCAGTTGGGCCGCACTGCGGTACCACTCGATTGCCTGGACGCGCCGGGATTGATCGAATGCCTGGTAGGCCACCAGGTGGCAGGCATCGGCCGCGACCTGCGCCAGTGCGTAGCGAAGCGGGTGCGCGGGTTCGGTCAGGTGCCACAGGTGGGTGAGATTGCGGGCGTGAGCCGCTGTGGACCTGAGCAAGTTATAGGCGCCACTTTGCCGGTCCAGCCAGCGGAAGCCTTCGTTCTGTGCGCGCAGCTGAGTCAGCAGCGGCTCGCTCAGGTCAGGCAACGCCGGGCCGCGGCGGTCTGGCCAGCCATGTACTAATGGCGGCGCGAGGAGGCTTGTTAACGCTGTGCCAGACAGCGCGAGGAATTCGTTGCGGCGCACGATCTCAGCGTAATCCGATTCCGCACGAACCTCGCCGACAGGTTGCTCGCCGACCTGGGTGATCTGATCGACGTCGGTCGGCCGGCCGAATTCGGCAGGCGGGACACCGAACGCCTTGCAGTAGTGCAGCATGTACCGCTCGGATGGGCCTACCTGTCCCCGTTCCCAGCGGCGGATATAGGTACACAGAGCCGTGCTGTCGGGCAGCGCGTCGCCGCTGGATCTGGCCGCGCGTCGGAGCTGGCGAGTCATCTCGGGCACGTTCCAGCCGCGGGCCTGGCGTTGCGCCCGTAACCAGGCGCTCAGTTCTGCCGACATCTGTTCTCCGGTTCACGTCGCCTGTCGGCCAGCGCCGGGGAAGACCGATACCGGCCGTGTGCGTCTCTGTCCGTCATTGTCACCTTCCCGTGACGAAAATTCCATTGCACCCTTGGGAAGGCCATTTGGCGCGAGCGGGAAGGATGCGATGGAGCACGGCATTGCTGCCCCGATCTTGATACCAGCAAACCGCACGGCTGACGACTACTACCTCGGCGGCGCAAACCTGCGGTCCGGCTGGCGACCCGCAGGCAAATGGCGGTGGCCTGGCATCGTGACCGATCCCGGTCCTATCAGAACAGCGCGATAGCTGAGGGAACGTAGTCGACAGGAGGTAAGACGATGGCTGCACGAAGTATCCCCACCTCCGGTCAGGCTTCGTCATGTTATTTCCGCACGACGACCGGCGACGGCAAGCGCAAGGCCCTGGTGCAGATCGATGAGCGCTGCAACCTGCACTGCGCCCACTGTTTCGTCTCCGCCACCAGGCATGGCCAGAGCATGGCCTTGGCGAGCATCACCAGCTTGCTCATTCCGCGGCTGGCCGAGTGCGCGGTGGAGCGGGTAACGCTGACGGGCGGCGAGCCGACCATTCATCCGCAGTTCCTGGACGTTGTGCGGGCATTCCGCGATGCCGATATGCAGGTCGGCGTCTGCACGAACGCCACCACGCTAGGCCAACCTCAGATCGCCGCCTTGGCCCGGATCGGCGGCGTGCACTGCAACGTCTCACTCGACGGTTTCCGGCCTGAGTCGCACGGCAAGTTCCGCGGCGACCGCGCCAGCTTCCAGACCACGGTAGCCACGGTGCAAGCGCTCGCTGGCGCCGGCCTCCTGCAAGGACTGCTGTGCACCCCGAACTCGCTGGCCCAGGACATCGAGTACCGGGAGCTGTGCGAGTTCGCCGTCGAGCACGGCGCCACCTATGTGCTGATGAACCCGTTGTCGTCGATGGGCCGCGGAGTGAGGGCGCGCGGTCGGCTCGCCGCGACGGAGCAGCGGATGCGGCACATCGCGGAACTGACCGCCCCCTTCCATGGACCCAGCCTCGACGTTGTCCATATCCGGTTCCCCAGCGAGGGCAAACCTCTGGCTGGCTGCCAGGCGGGCACGATCATCTATGTGTTGACCCCTGGCGAGGTCACGGTCTGCCCCTACCTGGTGTTTGCTGCGCGCACACCGCAGTCCCGGCACGACCAGGCCGAGTTCGTCGTGGGCAACATCTTCACCGACGCCGACATCGCGGCGCGGCTGGACGCCTATCGCTTCCATGAGCGGTACACGCTGGGTGCCAACCCCACCTGCGGTTCCTGCGGCATGAACAGCACCTGCGGCAAGGGCTGCCCGGCCGCGGTGGTCGCGGAGGGGCGGCGGATCGGCGCCGTCGACGCTGAGGTCTGCCCAGTTACCTCGGGGGAGCGGCGGGAGCGGCGCCTGCTGCCGCTTCGGCCAGCATGAGCGGCGCGGGCGTCTTGGTGAGCGTTGACGGCCCGGGCGGCGCCGGCAAGTCCACCGCGGTGAGTCTGATCTCCGCACAGCTTGCCGCGCGCGGCCTGCCGGTACTCGCCACGACCGAGCCCACCCGGACCCCGCTCGGAGATCTGATCCGCGGCGGCACAGACATTTACGCCGGGATGGCGCTGGCGTGCCTGGTCGCAGGCGACCGCCACCAGCACCTCGCCAGCGAGATCCGCCCGGCCCGCGATACCGGTGCCATGGTGCTCTGCGACCGCTATCTGCCGTCCAGCCTCGTCCTGCAGCGCATCGACGGCGTGGACTGGGACACGATCTGGCATCTGAACCGGGGCGCTGACCGCCCTGACCTGGCAGTGATCCTCAACGCCACTCCGGCCGTGCTCACAAGTCGGATGAGCCAGCGAGGCGGCCCGCACAGCCGCTTCGAACGCCAGCCATCGGGGTCACGGGCGGAGTCTGGCCTCTACAAGGACACGGCGGCCAGGCTGGCTGCCCTGGGCTGGAATGTCTGCGACATCGACAGTACCGCCCGCACGGCCCATGAAGTCGCGGCTATAGTCACCGACCGCATCCTGTCCATCGAC
>Ga0208044_1002093_pt1 | contig 10114 bp, 8 predicted proteins | sample Sb_taG_8_FD_187712 | JGI IMG/M metagenome (GOLD analysis project Ga0208044, IMG submission 187712) | Peat soil microbial communities from Weissenstadt, Germany - Sb_50d_c_BC metaG (SPAdes) (version 2) | ecosystem: Environmental > Terrestrial > Soil > Wetlands > Peat | place: Germany: Weissenstadt... | reverse complement strand
TGGCGGGGCTGCTCCATAAGCAGGGGGACTACGCCGCCGCCAAGCCACTCTACGAGCGCGCCCTGGCCATCCGCGAGCGGGTGAAGGGCCGGGAGCACTCCGACACCGCCCAAACCCTCAACAACCTGGCAGAGTTGCTTCGCGCGCAGGGGGACTACACCGCCGCACGGCCCCTCTACGAGCGCACCCTGGCCATCTTCGAGCGGGTGTTGGGCCGGGAGCACCCCGACACCGCCGCCTGCCTCAACAACCTGGCGTTGCTGCTGCAGGCGCAGGGGGACTACACCGCCGCACGGCCCCTCTCCGAGCGCGCCCTAGCCATCCGCGAGCGGGCGTTGGGCCGGGAGCACCCCGATACCGCCAAAAGCCTCCACAACCTGGCGTGGCTGCTGCATGAGCAGGGGGACTACGCCGCCGCACGGCCCCTCTATGAGCGCACCCTGGCCATCTTCGAGCGGGTGAAGGGCCGGGACCACCCCGACACCGCCCAAACCCTCAACAACCTGTCGGATCTGCACTGGGCCCAGGGCGATGTTGACGGAGCCGAGATCCTCCTCAAAAAGGCTCTTGAGATCACCCGAAGCAACCTGAGACTGGCCGCCGCGGGCCAGTCCGAGCGACAGCAACTGGCCATGACCCAGGCCCTCCGCTCCCGACTCGATGCCGCCTTGTCCCTGGACCGGCAGGCGAAGCACACCGGTGAGGGGGCGTATCGGTCCGTGCTGTCCTGGAAGGGGGCCGTCTTCGCCCAGCAGCGGGAGGTCCGGGTCTTTCGCCGGGTCGTCCAGCGGGCCGGCGGGCAGCCCGAAATCATCCAGATGTTCGACGACCTGCAGGACACCACACGCCGCCTGGCAACCCTCGCCCTGGCCGTGCCGCCCGACCCCAAGCAGCAGTCGGCCTGGAGGCGCCAGGTCGCCGATCAGACCGAGCGGAAGGAACACCTGGAAGTCGAGCTGGCGCGGCGCAGTGCCGAGTTCCGCCGCGCGCAGAGTCGCCGGGAGATGACTCCCGAGTGGGTGCAGGCCGCCCTGCCGGACGGCGTCGTCCTGGTGGATCTGCTGGAGTACACCGACTCCAGCCCTCCCCCGGCGGGCAAGGGTCAGTGGAAATGGGAGCGTCGCCTGGTCGCCTTCGTGGTCCGGCGCGACCATCCGATCCACCGGCTCGACCTGGGGCCGGTGGCGCCGATCACCGCCGCCGTCGATCGCTGGCGGAAGACCTACGGCAGCGGGCCCACCCCGCGGGAGGATGACCCGGCCGCCGAGCTGCGGCGGCGGGTCTGGGAGCCGCTGGAGGGCTGCGTGCGGGACGCGCGGATGGTGCTGGTCTCCCCCGACGGCGCCCTGGCCCGCCTGCCGCTGTCGGCCCTGCCGGGCCGAGAGCCCGGCACCTACCTGATCGAGGAGCGGGCGATTGCCGTCGTGCCCGTGCCCCAACTCCTGCCCGAGCTGCTGGAGCCGGCCGCCCAGCCGCCCGGGGCATCGGAGGGACTGCTCCTGGTCGGGGACATCGACTACGGCGCCAGCCCCGGGACGGCCACCGACCCGGGGGCCGGTCGCCCGGGAGCTGGCAAGACGCGTGCCGGGGCGTGGTCCCGATTCCGCTTGCTGCCCGCGTTGGAGGCGACGCGCGGCGAGATCGTGACCGTGCGGGACACCTTCGAGCGAAGCCTCCCCGACGCCCCGGTGCATGTCCTGCGGGGTGGCCAGGCCACCGAGGAGGCGTTCCGGCAGCGGGCCCCGCGCCATCGCTACCTGCACCTGGCTACCCACGGCTACTTCGCGCCGGAGGAGCTGCGCTCCGCCCTGGCCCCCGAGCCCACCGGCCCGCGCCCCGCGGCGGGGCCGATGCAAAGAGGGGATGACCCCTTCGGCGGCCAAGGCATCGTCGGCTTCCACCCCGGCCTGCTTTCCGGGCTGGCCCTGGCCGGCGCCAACCGGACGCCCGAACCGGGGAAGGACGACGGCGTCCTGACGGCGCTGGAGGTGGCCGAGTTGGACCTGGAGGGGGTCGACCTGACGGTGCTGTCGGCCTGCGAGACGGGGCTGGGGGAGCCGGCCGGGGGCGAGGGGCTGCTGGGCCTGCAGCGGGCCTTCCAGGAGGCGGGGGCGCGCGGCGTGGTCGCCAGCCTCTGGAGTACGGAGGACGAGCCGACCCGGGCGCTGATGGTGCGGTTCTACGAGAACCTGTGGCAGAAGCGGATGGGGAAGCTCGAGGCCTTGCGCGAGGCGCAGCTCTGGATGTTGCGCGAGGGCCGTGTGCGGGGCCTGGTACCCCTCGATGAGGAGCAGCCCGCAAGCCGACCCGGCCGCGTCCCGCCGCGGTACTGGGCGGCGTTCATCCTGAGCGGCGATTGGCGTTAGCGCGTTTTACCGTTGAGTTGCAGACGCGGCGGGGCCGCCTCTCCTTCTCCCTCGGGGAGCGGGGGGAACCCCGCTTGCGGGGTCGGGCCGGAACGGCCGGATGAGGGCAATTTGCCGGCCAAGGCGCGCATCTCATCCCCTCATCCGCCCCTGCGGGGCACCTTCTCCCGCAGGAGAAGGTATCAGCGCCACGGCCTTTCTTGATCGCTGTATGCAACGCGCGAGCAAACCGCGTTAGACCAAGGTTGTCGAACACCGGTCAGTCATCGACGGTCTCATGTATGAAGGGAACCGCAATCGGCCTCATGGCAGGAAATGAGGGAAGGCCCATCCAAGAAAAGTTGGGAGTTCTTGGAATACACGTCTATCCCTGGTAGGATCGTGCTGTCTCAAGCATCCAATCACGAGGCCCGCTTGTCGGTCTTGTGGTCATCGGACCCATGGAATCCCCATTTGCGATGTCCCGACGAAAGGAAGGTGACGATGCGTAGCCTGTTGCGGTGGTCTTCAGCGGCCCTGATCCTGGGCACGTTCTCGGGCCAAGCAGTCTCAGCGCAACAAAGCAGTCCGTTCCAGCTCTTCGACACGAAGAGCGCCAAAAGCGCGGAGATCACGCCGACGGTCGGTGACGCCAAGGTCAACCAACTCGTCCCGAGCCCGAGCCCTCGGTTGTTCGTGGAGATCGGCCAAGCCAAACTGCCATCGAGTTTCTGCCAGCAACAACCTTACCCCGAGCTGAGGAATCTCGGCGCCAAGATACCGGCGTCGACCTGGCCCGCCAAGCGAGTTTTGGAGGCGCTGACGCTCTGGGCACCGGCCTCCGACAAGGTTGCGTTGCATCCGGCCGAGCCGACCGCCAAGTCCAACGTCTTGAGCCCCAGGGGCCTCGAAGGCCTGCGATTTCAAGATACGCGGGCGAAGCGCGAGGTGAGATCGCCCTGGGGTTCCCTCGAAGCATCCGCTCGGCAGAATTTCCAGGGCGGCGCGTTCAAACCATAAAACAACTTAACGGCCGTGGAATCCTGATTCCTCCCGCTGCGCCCTCAAAGGCCTTAAAGCCAGAAGGGTTTTGGCTCGGAGCACGACAGACAAGAGGAGGCCTGATCATGAACCGCTGGAACTGGCGACGATGGGTGTTGCCGCCCCTATTGTGCTGGTGGGCGGTCGGCATCGTCCATGCAGAGATCAGCCAGTCGGACCGTGACCTCGTGGGGCGGGTCTCGCACCGCCTCCTGGCCGTGACTGATCCGGTCCCCGACTACATTTGGCCCCCGACGTTCGGGGTGCTCGACGAAGAAAAGAACATCAACGCTCATGCCTTCGCTGACGACGAGGATGGCAAGGCTCTTCCCAGGGTGGAAGTGACGTCGGGCATGCTTCATGAGGTGATCCAGAGGGATCCCGATCGCCTCGCACTGATCCTGGGTCACGAACTGGGGCACGTCACCCTCCGGCACATCGTCCGCAAGCCCCGTGGGCAGACACCGTTTGTCCGGACTGTCTTCAGTCGGGAGCAGGAGATCGCCGCCGACTGCAAGGGGATCGAGTTGACGTTGCGGGCCGGTTACTCCCATCGGCGGGCCATCCGAGGGATTCAGCGGATGATCGACCTTGGTCTGGAGTACTCCTCCATCGAAGGCCTGGGAGTGGACCATCCGTCGTGGAAGGACCGATTGACCTACCTCGACAAAGACCAGTCGGCCCTCTGGCACGCCATGGGGGCCTTCGATGACGGGAAGTATTTCCTGCTTTGCGAGCAGTATGGCTCGGCCGAGCGCTGCTTCCGGGCCGTGACCCGGGAGTTCCCCAACTGCCACGAGGCGTGGGCCAATCTCGGCGATGCCCTGCTGATGCGGTACTGCGACAGCCTGGAGACCGACGACCTCCGCCGTTTCGACCTCGGTCAATTGGTCGTCGGTGGGTTCTATCACCGACCCGAGTCGTTGGAGGAGAAGATACGGGGCGTGAACGAAGGGCTCTGGCGGGATGCCGTCGGCGCGCTGCGTGAGGCGCTGCGGCTGAAGCCCGCTCTCGTCCTGGCCAAGGCGAACCTGGGCGTGGCCTACCTTGTGAACCCCGCTGGAAAAGATGTGAAGCAGGCCACGCGCTACCTCGACGAGGCAGCCGAGGCGGCCGAGGCGGACAAGGCCTTGAATCCGTTGATGCGAGCTACCGTGTTGATTAACGCCGGCGTCGCCGACTTGGCCGGCGGTCATCCCGAGGTCGGCGCCCGAATGCTCGATCGGGGAGAGCAGATCGGGCGCGGGTTCGCCGGCGAACGCCCCATGCGACCCGCCCCACCGGCGCTGTCCGCCGCCCTGCTCTACAATCGCGCGCTGCTGCTGGCGGACTCTTCCGAGGAGGGTACGCGTCGGTCCGCCCTGGCCCAGATCGAAAGGTATTTGCAGATCACCAGCCCGGCCTCAACCTGGTGGCCCCTGGCCCATGAGCGGTATGCCGCGATGTGCAAGAAGCTCGGCCTGCCGGCAAAGGACGAGGGGGAGCTGAAACGGACAACCCACCCCCAACCGCGGCCACTGACCGAGGTGGAAGTGGGAGACGGGATCACGCTTTCGCTCGACGAACCGATGGCCGGCGTCACCGACCGCCTGGGGGAGGGGCAGGCGGTGCCCGTGGTCGCCGGGACCGATCTCGTGCGCCGACGCTATCCCCGGCGGGGCATCGACCTGCTGGCCACCGACCGCGTGCTGGCAATCTGTCTTCGCGGGCCGGAATCCCCCGTACTGCGGCTGCGCGACGCCGGCCTGGGAGCGGGAGCCAAGCTGTTACGCGTGGGGATGACCAAGCCCGAGCTCGAACAAATCTTGGAGGAGCGGGAGTACGATTTCCGGGAACTGGATACCCCCGACGTCAACTACCGTTTCTACCCCGAATTGGGGTTGGCCGTGAGAATCCGGAACGACAGGGTTGAGGAACTCGTGGTAACCCGGATCCCCAGGCGTCCGATGCCCTTCGACCAGTGAGGCGCGTATGACGGTGCAATCCGAGTGGGCTCCAGCAAGAAAGGACCTGCATTATGTTTAGAAAGACGAACATGTATGTGTTCACATGCCTGATCATCTCGGTCGTCCTGGCAGCCAGTAGGCTGCCGGCGACCAAAGCCCAGGAGAAGGCCCAAGAGAAGTCTGAGTCGAGTGCCGGCAGTGGTGGCAAGAGCCTGGAGGGCCTCTTGAAAGAGGCAAAAGACGCAGGTCTCGACTACAGCCGCACGGCAGACGGGCAGTACCGGATCCCGGTTGAGATCGGCGGAGAGGCCTCGGTGATCACCGTAAGGGAGCGTTTTATGGGGGATGAAAAGGTCGCCTATCTCTATTGCGTCATCGCGCCGCTGCCGAAGGAGTTCCGGCCCTCGGTGGCGATGTTACGGCGGATTGCGGAGATGAACAGCAACATTATCATCGGGAATATTGGCATGGATAAGCAAGCCGTCTACTACGACTCGTCGTTCTGGCTGCGGACGGCGGACGTGCAGCTCCTGAAGAACCAGCTCGCCCTCGCCCACTTCTCGCGTCTGGGCCTCCGCAAGGAGCTCTTGCCCTTCATGCAAGAAGAGTAGGCGGGCGGCAAAGGGTGGCGAGCGGGCTTCCTGGGGCCGCTGGCCCCGAGCGTCTGAGGCGACTGCATTGGAGCACATAGTCCCTCGGGGGAGGTAACAGCCCACCCCCGGGGGGGCTCAGAGGGAGGGGTTTGAGGGAGGGGTTTTCTCGGCACATGCAGAAAAGCCCTCGTTTTTGGCTCGGAGCGGCAGTCTTTTTTGCAGGGAGCGCGGGGTCAGGAGACCCTCGCCCAACAGGGATTTCCCCATGCTCGACACAAAACCCCTCCCTCTGAGCGCCGGGGGGGGCTGCTCCTGGATGGCGAAAGGTTGGCTGTTCGACGCGAGTTGGCTTTGTCCGGCGCGGCCCTGGTGCGGGTCCGTTCGGCGCCGCTTTCCTGGGCCCCAAGATCGCGCCTCGCTTCGCAGTGGTCCTTCATTGCGTTCGTCATGCCAAGGAGCCGACGCGCACTTGCCACTCTCATACGACCTGGCCTGAACTCAAGAAGCAGGGAAGAAGCAGGGCGGAGTTCCCGGGACACCATACCTCGGAGTTCCGGGACACCATACCTAACTCTTGACGCTGGGTTGTGGCCGGGTTAGTTTCCCATCATGGCTCGATTGGCACGTGTGATAGCTCCTGGCATGCCCCACCATGTCACCCAGCGGGGAAACCCCAGACAAGAGACATTCTTCGGTGAAGAAGACTACCTGCACTACCTCGAGCTCATGGCGCAATTCTGCCGCGCAGAGCAAGTCGCGATCTGGGCATATTGCTTGATGCCCAATCATGTTCACCTGGTCGTTGTCCCGCAGTCCGCCGAGAGCCTGCGTCGCGCCATCGGCGAGGCACATCGCCGGTACACGCGGCGGCTCAACTTCCGGGAGGGCTGGCGAGGGCACCTGTGGCAAGGCTGCTTCGCCTCGTTCGTCATGGATGAAGACCACCTCCTGACCGCGGCGCGGTACGTGGAGCTCAACCCCTTGCGCGCCGGATTGGTCCAGGCACCAAGCCTGAGTAGGGACTGAACAGTTAACTAAAAACTCGGTCTGACCCCACCGCCTGCGTGGATCTTGTAATCACCAATCCTTGTCACAGGGAGGACGAAATGTGTCTATCCCAAGTTGCACAATCGACTTACGAAGTTCCGAGTGCCATTCAGAACTGACACCAATTATCCGTGGGGTACGAGGCCGATTTGATCTGGAGGGACGGCTGAGAGAGGCCTGGAGGCGTGTGTGGGAAATTAGGCAGAGCACATTTCAGTTTCGACCTGGGAGTCCTCGGCAACCTTGATCAACTTCTCGTAGGTCAGTGCGATGCTGCGTTCCGGGGCGGCTTTCGATGTCCAAAGCTGGGCCCGAAAAATGTGGACGAGTCTGACCCTACCGTCCCGGATCTCGATCTGAAATCCTGGCATTGCCTTGAGGATTTTCTCGGAGAACCCTCGCACGCCTTTGATCAGCGAACCAATGACTTCTTGCGTCTCCTGACTGTAATAGACCGTGACGAGGTCATCGACCCGTTCGGCATAGAAGCTATCCGGCTTGGCGAGGAACTCGATGCAGTCTCCATCCGGGTCGTAGATCGCTGTTGGCTCGAACTGCTCGGCTGGCCTCACCAACAGCATCATGCGCTCGGCGAAGTCGCTGTTGGACATTGGGCTCATAGTAACCTCTGCTTGAATCGGGTCTCGTGATCGACGGGAAGTCTCGGGTTGTCTGGGTCCGCCTTCTCCCATCTCCAATTGTAGGCGACTTTTTCGTCATTTACGAAGACGAGGTAAACCTGGCCGGGATAGGGGCGGGCTGAAGAACCATCGGGCCGGAAGCTCTGCTCGGGGATTCCGCAGTAGCATCTCCAACCATATCCCCAGCGATCCTCGTCCTCGTCGCTTCTGAGTCCTTCAAAGATCGCTGTAGGCTTTTGTAAGATCATCGGCAAGATGATCCCGCATTCTTTGGCGTGTCCCATGCTGCGTCGGCCGACTGCCTGCATCCGGTCGAAGGAGATCTGAATCTCGCAGGACAGCGTGCCGTCTTTCGGCTCGATGGCCTGCAATGTGATGTATTGCCTGCGAGAGTCTCCAGGAGGAGGCGGCATGGCGATTTAGACTACCCAAATTCCGGTCGCCTATCAAGATAGGAGCCTGATCGCCCGCCCGTGGAGTTCAGGCGACACCATACCTAACTCTTGACGCGGGGTTGTGGCCGGGTTAGTTTCCCACCATGGCTCGATTGGCACGTGTGATAGTTCCTGGCATGCCCCACCATGTCACCCAGCGGGGAAACCGCAGACAGCAGACGTTCTTCGGTGAGGAAGACTACCAGCACTACCTCGAGCTCATGGCGCAATTCTGCCGCGCAGAGCAGGTCGCGATCTGGGCATATTGCTTGATGCCCAATCATGTTCACCTGATCGTTGTCCCGCAGTCCGCCGAGAGCCTGCGTCGCGCCATCGGCGAGGTACATCCGCGGCCGGTCCCCGGCCTCTCAATTTCCATCATACGCACTATGTTGCCGGCGACGATTCGACGTGAACTCCTCGACCGTGCCGCGGGTGATGACTTCGTAGAGAATGGCTTCCTTATCGCCGGATTTGCGCAGGATGCGGCCCAGGCGCTGGACGTGCTCGCGGACGGAACCGGAGCCGGAGAGGATGATCGCCACGTTGGCCTCGGGGATGTTCACACCCTCGTTGAGCACCTTCGACGTCGCGACGATCGGGTAGGCTCCGCTGTTGAACCGGACCAGGACGTCCCGGCGCTCCTTCGTCTTCGTCTGGTGGGTGATGACGGGCACCAGGAACTGGCGAGCGATCGTGTAGACCGTTGCGTTGTCATGCGTGAAGATAATCACTCTATCGCCGTTGTGCCGCTCGAGCAAGCGAGCCAGCAGGTTCAGCTTCGCCGGGGCGGCCAGGGCCAATGTGCGCTGCTCGCGATAGGCGTGGAAGGCCTCGCGGCCCTCGGGCGAGCGAAAGGCGAGATAGAGGAACTTGCTCCAGCCGTCGGGCTGGCTCATGTTGATGCCCGATTGCTGCACGAACCCCCGGTAGAGCTCGCGAGCCCGCTCGTACCGGGTCCGCTCTTCCTCGCTGAGCGCCACGTACAGCTTCAGCACTCGGTACTCGGCCAGGAACTGGCCGCGCAGCTCGGTGATCTCGCGGCGAAAGACAATCGGCCCGATGAGCTGGTCGAGGTGGGTGTGCGCGTTGTCGGCGCGTTCGGGAGTCGCCGTCAGGCCCAGCCGGAAGGGGGCGATCGCGCTGGTGGCCGAGAGGCCATAGGTCGGTCCGGGCAGGTGATGGCACTCGTCAAAGACGATCAGGCCGAACTTATGTCCCAGATGCTCCATGTGCATGTAGGCTGAGTCATAGGTCGTCACGGTCAACGGCTGGATGTCGTAGTAGCCCCCGCCCATCAGGCCGACCTCGGTGCCAAAGCTCATTGCGAGCTCGTCATACCACTGGTTCATCAGGTCGATCGTGGGCGTGATCACCAGCGCCGGCCTGCCGGCCTTCTCGATCGCCAGGTTCGCCAGGTGCGTCTTGCCGGTTCCGGTCGGCAGCACGACCACCCCGCGGCCACCCGCCTTCCACCAGGCTTGCAGACCCTCCACCTGGTGGGGAAACGCCTCCTTGGAGACCTGAAGTTTCCAGGGCACCGGATCATAGGCCCGCGCCTGGTCGGTGTAGGCGATTCCCTGCTTGCGGATGTGCTCGACCAGCGTGCGATACCAGATCGCCTCGGCGCGGAACGCCTTGGTGCGAAAGTCGTACTTGACCCCCGGCAGGCCCGGCTCATCGCCCTCGGCGAGGCCCTCGACGATCAGCGTGCCGGCGTCGAAGAGCAGCCGCAAGGGGGGATTCGCGATGTTTCGAGGCGAGATACCGGTGGTCATGAGTTGGGGGTTCCGGGATGCCGGGGATCCGGCTCCGCCACGATCGACCGCGTTACCAGACTGAGACCTTCCAGTGTACCCCAGTTTACAGGCTTCCGCGAGGTCGGCCCGTGCAGCCAGGCCCTGGTCCTCGACGTTCAGGGTTGCTGGATCGCAACGCCTCCAGAGCCCTGAGTTCCTGGGCGGTCAGCTCGCGCCACTGGCCGGGCGCCAGGTCGCCAAGCTCGATCGGGCCGATGGCAACGCGCACCAGGCGCAACGTCGGGAAACCGACGGCCGCGGTCATTCG
>Ga0208044_1002090_pt1 | contig 10120 bp, 10 predicted proteins | sample Sb_taG_8_FD_187712 | JGI IMG/M metagenome (GOLD analysis project Ga0208044, IMG submission 187712) | Peat soil microbial communities from Weissenstadt, Germany - Sb_50d_c_BC metaG (SPAdes) (version 2) | ecosystem: Environmental > Terrestrial > Soil > Wetlands > Peat | place: Germany... | reverse complement strand
CTGGACATAAGTGACCAGGAGCGGGCGTTGATCCGCCGTGAATGCGCAGCCGCCGCCCTGGGACTGGAGATCGCGCTGGAGCTTGAGCCCTTCCAGCTCTCGCTCCTTAACGACGTGCCCAGCATGGCCCGTTTTCTCGCCGATGTCGATCACCCCGCCGTGCAGGCCAACCTGAACATCTCGCACCTGGCGCTGGCCCACCAGCCGCCGGCGGCGGTCGAGGCCCTGCGCGGGCGCGTGGCGCACGTTCCTATCTCAGATTGCGATGGCAAGGTTCACGGTGATCTCCCGCCGGGACGGGGCGTGGTTGACTTTCCCCCTTACAACCCCAGCGTGCAGCGGCTGGGAATCGACGACGCGACGATCTCGGTGGAGCTCGAATACTCGCCCGACCCGGAGCACATCGTGGAATGGGTGGTGGAGGCTCATGACAAGACCGCGGCGCTCTTGCGCGCGGCCGGACTGCGACCATGAGCAGGGTGTCGCGCCGGCTCGCCGCGCTGGCGCTTCTTGGGTCGCTGGTGGTCCTGGTGGGCTGGCCGCTCGCCGCGACGGTCCTGGAGGCGTGCCGGGCGCCGCAGCGGCTGGACCGGGCATTCACTGCGCTGGGGCTTGAAGATTGGGCACAGCAAATTCGTCGCGTGTGGAACATCGAGCCCGAGCCCGCCTCGGGAAGCGTGCTCGATCCGGCCGCGACCTCGCGGCTCCTCCGCGAAACGGGGGGCCTGGCCAGGCCGGCCCGACTGGCGGTCGAGACGCTTGCCCTGGTATTCATGACGGCAGCCCTCGTCCTGCCACCGGGTATTCTCCTGGCCTTACTCCTGTTCCGCACCGACATCTGGGGCAGAGGGCTGCTCCTGGGAATACTGGGCATCGCGGCGTTCGTGCCCTTGCCCTTGCACGCGACGGCCTGGCTGGGAGCGCTTGGCAACGCGGGGCGAATGCAGGCGATCGGGCTGCGGCCCGTCCTGGTCGGCCGCACGGGAGCGGCGGTCATCCACGCGCTGGCGTGCCTGCCCTGGGTGGTCTTCCTGGTCGGCGTCGGCTTGCGCACGATCGAGCCGGAGCTGGAAGAATCTGCCGAGCTCGACATGCCCGCGGGGCGGGTCTGGAGCAAGGTGACCCTGCGCCGTGGTGTGGGGGCCATCGCCGCGGCCGCCGTGGCCGTCGCCGTGCTCACGGCCGGCGATATGACCGTGACGGACTTGCTTCAGGTGCGCACGTACGCTGAAGAAGCGTACGTGCAGTTCACCCTGGGACGAGGGCCAGCCGACGCCGCTCTCGTATCGGTCCCGCCCCTGATCATCCTGGGCGGCTCGATCGTGCTGGTCGCCCGGTCGCTCATCCGTGCGGATCCCGCCCGCCTGGCCTCGGCCTTTGTTCCGGCCCGGCGGTGGAAGCTGGGACGCTGGCGGGTTGCGGCGGGCGCAGCGCTGCTCCTCTTGGTCGGCAACCTGGTGGCGTTGCCGCTCTACAGCCTGGTCTGGCGCGCCGGCCGAGTGGGGGGGCGGGCCCGGCTCGGTCAACCGCCGGCCTGGTCGCTCGCGGGCCTGCTGGGAACGCTGGGTTTCGCCGCTGCCGAGAGCTGGGAGCCGATCCAGACCAGCCTGATGCTGGCAGCCTGCGCGGCGACGGTCACGGCCGTCCTGGCCTGGGTCCTGGCCTGGGTCAGCCGCAATTCACTCACCTGGCAGGTTCTGCTGCTGGCGACGCTCGCCTTGACCCTGGCCACGCCCGGTCCGGTCGCCGGCATGGCACTCGAGCTGGCCTATCGCTGGTTCCCCCCGATTTACGACTCGCTGCTGATCGTGGTCATGGCGCAGTCGATCCGCACCCTGCCCTATGCGCTCTTGATTCTCTGGCCAGCCCTGCGGATCCTTCCCGGCGAGCTGCTGGAATCTGCCGTCCTGGACGGCCATGGCCCCTGGGGCCAGCTCTGGCACGTGATTCTCCCCCTTTCGCGGCGCGTGCTCGCGGCGGCCTGGTGCGTGGCCTTCGTGCTCGGCTTCGGCGAGCTGCCGGCAACCAACCTGCTTCAGCCCCCCGGCATCACCACGATCACGTTCCGCATCTGGACATTGCTGCACACCGGCGTCGAGAGCCATCTCGCCGGCGTAGCCCTCGTCACGCTGGCCGTACTTGCCATTGCGGCGCTGGCCGCGGTCCTTGGCCTGAGGCTGCTCGTGTCGTCGGATCGCTGAAGTCCCGCGGAACCGGAAGTGCCGGCCACACGTCTACCATGCGGATTGGGGCGACATGTACCAGAACCGGTACTGGACAGCCGTCCGGTAGAGATTAGTAGAGATTTCGGAAGATTCTGCGGCGCTCAATGGGCCCGTGGGACTTCCCATGCTTTGTCGTAACTTGTTATTTGACAACGACAAACACCCGAGCAGTCGGCCTTGTTCTGACGGTTCTCAATCATTTCAATCTCTTTTCAACGCTCCAGGCCACACGCTTCACGCTGCCGCGGTGCTGGCTGGGTTGGCCAGGGGGTTGAAGACCTTTTCGGCGGTGGCCTCGGCGGCGTGGATGCAGTCGGGAATTCCAACGCCGTCGAAGGCGATCCCGGTCAGGAAGAGACGGGGGTACCTGGTCAGCTTCCGCCTGATCGCCTCGACACGCTCAAGATGGCCAAGGATGTATCGGGGCATGGCGCGGGGATGGCGGGCGATCTGGAGCAAGAGCGGGTCACCCTGAACCCCGATCAGGTCGGCCATCTCCTTTACCGGCCAGTCAGGACGGCGAAACAATGGGACTGTTACATCGGATCGCCTCCCGCAGGCTCGATACGGCGGACTCGAGTCGTCGGAACGACCGAAGCTTGCGGGCTCGGATAACTTCAAGGTCGACCATCGTGGTAAGGGCTGCTTGGTCGCGGGTCGGCTTGTAACCTCCGTCAACGATGGCGCGAAGCCACCCCTTCGCGTCCCTTGGACTCAATTCGAGATCACCATCGGGTGCTTTCGCATTCGCCTTGATGGGACGTCCGTCAGGCAATCGTCGACCCGCCAAGGAAGCGATCCCCGCAATCAGCCATGTTTCGTATTCCTGTCTCGCAAAAACAACCGCGACAGAAAAAATTTCACCCGCCCCAACATGCGTCGCCGCGACGGCGAGTGATCTAGCTACTGCAGCCGCGCAAAAATCCTTGCCTGCGACCTTCCCGATGTCGCCGTCGAGAATCAGCAACACTCCGCCGACGTTGGGCCGCTTGAGGCTGGCTCGCAGGAAGCGCTTCCATACGTGAAAGTCTTCTTTCAAGAGTTTGCTAACCTGGCCGACGCGGAACGGTTCGTCGTCGAGCAATATGTCTTGCCAATCGCCCATCTCGGTGAGTAGTCGTCTGACGAGCTTTGGCACAGCATCGGCTTCGCCCTCCCCTTCGACAAAAAGGATGAGTCGCCTCATGCGCCGGTTGCCTCCGGTTGCATTCGGGCAGGATCAACCGTGAGAAGTTCACCGGGCTCGAGCAACTTCTCGCGAATAGCTTCCAGTTGCTCGTCGGAGATGAAGCCGATTCGGGTTTCCCATCCAACGAGTTTCACCACGCGAATCTCTTCCACGTCAAAATGGTCCAGAAGCCTTGGACTATGCGTCGTCATGATGACTTGTCCGTGTCCCTGTTCCGGCGCTTCCTTGAATTCCTCGGCCAGAAGCGAAAGCGCTCCTGGGTGGATCCCATCCTCGGGATGCTCGAAAAGCAACGTTTGTTTGGGAGGTAGTTGATAGATAGCAAGCAAGTGGGCGTAAAACCGTCGAAAGCCGTCGGACTCCTGGGTAAGATCAAGAGCAAGAGTCTTGCCATCGAACCTGTGGCCGACCACGACCTTCGACGGGTTCTGGATGTCGTTTAACTCTACGGACGAGATCGAAGGATTCACGCGTTGGAGCGCGGCGACGATGCTCTTGCGGAGGTTGAGACGCTGCAGGTCGCTGAGAAGATCCCTGAGGGTATCCAGGAAATTCCCGGCGTCATCAGCAAGACCCCAAGTCCGTTGATTCGTACTGACCGGCTGGCTAAGGACTTTGTCGGAGAACACGTAGCAACCGATTCCCGAGGTCAGGGCGGTGAACGCAATGACAATTTCGGAAATCGATGGGATTCGACCGAGGGCGATCGCACCGGGCGTCGGCACCTGAATCAACTCGGGCTGAACCATCCAACGCGCTGCGGCTGGCCCAGCGTTGGCCTGGTGAAAAAGACATTTATCACCGAGGGTTAGACACTCGTTGACCGGCGGCTGGCTTGGGCCCATCTTATTAATCGACAATTCGTACCGAAACTTTTCATCGACACCTGCTACGGAGAATTCGACACAAAAAGTCGTCGGTACGTCCGGCGCCATCGCCGGTCGCAACAGTGGCCACGATTGTTGTTGAATCTGCTTTGACGTAAGCACGTCCCTCAGAAACCGCAATGCTTGCACGAAGTTCGATTTGCCAGTGCCGCTCTTGCCAACGAGGACCGTCACGGGAGATAAACGAACGTCCACATCGAGAATGCTCTTGAAGTTCTGGACTCGAAAACGATGGATCATGATTCCCTCGCGATCAGAAAGCCGGGCTCGCCCCGCCTTCTATAATACAATCCACTGAACTTGGCACGCGGAATGGGCCACCCACTTTGTGGCACCAAGGGAACGTGGGTGCCCACTTTCCCCCATCGCTCCACGCTTCACGCTCCACGCCTCACGCCCCACCGGCGTCACGCTGCCGCGGTGTTGGCTGGGTTGGCCAGGGAATTGAAGACGTTTTCGGCCGTGGTCTCGGCGGCGTGAATGCAGTCGGGTATTCCGACGCCGTCAAAGGCGATCCCGGTCAGGAAGAGCCGGGGGTACCTGGTCAGCTTGCGCCTGATCGCCTCGACGCGCTCGAGATGGCCGAGCATGTACTGAGGCATGGCACGGGGATGGCGGGCGATCCGCAGCAAGAGCGGTTCACCTTGCACCCCGATCAGGCCGGCCATTTCCTGGGCGACCAGATGGCGGAGCGATGAATCGTCCAGGTCGAACAGCTCGGGCTGGGTCGCACCGCCGATGAAGACGCGCAAGAGCACCGTACCTGACGGCGCGCGGCTGGGAAACTTGACGCTGGAGAATGAGATCGCCAGGATCGAACGGCCCTCGGTTGCCGGGACCACGACGCCAAAGCCGTCGAGCGGGTGCTGGATCTGGTCGCGGCGGTAGGCGACGTTGACGATCACCGACGAGGCGTAAGGGATCGCACGAAGCTGGAGGGCCAGACCAGGGTCTTCCATGTCGATCATCCGGGCCGTGGAGTGTGCCTCGGTCGTGACGATCACGGCATCGGCTTCCAGCGGCGGCCCGTCCAGCAGCTCGATCAGCCAGGGAGAGGCCGCGCCGTTGCGGCTCAACCGGCGCACGGCGGAGTTGGTTCGAACAGTTCCCGGCGGCAGCGCGGCGGCGAGAGTCCGTGGCAGCACGTTCATCCCATCGGCCAGCGAGACGAACATGCCATAGCGAGCACTCGACGCCTGACGCTCATGCTGACGAGTCGCCCGATCGCGCGATTGCTGCCGCCAGGCAGCGCGAATCAGGCTGCCGTGCTCACGCTCCATCGCCAGGTACTGGGGGAGGGTGGCCTTGAGACTCAAGTCGTTGGGATCGCCAGTATAGATTCCGCCCACCAGGGGCTGCACCAACCGCTCCAGGGCCTCCCGTCCCAGCCGGCGTCTGACGAACGCCGCCAGGCTCTCCTCGGTGTCCTCATCCCGCCGGGGAACTACCAGATCCATCAGCACCCGCAGCTTGCCGCGCCAGGACAGCACGGGGGTCGTCAAGATCGGCAGGATGCGGTGCGGGGCCATAAGCACAAAGCCTTCCGGGACCGGTGCTAATTGCCCTTTCCTCACCACGAACGAACGGCGGTGGCTGGAGTCGGCTTCCACGAGCTGGCCGGTCAGCCCAAGCCGGTTGCAGAGGTCGATCCCCCACGGTTTGTTGGTGATGAACGAATCGGGTCCACCCTCCAGGGTGAAACCGTCCAGGCGTTCCGTCCAGATGACCCCCCCGATCCGGTCCTTCGCTTCGAGCACCACGACCTCGATCGGCTGGCGCGAGGATGCCGCCAGCTCGTGAATTCGATGAGCCGCGGCCAGGCCAGAGAGCCCACCCCCGATCACGACCACTCGATCGAGTTTTCTGGAGGTCGGAGTACGCTCGACCAAGTCCCTTCTCTCCTTCAACATGAACGAGGCCGCCCAATGCCGTATGATTCCTGCGTCAATCTCGACAGCCTGCGCCGGCGGTCCAGATCACGACTTGCACGCTTTCGACTTTCTACCCTCGATCATACCCAGAAGTACACGCACATGATCGCAAGAAACCTGCCTGAGCCTCGATTTTTCAGCAGGCTGCGGCCGAAGTGCATGTGTGCAAAGATACCGCCCTTACCCGATGATTCTAGCATGCTCAGCCTCCGGCCGCGAGGGGGCACGACGAGCCGGGTGCCCGGTTTAGTGCGTGGCCTGAGAGAGGTTATGGACCATATCCACCAGCGCCCGGACATGATCGACGGGGGTTTGTGGGAGAATTCCATGGCCGAGGTTGAATATGTGACCCGGCCGGCCGCCAGCTTGCTCGAGGATGCGCCGGGTCTGCCGCTCAATTTCCGGTAGGTCCGCGAACAGAACGACGGGATCCAGGTTCCCTTGCACGGCAACCTGGGAACCCAGTCGTTTCCAGGATCGGTCCAGGTCGACCCGCCAGTCGAGTCCGATCACCGACCCGCCGGCGTCGCGTTGCAGCTCTAGCAGAGATCCCGTGTCGGTGCCGAAGTGAATCGCCGGCGCGGCGGGTTCAAGCTCGGCTAGTAGTCGAGACATGTGAGTCTGGACAAACCGGCGATAATCCTCAGGACCGAGGATTCCGACCCAGCTATCAAAAATTTGCACAACCTGGGCGCCGGCCGCAATTTGAGCGTTCAAGTAAAGTGCGGTGGAAGCGACGAATTTCGTCATCAGCGCATTCCACGCTCCGGGATCCCGATACATGAACGCTTTCGCGGTTTCGTAATGACGCGATCCACCTCCCTCTATGGCGTAGCACGCCAGGGTGAACGGAGCCCCGGCGAAGCCGATGAGCGGTGTCGCAGGCTTGAGAGCGGCCCGGATCGAGCGTACGGCTTCGTACACAAAGTTGAGAGGCGCTGGATCTTGCAGCGGACGGACACGGTCGACATGACCGGCCTCGCGAACGGGATTGTGAATGATCGGGCCCTCGCCCTTGGCAAACTCGAGATCAAAGCCCATGGGCTCGAGGATCAGCAGGATGTCCGCGAACAGGATGGCCGCATCGACGCCCAGGATCTCGGCCGCCGCGACCGTGACCTCGGTGGCCAACTCGGGACGTTTGCAGAGCTCCAGAAATGACACCTTCGAGCGTATCGCCCGATATTCGGCCATGTATCGTCCAGCCTGCCTCATCAACCAGATCGGCGTGACCTCCGCCCGTTCGCGGCGACAGGCTTTGAGAAAAGGGCTGTTCCAGAGTGGGTTGATTACCTTGGCTTGTTGCTGAGATGGCAGAGATTCGGGCATGTCGTTCTGGCTCGGAGGAACAAGGACTCAAAGTCAAACAGGTCACATTCTATCCATCTTGCGTCCTGGCGACGAATTCTCCGGAAAATCGTCGCGTACAATAGCTTGAGGAGGGCCAAGTCCGGCCCGGTGGCGCAGCGATGGCTGCGTGACCCCCGAGTTGCTAGCGTGTATAGGGGCTGGAGCGATTCCATGATCGCTCGGCCATCGGTTCTTGAGCAGGCGCGAGAAGTCAAACGATGACGCAAGACACAAACGGCAAGGATCAGCCCAACGGGAATAACCGGGAGGCTGGCTCTGAACGTGGCGAGAACGAAACATCGAAATGGAGGGAGAATGGGAGATCAGGTCGCTTAGGACCGTCGGTCCGTCGCACACTGCGGCTTGCCCCGGTGCACGCTGCTGCGCACTGGACCGAGGACGAGCAACTGCTCAATCGCGCGCTCCCCGCCGAACCCGTGCCCCAGGCGGCGGAGTTGGGGGCGTTCACGCACACGGACTCGTGGCGTGTGCTGCGGATTCAGGGTGAATTTGTCTCCGGGATCAACGCGCTGGCCGAGATCGGGGCCGCCGTGACCGTCTTCGGCTCGGCTCGATTTCGCGAGTCGCACCCGTTGTACGAGGCCGCACGACGGCTCGGCAAGCTGCTGGCCACGCCGGCTTTGCCGTGATCACGGGAGGCGGACCGGGCTTGATGGAGGCAGCGAACCGGGGGGCCCACGAGGCGGGCGGACTGTCGATTGGATGCAATATCGAGCTGCCATTCGAGCAGATTAACAACCCCTACCTGGACCTGTCCATCAACTTCCGTTACTTCTTTGTGCGGAAGACCATGTTCGTGAAGTATTCCGAAGGATTCGTCATCTTCCCGGGCGGGTTCGGTACGCTCGATGAGCTTTTCGAGGCCCTGACCCTGGTGCAGACCCGGAAGATCAGCCGGTTTCCGATCATCCTTTACGACTCTGCGTACTGGAAGGGACTGCTCGACTCGATCGTGAACACCCAGCTCGCCGGGGGAGCCATCTCGCCCGAGGACCTGAATCTGCTGATCTTGACCGATTCCGTCGCATAGATTCGCGATGCACTTGTCGACTGCTACAAGACACGATGCTGGGATACATGGAGGCGATCGTACGGGGCACGGATGGATGCCGATCCCCCCGGCGCCCCCGCCCCGGCAGCCGATCCAACCAAGGGCGACGCCCAGTGAGTGATGAGCTTCCGAGCCGCTCGATCTACCCGCCTGTTTCGTCGCGAGGAACCGTCCACGATGACTGACCGCTTGCCTGTTCGAAGTCGCCGTCTTGCCGTGAGAGCCCAGCGGCGGCCAGCGTACGGTCGTCGATCTCCTGCAACTTGCTGAGCAAGAGATCGCGGCCCCAATCCTCGTTTTCGATCGCGTCCAGCGGCGGAAGGGTCTCAGGACTCACGGCGAGTTGCTCGGTGAGAATCGCCAAGGCTTCCGCCACGCCCAGTTCGACGATCGGTGTCAACCGGCCCATGATGAGGAGTTCTGTCTCGGGCCCCCGCTGGTCACGACGACCGGGGCCAGTTGCCAGACACCGTTGCCCTGTTGCACCCAGTGATAGCCTGGCGGCGCGGTCCAGATCCCCTGGTCTTGCGGGGTGTAATAGGCACGCTTTCGCTCCTCGGCGATCACACCGGACTCCTCGGCGCCCGCGACGTAGTAGATGAAGGCAGCTAGTGCTACTTGAAACAGGTTCCAGTAGAAGAGGCTATAAACGCCGAAAGCCAGCGCCAGGGCCCGGCCGATTGTGGCCGCGATCGACGTGGCCCGAACTCGGCCCACCCAACCGGTCAAAAGCGCGCGGAGCACGCGTCCTCCGTCCATCGGAAATGCGGGAATGAGGTTGAACAGACCGAGGATGAGGTTCACGAGCATCAGGCTTGCAAGAAATCCTCCCAGCCACGAGTCCGACTCCATCCCACCAATTCCCAATAGCTCCAGGCCCAGCAGACCGGCGACGATCGCGAAATTCACGGCCGGACCGGCCAGCGCGATCAGCAGCTCCGCCCCGGGCGCCCGGGGCATTCGCTGCAACCGGGCCACCCCACCGATCGGGTAGAGCGTGATATCCAGAGTTTCGATCCCGAACCGCCGAGCCATCAGGGCGTGTCCCAGTTCGTGCAGCACCACGCAGCCAAACAGGGCAACGATCAAGAGGGGAGATAGGTTGCCGGTCATACCGGGCAACAAGATCAGCAAGAACGTCGGATGCAGGAAGAGGTCAATTCCGGCGACCCGGCCGAGTTTCCAGGACATGCGCATCGAAAAGTCGTTTCCTTTCCAGGATCAGGACGGGGTTCCACTGTCCTGATGTTCTTATTGTACTTCGTCGGCGAGGACTGGAAAGTTCGACCTGTCCGATTCGAGCGCTCCAGGCTCTGCGAAACTGCGGCGTCCGCCTCGGCTTGCATCGTGATTCAAGGTGTCCAGGACGCGTGCTCACCGTACCAGGATGCCGGGCCTGGTCATCGTGTAGCCCTTGACGCAGACGTCGAGCTGGGGCCAGTCCTGTGCCGCGGTCACGACCTCGT
>Ga0208044_1002087_pt1 | contig 10127 bp, 17 predicted proteins | sample Sb_taG_8_FD_187712 | JGI IMG/M metagenome (GOLD analysis project Ga0208044, IMG submission 187712) | Peat soil microbial communities from Weissenstadt, Germany - Sb_50d_c_BC metaG (SPAdes) (version 2) | ecosystem: Environmental > Terrestrial > Soil > Wetlands > Peat | place: Germany... | reverse complement strand
GGATGGCATGTGTCTGTGTCTGAGGTTCACAATGATCCCCTGAAGAAGGTCTATGTCTGCCAAGTCCTTGGCAGTGATGCACGGTTGAAGGGCTCTTGTCCGGTCAGAGCCAAGCGGTCGAACTAATCAATTTTGACCCACCGGCAACCTTGTAAACCGGGGTCACTTAAGCAGAAGGGTCGCCGGTTGCGCTAGGCGCAAAGGATTCGACACCAGAGAATCAAGAAATCCCAGGTGAGTTGAAGTCAGAGAGATCGATGGTCGACACCGCGAATGAGCATCCTGACTAGGCGTCGCTCGTCTTGGCACACGCTGCCAGGAAAGCATCGACCGTCTGATCCTCCTGCGCAGAAACGTCGGACACTGATCAATAGGCGTTGGCTCATCGCAGCCTCCATCGGTGAACAAGAAGAGTGCCGACCCGAAGGCCGACGCCCTCTCGTATCCCTGGAGTGCCTGGATCTTCTTGGGTTCCCTGCATTTCGGGCAAAGCACTCAAGCACTAGGCGCAAACAGCTCCCTAGCCACGCCCTGCCTTTCTGAGCCTGTCGGCGAGCGAGAGCTGCGGCGGCGCCTGGGGGTTCGTCAGCGTCAGCACGTCGCCCATGCGACGGTGCTCGGCTTCCATGACCTTGCCAATCCATGCGAGCGACGACTTCAGCTCGGCTACGTCCGCATCCCGCTCGCTTTGCAGCTGCTGGACCATTTTCTCAAAATGGGCACAAGCAGCTCTGATCTGCTCCTCGATAAGATTGGCACGCTCTTGTAGATCGCTACGGATATCGCGCATCGCCTGTCCCTCGCATTACCGCGCTTTAGATTTGTAGCAGTGGAGTCGTCCGACGGAAGACTCCCGCGAGCCACTTTCGGCTAGTGGCCTTGGCCCCGCCACGGAAAATGTCATTCTTTCACTGAGATCATGACTCGATACTCTGTCTCGAGTTTCGCCTGCTGCTAGAAGGACGTCGGCCGACGCCTTTTCTGGGTCCTTCTCCGGTAGACCCAGAGACCGACCTCGATTTCACGCTCATCGAGGATTCTTTCGCAAATGTCGTGATACTCCCCCAAGAGACGTCGTAGAGGCGTGATCGGGCGAATGGTAGGGCTGGTTTGCATTTCAACCGTCTCTCTCCGCACAGCTCCACATACTGCTCCGCGTCATCCTCTACTTGGTTCCGATCCTCTTCGCTTATTGTTGACAGCTCGCCATAGCCAAGTTCACGCGCCACTAGCGCACATATGGCAGCAAATTTTTCTGCCTTTTCGGCAAAGAGCACTTCGAGTTTTGTCATGGTTTTCCCTCCCGTTCGGCGGCGGAAGCACCCCTCCGCCACCCCTCGCGCTTATCCCCCGACTCCAAACAGGCAGGTAGCGATAGAGTTCCGTCTTTGACGAATTATTGAGGGCCAATGCAATCAGTGACGGCTGCGGCGGGTACCGGCATCGGATCCCCTCCCGTGCTAAGCACATGTGACAATAGCACAAGTTGGATGACGTGTGACAAGCGCACAGATAAGGGCAGCGCGGGGATTACTGAATTGGACCGTCCGCGACCTGGCGGAGCGGGCAGGCGTTCACCGCAACACCGTTAGCAACATTGAGACCGGCGCGTATGCTGGCGCCCCTGAGACGCTGGAGGCGATCCGCCGCGCTTTCGAAAAGGCAGGCGTCGAGTTCACAAACGGCAAGCGGCCGGGGGTGAGAAAAGGGGTGACACCATGATCGATGTTAGACGTCGCGACTACCTAGTCGCCAAGGCTTTGGCGTACGCGATAGCGGCAATGGAGAGGTTGCCATTTTATGAGCGCGAATTGTCCGATCAGAACGACATGAAAACGCTGTTCGACACCATAGTGATCGGAGATTTCGACCGCGAACAACTAACGAATGCGGCGAGGGCAAAATTTCTAGGCGAACCCTCACAATCAGAGTCCCAATGACTGACGGGGATCTACTCATTGAAGTGCGAGGGAATAAGCTCCTCGTCATTCAACCCGGCACCACCTACGTCGTCACGTATTACAAGCTGCCCAACTCTCCTCAGCTCATCGCCAAGAACTTCCCACGCGAGAATGATAAACGCGCCCCAATGACACAGTCCCAATTCGTCACTCGCGCCTGGCAGCTCGCCAACGACAAGGCGCGCGAGTTCGGGTGGATCGTGTAGGAAGCGGCGCGGGCGCCTCACCAGGGGCGGGGGTTGTGACCATCGCCAGCGGGCGACAGGGCCTTCTCGGCCGCTAGTTCGTTCAGGGTATGAGAAGTATCTGGGCGTCTTCCAGCTCGACAGCGAGCCTCGTCCAATGGTGCGCTAGATCGACGAAGGTCCTTCTTACCTGCGGGTTGGTGGCATCCTCGGCAAGCTGCATGCAGTTTTTCGCGTGCATGCGACATTCCTGGGATCGCCGGGCATTTTCCAAACTCCCTCCTGTGGAGGGTGGAAGCCCCGGAGGGAGCGGAGGCTTCCTGAAATAAGCCATTAGAAGTTCATACCAACGATCAATTGATTCCGAGCGCAGGCTGGAGAGTCAACACTGAACTCGGTACGGTTTCAGACCATAGAAAAGGGCGCCGGCCGAAGGCGACGGCCCCTTTGCGCATTTGGGGGTTCCAGAAACCGCGGTTAGGAGGACCTAGCCAATAAAGCCCGGTTGCAGGACTAGTGTCGGCGGAGGGATGCTCCGCCAGAGCCTGTGGTAGCCCTGCGGGCTGACTCAGCCGACCATGGGAAGAACATCGGGCAGGCTTTGGTTATGTCCGGGACGATGAGGTCCAGCCCGGGGGTGCCGAGCTCATCGTTCATGAGCAGCAGCGCGAGCCAGAGCTGGCAGCCGGAGTAGTGGACACAGTCCGAGCAACGGCTGGTGTCTCGGAATTTCCTTAGCTCAGCGTTGCTAAAGCGACCCATGACGAACGCCCATAGCACTAAAGGGTGACAAAATTTTGCCGAGGTGGCCCTGAAGGCAAACCATGGGCAAGGTCATGGTAGGAGTAGTCCAGGGGCGCGACCCATGGGGGGCTACGGCTTGGAACCGAGTTTGCGGCGAGTTTGTATAAGGGGTTTCCGGTCAATGAGAAGGCGTGTGTTTGCGTTGGTGTTGCTCGCCCCGGTGTTCTGGCCTGCTAGTGGCCAATCGCTCGATCAAAATGAGAAGTTCCTGGCATTGGGCGCAGGCATGAACTCTTGCGGACAGTGGACGAAGGCCAGGGTCGAAAGCGGCGTTTCAATCGCCGATGAAAATTGGATCCAAGGCTTCATCAGCTCGCATAACCACTATGCTCCTGGGCCCAATGACTTGGGTATGGGCATGAAGCTCGATGCGCTTAGGTCCTGGGTCGACAATTACTGTTCCCAGCACCCTGCCGATTTACTCGTCTTTGCCGCAGAAGCCCTTGTCATTGAACTTATCAAGCGGCGGCCACCCTGAAGACTAAACCGCTCCTGCTATAGCGATGACTCTATACCGCACAACCCCTTTTCGGGCTGAGTTTACCCGTGCCAAAACCGGTGTCACCGATAGCGGAAGTAGCGTGCCCGCCATCACAGACGTGAATGTCACGAGCCTTTAGGAGTAGCTAATTCAACCTGACTTGCCATGGTTTTCGCGTCCTATTTTCTTCGGCCCCTTTGTTGCAGAATTTTGCCAGACGGGTTTCTGAAACAAGCCGTTACAAACTCGCCACCCTGTAGCTGCAATCCTGACCTCCAATCTGATTTGTTCTCCCGTTGACGATTATCGCGCCTGTGAAAGTGCCGGCTTTCGGGTCGGCACCAGCGCACGGAGGAGGGTTCTGGTTCTAGTGTGAGCGGCATGGCCAATATAGGGGATGCAACGGAAGGGGGGGCTGATGCGTAACGTTCTTGCCGGTGCCTCATTCGTGCTGCTCTGTTGGGGTGGTCTAGTGCCCGACGTTTCAGCGCAGGAGGGTCAGACAGTCGATGCTTTCCTGGCAGCGTGTGCCAAGACGAGCGACGCCTGGTCAGGATGCTCATTCGCGGTGTCAACCATCGATCTCTCTGAATTCAACTCACCTGGGATTCACACAACTTGCCCGCCTAGAAATTCTCCAGAGGTGGAGACGACGTCGGTTGTCAATTGGCTTGTTGCACACCCTGAGATGCACAACATGACGAAATCCGCCGGAATATTAGCGGCATTGAGAGCTTTATATCCGTGCCGAAGTGCGCCCTAGTGTGAGGCGCTGAGCGTGAGGCTCGCTCCTAACGATCCACCCCAGCTCGCGCGCTGACGCGGCGCGTGACGCCGAAGGCTTCCAAGCTCCAGCAAATGCCGTGACACGTTTGTCATGGAACTCGGCTAGCTTCCGCCTCTCCTGATAGCAATTGCCAGCCCCGGTCACCCCAATGGCCGGGGCTTTTCGTTGGCGAGACTGCAGAGCGCTGCTCAACCACACACGGAAGGGGACACCACCATGGGCGTCGTGTTCATCAAGCACAAGGTGAAGGATTACGCGAAATCGCGCCCCTTATTTGATCGACACGCCGGAGCGCAGGAGGCTGCAGGACTCACAAATCCGCGGGTACAGACAGGAGCGAGATCATCGGGGTGTTTGATCCCAGCGATATAAATTCAGCCCAAGAGTTCGCGGCGTCTGCGAGCCTGAAGAAGGCAATGGAAGAGGCGGGCGTGATCGAACTCCCAACCATCTATTTCCTCCAACAAGCCTAAACCTGCTTCTACCTCACGACCTCTTCATCCTCACACCCGGCGCATCGCCGTTGGTGAACTCGACGGCTGCGGCCTCAAGAGCGCGGCAGATGGCGGCAAGATTATTGGGGGAGCGTATCCGGCGCCCCTTCTCAAAATCGCTGATGGTGCTCTCGCTCAAATTGGAGCGCCTCGCATCATTGCTCAGGGCCGCAAGGCGAGTGGCGCATGAGGCGTCGCTTCTCAGCGTGACGCGGCGGGTGACGTGCCACAGCGCCATTTAGCCGCGTCGGTCGGTGGAGACGGCCTGATAAGATCTCCGGGTGGCCCTAAAGCCACCTCATCGAACTTTAAAGCCCCGCGCATGCTGCCGGGGCTTCTTCTTTTAGGTCTCCTGTGATTCTACACAATCCATTCCAGCTCGCGCGCTCTGGCGCTCGCAGTGGCACATACGAGTCAGTCCGGAACCCTTTTCAGTGAACGCGCTGCTCGTCGACCGCATTGGCCGGGGCTTCCTCGCCCGAGGATAAGCAACGGAAAGTAAGGTGTTTTGGCTCGCGGAGTTCGGCGTGATTAAGAGTTTCTGCCCCCTCGAGTGGCCATATTCGCCCGCCTTATCGACGGGCGGCTTCCATCGCCTTTGTGTCTTGCGATAGGCTGCCTAACGCATGATTGATACCAACGCTGTAGGTCCCGGGTCCGACCTCCTGCACCTGCCCGACCGAGGCGGAGGCGCAGCCCGTTGCAAAGGTAGTGAGGCAAGCCGCAACGCCTAAAGCAATACGAACGTCGCCCATCGCGTTCTAGCAGGGGGCGCACAGCAATGCCCGTGGGGACCACAGACCCAATGCGATCCCGGCCGGCAGCACGGGGCTAAAGTTCTTGGCCGCTAGCGGGAGTTGGCGTCACTTCCCGGCGTCGTGGCCTCAGCCTTCCAGACCATGGAGCCGGCTACGAGTATCGCCGCTGTGGCCATGAGGGCAGTGATCAGCTTGCCCATTGTTTCCTCCTTTGTTTGAGATTGTTCCCGCCGGCGGCGGTTTTGCCGCGATCGTACGAGGATACGTCGCACCTCCGAGGCCAGAAGTCGGCTCAGGCACCTCGGGGCTTCCGCCGGCGGCCCTATTAGGTCGAAGGGGCCTCAGGTCGCCAACTCCGCTATGATCCCAAAAGCAGGAGTATCAAGACGCCGAAGATGCCAAGAGTGACCACGATGAGTGTCGCGTAGGCAGCTACCATCGCGCCCTTGCTGACCCAGCGACCAGCCAGCAGATCATTCTCAGGCTGCCGCGCCGGATCGATGGCTTTCCCCCTATCTTGGCGCATTTTCAAGAGCGCGTCGGCTTCGGCCCGGCATCCTTTTGCACCCTTGGCGCTTGCGGGGCGCCCACCGGGATCATGAGGCATGGCTTCGGCTGCCATCCCTTCATTGGTCTCCCATGTCGTTGTCGGTTTGTCTTTTCCAGTCGAGCCAGGAGAGGATCGGGCCGACAACAAACACCACAAACAGAAATATTCCTCCCACAATCAAGCTAGCGAGCAGTATATCTTGGGGTGTCTTTTTCTCACCCTTCAGCGCTCAACCAAAGTTGCCGCTCATCGGGCTTAAAACGCTATTTCTCCTGATCGAGCTAGTCTTCCAGTTGTGGAGTGTAGATGACACCCCTCATTCATGATATCGGGTGGCAGCGTCACAGCACTCTTAACAAGGTAGCGTTCGATGATCCCTCCGGCCCCTTGTCTTGCAACCACAGAAAGCGCCTTGGTCGTCTCGAAGCAACCGTTGAAGCGCGACTTCTCTTGTTCGGTCTCTCGAATGAGGAGAAGCGCGGGTTGAGTAACTAAGGTCGAATCAAGCGGAGTGGGGCTATAGCGCTCCCGTTCGGTGATTTGACGAACTGGTACGATGCCGCGCAAGTAAAATGTCAGCTCGGCGTTTACGTCGTAACTCGTGGTCGCAATCCAACTAGCGCCGCTCTGTTGTCGGAGCCGCTCAATAGTTGCGGCGAATTCCTGCCAGCCCTCTAGTCGATCTGCTGGGCTCCGAAAACCAAGCGGCAGTTCGAAAGGTTGCGCGAGGTAAACAAGTGCTATCGTTGAAATAGTGCACCCCAACGGCACGACTGAATGAAGGACTCGCCTGCGTAGCGGTGGTGTACTTAACTCGTCGTCGTCGGCGGCGACAGCGGCAAGAAGCGCGACCTGAGGATAGATCGGCGCGAGCCAGTTTGCTTGAACTCGATCATGGAATGCGTGGACGATCATATATGCGGTCAGCGGCGCCGCAATAGAGACAAGGAACGCTGAAGGATTTGATCGATCATTTGGGTTCTTGAATGCGAGGACAATGGCCAAGAACGCAAAATAGGCGATAAGCGGATTGAGCAGCCCGAGCTGAGATGCTAGGAATTCCCCTAAATAGCGAACCGTTACCTGCTGCACCGTGATCCGGCCGAATTGCCGCGAAAAAGAAATCCAGTCGTGCTGCGCGTTCCATATGAACACCGGTAAAAATATGAAGCACGCGACTGCTACTCCTGCCCACAGCCAAGGACTCCGAAACCAGCGTCGGCCCGCGGGATCGATCAAAAGCCAAACGATGATGCCAAGGCCGAGAAAGAGATTTGTGTATTTGGAGATACAGCCAAACCCTGCGAAGAATCCTACGAGGATCCAAAGCCAGGAACGCTGGGTGCGAAAAATTGCCGAAAGAGCCCAAACCGCCAATGCCCAAAACATCACTGAAGGTGCATCCGGCGTGCTCAGAATGACCCCGACGCCGATTAGGACCATGGCATTAAACCAGAGTGCCGCGCGTAATGCTGTCGAGCGGCCCCAAAGCTGGCTCGCTATTCCATAGACCGAAATTGAGGTCACCACTCCTGATAGGATCGGCAACACACGAATGCCTAATGCGGTGTCACCCAGGATTCGTGTGGAGAGCCAAATCCACCAGGCAATCATTGGTGGATGATCAGGATAACCGAGCGAAGGCGTTTGCGACCAAAGCCAATAGTAAGTCTCGTCCGGCGCGAGCCCGGCGTGCGTGGCCGCCCAAAAACGGAAAATCGTGAGGACACCAACAATCGAAACGATGGTGGGCCAAGCCGCTTCATTGACCCCAGGTAATCGCTGCATTGGGCGACGCGTGACCCTTTCAACAGTGCTGTACCAAGCTAACGCTAAATGTGGATCGCGGGCATTGCCGGCGCGTGGATTGGGCAATTTGGAATTTCGCCACCACTGCGGCATTCACTTGGCGCGCCTGAAGAAACGAACCATACGGCTTCTTACGTGGAGCGGACAGGCGCACTTAGAGGCGCGTCTAGTACTCTGTTAGGCGACTCTCCCCTCGCGCGACGTGTCTCTGTTCGAGGTTCCGGTAGAATCGGACCAAACTTCATTGTCACCCGCAGGCCTGGTGCATTGTCATCGACGCTGAGCTTTATGCTGTGCAGCTCTGCGACCGCGGCAACCAGGGAGAGTCCAAGCCCATTGCCGGGCGTCCTAAAGCTATGCTCTAGGCGATAGAACCTACGAAAGATTCGATCGCGCTCCGTCTGCGGCACCCCGGGACCATCGTCGGCGACGATCGCAATTAATTGCGAATCAGTCTGCGTGAGAGAGACCTCGATACGCGCCTCCGGTGGCGTGTGTCTAAGTGCGTTATCAATGAGGTTTGCGAGCATCTCCGCAAGCAAGTCTGGGTCACCCCAGTATTCGAGAGAGGAGGAAATCTCTACGGTAATGGGTTTCCCTTGATCTTCGGCCGCGGCGGAATACGCACCCGAAACGGTCTCAAAGAGATTGCTCAGATCGAGCTCGCGAAAGCCAGCTGTGCGTGTTCCCGACTCAATCTGGGCGATGCGTAGGAGAGCCGAAAACGTATCGAGGATATTTTCCGTCTCATCGACGGCCCCATCGATGGTTTTCTTGCACTTGGGATTTTCCCCGGCATTCAGTCGCGCCATCTCCAGCTTTTGTTGTAAGCGACCAAGCGGTGTGCGTAGCGCATGGGCGATGTCGTTCGAGACTTGGCTCAGACTCTCCATCAAGAGCTGAATTCGGTTGAGCATTCGGTTTAAGCTCACAGAAAGCCGATCGAAGTGATCATCTGTGCCGCGCAAAGGGACGCGCGAATCGAGGTTTCCTTCAATGATGGTCTCGACCGTTTGCACTATGGCATTCACTCGCCTCAAGAAAAGGGTGCTGAGAAGAAGGCCACCTGCCAGTGTCAAGACCAAGAACGCTAGGATGGCCCAGACCAGGGCATCGAAAAACGCCCGGCGAATATCATTTTTAGAGCCAAGATCGTCTCCAACGGCGAGTCGGAAGCCATTGTCCAGATCGACGGTCTCGAGGCGCAAGTACTTGATTTGATTCGCGTGCCCTTCATCTGGAATATCGAGATCACTCCATCCGAGGGTCGAGGGCATGCTAGGCAAGTTTCCCGCCAACTTGAATCCATGCGCATCGGCGAGAAAGTATTCGAGGTTTCCGGCGTAGGTGGTGCGCTTTTGAACTCCCCTGATTAATTCATCCGCTCCCTCCGAACGAAGTTCGTCCTTTAGGACTCTGACTTCCCAATCGATGCGTGTAGACAGCTGTTGGTCCATCAGCGACTGCACTGTCCAGTAAACGATGCAACCCAAAATCACGGCCGACGTGGCAAAGAGAGTCGCATAAAGCAGCCCAAGTCCGAAGCCTGTTGTGCGCAGTAGCCTAAACAGGCGCGCGAAGAACATAACCCGCTCCCCGAATCGTGTGGATGAGCTCCGGCTGACCATCCGAGCTGATTTTGGCGCGAAGCCGACTCATATGCGTTTCAACAATTTTCGTTTTTGGGTCGAAGTGGAATTCCCAGACTTTCTCCAGCAGCATAGTCCTCGTCACCACACGATCGGTGTTCTGCATGAGATATTCGAGCAGCCGAAACTCTCGTGGCTGGAGCTGGATATCCTTACCGGCTCTTTTTGCCCGGTGCGCAACGAGGTCAAGTTCGAGGTCGGCGACGCGGAGCACGGTTTCGACGCGCGAAAGCGGTGGACGGCGGGCTAATGCGTTGAGCCGCGCCAACAGCTCGGAGAACGCAAACGGTTTTATGAGGTAGTCATCGCCACCCGCCTCGAGCCCCTCGACCCGATCATCGATACCCCCTCGGGCGGTTAGAAAAATCACACTTGCTTCAGCACCGAAGCTGCGAAGCGCCTTCACCAGGGCCAACCCGTCCATTCCTGGCAGCATGCGATCGACGACGATGGAATCGTAGTTGCCGCTCGCAGCAGTGAGCAGTCCTTCCCGCCCATCGGACACGTGATCGGCAGCGTGGCCGCTCCTGCGCAGACCCTCCACGACGTATTTGGCGGTTTCAGCGTCGTCCTCGATGACAAGGATACGCATGGCATTCTCTTGGATTAATAACTAAGACGTTGAGGAAATGCGGGACCTGCGCCCTTA
>Ga0208044_1002085_pt1 | contig 10131 bp, 10 predicted proteins | sample Sb_taG_8_FD_187712 | JGI IMG/M metagenome (GOLD analysis project Ga0208044, IMG submission 187712) | Peat soil microbial communities from Weissenstadt, Germany - Sb_50d_c_BC metaG (SPAdes) (version 2) | ecosystem: Environmental > Terrestrial > Soil > Wetlands > Peat | place: Germany... | reverse complement strand
AGCGCTGGGTTAGAACGCCGATTGCGAGAAAGTGGCTTGTTTCACAGGGATTTTGATCCATAAGCCAAGTTCTAATCGAAATTCGCAAAAATGACTTAAGTTCCTGAAAAACAATGATTTGTGCCATCGACAGTTGTCAGACATGGCGCTGTAGTACTAGCGGGTCCGATCCACGGACCAGGACGGCCGCTGCCGCCGCCGAGCCATCGGGCGGGGTATTATGGGGCCTACCCCTCAGTGATCGACCGTGAACCGCCCGAAGGTTGAGGCCAATTGCTGCCGCAACTCCGAGCGGGCATCGAAACTCCACCCCGGCGGGCGGGGCGACGAGGAGGGAAAGGGCCGCGCTCCGGTCGGGGTTCGCGCGGACGGAGCGGGCGCGGATCTCCAGGTAGTCCCCCGGCCAACCTCATCCCGCGCGGTGTGGGCCACGACGAAGGCCGTGCGCGGCCGGGGGAAGTGGGCTTCCCATAGCAGGCGGACAAAAACGTCGTTAAGCCTCGACTGGCCGAAAACAAAAGTTTTCGGCCATGCCCGCTCAGCAGGCGAAGACGCAAAGCCGGTCTTCAATGCCAGTTCAGTCTCGGCATCGGAGCAGCGGTGATGCGGACAGATAGCGTGGCAAATTACAGGGGGCCCTGGCCCTCAACGTCGGGGAGCACACCATCACCCAGTCGGACACCGCCATCGAGCGATTGGCCGACTGGAAGGCGGTGGAGACCTTCGCCGAGTACGGGGCCTGGCGTCCCGATGGCGTCACCCGGAGCTCGGTCCGGCTCGTCGAATAGGCCCCGGCCGCGGCTGGCACGGCTACCGCGTCTCGGCCATCGATGATACCAAAGTCCACCGCTCAGGGGACGACGTCCGGGGCAGTTGCACCTTCCATGAGTACACCGCCCGCTGCCCCAACCGGGCCACCACCGTGCCGGCGCACAACTGGGTGGCCCTCGGAGTGCTGCAACCGGTCGGGAAGCTGGTGAACAACCCGAGGAACGAGGACCCGCGATGCATCGAGCGGCGGCCGTGAGCGGCATACACCGGGCACGGGGCGAGGGCGATGAGCGCCTCGACAAAGCCGACGAGTGAGCCGTCACCGGTTCAGGCAATCCTTTCCGGGGCGGAAACCGGCGGCTTCAGCGGCTCCGGCCGCGTTGAACGGCATGCGATTGCCGGGGGAGATTGAGGCCGCGTTCGGGCAGCCCGGCTTGTGATACACGCGGCTTCGCCGGTTCCCGATGAACTTCCCGGCCAGCTCCCCGGGCAGGGCTTCGCCCTTCGTCTTTCGCCACTCCCAAGGCGGGACGGGGTTCGGCTGCGACCACAGGCCCCGCTTCGCATCTCGTGCTTCTGCTTCGAGTTGGGCGAGCGTACCGATATCCGGAGCATACTTCCGGTACCGCCAAGCTAGGCCCGCCCGCCCCACCTCGCGCCCCGCTGCTGCCCGAGCGAAAGCGACTTCCTGGAGGGGGACGCCCCGGCGGCCGAGAAGGTCGAAGCCTTCCTGGCCCGTGCCCTGGCGGCCACCGGCAGCGATGCCCCGGCCACGGCCGGGGCCCTGGTGCCGTGGATCTGCGACGCGCTCCTGTCCAACCACTCGGTCAAGGCCTACGGCCGCGACCTGGTGGACTTCGCGCGGCACATGCAAGCCCCAGGGAGTCGACCCCCTACAGGTGACGGCCGACCACGTGAAGCTCTACAAGGGGTAACGGGAGGGAAGCTGCGATAAGACGCAAGAGAACTTTGAGACCTGCCAACACGAATCTCCGCTTGAGTTTTGGCCCTGGCAGTATCCTGGTAGAATCGGCTCCCCGGCCGCATCTTCGGGGTTCGTTGTGACCGAAGACTGCCGGTTCTACCTCTTTGCGGCAATCGGCACCGCAACACATTTCTCACCAAGAAGGGCCTCATCAGCCCCAAGCTGCCACCGCTCAGCGACCATGCCGAGGAGGAGGACCTGGCAATTGATCGGGATCTGGCCGTGGCCGGCGTCTCGGCCGAGCACGAAGAGGCGATGCGGTCCTTCCTAGTTCAGTGAAGGGGAACACTGGGGAGCTCTATTGCGTCTTATCGCAGCTTCCCTCCTGTTACCCCGAATACGTCTCGTTCGACTGCCCCCGCATGCTTCGGGTGCTGTCCCGCATCATCGCCGACGAGAAACAAGCCGAAGTCGAGGACCCCGAGGCCCGGCGCCTCGCGCGATTACGCCGCGCCCAAGAGCAATGGGCCGAAGCGAGGGACCGCGATCGATGGCGCGCGGCGTGATCCGGCTCGGTCGGGCCCCGGTCCAGGCCGCGCGCCACCCCAGCTTGATCCGCTCACGAGCCGTCCCGGCATGGCTCTCCGGCCCCCCGGGGCACGCTCGCCGGCTCAAGCGTCATTTCCCCCTTCGTCCGATGGTCGCGGTCGCTCCTGGGGCCCGCCAGGGGCCTCGGCGCGGGTATTGCCCGGAAACGACACAGCCCCGACCGAGACGACGTGCCAGGGCCGAGGCCTCGGCGCGGGTCGGGTGCGTCCTCACGCAAAGTCCGGCATCGATCTCAGCTTTGGTCTGCCGGGACCGCCAACCACCGGGTCGTTGCGTGGCTCGTCTTGTCTGCATTGAGGTACCGGGCATACTCCCGAGCGCGTCCTTCCGAGCCCGTCCGGAGGGCCCGTGCGAGCCTGTTCCCTTCGCTGTCGAACAGCGCCACTTCCCAAGCCTCTTCAATCATGGGCATAGTCTTTTCCCCCGAATGCTCCCCATCCGTTACTTTGTCTAAGGAGCGTGTCTAGAAACTCAATTTTCGGACCAGTCGGCGGGTCATGAGATGGACCATCGACCACTTGACCATCGCCTCGCCGCTCGCCGTGGCCCCCTCGTAATCCTTGCTCAACCGTCGACTGCGGCCCAGCCACCCGAACGTCCGCTCCACCACTCACCGGTGCGGCAGTACCTGGAACCCCCGAGCCCCGTCCGCCCGCGGTCGGCCGGCTGAACCGGTGCCGGACGGCCTCCAACACCAGCTTCGCCCCGTCGCGGTCCTGGATGTCGGCCGGGTGGACGACGACGGCGAGGATCAGGCCGAGCGCGTTGACCAAGAGGTGTCGCTTGCGGCCGTTGACCTTCTTACCGCTGTCGTAGCCGTGTGCGGCCCCCCCCTTTCGGTCGTCTTGACCGACTGGCTGTCGAGGACGGCGACGGTGGGCGGCCGCTGCTTGCCCTCGGCCCGCCGCAGATGCCCCGCAACTTGTCGTGCAGGCGGTCGAGCGTGCCGTCCTTCCTCCAGGTCATGAAGTACCAGTAGACCGTCTTCCAGGGGGGCAGGTCGTGGGGGAGCATCCGCCACTGGCAGCCGGTGCGGACGACGTAGAGCAAGGCGTTGATGATCTCCCGGCGGTCGTACTGGGCCGGCCGGCCGCCCGGCTCGGGGGCGGGGATGAATCGCGAGACCTGGGACCACTGGGCCTCGGTCAGGTCGGTCAGGTAGGGCTTGCGAGCGTCCATACGCTAAAGCTAGGTGCGGACCGACAGCGCATCGTTTCGTTTCAGGCGTTGCAGTCGGACGGGGGGCTTGGATTCGCGGCACCGCGTGGGCTCCTTCGCACAGGGTGAAGAGGTTGGGGCCGGGCCCGGGGAAACCCCGTCGGTCCCCATCGCCCGGCCGTTCGTGGGGCGTTTACGGCGGTCACTCCTCAACCAGGAAGTGCCGGGCAATCCCGGGCCTGTACCATGCGGTTGCCCCATCATCCCAACGAATCTGTAGCTGCTCGACGTAGCAGCCCGCGTCATCGTCGTCGAATCCCCTGAAATCGACGACAGACCCAACCTTGCCGCAGTCCGGCGAGAACGTGACGGCCGGGTCGCGGTAATGCTTGTGGTTGGTCGTGTGGTCGTGCGGGCACTGGACACGGGTCCCCATCGGCACATACTGGAGCCAGGTTGGGTAGTCGCAGTGCCGAAAAAGTCCCCACAGGGTCTTCTTTGCCTTTGTTGCGTTCATGGGTCGCCTCCTTCGTCCGTGGTGAAGAGGTCAGGGCCGGGCCCTCGAGGGGATGGCGCCGGCCGGTGTCGTTTGACGGGGCTCAGGGGCTCAGGCGGTCATCTTGAACGCCAGTCGCCGGCCGCCGAGCGTGAAGGCATGCCAACCGGGGCCGGGGTCCTGGTCATCGGCAAGCTCCCGAATGTCCAACTCTCCGAGCTGATCCGGGGAGAGGCGGAGAACGAACGATTTCCTTTCCATCGTGTGCGGTTCCTTGCTTGTGGTGGGGCGGAAGTGGCCGGGCCCGATGGAATCCTCCATCACGTTGCCCGGGGCTCGTCTGGACGGGTTTACGGTGACCGGTGGGACTGCTCCATCATCATAACCTTTTCGGCGCCGCGCTCTGCCGCTCGTTCCGCAGTGTCGTACCAACCCGGATTATTCACGACACTTGTCGGAGGTGTCGGAACCGATTGCGATGCCTGCGGTTCGGTTGATGTTAAACTGGGTCGCTGTTTGGGCAAGATCGGCGACAAGCAGACAATGGCCAAGAGCTTGCGTCGATCAGCTAAGGAATTAGTGGGGTTTCGATAGCAACGGAGAAAAAAACAACGAACTTGGCCCGAGGGCCCGGTTTCACGGCGTTTCGCCTTCTCGAAACCCGTCTTCGATGGGCTGATTCGAGAACTTGCATTCGAGAGTGGTTATCGAGAACCGAGAGCCCGCAAAATCGCGTGGTCTCTCCCGAAGGTCTTGGAACTTCTCGATTACCATCGGACACTGGTGGCGAATTCCCGTGGGACGTCGATCGGCCCGAGTCTGGGCAAAGTGGGCAAGAGTGCGAAGGGGAAATCGGCTGCCCTCACCGTCTCAACCGAATTCGCCACCAGTGTCAATGTTGGGTTTACTCCAATTTATATACTACATGACACAACCCAATAATCTGACAAGCGCCACCTCGTCCGTGGTCGAAGCCGCGCGCGAGCTTGGTCATCGGGACCGCTTGAAGCGTGATGCATGGGCTTCTTAGCTCGCCCAGCTGGCCTTGCTCGCCACAACAACCGGGCTGTCGAAACACGCGCAAGCTTGAATCGCCCCTGCCCGAGGTGGCCGCAATGGTCGAAGTGAATGGCACCGACTCCGGGACCATTTGGGAGTTCTGGTCCTTTGATGATCTGCGGTTGAGTGAGCCTCAGCCGATCCACAGCCCCTCGACGCGAACCTGATATCCCGTAGGCGTGCGGTTGAGGTAGTTCAGGAGACCGCTGTGCCTCCACTGGAGCATGCACATGCGGGGCTGGAAGAAGTAGCGCATGCCAATCTTGAGCTCGGAGCGGGTCTCGGTCACCATGCCCTCGTAACCTTCGGCGATGTAGTAGCCGAGGTCCTTGAACCCCTCCTGGCGGGGCCTGAGCGGACCGGTGACGCACCAGACAATGACTCCGGTCCGTCGGTCGACATTCACCGCCACGCCGCAGTGGGTAACGGGGCAACCACACGACATACCCAGGGGGCGGCCGATGAGGGTTTCGCCTACCCGGATGTCCATCTCGCGAGTCAGCATGGGATTGTGCGGGATGATGATCTCGCGCGGGCCTGGGTCTTCGGGAAAGTGCTCGAGGTAAAAGTCGAATTCTCGGCCCAGAGAGTCCTTCCAGGCCGTTCGCGTCTGGGCGGGATTGCCGCGATCAGCTGTTGTGCATGAAGCGCATGCCGAGTTCAAACGAGGATGATCGACGACCGCGGTCTGCGTCGAGACCCGTTCAGGCGCAAGGTGGATGCAACGCTCCAGAAGATCGGGGTTGGTGTCGAGGTGGGCCGCCATCTCCTCGCAACGCCGGTAACCGCAGAAGCCGCAATTCAGACCTGGCAGATCGACCCGGATCCTCGTGCCCCTCGCCTCGTCTTGGTTTATCATGACTCGATGACCCTTTGCTAGGACTTGAAAGTACGCGTCAAATTCAACGAGAGATGAGGAGCCTGCGCTCGCGTGGAAACAGGACGTAGAGACCTGACCAGTGGCGGCAAGACTTCCAGAAACCGATCAACCTCGGCCGCTGTGTTGAAACGGCTCAGTGTGACTCGCAGAGAACCGCGCGCCTTCAGCGCGTCGAATCCCATCGCGAGCATGACATAAGAAGGCTCGCTTGCGTGAGGCGCGCTGCATGCGCTGCCCGACGAGACGGCGAAACCCAGCTCGTCGAGCGCCAGGAGCAGCTTGATTGCCTCGCCTTCCTGACCCGCGAAGCCCAGGCAGAGATGTCCGGGCAGGCGGCGATGGCGATGACCGATCAGATAGGCACCCGGGATGTGCGTGGCGATGGTCTCGATCAGGCGATCCCGGAGTGCGACGAGATGGACGGCCTCCGCGGACATCTCGGACCCGGCGATCTCGGCGGCGCGACCCAGGCCGACCAGACCAGCCACGAACTCGGTCGCCGACCGCAACCCTTGCTCCTGTCCTCCGCCATGCACGAGCGGTTCCAGCTTCAGACCCGAGCGCACGTACAGTGCCCCGACACCCTGGGGGCCGTGCAGCTTGTGTGCGGAGATCGACAGCAGGTCAAACGGCTGAGCGCGGAGGTCGAAAGGCAGCTTTCCAGCGGCCTGCACCGCATCGGTATGAAACAGGGCGCCGTTCTCTCGCGCGATCCGCGCCAGCTCCGCGATCGGTTGAACGACACCGGTGACGTTGTTCGCGGCCATGATCGACACCAGCCGCGTCACTGGCCGCATGGCGTTCCGCAGCGCCAGTGGCGAGACGATCCCGTCTTCCCCGCAGGGAAGATAGGTGACCTCAGTGCCGTGCCTCTCGAGGTAGCGGCAGGTCTCGAGCACCGCGGGATGTTCGATCTGGCTTGTCACCACGTGGCATGGTCTACCGGGAGAGGCCTGAACCGTGCCCACGAGTGCCAGGTTGTCGGCCTCGGTGCCGCTGGCCGTGAACACGATCTCGCCCGGATCCACATTCAGCAGGGCGGCCACTTGCCGGCGCGACTCATCAACGGCCTGACGCGCCTGACGCCCCATTGCGTGCAGGCTGGACGCATTTCCGAAGGTCTCGCCCAGCCAGGGCCGCATCGCCTCTGCCACCCGGGGGTCAAGCGGAGTCGTCGCGGCGTTGTCCAGATAAACCTGCGCGGCCATCTCATTCACCCCGGTAGAAGACCTGATTCTCGAGCGGACGCACAACGCCGAAGTGAGACTGCCAGCCGATCTCCTTCTTCCCCACACAGATGGTGCAGGTTCCGACCGGAGGATTCCCGCGCAGGAAGAGGCTGTCGTGATGGCCCGAGGCGTCGAAGTCGATTTCGGGTGCCTCCGCGATCTGGGTTACCAGTGGGTCGATGCCGATCCCGTGCAGGGCGTTGACTTCGCGAATCTTCACTTCAGGAGCCACATCCTGGATCCGGGCTCGAAACACCTCCCGTTCAGCCTGCGAGACGCGGTCGATCTTGGTCACCACGGCGATGTCGGCCAGCGAAAGCATCGGCCCCACCTTGAGGGGCAGGTTCATGCCGCTTGTCGCCTCCAGCACGACGAGGCCCAGGCCGCCGTCGACATAGGGCGAACATCGCAAGCAAAGACCTGCGGTCTCGACGAGCAGCACGTCGCAACTCGCCTTGTGTGCCCACTGGAGCGCATCGCCCAGCACCATCACGTTGCAATGGTCGGGACAGAGTTCGCCGGAATACACCTTGCGCGCCGGAATGCCGAACTCGCGCGCCATCAGGACGTCTTCCTCGGCGAACTGCACGTCGATCTTCAAGAAGCCCACCCCAAGGCCGTCGTCCAGGAGCTTTCGGGTGATGTGACGCAGCACGGAGGTCTTGCCCGTGGTGGCCGGTCCAGCACAGATCGCCAGCTTCATACGACTTCCTCCAGTTCGTGCTCGCTCAACTGCAACCCCTGACGGAGTTTTTCACGCAGCCGCGAGAGCGTATCGTCCAGCTTGCTCACCTTGATCGACAGCCGCCTCTCGACCTCGCCCGTGTGCAAGAGCCGCGTCACCCGACCCCCTTGCATCACGATCCGAAAGTCCGAGAGCAAGGCGATTCGCGGGTCATGGGTGACGAAGATGAAGATCTTGCGATGCTGCCGCAGCAGTTCGAGGGCACGGGTACGATGGATGCCCGCGTTCTCCACCTCGTCAAGGAGCACGATCGGTGTATTGCAGATGATTGCGGCGTCGGCGATCAGGAGAGCCCGTGTCTGGCCGCCGGAAAGCTCGGTCATCCTTGTCTCGGTGGCCACCGGCTCCCCGGTCAACTGATTGGCGAAGGCCAGCGTGCGCCCGATCGCGTCTTCCACGGCCCGGTGATCACTGCTCCGGATCCGCGCGTGCGTTGTCAGGAACTCGCCTACCGGCAGATCCGAAAGAAAACTGGTGTGCTGCGTGATCAGCGCGATCGGATTGTGCGCCGGGTCGTCGCGGTACTCGGCCGGCGGACGCCTGCCGTTGATGAGCACCTTCCGCCCCGTCGGTGTGTTCGCGTGAGCAAAGAGCTCCAGGTCGTTGATCAACGTGGTCTTGCCCGAGCCGGTCGGCCCCACGACACTGACCACGTCGCCCATTCTGAGATCGATGCGATCCACGGGCTCAGGAGTTCCGTCCTTGCCACGCCCACCCAGGATTGTGATCGATTCAATCACGAATTTCTCCTCTTGGACTTTATGATTGTATCTTGAAATGTGTGTGCCTTGCCTGGGATACGCCGTGCTCTCTCGGCTGCTTGCTTTTTCCACACATCGACGTGGAAGTCACAATGTTCCGACGGCTAGCGAGATTCTGAGTTCGCCTCTTGCCACCGAATCAGACCGACTCGCCAGGAGGTTCAAACCGAACACTCGCCTCTCTCATTGCCCGCAACGCTGGCTTCCGAACGATTCATCCTCTCGCTCCAAGTCTCCCGGGACGCGAAGGAGGAACCCTCTGTTTGCAGTTCTTCCTCATCGTGGAGACGAGGTGATTACTGCTGGCAGAGTCACACCTGTTGCGTGTAATCACAGCGACGTCGCATGAAAGAGTGCAGAGGCAAGCTCGGCACATCGGATAGGGGTGGCAAGCTCGGCACATCGGATAGGGGTGGAATCCGTCTCCCACCGCGGTGCCGAGTGTCGAGTCGGCACACGAGAAATGAGTTAGAGCAAGAGGAATGCCGTGACCTTAGCATCGGGGCGGGAACTCATCCTTCGACGATGATCACCTGTAAAAACGCCTGTAAGTGGATCAGCTCGAGCGCGAGTTTTCTTGAAATGCCAGCCTCGCCGGCAGACTCAGCCTGTGATATAACACGGACACGCTGTGATATTTCCTGGTATAGCCGTGGTATTTCATGGGTCAGAGCGCCGATGATGGACCATTCCAGTCCGTTAAGGCTTCGACCCCTGACGCACGTAGGCGTAGAGGGTTGGCTTGGAGATGCCAAGCGTGCGGCAGATCTCTTCCACTGTGTGCTTTCGCTGTGCGTAAAGGTCGCGAGCCAACGCACGCTGCTGGGCATTGAGGCTCTTGGGTCTCCCGCCCTTCCTGCCCCTTGCCCACGCCGCTTCGAGCCCAGCCTTGGTCCGCTCTTGGATGAGATTGCGCTCGAACTCGGCGAGAGCCCCGAAGATGTGGAAGACAAGCTTCCCGCCGGGGGACGTGGTGTCGATGTTCTCTTGAAGGCTTTGAAAGCCGATGCGCGCTTGTTCGAGTTCGGTCATGAGCTCGATGAGATGTTTCAAGGAGCGGCCCAAGCGATCCAGTCGCCAGACGACCAGCACATCCCCCTTCCTCAAAAGCTCCCGCACCTGGTCGAGCCCGGAGCGTTGCGTCTTCTTGCCGCTGGCGATATCGGGGTTCCGCTAGCAGCGGAGCAAAATTCAACGCTCTGGCGTCCAGTTTTCTGAACAGCGGAGCGTCGCGGCTGGTCGCGAGACAGGCCCCGGTGTGTCTCAGTTAACGTCCGTTAAACGAGACTCGCGAGTATTAATTCTTTCGTTGTTCAGGAAGGAGCGGAGAGCGGAGCGGAGGGTCCGATAGTTGGCCTTCATGTCCGACTAACCCCCCGCTAGACTTGTAAGCGAAGTTATCGAGAGGCCGGGACCGCCGATGCTGTCGAGCCTATGGGGGTGGTACCGGGGCATCACAACGGGGCGTCGGAGCAGCGGACAACATGACCAACGCGGG
>Ga0208044_1002071_pt1 | contig 10160 bp, 8 predicted proteins | sample Sb_taG_8_FD_187712 | JGI IMG/M metagenome (GOLD analysis project Ga0208044, IMG submission 187712) | Peat soil microbial communities from Weissenstadt, Germany - Sb_50d_c_BC metaG (SPAdes) (version 2) | ecosystem: Environmental > Terrestrial > Soil > Wetlands > Peat | place: Germany: Weissenstadt... | reverse complement strand
CAGAACGTGCGAGCGATACCACGGGCTGTTCTCGCCTGGCTCGCGGCCCACGGCTTCCAGCCAGACCTTGTCTGCAAGTCCCACTGGACTGCGGGCAAGGTGGGCGTGCGGGCTCATGGTGCTTGGGGCCACGAAGTGTTAGAACGACACTTGTAATGGGCGGTTTTCCAGTGCGTATCGGTCCCCCTGGTCACTCAGAAGAGCGAAATGGCCGGCAGGGCGGATCGGCTTGCCGATGGCCACAAGTCTTTCATACCCAAGCGATTAGGTTGCGTCCCATGACCTTGTTCAACCCCGTTTTTAATTGCGTGACGCCTAAAGGCATAACACGATCAAAAACGCAGGCTGATGAGGGACTGACTACAGCCGACGAAGCTGGCTATGTCGTTCTGCGTCAGCCCCCAGCCAGCAAGCTTGCGAACCTGTTCAGGATCGATGTTCGGGACCATGCTCTCGGCCTCGTCACGCAGCAGCTTGGCGGTCGCGTAACAGAGCACCCGCCGGGTGGGTGGCTTGGGCCACGAACGCCATTACTGAGGGAGCAGAAGGGGGTCAGCCATTTTCTGGCACCACTCAAAGTTCCAGCAAGAGCGCCCGAAAACCGGCCTGACGGAAATGATGATCAGCAGTCAGTGCCTCATGGACACTGCGCTCCTCCATGGCAACGAAGGACAGGCAATCAGTCATGCCCCATTCCTTGTCGCTTCTTTCTCATCAAGTCGGGTCGACCAGTCGGGTGGACCCTCGAGATTGAGGGAACGAGCCGTCTTCAGGAACGACTGGGGAGAAGCAGAACACTCATCGAGCGTCTCGATCGTGACCACAACCCGGGTATTCGGCAAGAGAGCCAGGGGTTCGTCGGGCCGCAAGACATGGCCGTCGAACGTGGCATGAACGATCTTCGTCATGTTTCTGGTCCCGAACTCACGGATGGAAGGCTCCTTTGAAGCCGCATTGCCTCCTCCATCGTACCTGCCGTCGAGGAATCGTCCAACCTCAACAGCCTCCTCGTTAGCCGAGATAAAGGCCGTCGCCATCGTGGCGACCTGCCTTGCTTTGGCAGCAAGAGAAACCTTGTCAGGCTGGGTTGCCGACCGCGAACTTGCCGTGCAGCAAGGTCACGAACTCCGGGGAAACCGAGAGGGTGAGACTCTGGCCCTCGCGGAGAGCGGATGACTGGTTCTGGAGCACCCTGGCCGTGATCGGCCAGTCGCCGGGCCCGCGCAGGTCCACTTGGCGGATGGCGCCGCGGAAGAGGATCCGCTCGATCGTGGCGGGAAAGCGGTTCCAGTCGGGAGGGATCGAGGGGCCCAGCGCGAGGGTCTCGGGACGGATCGAGATCGTCACGGGCGTTCCCTGCGCCAGAGTGGAACCGCTGCCGGCCGCCTTGGCGACCAGACGGCCCAGCGGCGTGCGCACCACCACCTCGCGACGGGACTCGCTGCCGTTGCCGTCGATCTGGCCCTGAAGCAGGTTGGTCGGGCCGAGCAGACGCGCGACAAACACATCGACCGGGTGATTGTAAAGCTCCTGCGGCGGGCCGACCTGGAGAATCCGCCCCAGATCCATGACCGCCAGCCGATCCGCGTGCGCCAGTGCCTCGGGAACCACCCGGGTCAGCAGCAGGGTGGTCACCCCCAGCTCGCCGCGCAGCCGCCGGATCTCGTCCCACACCTCCTCCCGGCCGCAGGTGTCAAACTGCTCGAGCGGCTCGTCGAGGATCAACAGCTCCGGCCCGGTGACGACCGCCCGCGCCAGCGCGACCCGAAGGGCCTGGGCGCGCGAGAGTTGCTCGGGCTTCTTGCCGGCAAGACTGTCGATCCGCAACATCGAGAGGATCTCCCCGACCCGCTGAGCTCGCTCTGGCCCCTTCAAGCCCTTCAGCCTGATCGGGTACGCCACGTTCTCGGCCACGGTCATCCCGGGCCAGAGTGCGAAATCGGGAAAAACCAGGCCGACCCGGCGCTCGTGCGGCGGCAAGGCATTAACGATCCGCTCGTTGAAGTAAATCTCGCCGTCGTCCCGGTCCTCGAGCCCCGCAACCAGGCGGGCCAAGACGGTTTTTCCCGCACCCGATGGACCGAGCAAACAGAAGAGCTCGCCAGGTGCGATCTCGAGCGACGCGCCCTCGACCGCGGCGACCTGCCCGTACCGCTTGACCAGCCCTTCGACGATGACGCGAATCATGGAGCGACCGGCCTTCAGCCTGGTTCAGGATCGGTCTCGAGGCCGAGGAGAACTCGGCGGCGTTGCCCCGGTGGCAGAACCCGCGCCGGCGACAAGCCGCGCGACACGACGATACCGTTGCCGGGCCCAGGCTGTCCATTCCCCGCGCAGCCAGGCACGAAACCGAGGCTCGCGCACCAGGCGGCCACCGGCGGCTTGCGCCAGCTCGGTCAGCAGCGCCTGATCGATTGGCCGGGCCGGCCGCAACCAGCTCTGCACCAGCCAGAAACGCGGCTCGGGATCGGGAGCAATCTGACCGGCAAGGTCCTGGACCATCGCCAAGGCGCTCTCCCCGCCACGCGACTGGAGCTTCTCGACCGATGCCGGCGGCCAGGGGGGCGGCTCGGTCAGCCAGGCCTGCGCCTGCGCCGATGCCGGGTCGCCCGCGCGAGCCACGGCGCTGGCGGCGGCCAGCAGCTCCTCCTGGGCATCAACCAGCGTGGCACCGAGCAGATCGGCCAGCAGATCACTCACCTCGGGGTCGAGCTCCGGACTTTCCCGGCCCGGCGTGGCTCCGTGATGATCGGCCAGAAAGCGGAGAAACGCCCGCGCCTGAGACTTGTGCCAGCTCCCCCGTAGGATGGCCGCGCCCTCGTTCCAGGGGACGACGGACGGGTCGAGCTCGCTCGCGCCTGGGGAGCCTGGCAGGGCGGCAACCCGGAGCGTTTGCGCGGCCTCGCCACGGTTCGCGGCGGCCGTGGCCGACCCGCTCTGCCAGCCGGGACGATGAAATGCATGGGAAAAAAGCAGGACCAGCCGGGCATAGCCGGCTCGCCAGGAACCGTTCCGCAATTGTCCGGCGGCCCAGGTCATGGTTGGCGGGTCCACGCGTGGATCGTCGAAGGCGGCGTGTTCCCGAACCTGGGAGAACCCGTCGCTCAGGGCGATCTGCTGCCGCCGGGTGACGAGCCAGTTCGGCGCTCCCTGGCCGTCCAGCGGCTCGAGCTGCCCGGCCCGGGAAAGACGGACGTACTCGGTGAGCGGTCCGCCAAGCAGAACGTCGACGGGTAGTGCGCGAGTGCCCAGATGGTCCAGGCGCGACCCTGGAGAGAGCTCGACCCAGACCAGCCTGACAGGCACCGGCCCGGAGGTCTGCTCGCGAAATTCTTGTTCCAGTTGCTCTTGCTCGGACCTCGGCCAGGACGTGGCGATCCGCAAGACATCGGTGTCCAGGCCCCCCGAAATCGACTCGACGACACGCGCCGCGGCGCGAGTTGGGTCCCTCGCGCCGCACCCCGCAACCCCCGCGAGCAGCCCCGCCAGGCAGAGGAGTTCCAGCGAAGCAAGGCGGGCGCCGGAATGAAGATCGCGGTGGGCCATGAGATCAGTTCGACGCGTCAAGGTTTGCTCGCTCAGTTCCGGGGCGAGGCGGTCGAGGCCCCGAGGTCCACTTGCAACTTGACCTCGGCGCCGTCGCGCCGGACCACCACTTCCAGCTTGTCGCCGGGCTTGAAGCCCTTCAGGCTTTCCATGTAGTCGTAGATCGTGCCGATCGGCTTGCCGCCGATGCGGATGATCGAGTCGTTTCCCTTGAGCCCGGCCTTGGCCGCGGGACCGCCGTCGCGAACACCCGTGATCTTCAACCCGGCCTTTGCCTCGTCGGCGTAGTCGGGCATGACGCCCAGAGTCACGGTCATGCCGGTCGATGCCGGCTGACTCTGGCGGCGGGGGGCCGCAATCCTGGTGAACGCGGGGCGCTCGGGCCGGCGCACCAGGTCCAGCACGATCAACTCCAGGTAATCCGCGATCCGTGCCATGCCGGTGTAATTGATGCGGTCCGAGTCGTCGCTGGGACGGTGGTAATCGGAGTGAATGCCCGTGAACGCGAACAGCACGGGGATGTTCCTGGCGTAGAACGACTGATGATCGCTGCCGCCGAAGCCGTCGGTCATGCCCGAGACCTTCTTGATGGTCAGCCCGGCTGACTTGCCCAAGGCGTCGACCAGGGCGTCGATTCCGGGCGAGGTCCCGGTGCCGATCATCGTCAGCTCACTCTTGCCGTTGAGTCGGCCGACCATGTCGAAGTTGACCATCATCACGGTCGAGCTCAGGGGATAGAGCGGGTGCTCGACATAATACTGCGACCCGAGCAGCCCCCGTTCCTCGCCCGAGAAGGCCATGAACACGACCCGTCGGGGCAGCCGATCGGGGCGCGAGCCCAGGCGACGGGCTATCTCCATGACCATCGCGGTTCCGGAGGCATTGTCGTCAGCGCCGTTGTGGATGTCGCTGGAGAGAAAGGCCAGCGAGCCGGACAGGAGTCCTCCGCGGCCCAGGTGGTCGTAGTGGCCGCCGATGATGATGGTCTGCTCGGCCAGCGGGCCTGAGCCTTCGAGCACACCGATCACGTTCCTGGTCTCGACCGACGGCCGGTCGATCGTCAGCTTCGCGGACAGGAGCACGCCCTCCAGAAGCCGTGAACGCGGCTTCAAATCGCCGTCGATCTGCTTCTCCATCTCGGCCAGGTTGGGCTCGCCCGCGGTCGCGAGGATTTTATCGGCAAAGTCGCGGGTGAGCATCGCGAAGGGCAGCTTGCTGATCATCTCCGGCCCGCCGGCAACCAGGCCCAGAACCTTGTCCGCGTCCCCGTGCAGTCCGGCAAGGTCGTTGACCATCAGCACGATCGCCGCACCGTGCTGGAACGCGTTGGTGGCCTTGTGCCGGAAGGTTGCGTAGTCGCTCGTCTTGTTGCCGGCAAACGGACTGTCGTCCCGGTCCTGCTGCGGCTCGCGGCGAATGATCAAGACCGCCTTGCCCCGCACGTCGATGCTTGCGTAGTCGTCATAGTCGAGCTTTAGCGCGCTGTCCTTGGCCGTGATCCCATAGCCGGCAAAGACAATCGGAATCTGCTCGAAGGAACCGCTCGAGCCGACTGCCAGGGGACTGAACTCGGTCTTGGGCTCGGCCGTCAAGAACTTGCCATCGGGCTTCAGGATCGCCAGTTCGGCCGGCTCTCCCAGCCGGGGGCGGCCGGTAAGGGGAAACTTCTGGAAGTAGCCGTCGGCACCCGGTGCGGGCTTCAGACCGAACTGCTTGAACGTCTCGGCGATGTAACGGGCGGCATCCTCGATGCCTTTGGTCCCCGGCGCACGACCCTCGCGAGCGTCCGCCGCCAGAAACGACACATCCGACTTCAACCGCGCCTCCGCGGGAGTGAGAGCAGGAACCGCCACGGTACCCGGAGTTTCAGATCCCCGGTCATCCGCGATCGCCCCTCGGTTCACCGGCATCGTCACAAGCAGCCAGACCACAAGCGCACTTCCCAGCAGCAGCCCGAAAACGCGTCGTGGTCCTGTTTCAAACACGCGGAAGCGCATGCCAGCGGGTCCTTTCGCAACAAGCCCATTTGCTCTCGACCCCCTGATTCTCAATTCTGGTCAAGAGATCGTCAAGCTTGGACGGGGCACAAACCACGCATGTCGCCTGAGCGTCGCCGACCGGCGAACGACCAGGCGCGCCCGCGCGTTGCACGGATCACCGCAATCCGATAAGCTCGATGCCCCCCAAGCCGCTGCGCGAGGTGCGGGGCGTCTCGTTGGAAGAATTGGCCCTGGCCCCATGTGTCGCGGTTATAGCGGGTCGGTCACCCAGAGCACCACGTGGTCGAGCGGACCGCCGTGTACTCCATTACAAAGCCGACGGTCGGCGGTCACGACCCGTCCCCCAAGCGCCACGGCCAGCACCATATAGAGGAGGCTGTCGTACACGGGACGCCGGTAACGGACGCCGTGCCGGAAGGCGTCCTCCAGCAGTTCTTCGGTTGCGTGAATGGTCATGGGGACCGTTCGGAGGAGCTGGAAGGCGTCCAAGCCCTCGGCCTCCGAGAGCGTACGGTCCACAGCAACCTTGCGCTGCAAGACGCTGGCTGCCTCCGTGAAGAAACACGATGGTGTGTGCAACTCGAACCGAGCGTCGAGCAGCCGCGCTGCGTTATCGGCGTCAGGCTCTGGCACGAACCATTTCAGGCCCAAGCCAGCGTCGGGCACCAAGATCTGCCGAACCAGCGGCGCTGAGGGCGATGCGTCCGGCTCACCCTGGGGATCCAAAAGGGGCAGGTCGCTCACCGAAGGCGTTCCTCAGCGAGGATCTCTCCGCTGTCGCTGTGAGTGCGGCCCTCCAGCCGCCGCCGCATTGCATCGGCCGCCGCCCTTGCCGTCGCCACATCGACCTGCTTCGAGGCCAGCACCAGGATCTCTCGCAACTCGGCCTCCAGCGAACGGTTATTGCGCGCCGCGCGCGCCTTGAGCCGCTCGTACACTGCGTCGTCCAGATCACGCACAAGTGCGGTCGCCATGTTTGCCTCCAGTGGGGCACTACTTGCTAACATAATGCTAACAAAACCCGATGGCAAGTGCAAGAGCGTTCCCAGTTCGCTGTGAGTTGCGCGGCGACGACGGGCCTAGGGTTGGCCATTGCGGCCGGATTCAAGTGCGAAAGGCTGGTGTGCGTGATACTTGGCGGAAGACGCACCTGATTCGAAAGCCATCCCGAAACTTATCGCGATGGGTCAGAATTCGGGACGTTGATTCTGGTACGGGTTGTAAGCCGGTAGTTTGGCTCGTCCAGGGGCCAGTCGGGCGAGATCACTGGTCGCCCCAAATTGGATGGAGCTGGAACCCCTATTTCGAATCAACGACCAAAAACGCGGCTAGGATGCCCCAGATTAACGAGCGCAATCGACTGCTCTGGAGTGCCTTACGCTATCATAGGGATCGTTTGTCCACCGCAATCCTAGCCCCGTTTTTGGCCGTTGTTTCGAATAAGACTTGGGGTCCGGGTCAGGGCCGTTTCATTCTCGCATTTTGACCGGAATTTGGGAGGGCGAGGCTCCTGCCGAGCCTCTTCATTTCCCCCAGATTACGGACTGGCTCGGCAGGAGCCTCGCCCTCCCGCGAGAATGAAACGGCCCTGGGGTCCGGGTCCGGCTCATTGATCAACCCGGCGGGAGAGGATAAGCTGGCTTGGTTGATCTCCCTCACTCCTTTAACCCGGGGTGCATCATGGGCGAGGGGCTCATCTATTTGAACGGGATCGATGGCGTGACGGGTCAGTACCTCGTATCGCCGATGTCGGCGGCGGAAGCCGTCACCGCGGTCCGTAGCAGGCCCCAGGACTCTTGGCTCGTGAGCTGGCTGCGACGCATCCGGGACGTTCTCCTGCGACCGTTCGTGGGCCTGCCGCTCGACGTCAACCCCACCGACGTCTCGAGGGCCGGCTGGGGTGTCGTCTTTGCCGCCGAGACTCCGCTCGGGATGCGTGACGCCTTGGAGCCGCTGATCGCCCACCGTCGGAGGCACGTGCCACCCGACCGCTGTAAGGTGCTCAAATACAAGGCCGGCGAGTCGATCAAAGATTGGCTACAGCGGCACGGCATCGCGACCGGCAACGTTGTGCCGACGAAGATCCCGTACTACCTGCTGCTGGTGGGCAGTCCGGAGTCGATCCCGTTCGATTTTCAATACCTGCTCGACATCGAGTACGCCATCGGCCGACTGTCCTTCGACCGGCCCGACCTCTACCGCCGGTATGCCGAGAGCGTGGTGGACTACGAGACCTCAGCGGCTGTGCCGAATACCCGGGAGATCGTCTACTGGGGGACGCGTCATGACGCCGACCGGGCCACCCAGATGAGCGCCGACCATCTGATCACGCCCTTATACTGCGGTGCTCCTGGCGCGCTGGGCGAGGAGGGGCAGCGGGCCATCGCCGAGGCGCTAGGATACCGCGCCCGCTGCCTGAGGGGCCCTGATGCTAGCAAGGCCAACCTGACCGAGGTGCTCCAAGCGCCAGGGGATGCCCCGCGGCCTGCGCTGTTGTTCACCGCCTCGCACGGCCTCGGCTGGCCCTGCGGTCACAAGGACCAGATCCCGGCGCAAGGGGCGCTGTTGTGCCAGGACTGGTCGGGTTTCGGTTCGGTACAACCGTCCCATTACCTGGCCGCCTCCGACGTCGCCGACGATGCCCGACTGCTCGGTCTGGTGGCATTCCACTTCGCCTGTTACGGGGCGGGGACGCCCGCATTCGATAACTTCCTGACCGACCGGGGCCAAGGGGCTGTGAGCATCGCCAAACGGCCGTTCGTCGCGGCGTTGCCGCAACGGCTGTTGTCGCATCCCCAGGGGAGCGCCTTGGCAGTGCTCGGCCATGTCGAGCGGGCCTGGGGTTACTCGATCATGCCGCCGGGCGTCGGACCCCAACTCGTCCCGTTTCGCAACTGCATCGGCCGCATCCTGGGGGGCGAGCCCGTGGGGCATGCCACCAAGGACTTCAGCGAGAAGTATGCCGCGCTCTCGGCGGCGCTGGCCGATCAACTCGACGAGACCAAGCCCGGCCCTCGGCCCAAAGATGAGGAAGTGGCCTGGTCTTGGATCGAGCGCAATGATGCGCAAAATTACATAATCCTGGGTGATCCGGCCGTTCGGTTGCGCGTTGATCTTCTGCACTGAGAGGTCACCTCATGCCCAACAATCCCTATCACGTCCGCCTCACGATCAGCCAGTATGGCGAGCAGTTCCGCGCCGAGCTGTTCACCGAAGACCTCGGCGACACCGACGGCGATCTGCTTCCCGTCAAGTGGGAGGTGTTGGACGAGTGGTTGCCCTATTTGGTTCAAGGGGCAGCCAGCCTGCCTCCGGAGGCGGCGCGGAAGCTGGGCCAGAAGCTGTTCGAGTATGTGCTGGGCCAGGCCGAGAACAGTAAAAAGTGGATCGAAATCTTGGAACAAGCGAAACGGCAGGACCGGCCGCTGCGGCTGCTGATCGACGCGGCCACCGATGCCGTACGTGACCTGCCTTATGGACTGATCTGCGAACCGCACGAAAACTACTTCCTATTCCGACCCGGAAAAGGGCGACCACCAATCCAATTCGTGCGTATTCTGCGCCGGTGCACGCCCCGGCTCCTGTGGCTGAAAAAGCCGATCCGCATCCTCCTGGCCGCGGCGGAACCCCGGTCGCCCGACGTCCCTTCCTTCGGCTGCGCCCGCTGGCTTTGCGAGTTGGCCCGCGGACTGGCGGATTCGTTCGAGGTGTCGGTCTGCGCGCCGAGCGGGGCCCAGCCGATCCGCGAGGCCGTCCCTGGCCCTGTGGACGAGCTCCAGCCCTCCCGGTTCGAACCACTTTGCCGGACCACCCGCAACGGGTTACGCTCCGCCCTGAAAGACGGCGATTTTGACATCCTACACCTGCTGGCGCACGGCCACGGAAACGGCGTGCTGCTGTGCGACCCCGCCGGAGGGCGGGCCGAGGTTATGGCGGGCGAGCTGGGTGAGTGGTGCGGGGCGAGCAAGCTGCAAATGGCCTTCTTGGAGGTGTGCAAGGCGGGCCAGAGCGGCGAGCGAGGCGCGTTTGGCGGGTTGGCCCAGCAACTGCTCAACCCCAAATACGGCAACCTGGCCGCGGTGGTTGCCTCTCCGTACCCGCTGGATGCCGAGCGCAGCACGCTTGCCGCGATCGCGTTCTACCAGCATCTGGCCCGAGGCGACAGCCCTGACGTCGCGATTGATCGAAGCCTGGAGGAAACCAACTGGACCTGGGCCTTTCTGGAACTATGGGTGCGGCCCAGCGCCCTGGCGGATACGGGAACTCGGGGTGCCTTCCAGTTTGTCAGCCCTTATCGCGGCCTGGCCAGTTTCCAGGAGCGGGACGCCGACATTTTCTTCGGGCGAGAGGCCGAGGTTGCGGAACTCTTGCAGATTCTCCGCGACGAGCCGGTCGTGGCCGTGGTGGGCGATTCGGGCAGCGGCAAGTCGTCGTTACTGCAAGCCGGCCTGGCCCATGCGGTCCGGCAGCAAGGGCTGGCGGGCCGCACCGGCTGGCGGATCGTATCGCTCCGCCCCGGCAACCAGCCGGCCAGGAGCCTCCTGGCGTCCCTCTTGTCGGGCGGTGAGGAAGCCGTTACGGACTTGCCGGCACCCGCGGACTGGCTGCGAGCGC
>Ga0208044_1002066_pt1 | contig 10203 bp, 3 predicted proteins | sample Sb_taG_8_FD_187712 | JGI IMG/M metagenome (GOLD analysis project Ga0208044, IMG submission 187712) | Peat soil microbial communities from Weissenstadt, Germany - Sb_50d_c_BC metaG (SPAdes) (version 2) | ecosystem: Environmental > Terrestrial > Soil > Wetlands > Peat | place: Germany: Weissenstadt... | reverse complement strand
CAGTGCTGGCCATTGTCGGGCTCGCCGCTATGGCCCACTTGGCCTATGCGCAGGACAAGCCGGACAACTTCCTGATGCGCCTGTTTCAACCGCCGGCGAGCGGCCCGGTTCCAACGCCGGGCGGCGGCGGAACGGGCGATTGGAGCGGGCAGTCGGGCGCCTCGGGCGATCCGCGCATGACTGCGGATGCCATCCGCGCCGCGGCCGCCGATTTCGACAATTGCCTTGCCAATCTGTGGCCCGATGCCGCGCGCCGCGGCGTCAGTCGGGAGAATTACCAGCGCTTTACCGCGGGGCTTAAGCCCGACCTGCACATTATGGATCTGCTCGACGCCCAGCCGGAATTCACCAAATCGACCTGGGACTATCTCGATCTTTTGGTCAGCGACGAGCGCATCGGGCGCGGCCGCGAACTGCTGACGCAATACGCCTCGCCCTTCGCCGCGGAAGAGCGCGCCTACGGCGTCGACCGTTATATCATTGCGGCGATCTGGGGCGTCGAATCGAATTACGGCACCTTGGGCGGCGACCGCCCGGTGCTGCGCTCGACGGCGACCTTGGCCTGCGTCGGCCGCCGCCGCGATTATTTCCGCGAGGAGTTCTTGTCGGCGCTGGACATCCTGCAGCGCGGCGATATCGCGCCCGACCGCCTGGTCGGCTCCTGGGCCGGCGCTTTCGGCCCGACGCAATTCATGCCGACCACGTTCAAGCGCTACGCCGTCGATTTCGACGGCGACGGCCGCCGCGACGTCATCGACTCGGTGCCGGACGTGATCGCGTCCACCGCCAACAATCTGAAAACCGATGGCTGGGTCAGCGGCCAGACCTGGGGCTACGAAGTCGTGCTGCCGCAGAATTTCGATTATCTGCTCGCCGACCGCGCAAAGCAGATGACGGTGCGCGAATGGCAAAAACTCGGCGTGCGGCGCGCCGGCGCAAAGCCGTTCCCGCACGGCGACGAGCGCGCCTTCCTGCTCATCCCCGCCGGCGCCCGCGGGCCGGCGTTCCTGATGCTGCAAAATTTCCGCGTCATCATGAAATACAATCCCGCCGAAGCTTATGCGCTCGCCATCGGCTATCTCGCCGACCGGCTGCGCGGCGGCGCGCCGTTCGTGCAGGATTGGCCGCGCGACGAGCGCGTGCTCACGCTGGACGAGCGCTACGAGCTGCAGCAGCAGCTCGCCCGCCACGGTTTTGACATCGGCACGCCCGACGGGCTCCTCGGCCCGCGCAGCCGTATCGCCATCCGCAATTTTCAAGCCTCGGTCGGGCTTGTTCCGGACGGTTTTGCCTCCTCCAGCGTGCTTGACCGGCTGCGTCAACCCTGAGGCCCGGAAGCATCTTCAAACCGACATTTTTCCGTTAGAATGAGATGGCTGGGCGCCCGGCCGCTTGGTTAACGGTTGCAGGGGCGCGACCGGCTGAACGGACATTTTATGGCAATGCGGAATCGGCGGATTTTTGGGCGGCTTGCGATCGCGTTCGCACTTGCGATCACGATTGCCGCCTTGCCGGTTCCAGCGGGCGCGCAGTTCTTCGGCTCGAACAGCAATTACGGCCAGCGCCCGAGCCGCCCGCCGCCATCGCGCGGCTTTTTCTCGTTCCCGCTTTTCGGCAATCCCGGTGGCGGTGGCGACCAATACAATCCATTCTACCGGCCGGCGCCGCCGCCGGTCGAATCCTACAAACCGCCGCCGCCACGCAAGCTCGAAACGCCGCCCACCACGACCGTCATGGTGATCGGCGATACCATGGCCGATTGGCTCGCTTACGGGCTCGAGGAAGTGCTGTCCGATACGCCGGACGTCGGCGTGGTGCGCAATATCCGGCCGACCTCGGGCCTCGTTCGCTACGACGCCAAGAACGATTCGCTGGAATGGTCGGGCGTCGTCAAGGACGCGCTGGTCAACGAGAAGCCGGCCGCCATCGTGGTCATGCTCGGCCTCAACGACCGGCTGCCGTTCCGCGACAAGGTGCCGCCGAAATCGGCGCCGCAGTCCGCTCAAGCGGCGCAGGCTCAACCCCAAGCTCAAGACAAAACGACCGCCGCGCCACCCGATGCCGCCAAGCCCGACGGCGAGCAGCCGTCGATCGCGGCGAGCGAGCCGCAGCATCAAGGTCCGCCCGGCACCTACGACTTTCACACCGACAAATGGGAGGAGTTTTACGGCAAGCGCGTCGACGAGATGATCGCGGCGCTCAAGAGCAAAGGCGTGCCGGTGCTCTGGGTCGGCCTGCCAGCGGTCTACGGCACCAAGTCGACCAGCGACATGAGCTATCTCGACGAGATTTTCCGCGCCCGCGCCGAGCGGGCCGGCATCGTCTATGTCGACATCTGGGACGGTTTTGTCGACGAAAGCGGCCGCTACGTCACCCAGGGCCCGGACTTCGAAGGCCAGATCCGCCGGCTGCGCACCGGCGACGGCGTGCATTTCACCAAATTCGGCGCGGTGAAGCTCGCCCAATACGTGGCGCAGGATTTGCGCCGTGTCTTGTTGAGCCACGTCGTGCCGGTGGCGCTGCCGGCGCCGGAAGGCGCGCCGGCCAAGCCCGGCGCCGGGCCGCGGCCCGCGGTCGGCCCGGTGCTGCCGTTGACCGCCGATACCAGCGTCGACAGCAACAATCTCCTCGGCGACGGCGGCCGTACCGCTCCGGCCAATGCCGATCCCGTCGCGGTGCGCGTGCTCACCCACGGCGATCCGATCGCCGCGCCGTCCGGCCGCGCCGACGATTTCTCCTGGCCGCGCTCGGGCAGTAATGCGAATGCCGAAGCGGCGCCGGAACCCGCCGCCGTCACGCCATCGGCCCCGCCGCCAAAGGGCGCGCCGGGAAATCCGAAAAAGACCGACGACGGCAAGCCCGACGCCAAGACCAAGCTCGCGCCCGCCGTGCCGGCTGCGCCGGCCGCACCGGCGCGCCGACCGAGCGCATCGCTTGACGGCGGCCCGCCGCGGCCCCCGGCCTCGGTCGGTCGCGGGTTCTAAAAATTCACCGCGGCAGCAGCGTCGATCCCATCAAATATTTATCTACCGCGTGCGCGGCCTGGCGGCCTTCGCGGATGGCCCAGACGACGAGCGATTGGCCGCGGCGCATGTCGCCGGCGGTAAAGACCTTGTCGAGCGAGGTGCGGTAATCGTCGGTCGAGGCGGCGACGTTGCCGCGCTGGTCGAGCTTCAGCCCGAGGTCTTTGACCAGGCCTTCGTGCACCGGATGCACGAAGCCCATCGCCAGCAAAACCAGATCGGCGGCGATCTCGAAGTCGGTGCCGGGGATCGGCTTGATCTTGTCGTCGACCCGCATGCAGTGCAGCTTTTGCACGGTGCCGCCAGCGCCGGAAAAGTGCGTGGTGGTGACGGCGAAATCGCGCGCGGCGCCTTCCTCGTGGCTTGACGACGTGCGCAGCTTCAGCGGCCAGTTCGGCCAGGTCAGCGGCTTGTTCTCGTGCAGCGGCGGCTGCGGCATGATTTCGAAATTGGTCACCGACGCCGCTCCTTGCCGGAACGAGGTGCCGATGCAGTCGGAGCCGGTATCGCCGCCGCCGATGACGACGACGTGCTTGCCGGTGGCCAGGATCGGCTCACCGTCACTGGCTTTCTCGCCGCTGACGCGCCGGTTCTGCTGCGGCAGGAAATCCATGGCGAAATGGATGCCCTTGAGCTCGCGGCCGGGCACCGGCAGGTCGCGCGGCGCTTCGGCGCCGCCGGTCAGCACCACGGCATCGTAGTCCTTGAGCAGCTTGTCGGCCGGCACGTCGACGCCGACATGGGCGCCGTAATGGAACACGACTCCCTCCGCCTCCATCTGCACGACGCGGCGGTCGACGTGAATTTTCTCCATCTTGAAGTCGGGAATGCCGTAGCGCAAAAGCCCGCCGGCCTTGGCCCAGCGCTCGTAGACATGGACCTCATGCCCGGCGCGCGCGAGTTGCTGCGCACACGCCATGCCGGCAGGACCTGAGCCGACGACGGCGACCTTCTTGCCGGTGCGCGCCGTCGGTGCTTCCGGTTTCAAGCCCTGCGCGATGGCGCGGTCGGCGATGGCGCATTCGATCGATTTGATGGTGACCGGGTTCTCATCGATGTTCAGCGTGCACGACGCCTCGCACGGCGCCGGGCAGACGCGGCCGGTGACTTCGGGAAAATTGTTGGTCGAATGCAGGTTGCGCGCGGCCTCGTCCCAGTTGCCCATATAGACGAGGTCGTTCCAATCGGGGATCTGGTTGTTGACCGGACAGCCCGGCGAGCCGGGCGCGACGGAACCTGTGCCCATGCAATAGGGCACGCCGCAATTCATGCAGCGCGCGGCCTGATTGGTGTAATCCGCCTCCGGCAGCGGCAGCACGAATTCGTGCCAATGGCGCACGCGCTCCGCGACCGGTTCGTAGTCGCGGTCCTCGCGTTCATAGTCGAGAAAGCCGGTGATCTTGCCCACTTCGCGCTCTACTTTGGCACTCTATGCCGGGTGCGTCATTCCGCGGCGATCGCCGCCGCCTTCATCTCGTTGAGCGCGCGGCGATACTCGACCGGCATCACTTTGCGGAATTTCGGATACCAGGCTTTCCAGTCGCTCAGGATTTTTGCGGCGATGAGCGAATCGGTGAACCGGGCATGGCGCGCGATCAGATGATGCAGCCGGTGCGCGTCGAACCGGCTCATGTCGGCCATGATATCGACCAGGCCGTGGGCCTCGAGATCGCGGGCGTGATGGAAGATCTTCGCGTTGATGTCTTCCTCGCCAGGCATCGGTTCGAGCTCGACCATGGCGAGATTGCAGCGCGACGCAAAAGTGTCGTCGTCGTCGAGCACATAGGCGATGCCGCCCGACATGCCGGCGGCAAAGTTGCGGCCGGTGCGGCCGAGCACCACCACCACGCCGCCGGTCATGTATTCGCAGCAATGGTCGCCGGCGCCTTCGATCACCGCCACCGCGCCGGAATTGCGCACCGCGAAGCGCTCGCCGGCGATGCCGCGGAAATAGCACTCGCCCTCGATGGCGCCGTACAGCACCGTGTTGCCGATGATGATCGATTCTTCCGGCACGATGCCGGATTGCGCCGGCGGGCGCACCACGATGCGGCCGCCGGAGAGGCCCTTGCCGACATAGTCGTTGGCGTCGCCGTCCAACTCGAACGAGACGCCGCGGGCGAGGAACGCGCCGAAGCTTTGCCCCGCGGTGCCCTTGAATTTTGCGACGATGGTGTCGGTCGGCAAGCCGTCGTGGCCGTAACGCTTGGCGATCGCGCCGGACAGCATCGCGCCGGTGGTGCGGTCGGTGTTGCGGATCGGCAGTTCGATGCGCACCGGCGTGCCGCTCTCCAGCGCGCCTTGCGATTGCGCGATCAGCTTGCGGTCGATGATGTCGTGGATCTTGTGATCCTGCCGCTCGCGATTGAACAGCGCCACCTCCGCCGGTACCGGCGGCTTGGTGAACAGCTTTGAGAAATCGAGCCCGTTGGCCTTGGCGTGCGCCAGCACCTTGACCCGGTCGAGCATCTGCATCTGGCCGATCATCTCATCGAAGCTGCGGTAGCCCATCTCGGCCATCAGCTCGCGCACCTCTTCGGCGACGAAGAAGAAGAAATTGATGACGTGCTCGGGTTGGCCGGTGAAGCGCTTGCGCAACACCGGGTCCTGGGTGGCGACGCCGACCGGGCAGGTGTTGAGATGGCACTTGCGCATCATGATGCAGCCGGCGGCGATCAGCGGCGCGGTGGAAAAGCCGAACTCGTCGGCGCCCAAAAGCGCGCCAATGACGACGTCGCGCCCGGTGCGGATGCCGCCGTCTACTTGAACGGCGATGCGCCCGCGTAAGCGGTTGGCGACCAGGGTCTGATGGGTCTCGGCGAGCCCGATCTCCCACGGCGAGCCGGCATGCTTGATCGAGGTCAGCGGCGAGGCACCGGTGCCGCCTTCGTAGCCGGCGATGGTGACGTGGTCGGAACGCGCCTTCGACACGCCGGCGGCGACGGTGCCGACGCCGACTTCGGAGACCAGTTTTACGGAGACGTCGCCGTCCGGATTGACGTTCTTCAGGTCGAAGATCAGCTGCGCCAAATCCTCGATCGAATAGATGTCGTGATGCGGCGGCGGCGAAATCAAACCCACGCCGGGCGTCGAATGGCGCACCTTGGCGATGGTCTTGTCGACTTTGTAGCCGGGCAGTTGGCCGCCTTCGCCGGGCTTGGCGCCTTGGGCGATCTTGATCTGCATCATGTCCGAGTTGACCAGATACTCGGCGGTGACGCCGAAGCGGCCCGAGGCCACCTGCTTGATCGCGGACCGCATCGAATCGCCGTTCGGTAGCGGCTTGAAACGGTCGGCTTCCTCGCCGCCTTCGCCGGTATTCGACTTGCCGCCGATGCGGTTCATGGCGATGGCGAGCGTGGTATGCGCCTCGCGCGAGATCGAGCCGAACGACATGGCGCCGGTGGCGAACCGCTTGACGATATCCTTGGCCGGCTCGACCTCCTCGATCGGCACCGGCTTGCGCGCATCCTCGTCGGCCGACTTGATCCGGAACAGGCCGCGGATGGTGTAAAGGTGCTCCGACTGGTCGTTGATGATGCGGGCGTATTGGCGGTACTTTTCGTAGGAATTGCCGCGCACCGCGTGCTGCAATGCCGACACCGTCGCCGCGTTCCAGACGTGCTCCTCGCCGCGGACGCGGAAGGCATATTCGCCGCCGACGTCGAGCATGGTGCGGTAGACCGGAGAATCGGAAAACGCGTCGCGATGCCGCCGCACCTGTTCCTCGGCGATTTCGGCCAGCCCGACGCCTTCGATGCGGGTCGCGGTGCCGGTGAAATATTTGGCGACGAAGTCGGACTTCAATCCGACCGCGTCAAAAATCTGCGCGCCGCAATAGGACTGGTAGGTGGAGATGCCCATCTTCGACATCACCTTGAGCAGCCCCTTGTCGATCGACTTGATGTAGCGCTTGACGATTTCCTTGTCGTCGAGCTTTTGCGGCAATTCGCCCTTCATCGCCACCAGCGTCTCGAAAGCGAGATACGGGTTGATCGCCTCGGCGCCATAGCCGGCGAGGCAGGCGAAGTGATGCACCTCGCGCGGCTCGCCCGATTCCACCACGATGCCGACCGAGGTGCGAAGCCCCTCGCGGATCAGGTGATGGTGCACGGCGGCGCAGGCCAGCAGCGACGGAATCTGGATGCGGTCGGCGCCGGCGCGGCGGTCGGACAGGATAATGATGTTGATGCCGTCCTTCACCGCGACGTCGGCCTCGCGGCACAACGCGGCGATGGCGGCTTCCATGCCCGAGGCGCCGGCTTCCGCCGGCCAGGTGGTGTCCAGCGTCAGCGACTTGAAGTGCGATTCGGCGACCTCGGAGATCGAGCGGATCTTTTCCAGATTGGCATTGGTCAGGATCGGTTGATGCACTTCCAGCCGCTTGGTGTTCGACATGCCCTCGAGATCGAACAGGTTCGGCCGCGGCCCGATGATCGAGACCAGACTCATCACCAGCTCTTCGCGGATCGGATCGATCGGCGGGTTGGTGACCTGGGCAAAATTCTGCTTGAAATAGGTGAACAAGAGCTTCGGTCGCTCCGACAGCGCCGAGATCGGCGTGTCGTTGCCCATGGAGCCGACCGCTTCCTCGCCGGTGGTCGCCATCGGCGTCATCAGGATTTTCAGATCTTCCTGGGTGTAGCCGAAGGCCTGCTGGCGATCGAGCAGCGCCAGGTTCGAGATCGGCGCGGCTTCGGCGGCCGTCGGCAGGTCCTCGAGCACGATCTGGGTGCGATCGAGCCACTCGCGATAGGGATGGCTCTTCGCCAGCGTGGCTTTGAGCTCTTCGTCGGGAATGAGCCGGCCGGCTTCGAGATCGACCAGCAACATCTTGCCGGGCTGCAGCCGCCACTTGGTGACGATGTCTTCTTCGGGGATCGGCAGCACGCCGACTTCCGACGCCATGATGATGCGGTCGTCGCGGGTGACGACGTAACGCGCCGGCCGCAAGCCGTTGCGGTCCAGCGTTGCGCCGATCTGGCGGCCGTTGGTGAACGCGATCGCCGCCGGGCCGTCCCACGGCTCCATCAGCGCGGCGTTGTATTCGTAGAACGAGCGGCGCTCTTCGTTCATCAGCTGATTGCCGGCCCAGGCTTCCGGAATCATCATCATCATCGCGTGCGCCAGCGAGTAGCCGCCCATGGTCAGGAACTCGAGCGCATTGTCGAAGCAGGCGGTGTCGGATTGGCCTTCGTAGGAGATCGGCCACAGCTTCTTGATATCGGCGCCGAATTTCGGCGACGACACCGAAGCCTGCCGGGCCGCCATCCAGTTGTTGTTGCCGCGCAGCGTGTTGATCTCGCCGTTATGGGCGATCATGCGGTACGGATGCGCCAGCGACCAGGTCGGGAAGGTGTTGGTGGAGAAGCGCTGATGCACCAGCGCCAGCGCGCTGGCGAAATCCGGATCGCGCAGGTCGGGATAATAGGTGCCGAGCTGATCGGCGAGGAACATGCCCTTGTAGATCACGGTGCGGCAGGAGATCGACACCGGATAATAATGTGACGTGCTGCGCTCGCGCCTGCCGTAAAGCGTGCCGGATATGGTTTTGCGCAGGATATAGAGCCGGCGCTCGAACTCGTCTTCCGACGTGACTTTCGGATTGCGGGCGAGGAACACCTGCTTGTGGAACGGCTCGGTCGGCTTCACCGAGACGCCCAAGGTCGAATTGTCGGTCGGCACGTCGCGCCAGCCGAGGATGGTCATGCCTTCCTGCGCGGCAATGACCGCATAGGTCTCCATGATCTCCTGCCGCCAGGCCGCATCGTGCGGCAGGAACAGCGCGCCGACGGCGTAGTGTCCCGGCTCAGGCAGCGTGAAGCCGAGCTCGGCCGCCTTCTTGGCGAAGAATTTGTGCGGCGTCTGCACCAATATGCCGGCGCCGTCGCCGGCGCGCGGATCGGCGCCGACCGCGCCGCGATGTTCGAGATTGACCAGGATGGTCAGCGCGTCTTCGACGATCTTGTGCGATTTGCGGCCTTTGATGTCGGCAATAAATCCGACCCCGCAGGAATCCTTTTCCAGCGCCGGATCAAACAGGCCGAAACCTGACGCGCTCATCGTCGTCCTCGCACTCCCGGCCGGGCCCCGCGTCTTGCCGCGGTGCCGGCGCAATCCACCCTGCGCAGGCTCGCATTGCCCCGCGCGCACGGGCGATCAACTTATTCTGGAGGCAACCTTCGTGCCGCTCAAAGGCCTGTGGCTGCTTTTTCGCCGCCGTTCGACGCGCCCTTGCCTTACCGGCGGCTGACCCCCGCGCTCCCCCTCCTGCCTTCCCCAAAAGGGGAGAGAAGGGAGGAATGGCCGCGCGCAATGCGGGTCACCAATTGGGACAGCAATGCTGTCCTATGCCGAACATGGCAAATTCCCGGCGACAACACAAGGGCGAAGCCCTCGTGCGCGCGACGAAAAGGTCTTTAGCGCACCGATCCGACGCGGATTCCTGCCATGGCCCGCAAGCTTCAGTGGACCACGGGACTATGACAAGCGCAATGGTCGGATCGTGGCTGCGTACCGCAATCCGGGTTACGTTCTTTAAAATGAACTTCGCCAGCGACAATACGGCGCCGGTTGCTCCCGCCATTCTCGACGCCATCGTCAAGGCCAATAGCGGCTTTGCGTTGGGCTACGGCAATGACGACTGGACCGCCGGCGTCGAGCGGCGGCTGGCGGAAGTTTTCGAGCGCGAGGTGGCGGTGTTCCTGGTGCCGAGCGGGACCGCGGCCAATGCGCTGGCGCTGGCGCAGGTCACGCCGCCCTGGGGCGTCGTGTTCTGCCACGCGCAATCCCATATCGCGACCGACGAATGCGGCGCCCCGGAATTCTTCGGCGGCGGGCTGAAGCTTGCGGGCCTTCCCGGCGGCGACGGTAAGATTGCGCCGGCGACGCTCGAAGCGGCACTGGCCGGCTATGGCGGCCACAGCCCGCACCAGATGGTCGCCGCGGCGCTGTCGCTCACCCAAGCCGGCGAAGCCGGCACCATCTATCGCATCGACGAGATCGCGCATTTGAGCGAAATCGCCCATGCCCGCTCGCTCGCCGTGCACATGGACGGCGCGCGCTTCGCCAATGCCTTGGTGCGGCTCAACACCACGCCGGCGCAGATGACCTGGCAGTCCGGCATCGACGTGCTGTCGTTCGGCGCCACCAAGGGCGGTGCGCTGGCGGCGGAGGCCGT
>Ga0208044_1002065_pt1 | contig 10208 bp, 7 predicted proteins | sample Sb_taG_8_FD_187712 | JGI IMG/M metagenome (GOLD analysis project Ga0208044, IMG submission 187712) | Peat soil microbial communities from Weissenstadt, Germany - Sb_50d_c_BC metaG (SPAdes) (version 2) | ecosystem: Environmental > Terrestrial > Soil > Wetlands > Peat | place: Germany: Weissenstadt... | reverse complement strand
CGGCACGGTCCGCTCCAGCAAGCCGCCGGCGTTTTCGGCCACCGCAACGCTTTTCTTCGCAAGGTCGCTGATCTGCTGGGCCGCGGCCTGGCTTCGTTCGGCGAGCTTTCGCACCTCGCCGGCGACGACCGCGAAGCCCTTGCCATGGGCACCGGCTCGGGCTGCCTCGATGGCAGCGTTCAGCGCCAGGAGGTTCGTCTGGTAGGCAATGTCCTCCACGATGAGGATTTTCTGAGTGATCTCCCGCATGGCCGCGACGGTCTCGTGGACGGCCTCGCCACCGCGTTCCGCCTGGCCGCTGGCCTCGTTGGCGGTCCGAGCGGTGTCCTTGGCGTGCTGGGCATTACGTCCCACCGAGGCATCGACATTCTGCAAGCTGCTGGCGATTTCCTGAAGCGTGGCCGCCTGCTCAGCGGCCCCCTGCGCCAGTTGCTGGGCGCTGGAATTGAGCTCGCTGCTGGCCGTGGAAACCGACGAAGTCACGGTCCGGATCTGGCCGATCACCTCCGAGAAGCGGTCCACGACCGAGTTCGTCAGGCTCGCCAGGTCGCCCAGCTCGTCGCCCCGGTTGATGTGCGTCCGGTTGTAAAGGTGGCCCTCGTGAAGGCCTTCGGTGACGTCCTTGATCTCGAGCAACGGGCGAATGAACCAGCGGCCGAAGAGGATGCCTAGCAGCACGGTCAGAATGAACGAAGCGGCCAGGATGGCGAGGGTGCGGCCCTGGTTGTCATAAATCGTTTCAAAGGCCGAACTGCGTGGCACTGTGATCAAGGTGACGTAGCCATGCGTTGCGGCGGCGTTGTTTCTCTGAATCCCCGTCACCCCAGCATAGCCCACGATCTCGGCGGCCTCGTAGGGCGGCTCGGTCCTGGCATCGAGAGGCTTGGTGCCCATCGTTAAAGTCGCTTGATCGGCGATGGCCTCGTACTTGGGATTGAGCTTGCTGTCCTTGAGGTTGGTGCTGAAGGCGCCCGTGTTGAATCGTTGCAGAACCAGGTTATTCATCGGGTCCACGAGGTAGACCGCAGCGTTGGGCAGGTTGTGATCTCTCAGCGCATAGGAAATACGCGTCTGCAGATCATCTCGGTCCCCATCGTGGAGCTCCCACTTCAAAAGCGGCGCGTTCTCGGCGGACATCTTCTCGCCCTTACGCTCCAGTTCGTTGTTCTTCAGGACGAGCATCTTGACGTGGTCGCTGATGGCCGAGGCGGCCGCACTGATCATCTGAGTTTGCCGGCCCATGAAGTCCTGCGCCGACATGTAGGCGAAAGCGGCCACGATTCCCGCCGGGATCAACCCGAAGGCGACCAGGGTCAGGGTCACTTTGGTTCGTAATGGGATTCTCATCGGAGACTCTCCGCCCTCACGCCGCCCGAGGGCGTGGAATGAACACTATCATTTGCGACGAGCGATTCGGTGACCACAGCCGAGAGATCGAGAATCAGCGACACGGAGCCATCGCCCAGGATGGTCGCGCCGGAAAATCGGCTGAGACCGTGCAATCCTTCACCGAGCGACTGGATGACCGCCTGAACGCGGCCAACCAGCCGGTCCACGGCCACCCCGACCCTTTGCCCGGCGTGCCGGGTCAAAAGCAATTCTTGCCGCGCCGGCAAGGGACCGGTGGATCGAAACAGCGATCGCAGGGAGATCGTGGGAACCAGCTCGCCCCGGACCGACACACAGGGCCGCTCCTTGGCCAGGGCTGGGCTTGTGCCGTTGAGCGAGACGCATTCCTCGACCTGGGCCAGGGGCACGACGAACTGCCCGCCCGCCGTCTCGACCAGGAGCCCGTCGATCAGGGCCAGGGTCAGCGGCAGCCGGAAGATGAATGAAGTCCCCTTGCCGGGCGTGCTCTCGACCGAAAGGCTGCCCCGCAGCCCGCGGACCGAGTCCCGGACCACATCCAAGCCCACGCCCCGGCCCGACAGCTCGCTCACGTCATCCCGGGTCGAGAAGCCCGGCTCGAAGATCAGGCTTACCACCCGCGGATCGTCGGGCGAAACCCCCGCCGGAATCAAGCCCCTGGCCGTCCCTTTCTGGATGATCCTTTCACGATCCAGGCCGCGGCCATCATCCTCGACCCGAATCGCCACGCGATCTCCCTCGTGGCCGGCGATCAGGGTGATCCGACCCATGCGGGGCTTCCCCTGCGCGAGCCGTTCCTGGGGAGTCTCGAGCGCATGATCGACGGCGTTGCGGATCAGGTGGACCATCGGGTCGCCCAGCCGCTCAACGATCGTCCGGTCCAGCCGGGTTTCCTGGCCCATGATCCTCAGCTCGATCTCCTTGCCCGAGCGGTCAGCCAGGTCGCGAACCACCCGGGGGAACCGTGAGAAGAGCTCATCGACGGGCACCATGCGCAGGTCGAGCGTCGTGTCCCGGATCTGCCGGCTGACCCGCTGGAGGGCTTCAAGGGCGTGCAGCCAGGGAACGAGCCCGGAAATCTCGCGCAGGCTCTGGAGGTTGTCGGAAAGGACAGCCAGCTCGCCGGCCAGGCCGACCAGGTCGTCGAGCTGCAAGGCATCGACCCGGATCCGGGCATGCGGTCTGGCACCCGGAAAAGGCGAAAGTCCGCCCACCTGGGTGCCCGGGCGCGATGGACCGGCCCCCGCCGCGGACGTTCCGGCAACTGTCGGCGCACCGTTGGAAGTCGATGGGTCCGCCGCCGCCAATCCTCCGGCGAGCGACGGGGCCGCGATCGCTCCCGCCCCGGACGCAGGGATCGGGGCCAGGAAATCGGCCGCTGTCGGGGTGATGCCGGGCTGCTGATCACCGGAATCCAGGGGTACCGGCAGCGAAGTCCCATCCACCAGCCGGCGCTCGACGTGCACGTTGCTGTCCTCGGAGACGAAGAGGAAAACATCCCTCAATCGCTCCGGCTCGGCATCGGTCCGGACCGTGATGATCCAGCTCAGGTAACAGCGTTCCGGGTCGAGCTCGTCAAGCAAGGGGACGGCCTGCGGATCGGTGGTCACGGTCGACTCGCCCAGTTCGCGCAGCTCGTCCAGGACGCCCAGCGGGTTGACGCCCCGGCGGAGGGTGTCCGGTCCCGGAGAGAGAGTGATCTGGTAGGAAGACGACGGGGAATCCGGTTGCAGGCTTCTGTCGAACGCGGCCGCCGAGGGTCCAGCCCCTGCCGGACCGGTCGGTGCGGCCTTGTCCATGGCTCGCGACTTGCTTTGACGCGGCCTGGCCTTGGGCTCCCCTCCCTCTTTCTTCTTGGCTCTGGACGCACGTGGCCGCGGTTTGATCGGCCCGGTACCCGACGCCGGCGACGCCGACGATGACGGTGACCGTGACGGTGACCCGGCGACGTCTGCTCGCGCTGCCGTCGCATCGTCGGGAGTTGCCGCGGCAGCGGCCGGCTGGGGCGGGCCCAAGGGCAACTCGGTCTGGGCGGGAATTGCCGGCGCGGGACGTCCGGTCACCGAGCCTGGTTCCGGCCGGCTGGGTCCGCCGGCCTTGGGCGCTGGGCTTGACGGAGCAGGCACCGGCCCTGGAGGCGTCACGCGGCGCAGGTCACTTAATCTCTGGCTGAGGTCCCCCGAGCCGGGAATCGGCGAACCGGCAGCATCTCCCTCCACCATGGCGGCCAGATGGTCGCGTGCCTCGAGAAGCGTCGTGATGATGTCGGAATCGACAGCCAGCGAACCAGCCCGGATCTTCTCCAGAACCGCCTCGATGCCGTGCGTGAACCGGGCGATCGGTTCCAGGCCGACCATCGCCGCGGCACCCTTGATGCTATGGGCCGCGCGGAAGGTCTTATCCAGGTGCGCGCGGTCTCCCTGGCGCCTCTCCAGGTCCATCAGCCCTTCCTCCAGGCTGATCAGGAGTTCTCGCGCCTCCTCGAAGAACATCTCACGGAAACGGTCATCCGAACTCCCCAAGACCTTCACCTCTCAAAGGATACGCTCGGAGCTCAAGCCAGTTACCTGCGCCGGAGATAAACCGCCCAAGCCGTTCCCAGCCAGATCCCTTTGCAGGTCGGATTGGAGCTCGCCCGCCCGCTCGAAATCGCCGCGCGAATTCGGTCAGACCCGAAACCGCCCCGCGTGCTGCTCCTCATCTCTACCGGTTCTGCCGTCTGCTTTGATTACACCGATCCAGAGACCCGGACCGCTCCGATCCTTACTTTGAAAGCGCGGCTGTTTACTCGAAACTCTACACGAAAAGGAGCCGGCCGAGAGACCGGCCGACCGAGAAACCCGAAAACGACTACCCCCTTCGCAAGAAAACTCGTGCCAACAGCCAGCCGGTCGATCCGATGCAGACGTGTCCCGTGGCCGATGAGATGATGCAGGCGATCCGGGAATCCTAACCTATATAAATGAATACGGCCTTCTGACTATTCCGGCAAGACCCGGCGCACCCAGCGGCGGAGGTGTTCCGCATCGATGGGCTTGACCATCCAGCCCGTCAAACCCTGGCGGCGGTGCGATTCAAACTCGCTCGGATGCCGGCAGGAGAGCACGAGAACAGGAAGGAACCGATGCGCCGGCAGCTCCCGCACGGCGCTAACCAGCGCGAGACCGTCGAGGTTCGGCATTTCCAGATCAGTGAGCAGCAAATCACAGTGCGATTCGCGCAAGAGCGACAAGGCCGCTGCGCCGTCGGAGACCGAGACGACCCTGAGATTCATGTCATTGAGCTGTTCCGCCACCCAGCGCCTGACCGAGGCGCTGTCATCGGCATGAACGATGGTCTTGCTCATAGAGTCACGTGAGTTCTCGCACCGATCGAAGACGCAGCATGGCATTGAGCCAAGTCATTGGTTCAGTCGGACACGGCATCGAGCCAGGCCGACAGACCGGAACGTTCGGCAATCTCGGCACAGACCCGCGGAACCCTGGCCAGTCGGACCGTCAGGCCTTGGCGTTCCGCCGTCTTCACGCAGGAGATCAGAAGCTGAAGGCCGGCCAGGTCCCACTTCCCTGAGTTTCCCAGGTCGATCCGCAAATTCTTTCCCTCGGCCAGTGCCACGCGCAGGGTTTCACGTTGAGCCGAGGCCTCGTAGATCGTGGCCGGTCCTTCGAACGAAATTGTCTTGAGGTCCGGTCGTTCGACCGCCATGGCACGTACCACCCGTTCCACACCGAGCGAGCAGAATTTGGTCGCAATTCGAGCGTTCGAAGGTGGACAGCGAGGATGCAGGCGGGGACAGTCCATCCTCCCGCTCAGGCATTTTGCAACTCTGTATTATTGTACCACGCTGCTGGGTGAATGGGGAGCGTTCAATTCACCTGGCCGGTCGCTGGAGAACGATGATGTTGATGTCGTCCGCGGGGTGCCCGGGCATCGTGTGCCGGTTGAGCGCTTCGTCGACTTCGTTGAGAATTTCCAGGGGGTCGGCGCCGTGGTAGCTCTGAAGCAGGGTCCTGAGCCGATCCTCGCCGAACAGGACGTCCGCGGGATCCATGGCGTCGGTCAGCCCATCGGTGTAGATGATCAGCGACTCGCCGGGTGCGAGCCGGTCGTCATCGCCGGCGGTGCCATCGACCATGCCGATGCCGAGCATTCCGGGGTTCGAAGGCAACATTCGCGAGCCCGCGGGTCCGACGATGATCGCGGGCGGGTGGCCGACCCCAGCATACCGGACCAGCCCCGTTTCCTCGTCGGCGATCAGGTAGAAGCCCGTACAGAAGTAACCTTCGGGGAAATACTGCTCGGTGGCGACATCGAGGCCGGCCAGCATCTCACCCGGCTCGAGCACTGCAATCGACAAAGGTGCGGCCAGCGCCTTGACCATTCCCGAAAGCATCGCCGAATTGACGCCATGCCCCGACACGTCAGCGACCAGGATTCCCAGCCGGTTGTTCTCCAGCCGGTAAAAGTCATAAACATCGCCGCCGAGCTGATTGGCGGGCGTGTAGCGAACCGCCGCCTGCAAGACTCCGCGGGGTTTCGGGGGGCGGGGCATCAGTGCAAACTGGACCTTGCGAGCCAACTCGAGCTCGAAGGTCAGCTTCTTGTGGGCGGCTTCGAGCAAACGGTTGCGCTCGGCGAGTTCGGCGCGAAGATCGCCGATCCGCAGATGCGCCCGGATCCTGGCGTACATCTCCTGCACATCGCCGGGGCTCTTCGGCTTCTGGATATAGTCATCCGCGCCGGCCTCGAGGCCGGCGATCTTCTTCTGTGTCTCTCCCAGGGTGGTCAGCATGAGGACCGGTATGGAGCGCAGCTCTCGGTCATTCTTGATTTCCATGCAGAGCCCGGCGCCATCCAGCTCGGGCATCTCATAATCGGTGAGGATGAGCTCGGGACGCGGTTCCTCGCGTGCCTTGGCCAGTGCCTCGACACCGTCATTGGCCGTCTTGACGTCATAGCCCTCTTCCTTGAGCATCATCGCGAGCATGCGCCGCATCGTGGAACTGTCTTCGACTAGCAAGAGGCGACGCGACGCCATGACCCTCATCTCCTGGTCTCACAATCGTGCACGGCCGAAACCGTGCCCAGCCCCGCAAAGTTTTGCCCGATCGGCACGTCGCGGCCCTGTCTCGTGCGCCGATCATCCCTCCTGCAGGAGCTCACGACCGGCGAAATTCGACAATCGCGCGCGGCCATTCGTGCCAGGCTAAGCCAAGAGCACCAGCCCGTGGACTGCCATCTCATGATACGAACCTGACGCGTGAACTGGCTAGGGCAGCCTCGCCACGGCGGAATTCGTCACGTGAAGGAAATCGCGCCTCAGGCGATAGGGGCGCGGACTGTCGCGATCCGATCAGGCCGTGGCGACGGACGAAGACCGCGGGGGAGGCAAGCAGCAGTCGGTGGGGCATGTGTCGTGACCTGGCCCGAACTGGCCCAGATACCGGCGCTCTTCCGCCGGGGTGCTCGAGACGCGCTCGCAGATCAGCTCACGAAGCATCCGGACGAACCCGCGATGCGTACCCACGGTCCGCGAGCGAACCGCCGGCAGCCCCAGCTCCTTGCAGAGGTGCATCGCCTCCTCATCGAGATCATAGAGAACTTCCATGTGGTCGGAGAGAAACCCGATCGGATGGATGATCACGGCTGCTGTTCCCCGATCCTTCAGGTGCCGGAGGTGATCGAGAATGTCGGGCTCGAGCCAGGGGTCCTGGGGCCTGCCGCTTCGGCTCTGATACACCAGGGCCCAGCGACTGGCGGGGATGCCCAGGTCCGCGGCTACCAGCCGGCACGTTTCCTGAAGCTGCATCTCGTAGCTGAAGCCCTTGGCCATCGCCTGGGGAATGCTGTGCGCCGTGAATGTCAGCCGAACTGTCGAGCGGTCATCAAGCGGAACTTGGGCCAGCGCCTCACGAATCCGGTCCGAGTTGGCACTGATGAACTCGGGATGGTTGTAAAAGACACGGGTCTTGTCGATCGTCGGGGCCCCTGGGCCGACCTCGTCCTGAGCCCGCTCGATGTCCTCGCGATACTGCCGGCAACCGGAATACGAGCTATACGCGGCCAGCACGACCGCCAAGGCTTTCTTGACCCCGGCTGCCTCCATCTCACGCAGGGTATCGGCCAGCAGCGGATGCCAGTTCCGGTTCCCCCAGTAGATCGGCAGGCTGATTGCATGCCGCCTTAGCTCGGGAAGCAAGGCGTCGATCAGTTCGCGCACTTGACCGTTGATCGGACTGGAACCCCCGCAATGATAGTAATGCTCGGCCACCTTGAGCAGACGCTCGCGGGGGATGTTCCGGCCCCGCGTCACGTTTTCCAGAAACGGAAGGACATCTTCCTGCTTTTCCGGACCGCCGAAGCCTACGACCAGGATCGCATCGTATTTCTTCTTCTCGGTTCCCATATCCATCAGCGAAGCGCCGTTGGTGTGTTTTGTTTGATCCATGCGTGCCACCTGACAACAGAAACGATGAACGCACCTATTCTGTAGACCGGCGGGAGGAAATCTCAAGAGCAGATCCTGGAGCGTTGCCCAGGAAAAACAGGCACCGGGAAACTGCTTGGGGGCTTTCCCAAAGGGGCAAGGATGCGGAAGAGTGTCGCCCGGGCATGAGAACACATGGAACCGAACATGAGGCGATCAAGGCATTTGCCGAGGAATGAATCAGCGAGAGGTTAGACTGCTGACGCTTGAACTGCCCAGCCCGTCTCTCGCGAATTGGCCGGGGAGGCCATTGCGGCTGCCGGGCGGCGTCTGCCAGTTATCGGAATCCGTCGCGCTCTACGTCGAATGATGATGACCGTGTTCATGTTTCTCGCCGCGGGCGTGAGCGTCGTGTTCATGATGATCGTGAGAGTGTCCATGCCCGGCAGCTAGCTCACGATGGCCGGAGACCGGGGATGCGGCTGTCAAGACAAGCCGGCCGGTCTCAACTCCTTTGGTACCGATCAGCTTGTTCGCCAGCTCACGAACGCGGCCCGCGGAGCCACGGAGCAAGATCACCTCCAGGCATCGCCGTTCGTCCAGGTGGACGTGAGTGGTCGTGACGACCTGCTCGAGATGGCCGTGTTGCAGTTCGGTCAAGCGCTCGGCGATCCGGCCGGCGTGGTGATCGTAAATCAGGGTGATCACACCCATCGCCTCGCTGTCTTCCCTGTCGATCACTTCCTCGATGAGCGCATCCCGCATCAAGCCCCGGACCGCCTCGCTCCGGTTGGGATAGCGATGCTCCTCGCGATACTGGTCGAACTTTCGCAGCAGCTCGCCCCCGATCGCAACGCTGAAGCGGACGAGTGGCTCTTTCATTTTGGCCTCCAGTGGGCAGTGTGCGTTGAGCCCTCGCTGGCGGTCGTCGCCCACAAGCCGCCTAGCGTGATGAGCTGCCCGAGGAAGATCGATCGGATCGCGAGGGCTCGCATGGACAATGTTCCTGAGCTCATCGGGGCGGGACACGGTGCTCCAGAGTCAGTTCCTCGAGTGTAAACGAGCCCGTAAACCGCCGCGAGATAACTCGACCCTTGGAGTGGGCTCACGGCGCGGCTATAGTGGCCACAAAGCCACTTGAGCGAGTGATGGCGACGTCGAAGTCCGCGCTTGGTTTGCGGTTTCTTGAGCGATCGAGGAGATTCCCGATGCGTGAGATCAACGTGGCGATGATCGGCGAGGGCTTCATGGGGCGGACCCATTCGAATGCCTGGTCGCAGGTCACCAGGTTCTTCAAGCCTTCGGTCCGCCCGGTCATGCACACGTCGTGCGGGCGCAGGGAGGAGCATCCCAAGATCTTCTCCAATCACTGGGGCTGGATCCACGCATCGACGAACTGGGAGAATGCGGTCAGGTTGCCCGAGATCGACCTGGTCGACATCGTGACGCCCAACTTCATGCACGCCCCGGTGGCCATGGCCGCCATCGAGGCCGGCAAGAATGTGTCTTGCGAGAAACCGATCGCCGGCACGCTGGCCGAGGCCCGCGCCATGGTCGAGGCGGCCGAGCAAGCCCGAGTCAAGACCTTCGTCTGGTACAACTACCGCCGCTGCCCGGCAGTCGCCCTGGCGCACAAGCTGGTCAAGGACGGTGCGCTGGGGACCATCCGGCACGTCCGGGCCTTCTATCTTCAAGATTGGGCCGATGAGTCGATCCCCCTGGTCTGGCGGTTCCAGAAAGAAGGCGCAGGCTCTGGTGCCCATGGCGATCTGAACGCTCATATCATCGACATGACCCGCTTCGTCACCGGTGAGGACATCACCGAGATCAGCGGCGCGGTGGCCGAGACGTTCATCAAGCAGCGGAAGAAGATGACGGGCACTACCGCGGGGGGAATCGCGGCCGGCGTGCAAGCCGGGGAAGGCACGGGGCCCGTGACTGTGGATGACACGCTGCTCTTCCTGGCCCGGTTCTCCGGCGGCGCCGTCGCCAGCTTCGAGGCTGCCCGGCAGGCGACCGGTAATCAGAATCGCAACGGCTTCGAGATGAACGGCACCAAGGGCTCGCTCAAGTTCGATTTCGAGCGTATGAATGAGCTCCAGTACTACGACGCCACGCGTCCCCGAGCCGTGCAAGGCTGGACCACGATCATGTGCACCCACGGCGGCGACCATCCTTATGCCGAGCACTGGTGGCCCGACGCCCACACCCTTGGCTATGAGCACGGCTTCATCAACCAGGCCTACGATATTCTTCAGGTACTCGGCGACCACGAGCCCACCGTCCCCATCCCCGACTTCCACGATGCCTACCAGACCCAGCGGGTGCTGGAGGCCGCGTTGGTATCGGCCACTGAGCGTAGACCCGTGGCGATCAGTGAAGTGAAATGAACGAGGGATTGCAGCGTCCATGG
>Ga0208044_1002064_pt1 | contig 10211 bp, 10 predicted proteins | sample Sb_taG_8_FD_187712 | JGI IMG/M metagenome (GOLD analysis project Ga0208044, IMG submission 187712) | Peat soil microbial communities from Weissenstadt, Germany - Sb_50d_c_BC metaG (SPAdes) (version 2) | ecosystem: Environmental > Terrestrial > Soil > Wetlands > Peat | place: Germany... | reverse complement strand
ATGGGGCTCATCCGTATGACCTGCTGGGCACCCTCGACGGTGGTGGCAACCGCATAGGGGTGGAAGTTCATCGGAACGCCCTGCCAAACGAGCAGCAAGGCGCCTAGCAATGCTCCCGGCAACAATATCCAGAGCAGGGCGCGTGTCAGATCAACCCAAAAGTTACCGAGCGTGCCGGAGAGTTGCCGGGCAAGTCCGCGGATGAATGCAACACCCACGGCTAACCCCCGCTGCGCCAGCCAGGAAGTTCTGCGCACAGAATCCCACCATCTGGCTGAAATAGCTCATCGTGTTCTCGCCAGCGTAGGCTTGCCAAGTAGTGGTCGTCGAGAAGCTGATCGCAGTATTCAGAGCCAAATCTGGGGATAACGGCGTCGTGTGGTACCGAGGAAAGAACCAAGGAAGAAACTGCTGCACCCTGAGAATGCCATACAACAGGAGAGTGCCGGCAAAACCAAAGAGCACAAAGCACGTCGCATATTCCTTGCCGGTCATCTCGACATTAGGATCAACCGCAGTAATGCGATAGATAAGCCGCTCAAAAGGAATACATAGACAATCAAGTACGGTCCGCTTCCTGGAAAAGACCCGTTCCATGTAGCCACCCAAGGGCTTCACCAGGAAGGTGACAATGGCTACAAACAACACGTATTGAATTGCGCTGTAGAGATCCACCAGCCCTACTCAGAAGAAGGCCGACCGAGGCGTCGCCACAGGGTTATGAAAACATCCTCTGCCAGGTGTTCACCCCGCTTCTTCATTTGACATCGTTTATCAAAGCGCGAAGATTTTGCTAGGACGCAGAACGCACCAAGCGCTCTATTGCACCGCTAAACATTCTAGTGCCGACTCGCTGTGTTTTAAAGGGAACAAGTTTCGATAAAGCGACTCTGAGCGCTGCGCGCAATGTTTCGTTCGCAGACGTGAAAGAACTTGCGTGACGCGGGTCCTGGGGACACGCCGCCTCGCGGTTTTTGCCCCGCCAGGTAGCGAATCACTTTTCGTCTCTGTGCTATCCTGATTGCCTGGAAATAGCGGAACCAGTTTAGGATTGTGCTACCGATGACATGCACGCCATGCGTGCCGAGATGGAAGAGTCCTCGCCCGGCAAGCGCGGCGCCTGCCAGACAGCGGGGAAAAGGCATCTGCCGGGTACGCCCGCTGGCAAAATCTGCCCGCCGTTATCGCAACAACGGCCTCTCTCGGACTCACCAGCGAAGGCTGGCAGGAACCTTTCACCCTTGCTGTTTCCGTACCGGTGGCTCCGTCGATTCTCCATGCCAGGCGCGCTCCTCCTTGTTCCCGACTCGCGTAACTCGCCGAATCTCCGATTCCTTGCATGCGAAAATTGACGGCGATTTTCCTCGTCTTTGCGAAATTCTTACAGCGAATCTACATACTCACAAAAGCCCTCCGTCAATTTGATGGCGGACGCTTCACAGAGACAGCAGTCTACATCTTAATTAAGCCTTCGGAAAATCCGAGAGGTTCTCACGGAGTTACTATGCGCAGAAAAGTCCAGCGATATTACTGGCTTCTCCTGGTTCTGACGCTAGGAGCTGCCCCGGTTTCGTCCGCACAGCAGCCAGCCCAGCCGCCGGCCCAAAGCTGGACCTGGGAGAGCGTGAAAGATCGCTTCGAGCAGAACAACCCCACCCTGCTGGCGGGCAAGCTGAACATCGATGAATCAAAGGCACAGGAGATCACTGCTTTTCTGCGTCCGAACCCGAACCTGGGGCTGCTGTCGGATCAGATTACCCCCTTTAATGTTGGACCATCTCACGGCGCGCTCGCGTATCTGTTGCCCTCAGCGGCGATCAGCTACCTGTACGAGCGGGAACACAAGCGGGATTTACGGCGGGAGAGCGCACAGAAGGCGACAGCCATCGCCGTTTCCACCCACGCGGATGTGGAGAGAACCCTGCTTTTCAACCTGCGCAGCGCCTTTGTGCAAATCTTGCAGGCCAAGTCGGTTTTGCAGCTCGCGAAAGACAATCTCGCCTACTACGACAATGTGCTGGACGTGAGCCGGGAACGATTCAAGGCGGGCGATATCGCTCAAATCGATCTTGATCGGCTAGAGCTGCAGCGCGTGCAGTATGAATCCGACCTGCAAACCGCTCTGGTCAATCTGCGCACTGCAAAAATTCAGCTGCTCACGCTGCTCAACAACCGAACTCCGATTGAACAATTCGACGTAAGCGGTCCGTTCGATTTCAGCGACCAAATATTGGCCCAAGATGAGTTCCGGAGAATCGCTTTAGACACCCGGCCGGACTTGCGGGCGGCCGTCGAAGCCGTGGACAAAGCCCAGACCGACCACAGGCTGGCCATTGCCAACGGCTCTACGGACCCGACTTTCAGCTTCGACTTGGGGCGCAATCCGCCGATCGACTTGTATTTTGGCGTGGGAGTCAGTTTTCCGTTGCGGATCTTCGACCGGAATCAAGGAGAGAAGTTGCGCACAAAGCTGGACATTGAACGGAACCAAAGGCTGCTGGATGCAGCCCAGGCGCAGGTATTCAGCGATGTCGATTCGGCTTACGCGACGGTGAACAGCAATGTGATACTGCTGCAGCCCTATAAAGCAAAATATCTGCAACAGGCAGTTCGGGTCCGCGACACGGTGTTCTTTGCGTATCAGCATGGAGGCGCATCACTGCTCGATTTCTTGAATGCGCAGAGTGACTATCGCACCGTGGAACTCAGCTATCTGAACTTGCTTGGTTCCTACTTGGCGGCCGCGGCCCAATTGAATATGGCCGTCGGTCGGGAGGTTATCCAATGAAAACCAGATTCGCTGGCTTGGTGCTAGGGGCTCTTGGCTGGCCCGTGAGTCTGCTTCTCCTTGGTTGCAAAATGAAGGCAATGCAGACCGAAGGCGGAGGCCCGCCTCCGGCTACGGTCGGTTCCGCTGGGGGCAGAAGCGGGACAACATCAAACTTCCGCTTGAGGAGAACCAGCGCCGACGGCTTTGAGGTGATTACCCGGTTCACCGGGGACTGCCCCAAAACATCTCACCTCTTGTGATCATCCACAGCGCAGCCTGCTTCGACAGGCGTTGGGTCGGGCATGTCAAACTGCATGACAACTGGTAATCCACGATCATCATCCGCAGTTATTTCAACGGTGTGTCCGCGAAGCATTTTCTTCAGCGAACCTGCAGGGATGGAGGCGGAAGTCTTCTCCGTTCCCGCCGACCATTGTTCTAGCTCTTCTTTAGCATTGTCCATGCGATAGCGCACTGAAACCTTTGGGTAGTAGGACGTTCCATGAATTTCTTCAGGTTCAATGTAGACGATCTTCAGGGTGGTACCGACGAGAAGATTCCCGGCCATGAGCCTGCCCTTGGGCCGGCGAGATCCCTTGCCGGAGACGCAGTCCAGCACGAAAGCGGGACGATTAGGGACGTCACCCTGTGGCGATTTAAGGAATTTGCCTGCCCAGGTGAATCGAGTGTAGGTAGTTCCACCCACGGCATCTGTCTTTTGCGATTGCCGCCACACCGAGGGCTCTTGCGTCGGCGCCGTCGTTGAGAATCCGAATGATGCCAAGTGCCACAAGCAAAACCAGTGGGGTTGGTTTCATCGTTTCGTGCCCTTGTTAGCCTTCCGCGGAATTCGCACCCTGGGCCGTGCGATTGTCCCGAGTACAAACGCATTCGTCGCGGAGCCTCATAGTAGCCGAGAACCCTGCCAACAGCAACCCCCGACTCAAACCGAGTCTCGAGAAACGGACCGCCGCGAGTGTAGTAAGCTCTGCTTTGACTGTCAGGCGGGAGGCTTGTAAGATTCCCGGCGCTCGGTCATGGAGGGAAGAGATGCGAAATTGGATGCTATGTTCATGTATCGCGCTGGCACTGCCCTGCTTTGCATTCGCACAGCAACCCGCGGCGGCTAAGACTGGTGAGAGCCGGCCATCCAGCAGCGTCTCCGCCGACTCGGGGCTGAAGGATATGTTCGAATCGAAAATCAAAGTCGAATGGGAGGCGCTGAAGAACAAGGACAAGAAAGTCTATGCCGAATTGTTAGCGGACGACTATCAGGGGGTCGAAGTCGATGGCCGGGGCGAGCGGAATAAGATTCAAGCCGTCAACGAACTGGCAGACCAGAATGTCTACAACTATACGCTGTGGGGATACAAGCTGATTCCGCTGGGGCCGGATGCCGCCCTGGTCATCTACGAAAGCACCATTCAGTTCCCGCCCAAGGCGCAAATACACTACTCGAGGGTGTACATCAGTGAACTCTGGGTGAAGCGCGCCGGGCAATGGAAGGAACTGCACTATCAGGAAACTCGCGTCAAGTAGTCCTCTCTCTCTGCCCCACAGATTAAATGCAACCGACGCAATAGCGTTGCCATCCCATTCTAGGAGAGGAGAAATCTCCATGAAAAAGATGTGGCTCGCTCTGCTGCTTTCGGGCAGCCTTCTCCTGGCACAAAACAATCCCAGCAATACAAGCCAGCAGAACTCGAAGGATTCCAAAGGACAGGTAACCGTACAAGGCTGCGTCAGCAGAGCCAGCGGCGATTACATATTGATGAAGCAGGACCCGGGCATGACCTACGAACTGCAGGCTACGGGCAAAATAAGGCTCCGCAAATACCTGGGACAACGAGTGGAAGTAACCGGGAAGGAGTCACCGTCGATGATGACCAGCTCCGACGCTATGACAAAGACGGGCGCTCCATCCTCGGTGACGTTAACCATCACCTCGATCAAGACCATCGAAAAGGAGTGCTCGGTGCGCTGAGTCTCTCAGCAGTAGGTTTTCGCAGAGGTTCGCTTTGGTTCAGATACGGCCTTAGTCGCAGTCCGGCGGCATGGCCATGATCGCAGTTTCGGAGTCACATGGCTTCTTTTTCTTGGCTGGCTCCAGTGGGGACGGGCGATCATAGCGAAGAATCCACAAGCCTTCGTTGTTGGTGAGGTAGATCAATCCGTGGCCACCGTCAGGAAGAAGGCTGGTGACTTTGTTGAACGTCTCCAGCGTCTTCGGATTGCGCGGATCGCTCAAGTCGAGCACGCGAACGGTTTCGGTGGGACGGTTGCTGCTGGTCAGAGTCGTCGGCGTTTTCTCCGGAGCTTCCGCGATGGCGACATCGGGGCTAACTATCTGCAGGTTTCCCGTCGTCGACTGATTCGATTCCGCCGTCCGTTTCAAAAGGCTCGGCTTCTCCGGCTTGGTTACGTCCACGATCATGAAGCCTTGCTTCCCTGCCTGTTGAACGTACAAGTAATGTTTCCCGTTTTCCTTCTGCAGCAACATTTGACTTCCGGTCGCTTGCGGCAAAGGCAAGTGGGCGATCACGGTTGCAGGGACGTCGGTGGGTTTTGGCGTGGGCTGCTCGCCTGCGCTTGCCATCGCGATCAGAATCGAACAGACGAGTACACAACTCTGCAGCACTGCTCTACGAAAGGTTCCCATAAGTCACTTCACCCACCTGCAGGGCGAACTATACCATGTTTGCTCGTCTCGTATCTTGCATAGGAGCTGACGGCTCGCCCAACGCCGCGAGTTCCCTCCGACGAATCCGTTCGCACTGGGGCCTTCTGGCCTCGGGCTCACTGTTGCGCGTAGACACCAAGGCAACCGTTGCTGCTTTGGGTGGTACAGATTGTGCCACTCTGCAGCGGCACAAAAACATGATTATTGCTGGGATCGACAGCGACGCTGTGTGAATTGCTATTGGTCGTAACGTTTTCCAGCCAGAGGTTCGTGGCAGCATCAATGACGCCCAGGACCGCGCCGTTGGGCATATCTCTTGCTGCCAGGTAGTACTTGTTGTCGCCCGGGTTGTACCAGGTCTCGTCAACGCCGCCGACATTGTTGATTTCGGCAACGATTGTACCTGTATTTCCATTAATGATGTACTCGTTGGGAGGAAACGCTTCGCCGTCGTGGTCGGCGCAACCTACGAGGAAGTTGTTACCCGGGCCCTGAGTGATGCCGGACGGCATGCAATTCAGCACCACGAAGCTATTGACAACATACGGACCACACGAGACCCCTCCGCAACTGGTGTCTGTGAGCCGCGGATCGATTTCATCGATGGTTCCAACATTGACGACAGGAATGGCATTCGCGTTCGCGAGCAGCAAGTGACCGGTGCTCTGATTCCAGACCATCCCTGCCAAACCGGCCGGCGATATGGCGCCAGCACAGGTTCCACCAGGGGTAGTTTGACTGCAAAACGTCCCTGCCGTTTGGTCGAGGAGGGGGCCATGGTGGCAGGGAATGACATATGCCGTGCCGCTAGGGGTGGTGCCGATGCCCGGGAGGCCCGCGCCGCCATCGACCGCCGATCCTGAAACGCCGCTAAACACGTGCGGATTGGAGGGATCTGGACATGCGAACGTACCCCCAACGATGTCAACCGAAACTCCAGCGTTAAGTCCAGCTCCTCCGGAGGCCGCGCCTCCTGCGCCGTCGTAGTAGATTTGCCCAAGAATACAGCTGGGGGGATTAAATGAAGTGCCAGCCACTCCAGGATCTAGCAGCGGGGATGGCTGCGGTAGCCCGGTGCCTGACCCCTGGTACGGATAGGTGGCGGCGCTGTAACCAAGTGGGTAGGGACCGTAAGCCAGCGTCGAGTCGATGGGCAAGCAGTGCTGTTGTGCCACAGTTCCCGTCTTGCTCACGATGTGCGACATATCAATAAACGTGATAAACGGTAATCCCGGATCACCATTGATAACTGCGAGAACCTGATGGACATTGTCATACGACATTTCGTCAGCCCGGTCGTCCCCGCAATCCGCGGCAGAACCGGCTTCGCCCTGCCAGGAAAAGACGCAGGGGCCGATGCCCAGCGGACCGTCATAATCCGCCGAAACACCGGTGGGTATGACGGCCAGCACGGTGGGTGAAGTGGGCGGCTTCGCGGTCAGGTCCATGGTAGTCAAATCGAAAACCACCACCGAAGCACTGCCATTCCCGACGAACAAGATGTTGCCATCCGCGCTCACTTCGAGCCCATCGGGGCCGGACATCGGATTTACGCCATTGGCGCGTGAAGCGCAGCACTGCGCGCCAGGAAATCCCCCAAAGTTATGGTTGGCACCAAAACCTGAGATGAGATGGAACATAGGCCCACCCTCCCAGGACAAATCAGATCTACATCCGTACCGGGTAAAGTTGCCGAATACGTCGGCGACGGGAGGAATTATGTCGTTCCCAGTGGCCGGATCTTTCGCGCACGTACTTTGTTGGTTTCCCGCGGCGATGACACCATTGGTTCCTTCGATCGCATTTACCGCGAGATCGTTTCTCGTGTCGAAAACATCGACGGCCAAGCCGATGCGGTCGGAAACGAAGTCCAAGTGGTGGACCGGGTCCACCCAGCTTATGTCGAAGGAGTTAAACGGTCCGCCGGGTGCGCCAGTGGCATTGTGCTCCGGCACGGGGATGATGTCGATGACGCCGTAACTGCCGCCCTTGGTGGTGCCGCAAATCGGACAGTTAGATACACTCCCGCAGCCGCTCAGGATCACAAACAGCGCGATGACTAAAATAGTAAGCAGAATCCTCGGTCTCATCGAATTCCCTCCTGCGATTTTCAGAGCCAGCCTGCGACCAGCCCCGGCGGTACCAAACTTGTTGACCAGCCCATCCACAACGGACACCCAAGCGGGCAGACTCTAGAACCTGAACTGTAAGCGTTGCAAAACGGTAAAGTAGTTCTGCGGCACTGCGCCAATCGTGCTGGGGTCCTTCAACTGATCAATGGCCAGATTGACTACGTACTTGACCCAGTAATTGGGATACCAGTTGAGCCCCATGGTGTACTCCCTGGTGTGGAAATCATAGGTGGGCACAAAACCCGGCACGTAATAGTTCAAGAAATTCGCACCCGGTTCGTCGGCGTGGATGCCAGTGACTCGGAAAGCGACTTCCCAGGCTCCCAATCCACGTCCCTTGCCGCCTGGAGTGTCGGGGCCAAACATCGGACGATTGACGCGGGGAGTGCCGTTTTCCGGGCGCTTTTCCCCCGTCAGCAAGTAAGTTGCGCTGATGTCATAAGCCTTGGCTATGATCGACGGAAGACTCAGGAAGCCCAGCCCTCCCACTTGCTCGGAGCCGACATTGTTGCGCGACATATTGAGTTGGTCGTATTCGCCGCGCAGAGCAAAACGACTCTTGATGTAGGTGAATTCACCGTTATAGCGTTGTATGGGTCCGTTAATGGCGAACTGCGGGAAGAAGTTGTAAGCTGCATCGGGCAGCGCGCCGCTGAAGCTTTGATCACGGGTAAGACCCTGCGAACGCGCGCGGTCAATGGATCCTCCAAAGGTAAATTGCTTGAACCAGCCGTTCTTGGACCTGCGCCAGGGATAGAAGCGGAGCCGCGCAATGACTTCCGGTTGATTGGTCGTGTTGGCGAGCGCATATCCCTTGCCGTTAAACGCTCCGATCCAGTACTGCACGACCCCACCCTCAATGTCTCCATGAATGGCTACGCCCGGGCTGCGGAACGCCGAGGCCGCCGACGGGTAAAGCATGGACTGAAACCCGCGCTCTACGAAGTCCAGGTTGGTGGCGCCGACTCCGGTTTCCTGGGCGAAGGGTACCTTGAATTGACCAGCCTGAAATTGGAATTCAGGCCGGATTCTTACGTTGAGGTACACGTCGCGCACGACTGAACCCGCAGTCGACGCAGCGTCCGTGAGCAGTGCAAAATCGAAGTGCGAACCATAGCTGCCTTGAAAACCGAAGCGAGCGCGGCGCACGAGAAACGTGTCAGGCGGCGCTCCGTCGCCCTTGTAAGCGCGGTAATCGGTGTTCACGTAACCGTAGGGACTGATGGTGAACTGTCCGTCCGCACTCCTGATAAAAAAGTGCTCACCGTTCCATCCTGCCGTCACCGGAGCATCTTTCTTGGGTTCAGCCGGTTTAGCCTGATCCACGAGAGCGGCCAATGCGGCAGGGTCGGGCTGCACGAGAACCGAATTCATCAGATGAACCGTGCCCTGGCCGGGAGCGTTAACCGGCAGCGCATTGGCTTCCACCGAAGCAGCGTCAGCCACGGGCCGAATCTGGACCGAGCTACTCTCGCTCGCCAGCGCCTGCCCCGCAGCCAGCTTCTCGACCAAAGCTTTCAGTTCCTCGATGGTCTTTCGTTGTGCGGCGACCTCGCTGCGCAACTGGTTGACTTCTTCCCTGGTGGCGCTTACCGAGGCCGGCCCGCCGGTCTTGCTCGCCGGTTCCGTGCCTTGAGCGTGGGCGAGCGAACCTGGCACCATGAAAACCACCAGAAGCGCGAAAAACGTTTTTAGCGAGCGCATATGTTTCCTCTCCCGGGATGATTTGCAAAACGGCCTGTCCTCAAGGCATGGGAACGCGCGGGACGCGCGTTCCCTTGTTCGTTCGAGCCACGAACCGAAAGATTTACGAAGCTGCAAAATGAGTGCCTTCCGGTATGAAAAGCGGACCATTTTATGACCGCCCGGTTTATCACATTGAAATGCAGAATGTCAAGAAAAAGTTTTCTGGGCCGTTCGGCGGGAAGGTCCCTCACAAAGTCCGGGCCGGTTCCATCGCCTTTTTTCATCCATTCACAAGAAATATTTGCTGGGGCTTGACAGCGGGAGTATACTGCTGCTCATCGTATGGTCCACTTATCGGACCACTTGCCCCATGTCAGCACCGGTCAAATCCGACTTTGAGGTTGTCCGAAGAAACAAGGTCTACGAAGAAGTCGCCAAGCAGATCGAGCGCCTGATTCTGCAGAAACTGCACCCCGGTGACAAACTGCCCTCGGAACGCGAGCTGGCAGAGATGCTTCAAGTAAGCCGCAGTTCCATTCGGGACGCGATTCGCAGCCTGGAACTGATGGGCTTGGTTGAACCGCGTCAAGGCGCTGGGACAATCGTTCGCGAACTGTCGGCCGAGTCGTTGGTCAATCCTTTTGCCAATGCGCTAAAGCGCCGGCAGGAACTGGTCAGCGAGCTTCTCGATTTTCGCAAGATGCTCGAACCGCCGTTGGCCGCGCGCGCAGCCACGCACGCTTCTCCGGACGAAATTTCCGAGATGGAAGAGATTCTGCAAAGGCAAGAAGGAAAGGTGTCTCATGGGGAAGTCGCCATCGCCGAGGACGCAGAGTTCCACTACAGCATTGCTCTGGCATCCGGTAACAGTATCGTGCTGAAGGTGCTCGACATTCTCATGGACCTGCTGCGCGACACGCGTGAACGCTCTTTGCAATTGAAA
>Ga0208044_1002062_pt1 | contig 10220 bp, 9 predicted proteins | sample Sb_taG_8_FD_187712 | JGI IMG/M metagenome (GOLD analysis project Ga0208044, IMG submission 187712) | Peat soil microbial communities from Weissenstadt, Germany - Sb_50d_c_BC metaG (SPAdes) (version 2) | ecosystem: Environmental > Terrestrial > Soil > Wetlands > Peat | place: Germany: Weissenstadt... | reverse complement strand
TCCGGCTCACCAGAACGATTCTATCAGAGGGCGGATGCTGCTGAAATTGAGGCTGCGAACGAACTACCTCTTTCGCTTCCGTCATCGTAGTTCCGGGGTGAGGGGTGGGACTGGCCGAGGCGCTGACTCCCCTCATCCGCCGCTGCGCGGCACCTTCTCCCGGCGGGAGAAGGTAGCCGAAGGCCGGGTGAGGGGCGGTACTGGCCGAGGCGCTGACCCCCCTCATCCGCCGCTGCGCGTTCCCTCTCCCACTGGGAGAGGGTGGCCGAAGGCCGGGTGAGGGGTGGGACTGGCCGAGGCGCTGACCCCCTTCATCCGCCGCTGCGCGGCACCTTCTCCCAGGAGAAGGTGGCCATCAGCCTAGTTCCGGGGGCACCATACCTAACTCCGAAGAATTAAGTATAGTGTCCCCGGAACTGGAGGACTTGACCCGCCAAACCGCCCTTGATGCCTCTTGCAGCGATTTATTCCAGTCGTTCGGCCCTGCCATGACACACCCCTCCGCGGGCCTGACGCCAAAGGTCAAGGGACCGGCCCGACGAACACCGCCAAGGATCATACTTGGACGCACGCTGCCGCTCGTGGCGATCGCTCGAGGATTCAACCAGCCTCGTCGTCGTCCGCGATGCGTTCGGCCGCAGACGCCTCGTCCTCTGCCTCCGGGGAGGCGGACGAGCCGACGGGGATCGCATAGGCGCCATCGATCCACCGCCCCAGGTCAATCAAACGGCAGCGATCCGAGCAGAAGGGAAATGACGGCAGGTCGTCCAGCTTGGCGATGGTGAACGTCTTGGAGCAGAGCGGGCAGCGACCCTGGATCATCAGACAGCCCCGTTCGAAGAACTCGAAGAAGTCGAGGAGGGAGTGGAGCTCAACTTGCTGGAATCGGTCTTGGGTGCGTCACTCTTGGACGTGCTGGACGACTCGGACGACGACTTCTCGGCCTTGGCGGCACTCTTGTACGAGTCGCTGCGATAATCGGTCTTGTAGAACCCCGAGCCCTTGAAGAGGATGGCCGCGCCGGGTCCGATCTTGCGTCGCAGCTTGGGGGCGCTGCACTTGGGGCAATCGGTCTGGGGTTGAGAAACGATCGACTCGAAGGCTTCGAATTCATTCCCGCAGCCGTCGCACACATAATCATAGGTTGGCATCAGTCACTCCCAACAAACAAGCAGTTCTGTCTTCGTCCTGGCCGCCAGATCCGTTGCTCGGATCAAGGGCGCTCGCTTCATCCGCCGATGCGTTCGGAGGACCGAAGCATCAGGGTTTGACCGAGACGGCCACCTTGCTGGGGCGGAGCACGCGGTCATGGATCTTGTAACCTTTGCCCAGCTCGGCGACCACCGTCCCCTCGGGATGCTGGTCACTTGGTTGCTGCATGATGGCTTCGTGGAAATTGGGGTCGAACGGTTGTTCCAGTGCGGCGATCGGCTCGACCCCATACTTGGCCAGGATGCCCAGCAATTGTTTCTGTACCATGTCCAGCCCGGACGTGATTCCCTCGTTAGCCGATGCGCGAAGGGCTTCGATGGCGCGCTCGAGGTTGTCGATGCTGCCCAGCACCTCCTGCGCCAGGCTACCGATTGCGTACGTTCGAACCTCCTCGGCCTGCTGCCTGGCGCGCTTCTGGTAATTGGCGAAATCGGCCTGGATACGCAGGACCTGGTTCTTCAGCTCGTCGCGTTCCTTCTGTAAGAGGTCGATCTCCTCGCTGGGCAAGACAGAGGCTCCGTTAGCTTGGCCCCCGTTCGGACCCGGTTCAGCAGCCGCGTCCCGGGGCTGATCCGAGGCGGATTCCGAATTTGGCGCCGTCTGGTTGGGATGATCGGACTGAGGATTGAGCTTGGTCATGATTCACCTCTTGCGGCGGACAACGGTTTTGGCCGCCAGCGGGGAAGCGGTCGGGATGCTGCGGATCAGGTGTCGTGGGTGATCTCCGGGGTCTCGGTCTCCTCCGTGAAATAGTCCCGCAGTTTCTCGAAGAAGCTCTTGCGCCTGGGGCTGACCTGCTCGCGCTCGATCTCGGCGAACTCCCGGAGCAATTCCTCCTGTCGGGGCGTCAGGTGCCGTGGGGTCTCGACCACGACCTCGACCAGCTCGTCTCCCCGTCCGCGGCCGCTGATATCGGGCATGCCGCGCCCCTTGATCCGGATCATCTCGCCGCTCTGTGTGCCGCGCGGAACCGTGACCTTCTCGGCTGCGTCGAGCGTGGGGAACTGGATCTCGGCGCCGAGCGTCGCCTGGGCAAAGCTGATCGGGACCTGAGTGTAGAGGTCGTTCCGCCGCCGCTCGAGGAACGGATGTCGCCTGACCACCACCTGAATTCGCAGATTGCCCCGCGGCGCTCCGATGTCTCCCAGTTCGCCCTGGTTGCGAAGCTGCAGCCACATGCCGCTTTCCACGCCCGGTGGAACATCGACCTGGAGCTTGCTCGTCGCAGGAGTGCGACCGGCGCCTCGGCAATGGGGACAGGGATCGGTGACTCTTACCCCATCACCGCCGCAGGCCGGGCAGGTGGTCGCCACCTGAAAGAAGCCGCGTGCCTGAACGATCTGGCCCCGGCCGCCACAATAGTTGCAAGTCGTGGGGCTCGTCCCCTTGCGCGAGCCCGAGCCGCGGCAGTCGCTGCAAAACTCCTGGCGGCTCACTTCGATAGTGCGGGACGTACCCCGCGCCGCCTCCACGAGCTCGATCTCGAGCTTCATCAGCAAGTCCGGCCCGGGGCGCGGCCCGCGCCTGCGCTCGCCGAAGAGGTCGCCGAACAGTCCGCCGCCGAAGATATCGCTGAACGCCGACATGATGTCGTCGGTCGAGCGGAAGTCGTGGACGGCCGCGCCTTCGAGCCCAGCGTGGCCGTAGCGGTCATACCGCTGCCGCTTTTCGGGATCGGACAGAACCTCGTAGGCCTCGGCCGCTTCCTTGAACTTTTTCTCGGCGTTCTTGTCGCCCGGATTGCGGTCCGGGTGAAACTTGAGCGCCATCTGCCTGTAGGCTCGTTTTACGTCATCGGGCTCCGAGTCTCGAGCGACCCCGAGCACCTCATAGAAATCGCGCTTGGTCGTGGCCATCGGCATGGCGTCTCAATAGTCCTCATGGACGTTCAGGAATCGACGAGGGCCGTCCATCGACCTTCCCCAACTCCATTGATATTCCAAGAATATCATACGACGCCGATTCCTGACAGATGACCCGGGGCCAGGAGATCCGGGAAACAGTTGCTCATCCAGTTCGGACGGCAACAGTCATGCCGGATCCTCGCGATGCGAACCCAGCGCCGGCCTTGCTGCTCTCTCCGCCGTGCCAGAGAGAGGCGGCCGGCGCGGGCAAGGTCGGGGTACCTTGCCCGCACCGCGGGGTCAGACCCCCGAGCCGAACAGAAATAGAGATTACAACCCGGAGCAGGTCATTAGCGGACGGAACCCTCGATTCCCGGTCCGCCTTCCTTCTCGTCGTCCTTGATGTTGGTGATCATGGCCTCGGTCGTCAGCATGAGCGCGGCGATCGAGGCGGCATTCTGCAGCGCGGTTCGGGTGACCTTGGTCGGGTCGATGATTCCGGCTTCGAACATGTCCACGAAGTTGCCGGTATTCGCGTCAAAGCCTACAGCGCCCGACTTCGACTTGACCTCCTCGGCAATCACGCCCCCGTCATGGCCGGAGTTGGACGCGATGTAACGGGTCGGCTCCTCGAGGGCCCGCAGAATGATGGCCACGCCCAGCTTCTCGTCGCCCTGAAGCTCGGAGTGCAGCTTCTCGACGGCCGGAATCACGCGAATCAAAGCCACGCCGCCACCAGGGACGATACCCTCTTCGGCGGCCGCCCGGGTCGCATGCAGGGCGTCTTCGATGCGGGCCTTGGTTTGCTTCATGTCGGTCTCGGTCGGAGCACCAACGCGAATCAGGGCCACGCCACCGGAGAGCTTGGCGAGCCGCTCCTGGAACTTCTCCTTGTCGTACTCGCTGTCGGTCTCCTCGATCTGGCGGCGGAGCTGATCGATCCGGCGCTGGATGCCGCCCTTCTTGCCGGCCCCCTGGATGATGGTCGTCGTGTCCTTGTCGACCTTGATCTTCTTGGCCTGGCCAAGCTGGCTGAGCTGAAGGTTTTCGAGCTTCAGGCCCAGGTCCTCGCTGATCACGGTACCGCCGGTCAGTACCGCCATGTCGCCGAGCATGGCCTTGCGGCGATCGCCAAAGCCCGGGGCCTTGACCGCGGCGATGTTGAGTACGCCCCGGAGCTTGTTGACGACCAAGGTGGCCAGGGCCTCGCCCTCGACGTCCTCGGCGACGATCAAGAGCGGCTTGCCCGACTGGGCGACCTTTTCGAGCAGGGGGACCAGCTCGCGCAGGCTGCTGATCTTCTTCTCGTGAAGCAGGATCAGTGCATCCTCGAAGACGACTTCCATGGTGGTCGGCGAGGTCACGAAATAGGGGCTCAGGTAACCCTTGTCGAACTGCATGCCCTCGACGAATTCGAGCACGGTGCTGGCGGTCTTGCCTTCTTCCACCGTGATCACGCCATCCCGGCCAACCTTCTCGACGGCATCAGCCAGCATCGCGCCGATCGTCGGGTCGTTGTTCGCCGAGATCGACCCGACCTGGGCGATCTCCTCCTTCTTGGACACGGGCCGCGAGAGCTTGTCGTGCAGCTCGTTCACGGCCACCTCGACGGCCTTCTCGATCCCACGGCGGACGGCTGTGGGGTTGGCGCCCGAAGTCACATTGCGCAGGCCTTCGCGGTAGATGGCGCGGGCCAGGATGGTCGCGGTCGTCGTGCCGTCACCGGCCACGTCGGACGTCTTGGAGGCGACCACGTTGACCAGTTTGGCGCCCATGTTCTCGAACGGGTCGTTCAGCTCGATCTCCTTCGAGACCGTGACCCCGTCCTTGGTGACCAGTGGGCCGCCGAACGACTTGCTCACTATGACGTTCCGCCCGGTCGGGCCGAGCGTCGAGCCCACTGCCTTGGCCAGGGTGTCGACGCCGCCGAGCATCTTGCGGCGACCGGCGTCGGAAAAGATGAGTTGCTTTGCCACGGACGTTTGCTCCTCGAACAGGTTGGGGATAGAGACCGACTGCGGTGCCGTGTCACTTGACGATCTTGGCCAGGATGTCGGATTCGCGAAGGATCTTGATCTCCTCGCCGTCCACCTTGATCTCGGTACCCGAGTACTTGCCGAAGAGGACCTCGTCCCCCTCGATCACGCCGATCGCGACACGCTCGCCGGAATCGAGGAGCTTGCCGGGGCCAACCGCCAGCACCTTGCCGCGCTGGGGCTTCTCCTTGGCCGTATCGGGAAGGACGATGCCGCCCGCCGTCTTCTCTTCCGCCTCGATCTGCTGAATCACCACCCGGTCTTCCAGGGGACGAATTGCCAGCTTTGCCATTGCCTGATGTCCTTTATGCATGAATTCCCAGAAACTGAATCGCTATCGCCTGTGGTCTGTCAGGATCGCGGGGGCTGGGCTCACATCATTCCCATGTCGCCCATGCCTCCCATGCCACCCATTCCGCCCATGCCACCCATGCCTCCGCCAGCATGAGGATCATGGCCAGCGGCCTCTTTCTTCTTCGGGGGCTCGGCGATGAGAGCCTCGGTGGTCAGGAGCAGGCCCGCGACCGACGCAGCGTTCTGAAGGGCCAGGCGGGTGACTTTGACGGGGTCGACGATACCCGCCTCGAGCAGGTTGCCCCACTCGGCGGAGTCTGCATTGTAGCCGTAATGGGGATCATTGCTCTTCTTGATGCGGCTGACAACGACGGCGCCGTCCACGCCGGCGTTCTCGGCGATGAACTTGGCCGGCTGTTCGGCGGCGCGGCGGACGATTTCCGAGCCCATCTTCTCGTCGCCGGTGAGTTCGAGGCCGTCTATGACCCTGCTCGCGCGGATCAGGGCCGTGCCGCCGCCGGGGACGACTCCCTCCTCGATGGCCGCGCGAGTGGCGTGCAGGGCATCCTCGACGAGGGCCTTGCGCTCCTTCATCTCGGTCTCGGTCGCGGCGCCGACGTTGATCTGCGCGATGCCGCCGGCGAGCTTGGCGAGCCGCTCCTGGAGCTTCTCGCGGTCGTACTCGCTGTCGGTCGTGGTGATTTCCTTGCGGATCATCTCGGCCCGGCCCCTGATCTCATCCGATGAACCGGCGCCTTCAACGATCGTGGTGTTCTCGCTGTCGATCGTGACCTTGCGAGCTCGGCCCAGATCGCTGAGCTGGATGTTCTCCAGGTCGATGCCCAGGTCCTTGAAAATGGCCTTGCCTCCGGTCAGCACGGCGATATCGCCGAGCATGGCCTTGCGGCGATCGCCATAGCCCGGGGCCTTGACGGCGGCGACCTTGAGGATGCCCCGCAGCTTGTTGACGACCAGGGTGGCCAGGGCCTCGCCCTCGATATCCTCGGCGATGATCAAGAGCGGCTTGTTGGCCTTGGCCAGCTTCTCGAGCAGGGGGATCAGCTTGGTCGGGGAACCGATCTTCTCCTCGTGGATCAGCACATAAGTGTCTTCGAGCACAACTTCCATGCGATCGGGGTCAGTGACGAAGTGGGGGCTCAGGAACCCGCGGTCGAACTGCATGCCCTCGACCACGTCCACGGTCGTTTCGAAGCCCTTGGCCTCCTCGACGGTGATGACGCCGTCGGTGCCCACCTTCTCGAAGGCATCGGCCAGCTTCTCGCCGATCGACCGGTCGTTGTTGGCAGCGATCGCGGCAACCTCGGTAATCTCCTTCTTTCCCGAAACCTTCTTCGCTTGGGCCTTGACGTTCTCGACGATGGCCTCGACGGCCTGATCAATGCCCCGCTTCAAGGCCATCGGATCGGCACCGGCGGCCAGCGCCCTGAGGCCCTCCTTGAAGATCGCCTCGGCCAGCACGGTCGCGGTGGTCGTGCCGTCGCCGGCCGCGTTGGAAGTCTTGGAGGCCGCTTCCTTGACGAGCTGGGCACCCATGTTTTCATAGGGATCGGTGAGCTCGATCTCCTCGGCCACGGTCACGCCGTCCTTCGTAATCGTCGGGGCTCCCCACCCCTTGTCGATCACGGCATTCCGCCCGCGCGGGCCCAGCGTGCTCTTGACGGCCCGCGCCAGCTTGCCCACGCCGCTGGCCAGCTTTTGACGGGCCTCATCTTCATAGGCCAGAATCTTCGCCACGTTGTTTCTCCTTCGCCGTTATCCAACGTGTCGGCCGAGATCAAACCGCCCGGCACGACCTGGGAGTCGTGTCATCTGACAGCTCCCCAACGAGTAGTTGCTCCCCTCAAATGCAACTCATGTACCATCACGCGGGAATTACTGAAAACGCGATGAGCAATGGACTTAGATTCATGGCCCAGGGAGAGCCCCTCGACATGCCCTGCCGTTTTGGCAGACAACGCCGCGTTTTGTCACCTAGCGGACGGGCCGCTTCACCATGGTCCGCAGGCACAATTCGAGGCTCCGGACGGCCCACCCAAAGCGATCGAAAACGCACGCGTGACGGCCGAGAATTGACAGGCGTCAAAACAAGTCCTACAGTTGTCTGATCGGGACTCAATTCTCTCCGATTGTCTTTGGTCAATGAGCCGACATCATGCGAAGCCACTTCCTGAGGATGACCACCACGGTTTTCATGCTTGTGGCCGCGGGCGCAGTCGCCGGGCAATCGACAGTCTCGGTAAAAGAACGGCTCGGCGTGATCATGAAGCGCCAGCATGAGGCGCGCGAGCGATTCAGCAACGACTTGAAGGGGAAGACGCCGGAAGCTCAGAAAGCGGGGGTCGAACGCTATGCCGCAGAGACGGACAAAAACACGGAGGAAGCTCTCGGATTGGCCCAGGCGAACCCGACCGAGCCCGCAGATGTCGAGGCCCTCGAGTTCGTGATCAGGGCGGCCAGGGCGGGGCCAGGAGATCATTCCTACCGGGCGATGGAGATTCTGCTGCACGGCCATGTCCGGGATCCTGGCATGGGCCAGATCTGCGGCCGGATCTTCTACTTCGTCCACGCGCCGGTGGCCGAGGCCCTCATTCGCTCGGTACTGCAAGAGCACCCCAACCGCAGCGATCGAGCCCGGGCGTGCCACGCCCTGGCGAGCTACTTGATGTACCAGGCCAAGATGATCCGCCGGATTCGCGAAAAGCCGGCGACGATCGACGAATACGTTCATGAGCGGCATAAGGCAGCCACGGCGCGGTTCGTGAAGGAAGCTGACCCGAACGCCCTGGACCGGCAGGCGGAGGCGTTGCTCGAGCGAGTCGTTGCCGAGTTCGCCGACGTTCCGGACTGGTACGACAAGCGGCCGCTGGGCGCGATCGCCGAGGGCGAGCTGTTCGCGGTGCGGCATCTGAGCGTCGGCAAGCTCGCGCCGGAGGTTGTGGGGCGGGATCACGAGGGGAAGCTGTTCGCGCTGGCTGAATATCGAGGCAAGGTCGTCGTGCTCACGTTCTCCGGCAACTGGTGCGGCCCCCGCGCCGGCATGTACCCCCAGGAGCGCGAGCTGGCCGCCCGGCATGCGGGCAAGCCCTTCACCCTGCTGAGCGTGAACACGGACGCCAGCCTGGATACGCTTCGGGAGTCGATCGCCAAGGGCGAGATCACCTGGCGATGCTGGTGGGATGGCGGCATGACCGGCCCCATCACCACGCGGTGGGGCATTCGCTTATTCCCGTCGATCTTTGTGCTGGACCGGACGGGCGTGATCCGTTTCAAGGATTTGCGGGGCGACGATCTCGACCGGGCGGTCACGTCGCTGCTGGACGAGGCGGCGGTCAAGACCCCTGCGCGCTGATACAAGGGATTCGCGGCGGTCCATCATAGAAACTTGCCACGCGATTGCTCTGTCCCGGCGGCCCGGATAATCTCGGTCTGGGCTCGGGGGATCGATCGCAACGCCAAGGGGAGTTTTGAAGATGCGCGGGCTGTCACTCTCAGCAAAGGGTAGGGCGGGGCTGAGGATCTTCAGTGCGGTTCTGGGATTGGGGATGCTCGGCGGACGGATGGCTCCGGCCGAAGGGGCGGAGCCGGTGACCGACCACCAGGTGATCACCCTCTGGCCTGGAGGAGCGCCCGGGGCCAAGGGCAATGATCCGGAGCAGGATATTCCTACCCTGACGGTCTGGCTCGCGAAGCCGGAAACGGCCACGGGCGCCGCGGTTGTTGTCTGTCCCGGCGGCGGTTACGGGATGCTGGCCAGCGATCATGAGGGCCTGCAGGTCGCCGAGTGGCTCAACTCGCTGGGAGTGTCGGCGTTCGTGCTCAAGTACCGGCTTGGCCCGCGCTATCACCACCCTGCCATGCTTCAGGACGCAGGACGGGCGATCCGGACGGTGCGGGCTCTCGGCCAGAAATGGGGCGTCGACCCGCATAGGATCGCAATTCTCGGATTTTCCGCGGGGGGGCATCTGGCCTCCACGGCCGGCACCCATTTCGATGCCGGCAAGCCGGACGCCGAAGATCCGGTGGAACGCGTCAGCTCCCGACCCGACCGGCTGATCCTGGTTTATCCCGTGATCGCCCTGGCCACGGCCTACGGCCATAGCGGGTCAAAGCAGAACCTGCTGGGCGATGAGCCTTCGGACGAGCTGGTCCGCTCCCTGTCGAACGAGACCCAGGTGACCTCTCGGACGCCGCCCACCTTCCTTGCACACACCAACGAGGACACCGGTGTCCCCGCGGAAAACAGCTTGCTGTTTGTGATGGCCTTGCGTGCAGCCAAGGTGCCAGTCGAGTTTCACCTCTTCGAGAAAGGCCAGCACGGCCTGGGGCTGGGCCACGGCGCCAGCCAGTTGGGGATCGGTCCCAACCTGGCGTTCCAGGAATGGCCCAAGCTTTGCGCGATCTGGCTCAAGGGCCAGGGTTTCCTCGACCGCACCGGCGGTCATGCGTCTCAGGCCGCACCATGATCGGTCAGTCCCGGACGCGCAGCCTGGGCTCGGAGCCTGGGAGGTGAGGGTGGGTAAAAAAAACCGGCCAGAAAATCAGTTCCGTACGACTACCTCTCCCTTAGTCGTGCGGCACCGAATCAACTGGCCGGTTAGCGGAGGGCCTGAACCTCCGAGGGACCAACCTCGAATCCAGGCCGTGTCTCGAGAAAGGGCGAGCGGGGGGTCGTGCGAGGCGTCCCGCTCGCCCTTTGGCGGGGGAGCTGTCTTACCGAAGGCAAAACGGCCGTCGCCAGTGGGGTGGCTGCTTCTAGGTTGGAAGCGACCCGAGCTTTACTCTTTTTAGTCACTTCTTGAGCCTACTCTTCTTT
>Ga0208044_1002054_pt1 | contig 10237 bp, 22 predicted proteins | sample Sb_taG_8_FD_187712 | JGI IMG/M metagenome (GOLD analysis project Ga0208044, IMG submission 187712) | Peat soil microbial communities from Weissenstadt, Germany - Sb_50d_c_BC metaG (SPAdes) (version 2) | ecosystem: Environmental > Terrestrial > Soil > Wetlands > Peat | place: Germany... | reverse complement strand
GCGCGGGCAGCCACCGCGACACGTGGGACACCGACCCGGCGAACGGGGAGACCTTCGAGTCGGTCGCCTACCGGCCGGCCGGGCACTACGCCATCGAGGCGGCGTGACCGCTGCCGCAGCGGCATGCCCAGCGGCCACCGGGCACGACCCGTGGCCGCTGACCGCCATCGTCATCACGCTCATACTCGTCATCGCAGCCGTGCGGGCCGCCCGCTGGCTGTCCGGAATCAGGAGGAACCACCGATGACCACCAACCGGGTCCAGGTCCGCCTGGACGACACGGCCGCCGCATGGCTCGCCGGGCGGGCAGCCAGGATGCACGGCGCCAACGTCCACCAGCAGGCCCGCGCCGAGCTCGGCCTGTGGCACGCGGTGCTGGATGCCGAGCTGCGCCGCATCCGCCTCACCGGTGCCGAGCTGGCGTGCGTCGCCGACGTCGCGGGCGGCAGCCTTATCCGCCCGGTGGTCAGCGCGGGCATCGGCGCCGTCTACGCGCAGTGCTACGACGCCTTCCGCGTGGCCAGGGAGCATGACCCGGCCAGGATCTCCTCCTACGGCGCGAAGCACGGGATCGGGGAGCAGGATCTGCTGGACCGGCTTGGCGCGCTCGGCCCGGCCGCAGACCACGCGCTCGCCGACGCGATCAGCAGGTGGTGGGCCGGCGACCTGGACGCCACGGCGGAGGGCTTCGCCGCCGTGGGCCTGCGGGCGGCGGGCTGATCCGTGGGAAGCGGCCCGCACCGCGGTCCGACACGGCGGAACCGCGTGCTCCGGGCACTCGCCGCCGGCCCGGACGGGCTGTCGACCCCGGCCGTCAGCGCGGCGTCGGGAGAGCGCGCGCAGCCCCGGCAGCAGGCGCTCACCAGGACCGGCACCGTGCTGCGCAAGCTGGAGAGGCAGGGCCTGGCCGAGCGCTGCGGCGTCATCGCCGAGCCGGGCACCTACCACAACATCAGGTCCGTCCGGTGGCGGATCACCCCGGCCGGGCGGCAGGCGCTCGCCGTCCCGCCGCCCGCAGTCCCGCCGCCCGCGCGCAGGGCGCCGCCGTCCTGGGATCAGATGGACGCCGCGGCACGGCGCGGGATGGTGAGCCGCCGGTACGCGGCCGGGCAGTCTACGACCCGGATCGGCGCCGTGCTGCGGGTGAGCCCGGAGACGATCCGGCGTGCCCTGCAGGATGCCGGGGTGACCCTGCGGCCGGGACGGCGGCCGTCATCGGGCCTCGGCCTGCCGGCCGCCGAGGTGATCGCCCGGTACCAGGCGGGTGACTCGCTGATCACCCTGGCATCGGGCTACGGGGTGACACGGCACGCGATCGAGGCGGTCCTGGCCGGCGCGCGGGTTCCGCGGCGCGGCTACTCGGCGGCCGGGCGCGCCAGGACCGGCAGGGAAGCGTACGAGGCCAGCCCGTAGCGCTACGCTCGGAGACACTGAGCGCTGAAAATTCGGCAGCAGCGGAGCGGGGTGAGGGCGATGGGCGGCGGGGACGCGTGAGACGCCGGAACCTCCCGGAGCGGCGGCACTGCAACGGCGGCGCGCTATGAAGGACCACATGGCACCCGAGGTGTGCCCGGTCTGCGAAGTGCCGTGGCGGGACCTGCCCGGGGACCACTCGGCGATCTACAGCCTCGCGGCCATGGCGCTGGTGTGCCAGAGTTCGGCGGGCCCGGAGGAGTACGCGGCGATAGAGGCGCGGAGGATGGCGCCGTGAGCCGCAGCGACAACACCGACAAGCGGAACGTGAAGTGGCAGACGTGGAGCCTGCCGCGCGGCACCGGCAGGTACCTGCGCCGTAAGTGGCAGAAGCGGCAGCGGCGGGCCGGGCGCGCTGCGCTGAGGCAGCAGGAGGAGCCGGAACCCGTACGCCCGCGTCACAGCGTGCGCTACGACTACTGGTAGGACGCAGGGCTACCGGCGGAAGCGGGAGATCACGTGAAACAGGCCTACGACGCGCACGCGAACGCCCTCTACATCACCCTCGCCGAAGGGGAGGTCGCCCGGACCCCGCAGATAGACGACGGCACGATGGTCGACCTGGACGCGGACGGCGGCCTTCTCGGCATTGAGGTGCTGGCACCAGGCTCCCCGTGGCCGCTGGCAGAGATCCTGAGACGGTACGAGGTAGCTGATGAGGACGCGGCGATGCTGATGGCGTGCTACCCGAACCGGTACTCGGTGCAGGTGGCGTGATGCTTGGCCGGCCTCTGAATCGTCGAAGCCGCTGACCTGCAATAACGCGACTCGCGTATCGCATTGCCGCAGGTCAGCGGTCTGGCCAACTTTTACTTGCGGAGCCGGCTCCCTCAGGCCGCGGGCCGGAACCGGGCGGGGACGGGCAGGTGAGCGACCGCCGGGGCACCATCAGCCGGGCGGACAAGTGTGTACAGGGCGGTCGTAGCGGGAGAGGCATGGCCGAGCGTCTCCTGCACGACTCTCAGGTTCGTCCACGGCAGCAGCTCGGTCGCGTACCGGTGGCGGCCCATGTGCGCGGTGGCCGACAGGCCGAGCCCGTGCAGGTAGTCGTTGATCAGCTTGCTGACCCGGTGCGGCGCGTTCGGGCCGCTCTTCCCGTCGGCCCTCGGGAACGCCCAGCCGGTGACGGGAAGGCGCGCCGCGGCAAGCTCGCTGACGGCGAACGGGCACAGCGGGACGGCGTGCTCCCGGCCGCCCTTCGTCGCGTCATAGGCGACCAGGATGTGGGGCACGGCGTCGCGGAGCCGGATGTTCTCGGCCCGCAGCCAGGCGATCTCGCAGACGCGCAGGCCGGTCCACGCGGTCAGGACCAGCCACAGCCTGATCCTGGCCGGCGCGTGCCCGACGGCGTCGAACAGATCAGCGTCGAGCATGGGCCTGGGCAGCCGGCGGGGCAGGCGGGGGACGGGCAGCTCGGTCGCGGGGTTCTCCGTGATCAGGTGCTCCTTCACGGCCCACTCATAGAAGCATCTCGCGTGCGAGACGTGGCCGCAGACGGCGGCCGGGGTCATCGTCATCGCGGCGCGCCAGTCCAGCAGCATCGCCGGGGTGGCCTTGAGCAGCGGGACGGGGAGCGCGGCGGCGAGGCGGATCAGGTGGCGCTTGCGGGTGTAGATGTGGCTGGGGGCAAGGCCGCGTAAGGCGAGCCAGGCGAGATGCCGGGTGATGACGGGGTCCATGTTGCTCTCCTTCCCCGAGGTAACGCGGAGTGTATGCACAGGACTACCCTCCGTGTCAACAGGCGGGCATAAGCGCCCAGGTCAGGCGGCCAGCGCAAGGGAGCATTGAGCCTGGACGAACCTGATTCCGCCGTCCTGACCTGCGGAAACGCCGGTCCCTTCACGGCGCAGCGCCGGACCCCCCCGCGCGTCGAAAAATGCGACCACCGGGACGCCGAGCACGTCTGCGATGGCCGCCAGATCCTCGACATCAAACGGGACGATCCCGTTGAGTCGGCGTGACATGTAGGGCTGAGTCCAGCCAAGCTCCAGTGCCACGCTGCGGCCCGATCTGCGCTTGCGCGCTATGTGCGCTCTGACCTCCCCGGCGACTGCCTGAGTCACTGACCAGGTCACCGGAACGCTCATGCGCTCACCGTATAGGACTTGCGGAAACTTTTTCAAGTACCAGCTTGCGCATTAGTCCGTCAGCGACTAACTTGCTCTGCATGGCATCCACTTACAACGACCGCGTAGCCGCTGAGGTACGGGCGGAAATGGGCCGTCAGAAGCTGAGCCAGATGGGCCTCGCTGCGGCGCTCGGTGCCTCGCAGGCATGGCTGAGCCGGCGCCTCAACGGCACGGTTGCCTTCGCGACCGATGAGCTAGAGCGCGTTGCCGAGGTTCTCGGCGTGCCCCTCGGCCAGCTCGTCTCGCCTGTAGCTGCTGGTGCGGCGTCATGAGCGCCGTCATCGGCGCCAGGCGGCTCGGGGACCTGCTGGAAGCCGACCTCATCGCGACGCTGCCTGACCTTTCCGACTGGTTCGTGCCCTACCGGTGGCGCGACCCGGCGCGGCTGAGCGCAGACCGGATCGCCGAGCTGGACCGGCTGTACTGCGAGGCATGCGACCTGAGTTTCGCCTGCGGCGGCCAGGGCTGCCGGAGGCACCGGCCCCGTCCCGGCAGGCCCTGGGGGCAGCGGAGGGCGCAGGTGAGCCGCGCACCCGGGCCGCCGCCGTCGTTCGCCTGCGGCGAAATCGCGGAGTGGAACGGCGCAGAGGTCACCGTCGAGATGGTCTGCGCCAGCGGCAACGCCGTCGTCCGCACGCCGGACGGCCTGCGCACCGCCCCCGTCGCCGAACTGCACCGGAGCGAGAGACCGGCGGACGCAGCCGCCACCTAGACGCAAAAGGGGCAGCGCCCTGCCGATACAGGACGCTGCCGGGCCGATGACATCGGCCTTTACAGAGTACGACGCATGAGAGAGAAGGCCAGATGACACGGCGGTCCCCGATTCTCACCGGACAGTCCCGCCAGTCCCAGGAGGGCGCAGCCGTGCCCCGCCGTCCCGCCGCCGCGACCCCCCCGAGGCCGAACCCGAACCCGCCGAAGCCTAAGCCGGGACCGCCGGGGCCGTGGGCGGTGACTCCGTGAGCGCGCCGGCCGCAGAGGCCCCGGTCTGGATCACCGGCCGCAGCACTCCCCGCCCCCGGCAGCCGGACGTTCCCTGCCGGATCCTGTTCGGCGGCGAGTGGCCCGACGTGCGCGGCCGGTTCCAGGGTCCCGTCCCCGGCATCTCGGCCAAGTGCGAGACCTGCGTCAACCCGGCGACCGGACGACCGCAGAGCTGGCACGTGGAAGGCGACAGCGGCATCGAGAAGCTCCTGCGCCTCATCGCCGTGCACACCGGGCAGCCGGTGACGGCCTAGAGAAACGGCTGGCCGCCTGCCCTCAGCAGACGGCCGACCATGACGGACCCAGCAAGTTTACAACAGAACGGTCACGAACATGACGGACATCTTGATCTACGGCACCGCAGCCGCCCTGCTGGGCGTGTTCTTCGTCGCCGCGCTCCTCACCCCCGACGAGGCGGCCGGGAATCTGGCGGCCGGCTTCGCCCCGCTGCTCCGCTGGCTGCGCCGGGGTAAGAGGCGGCTGCCGCAGAGCCTCCGCCGCCCGCGGACCCGGCGTGACGCTCCCCGCCCCGACGCGCGGCACGCGAGAAGGGGAGCGGTGGCATGAGCACCGAACCGATGGGCCTCGGCCTGCCGCTGATCTCCAGCACCGACATCGGCCGGTTCGTCGAATGCGATGGCTGCGGCGCGGACCTGACCGAGGACACCCGCACCGGCGGCTTCATCTTCACCAATCACGCCTACGGCCCGTGCTGCGCCGGGCGGATGCTGCGCAGCATCAGGGGCTACGGCGAGGAGAAGTACATCCAGGGCACCTGCACGCCGGGCATGGCATTCGCCGACTGGATCCGCGAGCTTCGTGCCCAGCGGCCGGGCGGCAATGAGATCCGCGTCTACGGGAGCCCGGCATGAGCCGCACCGAGGTCACCGGCCGCGCGCCGGCTGAGCCCGAGATGTGGTCCCCGGCCACCGTCATGGAGATCCTGCACCTGAGCTCCAAGGCGCTGATGCAGACCGCCGGGCGGGGCGGCTTCCCGGACGGCACCGTGGTCCGCACCAGCGGCGGACAGCGGCGGTACCGGTCCGATCTGGTCGAGGCGCGGTTCCCGGCGCTGGTGGCCGCGTGGCGTGAGCGGAGGAGCGCGTCGTGAGCGCCCACGCAGAAGCGACTGTGACCTGCGCCGCGCCGGCCGTCCCCGCATACGGCCACCCGCCGGTCCTGCCGCTGCGGCACATCTGCCACATCGCAAGCGACACGGTCGCGGACCACCCCGAATGGCTGGCCGCCTACCACGCGCCGATCGGCGCGGACGAGCAGTGGTACATCGACGACCGGGAGGCAGCGCGGGCAGCAGCGCAGGACCGGGCGGCCAACGCCGCAATTGAGCCCGGCGAGTACCTGCCCGAGCCCGCCCGGACCACCGGGCCGATGGCCGCGCCCCCGGCTGATGAGGCCGAGACGATCCTGCCCGGATCGATGGCCGCAGTGGCACCTCTCGATGAGGACGCCGAAGCGCACCTGAGCCGGTTCAACGAGGCCCACGACGCGATGCCGGACCAGACGGGCGCGCTGACGGCCATCGAGACACCCGCATCGCGCGGGCACGCGAAGCACAGGAAGTGGTGGTCCCGGTGACCGCGCCCCTGACTGACACGGTGCTGGCACTCTCGGCACTGGCGCACGAAGTCGTCATCACCGGCCACGCCCCGGAAGGCTGCGAGGCGAGGCTGGAAGCGCTGTCCCCGCTGGCCGGCAACGACCTGACCCGGTGCTGGGATGAGGTGCTCTGGGCTCTGCGGGACCACCTGGACATCGAGAACGGGCTGATCACGTGGCGGGAGATCGACGACTCGCTCACGTGCTCATACCGGACGCAGCACGCCCGGGACATAGCTAGGGAGCGGTTCGGGTCGGCGCTGGAAATCCTGGCGGGGCAGGATGGGGGACCGTCGCTGTGACCGTCACGGACGAAACCAGGGTGCCCGAGGGTGCGCCGCAGTACCCAAGCGCAGACGGCCTGCCGACTATCTGGCTGGCATTCGCCGCAGCAAAGGCCGAAGTCGCGCCGGTCGGCAAGGACAGCCGCAACACGCAGCAGAACTTCAACTTCCGCGGCATCGACGCCGTGGTCAACGCGGCAGCAGCCGCTCTCAACAAGCACGGGATCATCAACATCCCGAAGCTCCTGGAAGTTACCTACGGCACCGAAGAGGTAGGGCAGAAGCGGACGCTCATGGCCAACGTCCGGGTCAAGGTCCGCTACCGGTTCACCGGCCCGCGGGGCGACCACTTCGACGTGGTCGTGCCCGGCGAGGCGATGGACTCCGGTGATAAGGGCGTCGCCAAGGCCATGTCTGTTGCGTGGCGCATCGCGCTCATTCAGGCACTCAACCTGCCGACCGGCGACCCGGACCCCGACCAGAACAGCTACGAGCGGTCGCCACGGCGACAGCACTCGGCCGGCGAGGCGTTCGATGACGCGGCCCTGCCGGACTCCCGGCGCCAGGCACCCAGGCCGCCGGTGCAGGTGCCCCCGCTGGACATCGACGACCCGTGGCATGACGCGATCGAAGGCATCGACGGCAAGGAGATGGCCGGGAAGCTGTGGGGCGAGGTCGGGCAGCTGCTCGCCGAGCAGAAGATCGACAAGGCGCGGGCCGACCGGCTCGGCGCGGTCATCGCGGCGAAGGTCACCAACCTCGGGCTGGCCGCCAGGCAGGTCGCACCGGCAGCGCAGGCCCCGGCTCAGGACGCGCCAGCGGACGGCCAGGGTCAGACGATGCGGGCCACCCCGGAGAACGACCCGTGGTACACCGCGCCGCCAGCCGAGCCATCCCCGGCGCCATCTCCGGACGGCGCGTGGCTGATCGAGGCGCTGGGCAAGGCTGCCGGCTTCCCCACCGAGGCCGAAGGCCGGAAGCTGTGGAACGAGAATGCCGCGAAGCACAGGGCCGGGGAGATCGACGCAGCAGGCCGCAAGCGGATCGAGATGCTGATCCAGGCCCGGATCGATGACCTGCGCGCGAAGCCGGCCGAAGCGGAGCCCGTCGAGGGCGTCGTCGTCTCCGGCCTGGAGCCGGGCGACCTGTGGGCCGACAAGGTCGCGGACATCCTGTCATCCGAGGACGCCGAGGCGGCGCTCGCCGATCTCGAGGTCTCCCGCAAGGGCGGCATGGACGGCAGGCACTACGCCACGGTCAAGGCCGCCATCAGGACGAAGGCCGCGAGCCTGCCGGAAAGCGTGCCAGCATGACCGCGCCGCTGAGCCTGCCGCAGCGCCTCGCGCTGGTGAAATGGCTGACCGACCGGCTAGCCGAGGTCCGCCGCGACGACATGCTGCCGCAGGCAGCGGATGAGATGCCGTCCGGCTCCCGGCTGCCCGTCATGTTCGGCGGGCAGCACGCCGGATTCGTCACGATGCCCGAGCCGTCGCAGGGAGCCGCCTACGTCAGCGACGCGGCGAAACTGCTCGCGTGGGCCGAGAGGCACCACCCGGACAAGGTCGAGCCGACCGAGGAAGTCGTGGTCGACGAAGACCTGATCGCGTACCTCGCCGAGCACTACCCGTCCGCGCTGCGCAAGGGCAGGCGCGTCCGCCCGTCCTGGGTGGGTGACCTCAAGTCCGCGCTGAAGGATCCCGGCTACTACGACACGGCACAGGGCGAGCGGATAACCGGGGTGCCCGGCATCACGCTGCCGTCCGCAGTGCCGCCCGTGCCGCATGTGAGCCTGGACAAGAAGACCGCGACCGGGATCATCGCGGCCGCCTGGCGCGATGGCCTGATCCCCGCTGACGATCTGCTGGCGATCCCGGCACCAGCGGAGGTGCCGCAGTGAGCCATCGGCCTCTCGCATGGCGGCTGGCAGACCCGGCCGAACTGCAGCGGTGCGGTGCGCAGCCCTCGAAGCGGTCAACGGCGCGCTGCGAGGACACCCCGGACCACCTCGCCAAGGGCCGCGACGTGCACGCAGGCCGTACCCCGCGTGGCTACTGGAAATTCTGGCGGGAGGTGCCGCAGTGACCACGCCGGACATCCGCCGCAGCCCTCACAACCCAGTTGATGTCGAGTGGCAGATCGAGGACACCAAGAACCACATCGCCAAGGGCGTCGACATCGTCACGGCGGCCGAGGAGAGGGCCAAGAAGGCGCGGGCCGACTTCGACCTCGCCTACGCCCTCGCCATCGGCAGGGCGCCCGGGCCGGGCGTGGACCACAAGTATTTCGCGACCGCCGAGACGATAAACGAGCGGCGGCAGGCCGAGGCCGCCGAGATCGCGTTCCGGCACGCGGAGCGGAAGATGCACGCGCTGGAAAAAGAACTGTTCGCGTGGCAGTCCATCCTCAACAGCGTGAACTCCCTGCTGAAGACAGCAGGTGCGCGATGAGCGAGCCGCTGACTCTCACCGATGACGAGTTCGACGCGACGTCGGCCATCTGGAACCTGATCCAGGACGCCGGGCACCTCCACTGCGGCGGCTGGTCCTGGGATTCCCGCGACACGCCCGGAACGGTCACCTGCGCCTGCGGCGGGGCAGTCATGGTCCCGGTCTATGCGGATCGGGGTACGTCATGACGTTCCTGTTCTCCTCCCCGTACGGCCCGCTGCGCCGCATCTTCTGGTCCTGCGACGAGTGCCCGGAGCGCTCCGGGACCGCAGACGTGTTCGCCGAGCACGACGACGTCCACGCCGAGGCGGTCGCGCACCTGTCAGCTGCCGGTCACCGGGTGACGGTGTCACGGGGAACCGTCGAGATGCTGGTGCCGCTGGCGACCAGCGCGGCCGGGAGCGAGGCGTCACGATGACACGGTGCTGGCGGCTGGTCATCAGCTACCCCGCAGGCTCGCAGGAGCCGGGCTGGGAACCTCCGGGCTGGGACCGGTACGCGACGGCCTCAGCCGGCGCTCCGCCACCCGAGTGGGATGGTGCCGACTTCCGCTGGCCGCGCGAGCGGGTGTTCCTGTCCGAGCGCGGGGCCAGGTGGCGCAGGACGCTGCTCGAGGGCTGGGGCGCGACGGTCAGGATCCAGCGCTCCGACCCGGTTACCTGGCCTGCGGACCGGGAGGTGCCGTCATGATGCGCGCAGGCCGGCCCCCGGCAGCCATCATCGCCGCTCCGCCGCGCACGGCAGCCGGATGGGCCGCCCAGGCCGTCGCCAAAGGGGCAGCGGTGATGGACCAGCGGAAACGGGACTGGCGGAGGCGGATCAACCTGGAGACGTTCAGCATCGCCTCGGTGCGGGCCTGCGTCCTCGGCCAGAACTACGGCAGCTTCAATGTCGGCATGGACGCGCTCGGGCTCGGCCGGGTGGCGGCCGCCGAGCACGGGTTTATCTGGCCCCAGGGCCAGGTGGACAACGACGAGCTGATACGCGCGCTCGATGAGGCCTGGCGCTTCCAGATCACCGGGAAGAGGGCGGTGACGACGTGAGGCGCACGCCGATGCCGCAGCGCCGTGCCCCGCTGGAGCGCACCCAGTGGCGGCGAGCCGGGGGATGGCTGCCGAGGCAGCGAACGGAGGTGATGCCCGATGGTCCCGGACGGAAAGCACAAGGACGGACAGAGCCGCTTGACGCGGCTGGCCTGGACAGCCGGGTAAGGACGGGAGCGACCGCGCCGGGCTGGCTGGGCGCGGGCCGAGAGGATGAACAGTCGCTCCCGTCGCCAGCACGGCGGCGGATGGCACGGAGC
>Ga0208044_1002051_pt1 | contig 10250 bp, 6 predicted proteins | sample Sb_taG_8_FD_187712 | JGI IMG/M metagenome (GOLD analysis project Ga0208044, IMG submission 187712) | Peat soil microbial communities from Weissenstadt, Germany - Sb_50d_c_BC metaG (SPAdes) (version 2) | ecosystem: Environmental > Terrestrial > Soil > Wetlands > Peat | place: Germany: Weissenstadt... | reverse complement strand
CGGGCCGGAACGGCCGGATGAGGGCAATTTGCCGGCCAAGGCGCGCATCTCATCCCCTCATCCGCCCCTGCGGGGCACCTTCTCCCGCAGGAGAAGGTATGAGCGCCACGGCCTTTCTTGATCGCTGGATGCAACGCGCGAGCAAACCGCGCTAAAGGGGCCTGCCACGTCGCTGCTGACGCGCCTGTGCGTGCTGCCGTTGCTCGCAGGCGTCGATTGTGCTGGAGACGCGACGTTCCAGGGGATTGACGGCGGCCTCGAAACCAGGGAACAGGCGGCAGTGTAACGAGTGCAGCCAATTGTTCGGTTCTTGCCAAAATCGCATTGCCCCGGACAGGGTTCGCCGAAGCATTGCATGACATTGTCGTAAGCTATGTATGTCGCGATCGTGCCGACCAGCTTTGGCAATTCGGTATGAGAAGCAAGCACGCGCACCGCCCAGGCCGAACGGCGGTGCGCGGGTGTGTGCTCATTGAAGCCAGGAAACCTGGCCGCCCGACATGCCGATTGCGCACGACTTGTCGATCAGTCGGGTAAGAAAGGTTGGCAAAAGCTTGACGGTCCGCAGCGCGGGCAGGTGCACCCGCGGTTGATCTGGCAGGACGCGGTTGGGGCCCGACCGTCGTCACGAGAGCGAACGTGGCCACCTTCTTTCCCTGGGTGCCGGATAGCGGCTGGCCCCTGCCGCTCTCAAAGCCGACGGGATGGCAAAATGGGGGTAAAATGACCCAAAAAGGGGGCAAAATGGCGACTTTTGGGGGAAAAGGCTACGTAACTTGTTGTGGCGCAACTCCTTTCTTATCATGCGGTTGCGTTAATTTTCGCCGAATGAGCGCCCGGAGACAATTCGCCACAACCATCTATTAATTAACAACTTGCGTCGAACACCTGGTTTCCCAAATTCTCGACAAGGCCCAAAAACGTAGCATTTCGTAGCCTGTAACGCCTGCCAAGCGGACCCAATTCCGGGTCGCTCCAGGAGGGGAGATCGAAGCACTGGCCATGCCGCAAGCCGACTCAGAGACAAGCTTGACCCGCAGGGATCAGGCATGGTTCAACTCCCGGATCTTGGCGGGTGACAAGAGCGGGGTGGCTGGGGTCGAGCTGGCAACAGCTAGCGAGCCCCCAGCGCGCCAGCCTCGGATCTGGGGCGTCGCCCTTCGGGCGTCGACCCCAGCCACCCCTGAGCTGTGACCTGCGTTTGAACCATGCCCAAGATTGTCGATAAGTCGAGCCCGATCACCCAGGGAATCACGGACTTCCCGCTCAAAGACGAGCTCTACTACAACGTTCAGATGCAACCGGCAGTCGAGCCGCTGGCGACAGTCGAGCATGACGGAACGGCCTGGCCGGTCGCCTGGACCCGGAACTTCGGCAGTGGTCGGGTCTTCCATCTTGTGCTCGGCCACCGTGACTTCGGCCCAGGCAAGGACGATCCCGTCCGCAACCCCAACCTGGGCCGCCTGATCATCCAGGGGGTGACCTGGATCGCCGAGGGGAATGGCCTCAAGCGAGGCGACTGAAACCCACAACAATTGCTTCCGTCGATTCATTTGTTGAGTTTTACCCACCCTACCAATCAGGGACATACTGACATGGAATCATCGTCTTCGGCTGTCTCGCGCCGCGACTTCGTGAAGTCGGGATCCGCCGCTCTTGGCGGTATGGCCCTCTTCGGGGACCGTGGCGCCATGGGCGCACTCCGCGAGGCCAAGAAGCAAGGGGTCGTGCGGTTCATCGGCGCCAGCGGCCACGTCCACCCGACGCGGTTTCACGAGGCTCTCGACAGCGGCGAGATCGACGTCCTGATGAACGCCGTCAACTTCGTGGTCCAGCACACGTACGACTTCGAGCACAAGGTCTGGAGCCGCGCCCGGAGCCTGAACGTCGGGCTGGTGGCGATGAAGGTGCTGGGGGCGCCGTGCGGCAGGAAGCTGGCTACAGGGTCAATGAGAAACACTACGAGCAAGCCATTCGTTACGCCCTGTCGATCCCCGGCATCGCCGTCGCCGTGATCGGACTGGAGAACATCTCCGAGCTTGAAAAGGCCGCCTCGGTCGTTGCCGGCGCGCAACCCCTCTCGCCCCAGGAAAGCCTGGAGCTGGCGCGGGTCGGGCTCGAGCTCGCCGGCACGCCCGAATGGAAAGCGCCCTACGGTACTCCGCTGGCGTGATCGAGGGAGACCGCGACTGCGCCGCGTCGAAACTCGATCGGCGTTGCGCCAGGGAGCTTGAGACGAATGTTCGTGAATTCGCGAATCCCGAAGCCCGGTCTTGACCGTTCGTGTTTTGCGAACTAAGCTGGCTTCGGATCAAGGTGCGGGTGCCGTCGCATGCGGGTGATCTCCAAATCACGGTTAAGGCGATTCTGGGAAGCACCGAGCCAGGCCGACTCCGAGGGGCCGTTGCGAGCCTGGTATACTCACATCAGCAGCAGGATGGTTTCGTGGCACTCATGGGGAGATGTTATCTCGATCTATCGGAGTGCCAGCCTCGTCGGCAACTGCGTCGTGTTTAACATTGGCGGCAACAAGTATCGCCTCATCGCTCGAGTACTTTACCGGAGCCAGAAGGTCTTTATCCTCAAGATCATGACGCACGCCGAGTACGACGAAGACAGGTGGAAGCAGGAATGCGGCTGTTTCGAGCCGCCTCCACCCAGTCCGGCCATGAGGCCGAAACCCGGAAACGGTCAACCTAGACAGAGGAAACGCTAGGCCATGGTCGCCAAAACCCGTTTCGGTTTGAAGGGGAGAGCCCGCGATACTTACTTGGAGTTGGTGAAGGCCTTTCCGCTGGCCTCGATCAGGTCCGACGCGCATCTCGAGGAGGCGCAAAGGGTCATGGATCACTTGCTCGCCCAGGGGCCGCTCGACGAGGGCACCGAGATCTACCTCGATGCGTTGAGCGATCTCGTCGCCTCCTACGAGGACGCCCACCACCCCATCACGCCGGCGTCGGCCGCCGCCATGCTGCGCCACCTCATGGAAGCGAAAGCCATCACTCAAGCGCAGCTCAGCCGAGCGACGGCCATCCCCAAGTCGTCGATCTCCTCCGTGCTCTCCGGGAAAAAAACCCTGAGTCGGAAGATGGTCCACAAACTGGCCGACTACTTCCAGGTCGACGTGAGCATTCTCGCTGCCAGCGTCTAGGGATCTGTGGACTCGGCTGTCCGCAATTCCCTTCCGGCATCAGCGCATTGCGTCCTTCCAGTCGTCCCCCCCTGAAGGACCGCCAGCTCTTGACCGAGGAAGAGTTCCGCAAGGCTCGAGAACTGTACGGCGACAGCTTCCAGGCCGACATGGGCGCCGAAGCCGTCCGCTCACGGCGGACCAAGAGCTAACCGTTCCGCGGGCCGTTCAATCGACGATCCTGAGCTGGATCTCATCCGAATTCCCCTTCAGCTCCGGTGCGTACATCGCCTGCGCCCGGGCGGGCAGGGCGTGGAACTTGCCGGGGATCTCGGCGCGGAGGCGGTACGAGACGCTGTGCTTGCCCCGCGCCAGCATCCTTGAGAAGAAGGCGACGCGGTCGTCGCGGTACTCGACGTAGGCGCCCAGGTCGTTGCCGTTGTAGCCGCTGCGGACCTCGACAGGCTCGAAGCCAGCCGCTTTGAAGTCCTCGAAGACAACGTATTCGTAGTCGTTCTTGCTGTCGATCTCGAGCTCGATCTCGACCAGCTCGCCGCTTTTCAAGGTGGCTCCCTCGGACAGCAACTCGCGACGGTAGTGTTCGACTTTTTGACCCACCGCCTGCCCGCGGCCGCCGGCCACGCTCACGGTCTTGTCGTCGCTTTTCAGCCGATACACTTTGCGATCGACCTTGATCTCCAGACCCGCACGGGCGATCGGGTCCTCGAGCGTGAAGTTGCTCAGGTAGGCATTGTAGTAGAGCGGGCCTTTGCCCTGCTTGGTGAAAGAGACAGTGTGCGAGCCTGTCTCGACCTCCTTGCCTTGGAGCACAAAAGCGTTGTCGAAGCGGAACAGGTCGGCCGGCGTGATCTTCACCTCCTTGCGCGTCTGGCCATCGAGGGCGATCGCCACCGTCATGTCGGGCCGGTCCTCGCCGCTGGCCCGGAGATAATCGGCCAGCGCCTCGATACAGAACGCGGTGTCGCGGGTCGAGTTCCAGTAGCTGCCGTGCTTGCGGTTATTGAGTACGTACTTCACCAGCCGCGCAGCCGGCTCGCCCTTGGGATCGGTGCGGGCCAAAAGCTTCAGGTAAAACGCGTCGGTCTCGATCTCGCTGCCGTACCACCACCACCAGTAGCCCTCGTTGGGAAGCTTGAGATAAGCGGTCTGATTTTCTAGATCTTGCACGACATACTGGCCGATGTTCTGAAGCACCATTGCCAGCTTGTCTTTTTCGCCAAGTCTTTCCAGCCCCAGGCCGAAGATCGCTTTGGCATACACAGACAAGTGCGTGCGATCACGGTCGAGGAAGCCGAGCATGGCATCGCTGCGAACGCCGCCGTCGGCCAGGACCATGAACACGAGGGCATCGAGATCGTCGGCGGTCTTCTTGAACGGCTTGACCTCGCTGATCGCATTGTGGAGGAGCTGAGCCTGCTTGGCCTGGTAGCCGGTGAGCCACGCGACGCCTCGCTCGAGCATGTCAGGCGGCAGTGCCAGATCGTTCTGTCGGGCGAGTTGCAGGCCGTGGACGACCTGGGCCGTGGTGTGGGGCGAGGCAAACTCGCCATAGCCGGAGAACCAGCCCCAGCCGCCGTCGGAGAGCTGCATGTCAGCCAGGCGTGCGATGCCCGCGGAGACCATTCTCGCGACTTCGGCCTCGTCTAAGACGGCGTTGTGCTCGTGGCCCTTCCACCGCCTGGCTCGCTCCCGCGCATCGCCCAGCTCCTGGGCGTTGAGGTTGGTTCGCTTGTCGCGGATCGCCTTCAGATCGACGCCGAGGTTGATCAAAACCTTCTGGGTGATGACCGTGGGCAGGAACCGGTTGAGGGTTTGCTCGGTGCAGCCGTAGGGATAATCGGCGAGGTAGGGCAGGGCGTCCACCAGGGCGCCGGCGAGGGTGGGCGAGTAGCGCACCTCGAGCCGCGACAGCTCCGGCCGCCGCTCTTCGGGAACCCGAAGGACGACCTGGGCCTTGTCCTGATCGGGCCGGATCGCACCGGCGACGGCCTCCATCTTGAGCATGCCATGCACATAGGCCGGGAAGGTCATCTGGGCGGCGTCCGACTCTTCATCGGTCAGTGCCTTCATCCGGATGACCGCCTGGCCTTCGTGAGCGACCTTGACCCGCCAGTCAACCCGGTGCTCGCCGCCCGCGGCGATCTCCACGGTCTGAGACGGGGAGTCGAGGAGCTCAAGCACGCTTCCCTCGGACTCGAGCACGACCTGGACTGCCTTTTTGGCCTTGAGCTTGTTGTGTACGTTGGCCGAGAGCACAACCTCATCCTTCTGGACGAAGAACCGCGGGGCCTGCAGCCGGACCAGCAGATCCTTGGTAGTGATGACCTCGGCCTCGCCCTGGCCGACCCGGGTTCCCGGACCAAGCGCCCACGCCTTGACCTTCCACGTGGTCAGGCTCTCGGGCAGAGGGAAGTCGACTTCGGTGGTGCCATCGGCCGCCGTGGTGAGCGCCGCGGCCCAGAACGCCGTGTCGGCGAAGTTGGTCCGGACGACTGGCTGAACCGCGGGACCTCCTGGTTCACTGTCGAATGCGTCGGCGGAAACGACTTCACCAGCCGCACGATTCGTCGACAGCGCTCGGTACACCGCCGCGGACTTTGCCATCACCCGGCCCTCCGGCGCCATGGGGGCGGCGGCGGCCGGCGCGGCGAACATGGCGACGCCTCTCTCTCGACGGCCCATGCCGCCCATACCTCCCATGCCGGGCATAGCCATTCCGGCCTGCTTGAACGCGACGTCACCCATCAGCACTTCACCAAAGACTCCCAGCTCCCGCATGGCGGTCTCATTTGGTGCAACCAGGTTGGGAAACCAGCGGTCGAGGCTCGACTCGGTTTGCGGGTAGTGGGTCCGCTTCCACTTCCAGAAGAACTCCTTGATATCGGCCACGTTCGAGCCGCCGGCGATGGACTCGACGGCCTTGTCGTAAACGGTCAGCACGGTCGATCCGACAAAGGGCTTGCCATCGGGGCCGGTCAGCTTGACCTTGACCTTCGCCTTCTGGCCGGGTTTGTAACTGTTCTGAGCAGGCTCGACGGCCAGGTCCACGACCCGTGACTCGGGTGGGACGGCGATCTCGCGGGCCTCGGAATGCACCTTGCCGTTGGCGACGGTGAGCGCCTCCACGAACAGGTTTGGCATGTCACGCGGCACGATGCCGATCTCCATGACCGTGCTCTTGCCGCGCAGGCGGACAAACTTGGGAGGAAGGTAAACGCCATTGGTCGGACGGACGAAAAGCAGCACCGTCGAGTTCACCTGGTTGGTGTTGATCAGCAGCCGGAGCGTGTCGCCGGGCCGGTATTCCTTGCGATCCGGGATGATCTCGAGGTCATTGAACCGGAACGAGGTTCCGTCGAACCCCTGGCCCAGGATCGCAAACAGGTAACCTCCTTCAATCGAATGTCCATGGCCGTCGTCGATCGTGGACGAGAGCCGGTACTGGCCGGGAGCCGAGGCTTTGATGGTCTGGCTGGCCTGGCCTGCCGCGTCCAAGGCCAGATCCCAGCTTTCCACGGTCGTCTCGACCGGCTTGCCCTCGGTGTCGTAGCGGATCTGGAGCAGCCTGAGTATGCCTTTGCCGGCGACCGGCTTGCGATCGAGCGTCTGAGCTCGGATGGTGGCATCGATCGTGTCTCCCGTGCGGTAGTGGCCACGATCGACCCAGGTATAGACGGTGAAGGGCTTGCGCGCCACGAGCACGGTGCCCGTGCTCACGATGGTGCGGCGGGACTGGTCGGTGACCTCGGCCGTGATCTCGTAACGCTGGTCAAGATCGGGATGAGTCTCCCTGGCCGGCGCCGTGTCGATCTCGATGGGAAACGTGCCATCGGGCCGGATCGGCACCTCGGCCTGGGCCACGACTTCGGGTGGGCTTTGAGGACGATTCCACCACCAGGGCGCGGGCCGGGCGATGCCCCAGCGCGACCAGCCGGGATACCACGAGGAGTCGGCGGCGAACCACCAGTAGCCCGGCCCGAAGAGCCAGTCCCATCGGGCCACGGGATACCAGCGTTCGCCGGCCGTCGTCCGCGTGACCTTGTACTTGACCTTGGCCTCGGCGACTGGTGAACCGAAATAGTACTTCGCCTTGATCGTCGCCGGCACCTTCTCGCCCAGCATCACCGGCTTGGTGGGAGCATCAACGTTCACCTCGAACTCGGGCTTCTTGTACTCCTCGACCCGGAACGAACCTCCACCGTGGTTTGCGACAAGAACCTGGTAAACTCCAAGCGTCGCGTCCGAAGACAGCTCGAACGACCCATCGAAACCGCCGTAGGCGTCGGACTCGAAGTTCCTGGTAAGTACCTTCTCGCCCTTGGGATTCTGAATCTCGACCGTGAAGGTCTTGTGGGCGAAGTCCGAGGCGTCGGGTTGGTCGTACCGGGCATGCGCCACCCAGAACTTGAACCGCACCGGCTGACCGGGTCGGTAGACGGGTCGGTCGGTAATTGTGTAAACCTTCACCTGGTCGTAAGCCGGGTCATGGTAACCGCTGCCCCAGATGGGAGCGAACCCGAGATGGGCAAGCCGGCCCTCCGGCGTTCTCGCGGTGCAGAGCCACTGGAAATGTCCCCGGGCGTCGGCCAGGTTGTTCGTGGGAATCAAGACCTGACCGAGGTCGTCGGTCGGTAGCGACAACGCTTTGGTCTCGACATGGAATTGGTTCTTGCCTTCCACTTGAACCATCCGCCAGCCGAAAAGCTCAACGTCCGCCCTGGGTACCGGGTGGCCGGTGCGGGAATCGGCGATGAAGTAGTAGGCGTTCTCCGTCATGAATTTCTTGACGATCACCGTGTCGTCGAGGCAGACCATGATGTGGCTGGCATTCCCGCCGTCCATCCGGGCGGTGAGCAGATAGGCCCCTGCCTTCTGCAAGGGCGTGCTCACGGTGATCCGCCTGTCGAGGTGCCCCGAAGGAGGATCCAGCTCCAGTTCCCAGCGGGCGACGAGGCGTCCCAGATACTGCTGCTGGTTGAGAGTGACCAGACGGGAACCGACATCGTTGACGTCGATCTGCTGCCAGTCGAGCTGGGGCGGACGGGACGAGATGTACTCCTTGACATCGCTCAGCAGCTTGGCCAACTGAACCTCGTGGGCCTCGAACCGAATGCGGCGGCCGTTGCGAAAGCGGAAATCGACCGTCGCTCCCCGACCCGCGGGCTGGGTCATCATCGGCTCGAACTGTCCCCATGCCCCCAGGATCTGCTGCATCTGCTGGTTCTTGGCACCGCTCGGGTCGCCGTAGACGTCCTTGCTCCGTTTCAGGTAGCCGGCCGCCCGATCGAACTGGCGACGGTTCTCGAAGATCGACGCGAGCTGAGCGAGGGCGTCTGCACCATGGCCCGTCCGGGGATCGTCGGCGATCGTTTGGTAGATCTTGATCGGGTTGAACTCGTCCGGCAGCGTGAACCGCTTGATACCGATTGCAAGCCTTGCGATCGTTTCGTCGTCCTTGAGCGTTTGCAGGGAATGCGGATCCGTCGCCTCGGAACGGCCGTTCTCTATCCGCCCCGGCTGCATGATCCCCCCCAGCGTCTGGGTGCCGAACTGGCCGAGCAGGAAGTTTGCCTGCTCGTAGCGGGCGTCGTTGAGCAGGCCCGAATCAACTTCGACGGCCTGGGCCAACGCCCAGCGCCACCGCTCGCCATCATTCTTCGCCTGGGAGAAGTCGTGCGGAACGCGGTAATAGACGGGTGTCCCGTCAGCCTCCACGGGCGCTCCCGGCTGGTGGCCGTCCCAGGACTGAGATGCGGGCTCGTCAAAGTCGGGCAGGGCATCGAGGGGCGTCTGGCTCTGCAGCCGCCACGACTCGCCTCCCGCACGTTGCGAGAGCAAGGCCCCGGCCAGCGTGAGCAGATAGCGGCCCGCCCCCGGGCGATCGGGGTTCGACCGTGCGCGCTCCAGCCCCTGAACCAGAAGCTGCAAGGCCCGGACCCGATCGCGCTCCAGCACGCTGACGTACCGTCCGCCCCCTCGGTGTGGTCCACGATGAAACTCGCCGGCGACGATGAAACCGAAATGCTCCGGATCGTTCAAGTACGACTCGGCGGCCGCCTGGAGCAACCGCCAGTTGTCCTTGTGGACCTCGATGACCGCCTCGCGAAACGCGTCGATCTCGTCTGCGCGCTGAAGCCGAATCAAGCACGAGATCGCCTGTTGCAGGTCTCTGCCAACGAGCGTGGGATCGTCCTTCGGATCAAGGGCAAGGGCCCGGTACCCATCGTAGGCGTCCTTGTAATTCCCCTGCTGGGCGAGCTTGTCGCACTGCTCCCGCGACGCCGGCGGCCTGGCGTCCAGGAATCCGACGGCCGCGACTGCCCCGGCCAAGAGAATCAAGGGTCCCGCGACGCCCAGCAACGCAAGGACGATTGTCTTCATCGCTGCCTCGCTCCAGTCGGTTTTTCCCATCGTGAGAACCATGGGCCAAGAACGGCACTGCCTTCACTATAACGAACCGGCGCGCGGTTTCTTAGTGCCTCGACGGGGTGGACCTCGATCCAGGAGCAAGCGTCCCCGGCAATGATTCGTTGCGGTCGATGCGCGCTGCCGGTCAGGCCCCGTTGCCTTTGGCCTCCGGAGTGGCCGGTCGCGAAGGGAGGAGGTCGGCGACGGCGACACGGCCGAGCGGCTGGCCGTCGATTACCCGGCGCGCCGTCGCCGAGATGAAGGCGGGTCTCGGCAGGCCCGCCGAGATGCTGGCCGACATGCAAGAGGTCATTAACCAGAAACGCGGCCAGTGACTTACAATGTCATCGTTACGCCGACCGCCGACGCCGAGGCGATGGAGGCGGTCGCCTGGCATGCCGAGCGGTCCACGGACGCGGCTCAGCGATGGCATGAGCGACTAACCCGCGCCATCAACAGCCTGGCCAAGCTGCCGACCCGCTGCCCCGTATCACAAGAAGACTCCAAAGCATTAGGTTGCGAGGTACGGCTGCTACTTTACGGGAAGGGCTAACGCTCCCGCCGTCGCCCGAGCGGCAGCGACGAATCAAGAGGGCCAGGGAAGCCCTCGATGGGATGGGCCGTCTGGATCGCGTGCCGCGCGTTGAGGGCCAAAAATCTGGTTCGATCACCGCGACCCGGCGAACCCGTG
>Ga0208044_1002050_pt1 | contig 10251 bp, 10 predicted proteins | sample Sb_taG_8_FD_187712 | JGI IMG/M metagenome (GOLD analysis project Ga0208044, IMG submission 187712) | Peat soil microbial communities from Weissenstadt, Germany - Sb_50d_c_BC metaG (SPAdes) (version 2) | ecosystem: Environmental > Terrestrial > Soil > Wetlands > Peat | place: Germany... | reverse complement strand
AGTGCTGTACCCTGCTCAAGACCAACTTTGCAGCATGCCAGGACCAGGCTCAGCGCGTTAGATTACCAGTACCGTCGACAGATCGCGCATGACCCTGGGGTGACAGTCAAGGTTGGGAGGGGAAGCGACGATGATCTCCGCGAAGAAACTGCAGCTCTTGTGCTGGGGTCTGCTGCTTGCTGGCGCGTCGGTCGCGCCCGTTCCACAGGGACAGGAAGCCCGCAAGCAAGCTCCGTTGGCCGAAGCCCGCTACAACGCGGCGCTCAAGCAGTTCGACCTGATCTGGCAGTATTACCAGCAGTCCCGGGTCCAGTCCTTCGATGTCTACGTCTGGTCCCGTCTGCTCATGGACGCAAGAAAGGAGGTTAGCGACAGGCCAGACAAACAGATCGCCGCATTCGAGGAGCATCTGGACAGGATGAAGAAGCTCGAGGCGCTGATCAAGAAGGTCCGGCGGCTTGGCTTTGGGCGATCGAGCGACGTCGGCGCCTCAGAGTATTACCGGATCGAAGCGGAGTGCTGGCTGGCTGAGGCAAAATCGCGGTGACGATCGCGCCGAAGTCGCCCTCCTTCGCTCTGGACGGTCCCCTGGCGGCGTGGGACAATTTTGACGAATTGCTACTCGCCAGGGTTCGAGTCACGACACTCAGGACCACGAACCAGCGATCCGTTCATCTGGGCGGTCGATCGACAACCGGGAGCCGACGATGATCGTGTTCGCAATGCCACGCTCCAGTCATGCTGTCTGGCATGTCCTGGGTCTTTGTCTTACCGCGTGGATCATCAGATTCTTCGCGGCGGAAATCCGTGCGCGTGGATCATCAGATTCTTCGCGGCGGAAATCCATGCCTTCAGGCATCGGGAGGAGCCGCGAAGGATTTGATGAGCGAGCCGCGGCAGGTTGAATTGACACTACCGAAGGGCACGAGCACTCTCCTGATCCGCTTGACCGGGGGAGGCCGGCCCGGGGGCCAGGCCACGCTGGTGACCACGATCGTCAGCGCTCAACCCGTCTCCTTCACTGGCGGCGAGGCCAGCCTGTCGGCGAGGCGATGACTAGGAAGGCCGTGGATTTTTCCGTGATACCCACCGCCGTGACACATCTGCAAGCCGCAGAGAACTCTCCGCGCATCGCCGTCGCGATCCCTTGCTTCAACGAAGCCGCGGCGATAGGGACGGTGATCGCGCAGTTCCGTACCGCTCTGCCCGGCGCGGAGATCGTGGTCTTCGACAATAACTCGACCGACGGTACGTCGAATGTCGCCCGGCAACAGGGGGTGCGAGTGGAAGCCGTCGCCGAGCAAGGCAAGGGACACGTCGTTCGCGCGGCGTTCGCCCTGCTGGGCGACCGGGACGTCGTCCTTCTTGTGGACGGAGACGGTACCTACCCGGCTGAGGCCGCACCGCTTCTGGTCGCTTCAGTGCTCGATGAAGCGGCCGACATGGTCGTAGGCGCCCGCCAGCCGGAGCTCGGAGCCGGCGCCATGTCGCCGGTTCGGGGCCTGGGAAACCTGCTGATCCGCTCGGCCTTCCGCCTCTTGATCGGCAAGGGAACCGGCGACCTGCTCTCGGGCTACCGGGCATTCTCCCCGAAGTTCCTCCGAACCGTTTCGCTTCGCTCCGAGGGTTTCGAGATCGAGACCGAGCTGGCCATCGAGGCCGTGACCCGAAAGCTGCGGACGCTCGAGGTATCCGTTCCCTACCGGCCACGAATCGCCGGCACCGTTAGCAAGCTGCGCGCGTTCCGCGACGGCCGGCGAATCCTCAAGACCATCATCGTGCAGGGCCTGCGCCGCGACCCCGCCAGGGTGATCCTGGTCTACTGCGGTGGGGTTTCTTTCTTCCTCTACTTCGGATGGGTGCTCGATCGGCTCTGGAGCTTCCCCTGGCTCGAGTGGCTCTGGCTCATCATGCTCGTTCTTGGCTTTGTCGGTCTCACCGTCGCGGCCGCCCGGACTCACCGTAATCCAAGGGGAGCTTCACAACAGGCTGAGCGAGTCAATCAGTGATCGCTCCGCGGCCCCGGCGGTAGATTCTGTTCGAGAAAGCGCGTCATCAGATCGAACAGATGCCGGCGCGTGCCTTCGCCCTCGCTGATACTGTGGGTGCGGTTGGGATAGGCCATCATCGAGAACGGCTTGCCCAGCGCGATCAAACGATCGACCAGCACCTCGCAGTTCTGGTAGTGCACGTTGTCGTCGCCCGTGCCGTGAATCAGCAAGAGATTGCCTTTACGCCAGGCGTGGCCACGCGGAGCGGGGGTTCCGCGGTTGTCCATGCTCAGCACGATGTAGCCCCGCTGCGCCAGCATGCGATGCCGGAGGTAGATCTCGCCTCCCCAACGATCGACCACGCTCTGCTCATCGCCTTGCCGGCATCTCTCGCGGGGAGTGCGCATTGCCCGCAAAATCTGCATTCTCACTGTGACTGGACGGCAAGCTTCCGAGTGTAGCGGTTGAGATGGCGAGCGTCGCGATTTCTTGGGGAATACTGTGGAGAACGGAGCTACTTTTCTTGTATCGAGGTTGTATCGTGATTCTCGGTCGCTCACGACCCTCGGCAGGATTCTCACGCCCCGGCACTCCCGGCAAAACAGCACGCTTGGTTGATATAGGTGAAGATGCCCAGCTCAACGCCACTCTCCTGTTCGAGCTTCCTGGTGATGAACAGATGAAAGGGAGGAGCTTCGATATTCCCTTGCGGAAAAAGGGAATACCGGGGACGTGAACTACGGGAGGGTCAATCGAGATCAGCGACGAGGATGAGGAGTTCCACCGGCTCGTGCCGGGGGCCATGTCAAGGAAGGTCTTCAGCAAGTGCTCGAGCTCGAGCTTTTCGAATCCGGCCGGCGAGCGATCACTCCAGAGTAGGACAGGCACGCCGGAAAACCCTTGATGCGCCCAACGAATGCCGGAGTGGATCATGCCATGGTTCGTCTTCGAGATGCTCGGAGAGCATTTCGGCCTTGTGTGCAGGGAACGGAGACGTGAACCGAAGCAGTTCTGGAAGCAGGGAGTGAATCGAACAGATCGACGCACTCGCAGACTCTGCTGCGACCGTCTCGAGGAGCGGACGCTCATGTCCGTTACCCCCGGGTACGACTATGTGCTCGAAGGGGAGAGCTGGCCGAACCCGAGTCGTATCACCTACAGTATTGCCCCCGATGGGGTCTGGTGGGACCACGGCATCAATAACCTGAATGCGACCTTCAATGCCAAGTTCGGGACCAGCGGCATCTGGGAGCGGCAAATTGCGCTCGCCCTGGCGACCTGGGAGTCCGTGGCCAATATCAACATCGTTCCGGTTTCCGATGGACCTTACGACTACAACACGCTTGGGCTGGCTCAGGGAGACCCGCGATTCGGTGACATCCGCTTCGGTGGCTATACGTTTCCCGACACCACGATCACCCTGGCACAGACTTGTTTTCCACCCCCGAATGGCTCGACGGCCGCGGGAGACGTCGAGATCAACACCTCCATGAATTTCAACATTGGCTCGACTTATGATTTGTACAGCGTCGTTCTGCACGAGACGGGCCACTCGCTGGGGTTGAATGAAGCTCCCAACCCAGCGGAAGTGATGGCCATCGACTACGGAGGCCTTCGAACCGGTCTGGAGCCCGGCGATATTGCGGGAATTCAAGCGATCTACGGGGCAAGAACGCTGGACGGCTACCAATCCCAAGGGATTGGCATCGGACTTGGCGATCCGATCGACCTCTCCAGCAATCTGGCGGCCTCCAATCAAGCCGTGATTTCGCGGGTCTCGCTATCGAGCATCGGCAGCACTGAGTATTATTCTTTCGTGGCGCCGAGCTATGCCTCGGGAACTCTCCAGGTGACGGCGGCCGCCAGCAACATCAGCATGCTCAGCCCCCAGGTCAGCATCTACAACGCCTCAGGGACCCTTCTGGCCCAGGCGAGCAACCCCTCGGCCTGGAGCGATAACGTGACGGCGACTGTTGCAGCCGTCGTGCCAGGCCAGCGCTATTACATGGCCGTGACGGGCGACACGGGGACTTACTTCGACGCGGGTGCCTACCAGCTCGTCGTCTCACTGCCGCAAAGCTCACCCCCGAACTCGCCTGCGCCAGCTCCACCCCCCGTGGAGCCGACGCCTGCTCCCACTCCTCAACCTCCACCGGTCGTCTCGCCGCCTCCTTCGGCGACGAATACCAGTCCACAAACGGCGACCCGCCTGGGTCGGGTCATCCAGACGACCCTTCCCAATCTGAGCTTCAATTCGGGAATGACTGTCGAATACTTTGATTTTCAAAGTGGTGCGGCGGGAGCCTACCAGCTCAACGCTCCGGGAGCTTCGATCCAAGTGTTCAACGCTCGAGGAAGGTTGATTGCTCTGGGCAAGAACCAGGTGAACGTTTCCAATTCCCGGGCGGGGACGGCCTTCTACCTCAAGCTCAGGCCGGCGACCAGTCCTCCCGTGACAAGTTACAGCCTGTCGATCAGCCTCAGGTCTCTACTGGCGCCCGTTCGCAAGACGACGCGACCTCGCTAGCTGTAGACGGTCTAGATCTGAAGCGAATGCCTCTCTGAGGAAGCCAATCAGCGTTGCCGGATCTGGATGTTGATGGGCTGGGCGCCTTCGACCTGACTGCCGACAACGAGATGCCCGGTCGCCGTCCGGGCAGGCCCGATGTTCGACTGACCGTTCCAGGTTGCCGACTGCGTGATCGACTGGCCCGGCTCGAGCGTCCTCATGAGGATAAACATGGGCTCAACTCCCGCGTTCGAGGCCCAGACCCTGCGGCCGTTGTGGGTCACGAAAAAGCCGGCGAGGCTGGGCCCTGACTCCACGATGATGTCCTGCTGGCTGGTGTTCGTCTCCGTCAATGTGATCACCACCGGCTGGCCCCGCCGGTAGACCTGGTGGTCGGTGGACAACTTCACGACCAGGCCCCGGCTCACAGGCGCGATGATGGGTGGAGAAACTGGCGCGATCGGGGTCGCAATCGCGGCCAGCAGGACCTTTCCTTCCAGCGTTTCCAGCACGAGACCTCGAGAGCGTCTCATTCTCGGATTCCTTTCCTGGTCCTGACCGATCATTGCTTCCTGCAACGTCTCGACGAGAGCTCCTTCTGCACTCTCTATAGGTTTTTTCAAGAATCGCGTCCAGAAGAACCATCACGGGTTCATGCGGGACTGAAGGATCGAGTCGCGGGCCTCCTGCTTGGATCAACCACGAAATACACCAAACACACGAAAAATTTGAGAGTCGCATCCTGGAAGTTCTTGAATCGTTTGAGGTGGATGGACTCAATCACGGTGCGCAACTCCCGAGGGATCAATGGCCGCTTCACTCGCTCCCGGCTTCACTCTGGTCATCATCGCGGACAGCACGGATCGTCTTCAAGGCAGATCAAACGAGATCACCTGCGCAGGCTCATCGGGCTCGAGCCGGAACGAGGGCTCCTGCCCTCTGGACGACCGCTTACCCCTGGCGTACGATCGGCATTGGCCTGGCTCAAAGGGGTGAGGCCGGGGTCGGAACGAGGACTTTCACGACCGTCGCGCAGGTCTCGAACTGAACTGATCCTGAGCAGGAATGCACCTTCCAGACCGGCTGGTTGCAGCAGCCGGGCGCCGCGAGCGGCCGACCCTGGAGATCGATCTTGGCAATACAGGGCAGCGATGGATCTGGAGCCGCGCCTGGATTCTCCTCGGGCTCACGCTCGGACGGGCCGTTTGCCGCCCCTGTAAGGGGCACCACGGCGCGGTGGGCGTGGGGCGTGTTTGCGGTCCTGTTCCTGGTCCATCTGCTCGAATCCCTGGATCGCTGGCTGCTGCCGGCCGTCCTGCGGCCGGTGAGTGAGGAGCTGGAGCTGACCAACGCCCAGGCCGGATGGCTGGCCACGGTCCTGCTGATCAGCTATGCCCTCTGGGGCCCGTTCGTCGGCTATATGGCCGACCGGCTGAGGCGCCCCCGCCTGATGGCCGTGGGCATTGCTGTCTGGAGCCTGGCGACCGTTGGCACCGGGCTGGCGAGGTCGTACAATGAGATGCAACTGGCCCGCGCGCTTGTGGGTATTGGTGGATCGACGTTCGGGGTCATCGCGCTCACGATCTTGATGGACCTTTACCCGCGGGGAGTGCGGGCGCGGGTGCTGTCGGCCTACTACCTGGCAATGCCCATCGGCGCTGCACTGGCGCTCTCCCTGGGCTCGGCCATCGCGCGAGCCGCGACATGGCATACGGCGTTTGTCATCGCCGGGGCTCCGGGTCTCGTTCTGGCCTTGCTCGCGCTGGCTCTGCCCGATCCGGTGCGGGGCACGAGCGAAGGGGTTGAGGAACATCGATTGCGGCTGCACGAGCGAGTCGGCCCCAGTCGGGAAGATTACGTTGACCTGATGGTCAATTCCTCTTACACCTATTCCGTCTTTGGCCTGGCATTCTCAATGTTTGCCATCGGCGGGCTGATCGTCTGGCTGCCGACCTTTCTGGTCGTCGTCCATGACGTGCCCGCGGCGCGGGCGAACCTCTGGCTGGCCGTGATCGTGCCCGCGGCCATGGTCCTGGGCATGGTCATCGGCGGCTGGCTGGCCGACCGCTACTCGCAGGTCAATCCGCGGGCTCTTTTCCTGGTGCCGGGCATGGCGATGCTGGGCTCGATTCCCTGCCTCTTGCTGGCGATCTTCGGGCGGGACGAGGGGATGATTCTGCTGGGAGTGTTCCTGGCGATCGCGCTGCTGTTCACCAATGCTGGTCCTTGCCATGCGATCATCGCCAACGTGGTGCTGCCCAACATGCGGGCGGTCGCCTACGCCGTGGCCATTCGCCTACGCCGTGGCACTGGCGGCCACTCACCTGCTGGGCGATCTCTGGTCGCCCACCTTGATGGGCTGGGTCTCCGACACGTTTGGCCAGGACGATTCCATGGCAACTCCGTTCGGGCGGGCCCTGGCCGCCATCGGCGCGACGCCCAAGGCTCAGCCCGGCCACGACCCCGAAAACCTGGTCGCGGCCGTGTTGACAGCGGTTCCAACCCTGGTCATCGCGGGGGTTGTTCTGCTTGCCGGCGGCCGGCATCTGCCCCGGGAGATGGCCCTCATGATCGCCAAGCTGCGGGCGGCGCCGAACCGCGGGGCCGCGGGGCCGGGCCCCTCGCGGCCCCGATAGTCTCAGGGTTCGCCCTCAGTCAATGAATGACTTGCGTTCACGTTGTAATGCCTATGATCTTGGATCAAAGCAACATTGTCCAGAAAAGGAGCAAGTACGATGACGACACCGATTCGCGTGGCAGTGACAGGGGCTGGAGGCCAGATCGGCTATGCCCTGCTGTTCCGGCTCGCTTCCGGAGCGGTTTTCGGACCCGAGCAGCCGGTCGCCCTGCAATTGCTGGAAATCACCCCGGCCCTTCCCGCGTTGAACGGGACCTTGATGGAACTGGAGGATTGCGCCTTTCCGCTCCTGGCCGAGATGAAGGCCAGCGACAAGGCCGCGGAGGCATTCGCCGGGGCCGACTGGGTGATCCTGGTCGGCGGCTTGCCGCGGAAGGATGGCATGAGCCGGGCCGACCTGATCCGGGCAAACGGCCCGATCTTCACGGGGCAGGGGAAGGCGATCAACGATGCCGCGAGTCCCAACGTGCGGGTCTTGACCGTGGCCAACCCGTGCAACACCAACTGCCTGATCGCCAGGTCGCACGCACCCAGGGTACAGCCGGATCGCTGGTTCGCCATGACCCGCCTGGACCAGAACCGCGCCGCCTCGCAACTGGCCCGGAAGGCGGGCGTGCCCGTCGCCTCGGTGAAGAAGGTAACCATCTGGGGCAATCACAGCGACACGCAGTATCCCGACTACAAGAACGCGGAGATTGCCGGCGTGCCCGCCACCAGCGTCATCTCGGATCCAGCCTGGTTCACCGAGACATTCATTCCGACCGTGGCCAAGCGCGGCGGCGCCGTGATCAAGGCGCGGGGCGCCTCGTCGGCGGCCTCGGCGGCCAATGCCGCCCTGGGCAGCGTCCAGGCGCTTCACGTCCCCACGCCGGCCGGTGACTGGTTCAGTGCCGCAGTGGTCTCGGATGGCAGCTATGACATCCCGGCCGGCTTGATCTACAGCTATCCGCTCGTCTCCAAGGGAGGCTGTAACTGGTCGATCGTTCAGGGCGTGAACATCGACGACGAGGCTCGCCAACGGCTCGACGCCTCGGCCGCCGAACTGATCTCGGAGCGTGACGCGGTCAAGGACCTGCTCGGTCCGGCAGCGTGACGATATTGCGACGAAATGGTACGCTAGAACGAACCTTCGAAGGGGAGTTCCACACGCCACAAGGTCCAAGAACGGCCGTACCGGGAGGATTATCCATGGCCACCCCATCGTCTCATCCCACGACCAAGGATACTCCCCCGGTCCACTATCCCACGGGAGATGGTCAACCGATGGCGGAGACGCCAACCCATCGCGACAACATGATCGCGATGCTCGATGTTCTGAGAGCGCGTTATGCCGCTGACCCCATGGTCTATATTTCGGGCAATATGTTTCTTTACTATGTGCCGGGTAAAAAGCGTCGCCATGTTTCCCCCGACGTCTTCCTGGTTCGGGACATTCCCAACAAAGAGCGAGACGCGTACTTCGTGTGGGAAGAGGGGAAGGGGCCTGATGTCGTCTTTGAATTCACATCGAAATCGACGAGAGACGAGGATCTCGTCGACAAGTACAACTTATATCAAGATGTCCTTAAAGTTTCTGAGTATTTCCTCTTCGATCCCAAGCAGGAGTACCTGACCCCGTCCCTCCAGGGATTTCGGCTCCGCTCCGGGCGATACGTCCCCATCGAGCCCGTCGAGGGACGCTTGCCCAGCGAGGTGCTGGGCCTCCATCTCGAGCGGGAGGGGGCCTTCCTGCGCCTGCACGACCCGGCCACCGGCCAGAAGCTGTTGACTTCCTGGGAGTCCCTCAGCGTCACGGAAGCTGCTCTTCGAAAGGTTGAAGCGGAAAAACGCCAGGCCCAAGCGGAAAAACGCCGGGCCCAAGCGGAAAAACGTCAGGCCCAAGCGGAAAAACACCAAGCCGAAGCGGAAAAACGCCAGGCCGAACAAGAGCGACTGCTGATGGCCAAGGCCTTGGGCGAGGCGAAAGCGGCGCAACTGGCTGCCCAGGCCGATCGAGAACGAATCGAGCGTGAATTGGAGGAATTACGCCGAAAGTTGGAGGCGACGGACTGAAACAGGCTCGGCCTCGATGGACTCAGGAAGGAGAGAACAGTCGGGGCCGAGTCGCAGCAGACGAGCTGAATCGTCTGCATTTTGCGTCAGAACAGCGAGTTACCGCTGCGGCCGCGGAATTGAGTGCAACCCGGTTCCGACCTCCCTCGCTCAGCGTAGCAGCCGAGCCCCCGGTCCATCGCCCGCACGGGCATTCGGGTCCAGGCCGATGATCCTGCTGCGTGGGCGGCTGCGGTCAACGATGACCGGCGCGGAGTCGGTCGTCTCGGCCCCGCCACGGTGGCCCACGGTATCGACCGCCTCAACCCGGATGTGGAACTTGGCGGGGAAGCTGGGGGGTACCGTCCAGATGTACTGGCCCATGTTCTCCTGGCCATCGATGATCGGCTGCCAGGTCGATCCCGCCTGGTCGGGACGCCAGAACAGCGAGACCGAGCGCGGGGCGAGGTGAAGATCGCTGGCTCGCCAGGTGATCGCCACCTTGCCCGCATGAGGACCCGTGCCGATCTGAGGTGGGTAGAGCTGAACCGAGGGAGGCGTGGTATCGACCTCGACCCAGGTTTGCGGAGGATCGCCGGGCGCCGGCGGCTGGTCGCCGAGACCCGAGGCTGAGCGAGCCACCAGGCTCAGACCGAAGGTTCCTTCACCGCCCAGGTCCACCTCGAACGGCGAAACCCTGTCGGTATCCTCGGCCCGACGAATCCAGTTCCTGCCGCCGTCCTGGGTCATCCATAGTTCCACGACCGCCGGACCGTCGGGACCTGCGTCCTCGATGGCGTACTGAAGCTTAAACCGGGGACCGGGAACCAGCAAGGAGCGATTGCCTGCCGCCGTGACACCGCCCGGCGCGGCACTTGTTCCCGGCCCGGCTGCTGGAAACGCATCGGCGGCCCCGGGCAGTGCCGCTGCCCCTGCCGTGTCGGTCATCGGAAATGGATTGGAAAAGGCCGGAGCGGCGGCCGCTAGCGGGCCCGAGCCCGACGCACTGACCGCTCGGGCGTTACCTGCCGCCGTTCCGCCGCCGCCGCCGCCGCGGTCCCAGTCGGGAGCTGAGGGATATG
>Ga0208044_1002040_pt1 | contig 10275 bp, 13 predicted proteins | sample Sb_taG_8_FD_187712 | JGI IMG/M metagenome (GOLD analysis project Ga0208044, IMG submission 187712) | Peat soil microbial communities from Weissenstadt, Germany - Sb_50d_c_BC metaG (SPAdes) (version 2) | ecosystem: Environmental > Terrestrial > Soil > Wetlands > Peat | place: Germany... | reverse complement strand
CGTCGTCAGTTACCGTAGCGGGCCAGCAAATTGGGTCGATGCCCGACGTGGGATCACATTGCGTGACCGAGACGAACGAAGTAGCCTGGCAATCCATGTCTGTTTCCTCCGTGAAACGGGGTCCTCCGGTTCAACCACCCGCAACATGGAGGAAACAGGCGTTCTAGAAAAGGTGAATCTATCGGGCTTTTGTTACCTCGCTTTGAACCAGGTCGATTCTGGAAGGATCAAGCCAGGGTCAGAAACGGTCAACAACCCAGATCCTGAGTCTTTCCGACCCCAAAATCAGGGGTTACGAACCCAAAACCCTAAGCAAACGCGCCCACAACCCCCTGTTGAAAGAGGCTGGGCTGACCAAGCCGACGGCCGCCCACCCCTCCGGGGGCCCGGTGGCTGGGGGGCGATTGGTACCTCTGGCATGCCCCTGACGGCCTCAGGGCGAGATCGGCCACCGGACTCGGATGCGTGCAAGCAGGCGCCAAGAAGTTGGGTGTCATAGAGGCAAGTTACGCCTCCGCGATAATCGGCGTTCTTAGCCCCGTGTCGTCTCATTGATTTGCGACGAACTCATCGGCTTCCGCGGGCTTTCCATTGCGCAGCGCGGCGAAGTGGCCAATCAGGGCGGTGTGGACCGAAAGCTCGTCGCTCCAGCCGATTTGTTCGAGCAGTTCTCGCGCTTCAGTCATGGCCTCTGGTCGACCGGAACTCAGTAAGGCCAGCAGGCGATTGTATCGCGGCCAGGTCGCGCCAGGCTCAAGCCGGAGAGCCTGGTTGAAGTCGTCGATGGCCCGGTCAAACTCGCCTTTGGCCGCCAGCGCGATTCCCCGGTTGGTATAAGGCCGGGCGCGGTGGGGGTCGATCTGAAGGGCGTTGTCGAAGTCTTCGATCGGCTTATCGAAGTCCTTCTTGGCGGCCCAGACGATGCCTCGATTGGTATAGGCCCGCACAAAGCTCGGCTTGAACCGCAATGCCTGGTCGAAGTCGGCGATGGCCTTCTCGTGGTTGTTCTTCCGCTCCCATGCCCATCCCCGGTCGTTATACGTGACGGCGTCTCTTGGATCGAGCTCGAGGGCACGGGAAAAGTCCGCGATCGCTTTGTTCGGATCGTTCTTGACGAACCACGCCATTCCCCGGTTCGTGTAAGCGTCTTCCAGTTGGGGATCGAGCCCAAGAGCCTGGTTGGAATTATCTCAACATTGGCGGATCATGCGAGGTTGGCTATCAGCACCTTTGGAAAGCCACTGCCGTCGTGCCCATTGCAGCCATTTTTCCGGAGCGTGATTCCGGTAGATGAACTCCAGGAAATCCATCACGACGTTGCCGCTGGTCCCCCCGTCCAGAGCAAAACGGGGACTGTCCTCGTCCCCCACGTGAATATGCGCCAGCGGATGGGAGAACGGCTCACCCAGCGTTTCGTAGTTCAGGTCGAGTCGGATATACGTCGCGCTGTCACCATCCAAGTAGTATTCTTCAATGGTGGATTCGGTGACCAGAGTCGGGACGCTCGCGTAGATCAGCCGGTCCTTCTCCAGTTCAACTTCGCCATCAAGGCGATGTTCTCCTCGATACTCACTTGCAGCGGATCTCCCTGGCAGTACTTGTCCACGAGCCGAACGAACCATCCATGCAGATTCTCAGCACTCCCGCGCCGCGTGTCCGCCACGTCCAGCGCCAGAGGGAATGCCGTCCCTGGGCGGCCATGTGGGCGGACGAGAGCCACCACCTTGTCAATGCCGTACGAGAATGACTGTGGCCCCGGTTGGTCGAGCGAGGAGTGGTCAGCCATGTGGCGCGCTCTCCAGGAAACGCTCGTATTCGCTCAGGTTCTCCGGTTCCCCGGTGCCGGCACTGAAGGGTTTGAGCACTTCCCGGTTCTCAACGTACACCAGTTTGGAACAGCGATCCGGGGGCAGGTTCAGCGGTTTGCGGAAGTCGAGCCACGCCGAGTGCTTTGTGCTGAGGGGTTGCAAGGTCAGACAGTCGAAATGCGCCGCGAACCGGCGCGGGTATTCCTGCAATTGGTCGGAGGTCGCACAAAACACACGCTGCACTTCCAATCCAATCTCCTTCTTCAATTCCACATGCAATCGCTCACAGAACGCGGTGTGGTCGCCAAAGGTGCGGAAACGCAGGCCTGCCACATGCCGCGTCAGTTCCTCCGAGAGCGACTCGGCCACGAACTCAGAGCCGACAAGGTAGCGGCTGGCCTGCATGCCGAAGACATCCAGCTTCGAGAGCAGCGTTTCCAGCGAGCCGACCGACATCCCCAAACGCACTCCCATCCATTTCTTAGTGAGAAAATCATTCCGCGACATGAACCCCTCCAGTTCATAGCGGGATAAATGTCCATCAGGACAGATGACGCGGCGGGGCAGGGTCTGCACGTAGCGCTCAAACGAACTGGCCGCAGCTCCGATTAGAGGCCAAGTAAGCCCGTAGTAATCCCGCACATAATCCAGGGGTATACACGGCCCCGATTTTAACATCTCAAACCGCTGACTCTGCTCAGGCGTCATGGCGTTTCTCCGTTACCGGCTTGCATCTCGGAAAATTTTACGCGCTCCGCGATACGGGGGAAAGCGCGGACTAAGCCCGGATCGAACATCGCGCCTCTCTTATGTTTCGATGCGGAGCATCGTATGCAATGATCGCATACGAAATTCAACTGGAGAGCCAGAATGTGAGCAAATGAGACGCTACCGCCTTGCTGGATCGTCGCCACAGGCACCGGAATCTGGTATGAGGAGGAATGGTTGTTCATCCAAGGACCTAGGGCCGCCTGTATCTGATCACGTGCTCGGCTGGCGCGAGAGTTGACGCCGGTGACATTCCGCTCCCCTGCATGAGGGTGCGAAGAATCGCGCGCCGAGTCGAGTCCGAGAGCATTCGAAACTCTTCGGACATCAGGTCAAGGAACTCGTCGGGAATTGTTGCGGCCATGTCTTGACTGAATCACCAAACAGGAATATAGTTGTGTACGAAACCTAGAATATTGTAGCACGGCGACCGACGAAGGGAAATCCCAACGATGCGGCTGAAGTCCAGCCGCAAGCGGGAGAAGGACGGCTTCGCCTGCTTCAAACCCTGATGGGGGTCGCTTGTCGTGCCCAGCTTGAGAAATCGTAAGGAGGATTCAGTGAGCGTCGCGACGATCACGCCAAGGGAGCTTGAGGCCATGCGACTGCGGGGAAGTCCGGTTGAGTTGTTCGACGTGCGAACCCCTGTGGAATACCGAGAGGTCCATGCCGAGCCCGCCCGACTGGTGTCGCTCGACAGGCTTGACCCGAGGGAGGTCATGGAGGCTCGCCATGGAACCAAGGACGATCCGCTCTACCTGATCTGCCGCTCGGGCAGTCGTGGCCGGCAGGCATGTGAGCAGTTCCTGGCCGCCGGTTATCACAACGTCGTCAATGTCGAAGGCGGAACTCTGGAATGGGAACGAGCGGGACTACCCGTGGTTCGAGGCAAGAGGACGATCTCGCTGGAACGACAGGTAAGGATCGCCGCCGGATCGCTCGTCCTCCTGGGCACGGGACTGGGGGCGTTCGTTCATCCAGGCTTTCTCGCTCTGTCGGCGTTCGTCGGCGCGGGCCTCGTTTTCGCCGGGATCACGGACACATGTGGGATGGGGATGCTGCTGGCCCGGATGCCCTGGAACCGTGTGAAGGATTCCGGCACCTGTTCCCTCGCACGGGAGGTTCGATCATGAAATTGCTCATCGTCGGAGGCGTCGCGGGCGGGGCATCGGCGGCCGCCCGCGCCCGCCGCTTGGCCGAAGACGCCTCCATCGTCCTGTTCGAGCGTGGGCCGGATGTGTCGTTCGCCAACTGCGGCTTGCCCTACTACGTCGGCGGGGAGATCGCCGAGCGGAACAAACTGCTCGTTGTAACCCCGGAAGTCCTCCGGTCCCGTTTCCGGCTTGACGTGCGGGTCCGCTCATCAGTCGAGGCCATCGATCGCTCCGCGAAGAAGGTCCGTGTCCGCGACCTCGCTTCGGGACGGGAGTACGAGGAAGCCTACGACAAGCTCATCCTCGCACCGGGGGCGGCTCCATTGCGGCCACCAATCCCCGGTATCGACCTTCCCGGCGTCTTCACGCTTCGCAGCCTACAAGACGTGGACCACATCAAGGGTCGGGTGGACCATGGGGTCAAGCGGGCGGTCGTGGTGGGGGCGGGGTTCATCGGACTCGAACTGGTCGAGAACTTCGTGCGTCGAGGCATCGCGGTCACAGTGGTCGAATTGCAGGACCAAGTGCTGCCGCCTTTCGATAAGGAGATGACGACTCCCCTTGCGGAACACCTGGCAACCAAAGGCGTCTCGCTGCTGCTCGGTCAATCCGCCGAGGCATTCGAGCAGGGACCGAATGACCTGACGGTCGTGTTGACGTCGGGGATTCGCCTGACGGCCCAACTGGTCGTCTTGGGAGTTGGGGTGCGTCCTGAAAACAAGTTGGCAATCGATGCGGGCTTGCAAGTCGGGCTTCGTGGGGGCATCCGGGTCAACGAACACCTTCAAACCAACGACCCGGACATCTATGCGGTTGGAGACGCCATCGAAGTCAAGGACTTCGTGACCGGCAAGCCGACCCAAGTGCCACTGGCCGGACCTGCGAATCGCCAGGGCCGCATCGCTGCGGATCACATCTTCGGGCGGGCTGCACGCTACCGAGGAACCCAGGGGACGGCCATTGTTCGTGTGTTCGACCTGACGGCGGCGATGACCGGGGCCTCCGAAAAGGTCCTGCGTCGAGCAAGTCGGCCGTATCGCAAGGTCTACGTTCATCCGACGAATCACGCCGGGTATTACCCTGGTGCCGAGGCGATGACCATCAAACTCCTCTTTGACCCGGAGACGGGCCGGGTGCTGGGCGCGCAGGCCGTGGGAGGGGCCGGAGTGGACAAGCGGATCGACGTGCTCGCCATGGCGATCCAGGCGGGCATGACGGTGTTCAACCTGGAAGAATCGGAACTGGCCTATTCGCCCCAATACGGCTCGGCCAAAGATCCAATCAACATGGCAGGGTTCGTGGCTGCCGGTTTGTTGCGGGGGGATCACCCCCAAGTTGATGTGGAAGTCGTTTTGAACGATGCGACCGAACAACGTCCGTTCTTGGTCGATGTGCGAACGCCCCAGGAATTCTCCAGAGGCCACATTCCCGGTGCCGTGAACATCCCTTTGGATGAACTACGATCCCGTCTCGAAGAGCTTCCCAAGGGCAAGAAGATCGCCGCCTACTGCCACGTCGGCCAGCGGGGCTACCTGGCGACCCGCATTCTGCTTCAGGCAGGTTTCCCGGCGATTAACATCGGCGGCGGTTACAAAACCTATCAACTCTTGGCCCGTGAGTAACAATGGAACAGAGCAAAACCAAAACATCATGGGACATCACAGCTTTGTGTGGCCACTGTAGGAGGGCACCACCTGATCATCACGACTTTCACGGTGTCCTTCAAGACTTACACTTCAGAACGTAGGGATACGGTAGAATTAAGAGAAAACGATAAAACCGGCCGGGTTCTGGGTCGTCGTAAGCCTAGGGCGATGGTGCCTGCTCCAACGGAAGCTCGATCGGAGGAGGGACCAGCGCCGAGAGGTGGTTCGTCTCCTGGAGGTAAACCTCTAATGAACTCATAACCTGCTGTTGCTGGTGGAGGTTCTCCTCGATCCGTCGAGCAATTTCCTCGGTCATCTGGACAGTGCCATTCAAGTCCGCGTACAGGCGCTTGAGCGTTTGCTCCCGTCGGTCCAGTTGCCTCTCCTTCAGGTAGAAAGTCACGAACGGGGTGAAGAGCAAGATCGTGAGCAGAAAACCCGCTCCTACGTACCGGAGTCGGGTTCGGTTCTCACACTGATGTTTCCATCCTCTCAACAGTGCTTTCGCTGGACGTGGCATCATGTCTCCACTCCATGTGTATGAGCGATATCGTTCTTAGCCAGGGAGTAATCCGTGCTCCCTCCGGCATAGAATGCCCTCCTCACAAAAGGGGGGCATGGGTCCTCTCAGGCGTAGCCGTCCCTCGCCAAAGCGAAGAATCGTCAAAATCCATTTGTTCGATCGGCTCCCCGCGTGAGGGTTCTAAAGAAAAGTCGGATCACTCTGCCGTTAATTATTCTTCATGTTTCTCTTTCGGCACTCGCGGGATACGACGGGCCGGTAAGCCGTGGACGACTCACCAATAGCTTTTCCTTTGTTCCTCATGGGGCGAGAACCTCGGGTCTATTCGCGAATGTCTTAACTCTGTCAACCCAAATCGACGGGCTGGGCAGTAAGACCGAGCTTTTCAGGTTCTGTTTCCCCGAAACGCGGGATTGACAGGTGCTTCCCGCTCGCTATAAAATAGTAGTCAGAACTACTTCGGAGAGCGTAAGGTGGTCACTCATATCCGGGCCCTGTTGATCGTCTCTCTCGGATGCGTCGTCTTCGGAGCACCCGCTCTCAGTCCATATGCACAAGGGCGCTCCCATCCATCAGACATCCACCAGAAGAGAGCAGTCTGCCACCCGAAAGGGCGATCTCGGACATCCGCCCATCTCGCACCACTCTACTGCGGCGACCAGTTCGTACTCATCGACCCTCCACGCCGAACCAAAGTCGAGACCCATCGTCGCTGGTCCCTCGAGCCAGCACCTTCATTGGCACGAGCTCGGCGCTCTGTCACCTGCATCTCGGGCCAATCACGACTTCCTCTCCGCTGTTAATCGTTCTCTCGCCTTGAGCGCTGAGCCGATCACTTCCTGAGTGCGCTTGGCCCCTTGTCGCCTGCGCGCTGAGCGCAATCATATCATTTCACCAGCTTACTCTGATGGCCCGCCAGAGAGTTTCCTCAATCTTTCTGGTCGAACCTGAGTGTGTAATCGTCGTCCATAGACCAGGTTCATGTGTCCTGCATTCTGCTTTCTCTGTTGTCTTGTGTGTGCTCGGCCTGGAAATGGCCACGACCGACGCGAGCCTCTCCGAGCGTAACATCCTGCACGCATGGCCCCACTGGTCAAGCAGGCCTGGACGCAATACGACGCGTTGAGAGGTCTTCCCTTCAGAGCCTGCAGATCACGAGGAACCCGGTCATGCCCTATTCGAGCCGTAGACAAGTTGAGATTACCAACGGGCTCGGGCTCCATCTCAGGGCAGCTAGCCGATTGGTTCAACTTGCACAGCAGTTTCAATCCGAAGTCAGGGTTCTCTGCGAAGGCCGCACGGCCAATGGCAAAAGCATCCTGGACCTGTTGACACTGGCTGCCCAGCGCGGCTCCCGGCTCGAAATCGAGACCCGCGGGGCCGACGCCGAGGAAGCCGCCGCGGCCCTTCACGAGCTCATTGAGGCCCGTTTCCAAGAGTGCGAAGAGTCTGCACACCCTCATGAACGGAGTGTCTCATGAGCTGGTCAGGGCGCCCATTACGCAGGCTCTACCCGAGGCGAAAGTCCAGTGAACGCCCTGGGGTTGATCGTGCTACTCCCGACAGGGTCGCCGTGCCTCACCACGACCGAATCCGCTCTTATCCCAGCACCCTGGCAGGGATCGATCAAGAGCATGGATTCCCTTCGGAACCCAACGCTCTCCACTGTTCTGAATCGAAACGGCATAGATGGTCTGAATGCTCGTTTCTACCGGGTTCAAATCGTGATCCCGGCCCATTCCTCATCGCTGATCTGGCCTGTTATCGGCTGATCGAGAAAAGTGAAACGCCATCTGCTCTCCCCAGACTCTACATCGTGGAGTCCGTCACTTTCGGGTAGTCTGCCTCATGGAGAACCGCGAATTCGCAACGATCGCCAGTGGCTTCCGCACGCTCTTCGGCGCGGGAACCGCCGGATCGTTGACTGATAGCCAGTTGCTGGAGCGCTTCGTGCGACGATCGGATGAGACGGCCATGGCCCGATGGTGCTGCGGGTTTGCTTTGGCGTCCTCCACGATACGCATGCCGCCGAGGATGCCTTCTAGGCTACGTTTCTCATCCTGGCGCGAAAGGCTAGAACGATCAGGGACCGGGAATCCGTCGCGAGTTGGCTCTTCGGTGTCGCCCGTCGGGTGTCCGGTCGGGCCATGGCGCAGCGATCCCGACGGGTCGCGCGGGAGGGACACGGACTCGCTTTGCCGGCGGGCCGCACCTGGGAGCGTGATAGCCAGCGCGAGCTGCTACCGGAGGTGCATGATGAGGTCGCTCGTTTGCAGGAGAAATACCGGGTGCCGATCGTCCTTTGCTACGTCGAAGGCTTGACTCATGAGGAGGCTGCAGGCCAACTGCATCTGCCCGTTGGCACGGTCAAGGTGCGGTTAGCACGCGGCCAACTGGTGTCAGTTCCGTTTTTAACGAAAACGGAACTGACACCAATTATCTGCCCACGGGGCCTCGGCGACCGGGATTACCCTTTATCATAATGAAAGGTTGAGATATATGCAAACAGTAGACAAGCTGACTGTCCACGTTGTGGTGGATAACATCACAGACATGCTGTCCACTCGTCCCAAGCACGTCGCTTCCGAGCTGCGCGTCCTCATGGCCGCGGGGATGACCGAACTCGCCGGCGAGGCGCTCTGTTCGGCGCACCATGGGCTGTGCCTGGCGGTCACGGCGCATCGGGACGGTGAAGCCCGCACCGTGCTCTTCGATGCAGGCCCGGACCCGTATGCTCTGGAGCGCAATGGCCGGCACATGCACCTCGATTTCGGGCGGATCGAGGCCTTGGTGCTGTCGCACGGTCATTTCGACCATTCGGAGGGGCTGGTCAAAGCCCTCGAGCTGATTCGCGGAGCGAATGGCGGTCAACCGGTTCCGCTGCATGTGCATCCCGGAGCTTTCGTCAAACGGGGCATGCGGCTGCCCAGTGGCGAACTCCTTCCGTTTCAGGACGTGCCGCCACGACACGTACTCGAAGAGCATGGCGCGCACGTGGTGGTCTCCGCAGAGGCGGAGGAGATCTTGGACGGGCTGTTTTATCTCAGTGGTGAGATCCCCCGCCGCAGCTTTGAGCGCGGGTTCAAGACCCATTTCAAGCGAGCCGCTGACGGGCACTGGGAAGCGGATCCGTGGATCATGGACGAGCGTTTCATGGCCACCCATGTTAAGGGGAAGGGGATCGCAATCTTCACAGGTTGCTCCCATGCTGGCGTGGTCAACATCTGTCGCCATGCCCGGGAGGTCTTTCACGATGTCCCCTTGTACGCGCTGGTCGGCGGGCTGCACCTCGTCTATCCGAATGACGACATCATCTCCGAGACAATCGCGGAGCTTCGCAAATTTGGCCTGAGGGTGATCATCCCAGGGCATTGCACTGGATGGCGCGCCGTCCACGCATTGATCAGCACCTTTGGCGAGGAGATAGTGGATCCGCTGGCCGTGGGCAGCCGGCAAACCCTGTAGCGCTCATCCCGCCGCCCAACACTCGCTGCAGCCGACCGGGCGCTGCCGATGGACCAGTGCAGGAGAGGTTTCATGCGTATTGCAGCCATGCTAGGGCATTGGTTTGTTACCTCGATGTGCTGGGCGGCCACGCCTGCATTTACTCAAGAGCACCACAAGGATCACTCCGCAGCCGATCTGAACCGGCAATTCCAGGACCCGAATCTCGATGTTCAAAAGTTTGTTCAGCGGTTCGAGACGGATTCGCGGGAAATCTTCGCCCAGCGGCAGGCAATCGTCCAAGCCGTTGACCTGCATCCGGGGCTGGCCGTGGCCGACATCGGCGCGGGGACGGGTCTGTTCACCTGGATGTTCGCGGAGAAAGTCGGGCCGAAGGGCACGGTCTACGCCGTGGAGATCGCGCCGGCATTCCTCAAGTCCATTGGAGAACAGGCCCGCCAGCGTGGCCTGGAAAAGGTGGTGAAGACCGTTCGGAGCACCCAAGAGGCGACGAACTTGGCCCCCGGTTCGACAGATGTGGCGTTCGTCTGCGCGACTTACCACCACTTCGAGCACCCGGAGAAGGTCTTGGCCTCGATACATCAGGCGCTTCGACCCGGCGGGCGGCTCGTTGTCATCGACTTCGATCTCCGCAAGGACAGCAGTGCGTTTGTACGCGAACGGGCCCGCGCTTCGAAAGAGGTGTACTTCCGAGAGATCGAGGCGGCGGGCTTCACGCGTGTCAAGGCGAAGCCACCACTGAACCTGAAGGAGAACTTCTTCGCGGTCTTTCAACGACGGAGAGGCGCCAGTCTTCCAGGACGTCGTTCAACCTGACATCAAGAGGAGGGTACGATGAAGCGATGGAGTTGGGGCGCATCGGCACTCGGGACGCTGTTGGTCGCGGTGGGGATGGCCATCGCGGCGCAGAA
>Ga0208044_1002039_pt1 | contig 10279 bp, 9 predicted proteins | sample Sb_taG_8_FD_187712 | JGI IMG/M metagenome (GOLD analysis project Ga0208044, IMG submission 187712) | Peat soil microbial communities from Weissenstadt, Germany - Sb_50d_c_BC metaG (SPAdes) (version 2) | ecosystem: Environmental > Terrestrial > Soil > Wetlands > Peat | place: Germany: Weissenstadt... | reverse complement strand
AGGATCTTCGCCGCGGCTTCGAGCGACGAAGCACGGGCCACGACCCGGGCGATATGCTCGCGTTCGAGCACTTCGAGCGAAACGTCACTGCCCAGGAGCGACGAGGTGGAAACGTGGGACGTCTCTGTGACCGGAGCAATGCCCAGGTCGGCCGCTTGGAGAACCTTCGATGGGACCAGGATGACAGCCCGCTCGACGGCATTGCGTAGTTCTCGAAGGTTGCCAGGCCACGCATAGGCCTCCATCGCTTGCTCGGCAGTGAGGGAGAAGATGAGGTCGGGCCGGCCCTGCTTGCGCCCCAGGAAACGGAGGAAATGTCGCGCCAGGATGAGGATGTCCTCGGCGCGGTCGCGGAGTGGGGGAATGACCAGCGGAATGACGTTGAGCCGGTAGAAGAGGTCTTCGCGGAATCGGCCCTCCTTGACCGCGACTTCTAGCGATCGATTGGTCGCGCCCACGATCCGGACATTGGCCCGGCGTTCTTTCGACTCGCCGAGCCGTTCGTAGGTCTGGTCGTTAAGGAATCGGAGCAGCCGGGCCTGAGCATCCGCGGTGAGGTCGCCGACCTCGTCGAGAAAGAGTGTTCCACCTTCGGCCTGTTCCACCTTGCCGACAGTGTCTGCGACGGCGCCGGTAAAGGAGCCCTTGCAGTGACCGAACAAGGCGCTTGTCATCAGGTCGCCGGAGAGCATCGGACAGTGAACAGTCACGAACGGCCGGTCCGCGAGCTTGCTCTGGGCCTGAATCCAGCGGGCCAGGACGTTCTTGCCGGTGCCGCTCTCGCCACGAAGCATGACGACCGTGTCGGCGGCCGCGGCGCGGCGCACCGTCTGGAGGAATCCCCGGAAGACCGGGCTATTGGTCTCGAAGATGGTCTCGCCCTCTGTCTCCTCGATCCGCTCCTGCAGTTCTCCGATCTTCCGCTTGAGTTCCGACTCGGTGACCACGCGGCGAGCGGCGTGCCGGACCTGGGCCGGCGTGAAGGGCTTCGGCAGGTAGTCAACTGCGCCCAGCTTCATCGCCTCGACGGCCGACTCGAACGAGGCGAAGGCCGTGATGACGATGACGCCGATTTCGGGCTGGCGGCGGAGAATCTCGGGCAGCAGCGAAAGTCCCGCCTCCTTGCCCAGCCAGAGGTCCAGGAAGACCACATCGAACCGGCCCCGCTCGATGGCCTCGAGGGCGCCGGCCGACGTCCCCACCCCCATCGCCCGACCGCCGTCGGCCTCCAGGCAGAGCCGTATCGACTGCCTTACACCAGAGTCGTCATCGATGATCAATGCGGACCAGATCTTGCCACCTCCACACTCGGCAAAGCCAAGAGTTCCGGATCGACCGATCAACGGCATCCATTGTCCGGCGACCCGCTCTGCGGTTGCAATGGCCTCAACAGCAGAGCCGTCCGCTTCGTCTCCATGGACGGGGAGAGAAAAAGAGGAGAGAAAGGGGGGAAAAGGGGTCGGGAGTCATTGCCTTGACAGTCAAGGTGGCAAGACGCTCGCTGGCCCCACGACGGGCCCGTTCGATTCAAGACGGTTAGGGAAATCCCCGGTAATAATCTCATCTTGATTCGCGACCCTGGTTGTCCGTGATACGAGGTCCGTTAGATCGATTGAGGTTGGATGAGGATTTCATACTTGGGGAGGATCTTGTCGCGTTGCAGTCGGCTCTCGACGGCTTTGAAGGCGGCCTTGGCGATGCGAACACCTTTGTCGTAGGTCTTCTCGATCAGGCTGACGACCGGCTGAACCCCGTTCCAGGTCATCGTCCGAGCCCACTCCACCACGGTGTGGACGCTGTTGAGTAAGGTTCCGTTCCAGTGGAGTTCCAGGATGCCCCAGCAGCGTTCGATGAGGTTGTACTTGCTATGGTACGGCGGATAATACACCAACTTGACTTCCAGTCCGGTGGCGTCCGCGAACCTCACCAACCGGTACAGGAATTGGGTCCGAGCACCCGAGTTCTCCGGGCCGTTGTCCAGGTTGATCACCAACCGGCGGGCGGCGGTATGCTGTGCTTTGTTCGCCTCCCACCACTGTTCCAGACAATCCACAATGAAGTCACTGGTCTCGTGCGATGTGCCGATGAAGATACTCAGCAAGCCCGAGGTCACGTTCAAGATCCCGTACGGTACCAGTTTCTTCTTGGGCTCGGTGTCGTGATCCAGGGCGCGGGGAGCCTCGGCCGCGCGGGACTCCCCGTCCCGGGAGAAGTCCCCCACATCCACTTTGGCCTTGGCGTCCATGGAAATCCGCACGACATCGGGGGAGTCGTCCGCCGCCTGATTCTCCTGACGGACATTCTCGAAAATCGCATCGGTTTCGGGAATCTTCTTCAACGGTTTGGTCTTCTGCACCCTCCGCAGCTTATAGCCCAGACGGTTGAGGATCACGCCGATCGTGTTCACGTGGGGAAGTTCCTCGTCCGTCCAGCCTTTCTCGTCGATGAGGGCTTGCCGCATCCCCTTGGCCGTGATTCGAGTGTACAGAAACGGCGACTGAAACTTTGGGTCCGCTTGGCTTTCGGGATCCGCCAAGGCCCGGATGTCGGCTTCCAACTCCGGAAATTTCGTTTCCGTCTTGTGATTTCCCCGAGCGGAGAAATTTCCCTGGCAAGTGATCCCAGTTCGCAGTTCGTTCAACCCCAGCGCCACGGTATGGTGAGACCACCCGAACACTCGCTCCGCTTTCCAGATGCTCCCGTCCAAGTAGTCCAAGGTCACCTGGGCCTGGAACGCCCTGCGCTTGGGGCCTGTCAACTTCCGGGCGGCATCCTTGAACGACGCAATCACCTCGTCCGTGAGAACTTTCATCATCCCCTCCCTGGGACCAGCTCTCGAATCCGAAACCACAACGGAGGGGAGTAGAACAGAAAACTCGAATCATGCCGAGACTATTCTGCGGGGATTCCCTAGCATCTCGTAGCATCTTGGCCCCTGCCAGGTCCTCACGGACAGGTCAGAGTGTCGTGCCGTCACCTGCCGCCGGCGGGGTCGGCGGCGGTGGAGAGGTCGCCCGCTTCCAGAGGTAGTAGAAGGGGATTCCCGCCAGAATACTGCCGAGCGATGCGGCCGAGACCTGCGGCCGCTGGTAAAATGCCGCGCCGGTCAGCAAGGAGGTCAGGCCAAGATAGACCGCGGGCGTCAGCGGATAGCCCGGGGTCCGGAATGGGCGAGGCAGATCCGGCATTTTCCAGCGGAGCACGAAGATCGAGCTCATGGCCAGCATCGAGAAAATCGACAGCCCGACGCTGGCATACACGACGATGCTCTCGAATGACCCGGTCCAGAGCAGGACCAAGGTCATCCCCACCTGGAACGCGGTGGCCACGGCCGGGGTCCCGGCTCGAGGCGTCAGGCGGGCCGCCATAGCCGGAAACTGGCCAGCCCGGGCCATCGCGTAGATCACACGTGGACCGAGCAAGAGGTACACGCTCAGGGTGGAGAGCAGCATCAGGCCGATCACCACGCTGAGCGGGGTCGACCAGCGCGGGCCGAAGAGCTGCCTGGATGCGATCTCCGCGATCGGCGCGACGACGTCGAGACCCTGCTTGTTGCCGGGGTCGTTCACCATGTCCTGGACGGCCGCAACCGGCAGAGCCAGCGCGTAGACGGCGTTGACGCCCAGGTAAATCACCATCACGAGGGCTGTCCCGATCAGGATTGCCCGCGGCAAGACCTTCTGGGCGTCCCGGATTTCACCGGCGAGATAAGACGCACCGTTCCATCCCGTGTAAGCGTAGTAAATGTAGACCAGCGAGAACATCATGGTCACGACCAGGCTGCCGCTGACCGGCTTCGGATCATGAAGATTGGCGCTGTGCGGCCAGCCCACCACCAGTCCGACGACGATCAAGAGTCCCAGCACGGCCAGCTTCAAGCCAGTGATCCATCCCTGAACTTGCGCGGTCCGTTCCCTTCCGGAGACGTGGATGACCGCAAAGATGAGGATCGCGGTTGTCGCAACCACGCGCTGAATCACGACGGCGTGGCTGCCTTCAAGACCCAGGGGTGCAAGAAGATACTTGGCCGAGGCGAATGCCGACGCGGCGCTTGGTCCGGAAAAGCCGACGAGAAACGAGGCCCAACCCGAAAGAAATGCCGCCAGAGGCCCGTACGCGTGATAAAGATAAACGTAGTCGCCACCCGTGTGAGGCAAGGCCGCGGACAGCTCGGCGAGCGTCAAGGCGCCGCAGGCCGCGATCACGCCTCCAACGACCCAAAGCCCAAGCATATATTCGTTGCTTCCGACCTGCGCCATCGTGTAGCCGGAGGTCGTCAGAACCCCAACACCGACCATGCTCGCGACGACAACGAAGATCGCCATCGCCAGTCCGAACTCGGCCGGCATCCTGGTTTCGGGGACTTGGAACGAACCGTCCACCTGGCAGTCTGTGTGGTTTTCAGGCATCTAAGTAATCAGAAAAGGTTGGCAAAATGGCGTCGTATGGGTAACTCGTCGGAGAAAATGAAGAAATTTCGGTGAACATCTGGAAACCGAAGATCGTGTCTTAGAATAATGAATGAGGTTAACGACGTAACCTCAGGAACCCCTTTGCAAGCACTGACGTCTGGAGGTGTCTCCCGTGCGTGAGCTTCGGACCCTGAAGCGGACCCGGCCCGGGTCGCGCGTTCGGAGTGTCCAAGGAAGGCTCTCCATCGAGTTCGGGGACGAGGATGAGACTGGTGGCGATCAGCTCAAAGTTGAGCCGCCAGTCAGGAGTTCCGGATTTCGCCGTCCAACCAAGTCGTCCGCCGTGAACCAAGAGCGTTCACTTGGTGCGCGGACAACAGCTCCGGTTTTCCACCCACTTGCCTATCGCAGCGTGGTGGCGGGTTGGCCCCTTGAGTGGCGTGAGCTGTGGGGCCGACGCGCCAACGATCTGGAGGAGACCGGCTTGTCCTGGCGTGATGCGGAAACCCAGGCCTTTGTCGAGGTCTGGCACAAGTACCGCAGTGCCACCGAGACGTGTCCGTCTTCGACGCTGTCTGCTGACGAATGAGCCAGGGCGGTGTTCTCTGGGCTCAGCCCAAGAACCATCGCTTGCGCGATGCTGTGCTTGCGCGCTCAGTCATGCCCGCCGGACCTCACACCGTTGATCTTGTCTTTGGCCCTCGCCTTTTCGGTTTTCTGAAACTTGGCGATGAAATTCTCCTTGAGCCGAGGAGCCTGGGATATTGGACGCGGTTTGAACCCGGCCCCCTCGATCTCGCGGCGGAACTCGGTCTGGCTGGCGCGGATGTGGTTGAGCACGAAGGTGCTGCTTTTCCCTTCGACTCGATCAAATTCGACCAGGACGAGCAGACCTCTGGGCCGCAGGGCCTGATGGATCGAGGCCAGGATCCTTTCGTGATTCTCGAGGTGATGATACACGTCACAGAGGAAGGCCACGTCAACGGAGCCCGCGGGTAGGTTCGTGGATTCTTGCGTTCCCCGGATCGTTTCGACCTGGGGCTGCCCTCGCATCCTGGCCCCGGCGGCGATGTGGTCGAGGAAGTCCTTCGATACATCGACCGCGTATACTTTTCCGCCGGGACCTACCGCGTCGGCGAAAAGCCGAGTGAATAGCCCCGTCCCCGCGCCGATGTCCGCCACCGCCATTCCCGGCTTCAGGTCCAGGACGTCGGCGATTTCGCGTCGCTTGACGAAGACTTCACGATCGTTCGACTCGAAACGCTTGATGAAGTCCTTGACACTCCCTTTTTGAAACTGGGCATTGATCTGAGGGTCGACCTTCTTGGAATGGGCCTTGGACTGCGCGGGATCCGGTGTCGTCTGAGTTTGCGCCCAGACGCCCGCCACCAGCGACGATGAGCTTGCCACGGCGACCATCACCGCCTGCTGTACCCATCGCGACAACATTCTCAACGCTCCACATCCATTCCATCAAGGCCTTGAGACCATCCGGGCCCAGCACGCGATCGTCCTATTACCCCGGCAAGGAAGTAGGTCAGGCTTTCCAGCCTGACAAGGCTCAGAGTCAGGCTGGAAAACCTGACCTACATGCGTTTCTTTCGTGCCGGGTTAATAGTTAACCATTCCCCGGCCAGTCGACCAAGAGGCAAGCAACCTAACTGAACGATTTCAGCCAGGTCGCTCCCGGAGACAGAGATGCTCGGATCCAATGCGGGCAAGCGGCCAGAGCCGTCGGCTGGAGCATGATCGTCCCTTTGCGTGCTGGCCGCCGGCTCGGGTAAAAAAGGGAAATGGACGATCGCAATCGACAGATTCCTCCGCAGCTCTGCGACTGGGCGTCAGGCATGAAGCTGGCGCGGCCGGAAGCCGGAGAAACGTGCGTGTTGCGGGTGGATCTCGACCCGAGCCCGGACTGCGGCGATCTCGAGCAGTTGCTCCAGTGGAACGTTCTCTCCGAGGCAGAGCGGGCTCGTGCGTCTCGGTTCGTCCGGCCTCGCGACGGCCGGCGCTTCGCTGTCTGCCGCGGATCATTGCGTCTGATCCTGGGCCGGCTGACGAACGCTCCCCCCCAGGATGTCGCTTTCCGGTTCGGTCCTGGAGGCAAGCCGGAACTGGCCGGACCCCGGCCGCCAGGCAATGTTCCCTCGCTTCGCTTCAACGTGACTCACTCGGACGACCTGGCGTTGATCGCAGTCAGCCTCGACCGGGAACTCGGGGTTGACCTGGAGCGGCTGAGGACGATTTCGGAAGCGGCGCGGATCGTCGAGTCCTATTTCACTGCTGCCGAGCAGGCCCAGTTCGCCGCGCTCGAGGAGCCGGTCCGTGCATCAGCATTTCTGCGGGGCTGGACTCGCAAGGAAGCGATTCTCAAGGCCAAAGGAGTGGGGCTGGCGGGGCTGGCGGCCAGTTACGAGACCATGTTCGGGACCACCGAGCTGACCGACAAGTTCTCACTCGCCACGCCCCTGCCCCGGATCGGCGAATGGTGGCTCTGGGAGGCGTCGCCGCGCGAGGGTTATTGCGCGGCACTGGCCGTGCAGGACGTTTCCCGCACGGGTCCGAACTGTCCGCCCGCTGACTTTCCGCCTCATGATCTCTCGTTGCATGGCAGGCAAGGGAGTACGTAAACTCGGTATGAGCATATCGAAGCGAAGGGAGAGAGGCTCCGGCCTGGCAGCTTGCCGCCAGGAGGACACGAACCGTGGGCAATGAGAAAGCTGCGGCCGACTATGGAACTGGTCGTCCTGGGTCTGATCGTCGTTTTCATCTACGCCTTCATCCGGGTGCTGGCGTCCTTCAACACCTGGATGACCGGCACGCGATACCGTGCCTACCGCCAGCTTGCCCATCGACATGGCGGCCGCTACGAGAGCCGGGGAATGAGCGACCCTCCCACGGTCAGCTTCCAGTACCACGGCACGGCGGTTCGCGTGGGGCTGGCTCCGACCATTCCCGGTCAACCGACGAACCCACGCACTCGGGTCGTCGCGCGGTTCCGGTCGGGAATCCCGTTCCGGCTCGAGCTTGCTCCGGTTTCCCGTCCTGCCCCAACCCAGCCGCCCAAGGGAACACGAACGGTCAAGACGGGTGACCTGGAGTTTGACCACGCGTTCCTCGTCCAGGCCAACGATGCCGAGATGGCGCGCGATTTCTTGAACCCCCTGGTACGCCAGGCCATTGGCAACCTTCACGGGCTGGTGCATGCCGGCGGAATGCTGGTGTCCATCAACCCGGAACGGCTCCTGGTCCAGATTGACCGCAAACTCGGTCAGAGCACCGAGGCCCTTTGGCAGGTGGTCAGCGAGTCACTGGCGATTCACGACGGTCTGCAACTCGGCGTCAGCCGGCGCATGAGGCAGGGAATCGCGATCTTGGACAATCCCGGACTTGCCGCCGAGGATATGGGGCCGCCAGTCTGCAAGGTCTGCGGGGAGATCATCGACGGCGGACCCGTTGTCATCTGCTCCAGTTGCCGCACTCCCCATCACGGGGATTGCTGGGAATACGTCGGCGCTTGCTCGATCTACGGCTGCGGCTGCAAGCTGGGAGAGCCGATCGTCGGGTCGAGAGCCTGAAGTGTAGGCAGGCTGCCGCCCTTCGTCCCCAGCGGACCACCTCTTCCACCTGATTTCCCAACAGTTTCCGGTTTGATAAACTAAAGAGGCCTGGCTGCCTGGCGGGTGACGCCTGGGGCGATTGCCACGGAGTCAACCCATGGGATGGAAGCAACGGGAGAGGATGGGATGTCGAGATTCGTGAAGCTGGCGACTCTTGGAGAGCTTCCGGTTGGGGCGGCCAAGGAAGTCGAGTTCGAGGGCCGCGTTTATGGCCTGTTCAATGTGAATGGAGAGATCTTGGCGATCGACGCAATCTGCCCGCATCAGGGAGGACCGCTCGTCGATGGCACGCTGCAGGGGACGATCGTGACCTGCCCGTGGCATGGCTGGCAATTCGACATCAAGACCGGAAAGACACCACTAGGGCAGAAGATCATGCAAGCGGTTTTCCAGGTGAAGATCGAAGGACAGGATGTGCTCGTCGCCGTTCCCTGAGACCCGCTGCCCGTCGCATTCACCCTGTGCGGGGACGACAACATTCCCCGGCTTCCGACTGGCCCACGTACCGTCTGTTCCAGTCTCTCTCGACCTCGATCGTCGTGACCGTGTTCCGTGATTCGATACCGCCCGTTTCGCAATTCCGATCCGTTGGCCCTGGTCGGGCTCTGGAACCAGACGATTCCCGACCTCGCGGCGGTGCGCCCGCTCCGAGTGCACGAACTGGACAGCCATGCTTTCGGTACGGTCTGCTTCGATCGAGCCGGGCTGATCGTGGCCGAGCGCGACGGCCGGATTCTCGGCTACGTCCATGCGGGATTCGGGCCCGACCTTCCGGTCGAGTCCACGGCCCCGTTTTCCTTCGACCCGTCGCTGGGGACAATCGCCATGCTCGTCGTCGATGATGGCGTCGATGACCCGGAGCTTGCACGCAGACTGATCCTCGAGGCCGAACGCTACTTGCGCTCACGCGGGGCGAGCGTTCTCTACGCCGGCGGGCAATTCCCGTTGAATCCCTTCTACTGGGGTCTTTACGGCGGCGCCGAGGGCTCGGGTGTCCTGTCATGCCACTTGGTTTTTTCCCAGACCTTGACGGCGATGGGCTATGAGCCGGTCAGCACAACCGTGTTTCTCGAGTTCGATCTCGCCAGCCCGGAACCACACGATGCGCGAGCCGTCCTGGCTCGCCGCCAGACCCAGCTCGAGATCGAGGAAGACGCTTTACCGATCCACTGGTGGGAGAACCAGTCCCTGAGCGAGTTTCATCTCACCCGTTTTCGTCTGCTGGCCCGATCCGACGGAACCGTGCTGGCCCGGGCCACCACCTGGGACATGACCTGGTTTGGTCGCGGCGACGGACGGACCCGCACCGGTCTGAGCGGCGTCGAGGTGTCCTCATCCCATCGCCGCAAAGGCTATGGCCGGTATCTGGTCTCCGAGGTGATCCGGTGGGCACGAGAGCACGCCTGGGCCCTCGTCGAGGTGCAGACCCCGGCGACCAACCAACCGGCCCTTGTCCTTTACCAGACGCTCGGCTTCGTGCCCATCGACCAGTCCACCGTCTATCGTCTGCCCGCCCAGTTGCTCGACCGCTCCGCCCCCCCTTGAGAGTCTGTGCGTGGCGTTCTTTCGATTCTTGCACAGCTTGCTCTTGCACACGGGAGCCGTTCTGGTATCCACTTTTTGATACTTGTCCGGGCCAGTCGGTGGGGCTAAAGCGACCCGGCTGGCCGAACCGAGCGCACTACTTTCTGGGAAAACCGGCGCGCTCTGCTGGTGGGGTTAACAACCGATCGCAAGGGGACGAGACCATTCATGGCACGACGCACGCTCAACCGACATGAACTACGCGCAGCCGCAGAAGCGGCCGAGGCGCTTGGTTTGAACACGCCAGCCGATTCCGGTGCTCGGAGGGGCGCACGTGATCGCGCGGAGCCGCCTCCGCTCCGGTCCAAACCCGTGGCCGGTCCCCGGATGCGGATGGTCTGGGCCGTCTGCGATATGGGAGGGCGAACCGTCGCCACCTTTGAATACGCGCAGAAGGCCGAGGCCGAAGCTCACATCACCGCACTCAAGGCGCGAGGAAAAGGACCCCACTTCCTTCGTTCCGTGAAGGAACCCATGGCCTCCAGCAGCGAAGACCGGCGCTCTTGACCGCGCCACCCTCGCGGTTCTGCCAGCGGATCAACGGTCGCCAGCGATCTGGTCGCGTTCGCGCCGGGTTCGATCAAGGGCTGACCCGACGTGGCGGGTTGCCCATCGCGCGACGAACCAATCATAGAGTGGAGGACACCACTGGGCGACCTTCAG
>Ga0208044_1002036_pt1 | contig 10286 bp, 10 predicted proteins | sample Sb_taG_8_FD_187712 | JGI IMG/M metagenome (GOLD analysis project Ga0208044, IMG submission 187712) | Peat soil microbial communities from Weissenstadt, Germany - Sb_50d_c_BC metaG (SPAdes) (version 2) | ecosystem: Environmental > Terrestrial > Soil > Wetlands > Peat | place: Germany... | reverse complement strand
GTATACGTCGATTATGCCGATCCGCCCGTTATGCCGACGGAAGCGCAACGGCCCTGGTCACTGGCGTGACAGGGCCGTTGGCGGCGGCATATTCAGGAGCTGGTGTTCAGAGGTTCTCGAGGAACTCCAGGAGCTTGTCCGGCGGCTGGTAGCGTTTCTGCTTGCTGCCGGGCGGGGCGGTTTTCCCGATGGCCTCCTGCTTCTGGTGCATGTCGGCATGGAGGTAGGCCTGGGTGCTGGACAGGGATTCGTGCCCGAGCCAGAGGGCGATCACGGTGATGTCGACCCCGGCGAGCAAAAGCCTCATCGCGGCGGAATGCCGGAGAGTGTGAACGGTGACGTGCTTGGCGGCCAGGGACGGGCATCCGGCGGACGCCCGCCCGTAGTAGAGCTTGACGCGCCGTTCGACGGCGTCGCGGGACAGCCGCTGCCCGGACGGTCCGGGGAACAGCGGGTCGCCTGGCTGCCCGTCGCGTTCGGCGAGCCAGGCTTTGAGGATCCGGACGACAGCGGGAAGCAGGGGCGTGTCGCGTTCCTTCCTGCCTTTTCCTGTGCAGTGGACGTGCGGCCCGGCCTGGATCCGGATGCTGTCGCAGGTCAGGCTGGTGAGCTCGGAGACTCTCAGGCCGGCCTGGACGGCGAGGGCGAGCATGGCGTGGTCGCGCCGGCCGGTCCGGGTTTCCTGGTCGCAGGCAGCGAGGAGCGCGTCGGTCTCGTCCGGGGTGAGGTAGGTGACGTCGGTGCGGTCGCGGCGCTTGCCGGGGATGGCCAGGACCCGCTGGATCAGCGCGCCGTGCTCGGGATGGCGCAGGGCGGCGTAGGCGAAGAAAGAGTGGATTGCCGCCAGGCGGGCGTTGCGGGTCCGGACGCTGTTGCCGCGATCGTCTTGCAGGTGCTGCAGGAACGCGGTGATGGCCGGGGCGTCGAGGTCGGCGAGACTGAGCGCGCTCGGCGTTTTCCCCGATCGGGCGGAGGCGAAGCCGATCAGCAGCCGGAACGTGTCGCGGTAGGCGGAGATCGTGGCGGGGCTGGCGTCCCGCTGGCTCACCAGCCGGCGGGTGAAGAACTCCTGCAGGACGGGAGCGAGGTCACTCATCGCTGCCCTCTTTCCCGGCGGCCCGGGCGGCGGCGAGCTGCATCAGCTCAGGAACAGCCGAGATATACCAAAATGTCCCTTCGGGGGTCGTGTGGCCGAGGTATCCCGACAGGGCCGGCATCTGCGCGGCGATGTCTTCACCGGACCGGTACCACTCCAGCAGCGTATTAGCCGCGAAGCTGTGCCTCGCGTCATGGATACGGGGCCGGCCGGGGATCCCTGCCGCGGCGCAGGCCTTCCGGAAGGATGTCAGCGCGAGCTGCCGGCTGAGCGGGGTTCCCTTCTCGGACACGAAGAACGCCGCGGCCCCGGGGAAGGCGCGGGCCCGGAGGGCGTCGTAGTCCGCGAGCGCGGCGACGGTGGTGGGGTGCAGCGGGAGGACCCGCTGGCAGCGGGACTTGGCGGGCATGACGGGCAGCAGCCCGGCGTCCAGGTCGATGCCGCCGGCCGGGATGGCGAGGGCCTCCCCGATGCGGATGCCGGTCACCGCGATCAGCCCGAACAGGGCAGTGCAGGCCGCGGCCCGCATCGCCGGCCGCAGGACGGCGCAGCCGGCGATCACCGCGGCGAGGTCGCCGCTGGTGAAGATGAACGGGGCGGGCCGCCTGCCCTGCCCGGGGAACACGCCCTTGGGCGGGATCTCCGTCGCGGGGTCGATGGCCCGCAGCCAGGCCGCGAACCCGCGGACGGCGGACAGCCGGTGGGTCCAGGTCACCGGGTGGACGCCACGGGGCAGTTGCGCCCACGCGATCGCGTGCTCCGCGGTGACCGTGACGGCACCGCGCTGCTCCAGGTAGTCGGCGAACTGCGGGAGGATGTAGCCCTCATGCCGCAGCCGGAAGCCGAGGGCGCGGCGCAGCCGCAGGTACTCCTGCGCCCGCTCGTGCAGCGGGGTCGTCATGACGCTTCCCCCTCCTGCGGCAGGGCCGGCGTCCCGGGCCAGGGCCGGGCGAGGGGCCGGAGCCGGTCGATCCCGGCGCGGGCATAGATCGCGGTCACTCCGTGGGACCGGTGCCGCATGGCCTGCGCGATTCCCGCCAGCGGCACCTTCGCGCCGATCATGGCGCAGGCCGCGTTATGGCGGAGCCGGTGGGGGCCGAACGGCTCCAGCCCGGCCCGCGTGCAGGCGCGGCGGACGATCCAGCCGACGGCCTCCCGGGTCAGCGGCCGGGTCGGCGCGGTCACCGTCGTGAACACTTCCCGGAAGGAGACGGCCGGGCGGCCGTCGCGCAGCCAGGCGGCGATCGCGGCGCCGACGTCGGCCGGGAGCGGGAGGACGTCGTACTGGCCTCCCTTGCCGCGGATCCCGATCTCACCGGCACGCCAGTTAACGTCGTCCAGGCGGAGCCGTGCGGCTTCCCCGGCCCGGAGGCCGAGCCGGGCCAGCAGCAGGATGACCGCGTAGTCCCGCCGGCCGTCCGGCTCGGCCCGGTCGCAGGCGGCCAGGAGCGCCTTGATCGTGCCGGGTTCCAGGCCCCGGGGCAGCATCGTGGTCCGCCGGCCGGTCACGGCCAGGGCCGCGGCGGACACGTCGGCGGTGACCAGGCCCCGCACGTGGCAGTACCGCAGGAACGCGCGCAGCGCGCAGGCCAGGTGCTGGCCGGCGCCGGCCGACAGGCCGGACGCCTCCGCCAGGACCGCCGCCGTGACATCGGCCGGCGCGATCAGCCCGGGATCCCCGTCCGGGGCATAACGGGCCAGGAACCGGGCGGCCCGCGACGAGTACGCCCCGACGGTCATCGGCGCCAGGCCCCGCTCGCAGCGGAGGTACTCCGCGAACTCCGCGGTCAGCACGGACGCCGCGTCCGGCGGCGGTCCCGGCGGTTCCGGCGGGATGACCCCGAGCCCGCCCAGGTAATCCAGCAGCGGGCGCAGGCCCGCCGACTTCCTCGGCCGCTGACTCCCGGCAGCGTGACGCGCGGCCAGGAACCGGGCCGCCTGCTGCCCGGTCAGGCCGGCGGCCGTCAGTCCTTCCCGCTCCAGCCACCTGCTGACGTGCGCCATCAGCTGCAGCTGCGGCACCGTCGTCAGCGGCGTGAACCCCTTCTCCAGCAGCCAGGACCGGAACCCGGGAGCGTACTGCTCCAGCGGCCCCGGCACGAACGCGTTGCAGACCCTGCTCTTCGGCTTCCCCATGATGATGACCCCGTTCACGTGAGGAACTACGCGGCGAGGCAGCAGCCCCAGCCGCCCCGGGAGAACCCGGCACTCACGATGGTCACAAGACGGAACGGGGAAGTCGCTATCCGGAACATCCAGAAATTATGCCGGCACGGTTGAACGAGAAGCCCTTGCACGACACCAGTCCCGATGCTTCATCGGCATAACCGGCGGATCGGCATAATCCACGTATACGTGCTCGGGGACTCCGCGTGAGCCCAGCGCGGGCCGCAGCGCGGCAGCGAGCCGGACGGTGTCCTCGGCGAACCCGAACCGGGCGGCCATCACCGCCCGGGAATCCTGAGCGCCGTCTAACACCCGGGTCACCGTCGCCTCGCTACGCGCCGACCTCGCCAACGCCAAGGCCGCCAGCCACCGGCTCACCACCGAGCACGCCGCCCTCGGCCGACGCCTCGGCCAGGACGCGCTCGCCGGCCTCGACCCCGCGACCAGCGACACCAGCGCCGCCAGCGGCCGACTGTCCCAGCTTGAACAGGCACTGTTCGAGGCCGGAGAGCAACTCGCGCAGCGCACCGAGGAACTCCAGCCCGCCCGCCAGATCAACCGCGAGCTCATCAGCAAGCTCAACCGGGAACACCGCTGACCACGCGGACGAACACATTCCTGTGCCATGCCGACCGTGGCGCACACCCGCGTGCCACACGAATCCGCAGGTCACGACCCATGGCACACAAGATCATCTCCAGAAAAGGACACGAATCGCCGACCTCAACCCGCGTCTACCTGCACGCCGACATGGACATCAAGGAACGCGCCCTGGCCCGCACCACGCCACCCGGCACCGACCCCGGCTGCTACAGCGCCCCCGACAGCCTCCTCGCCTTCCTCGACGGACTCTGATCCCTCACCCGGTTATGCCGCGCAACGCCACTGACGCGACCAGACGACAACGCCATCCTGGACCAGCGCGGCATACCGGGCGGTCGGCATAGGCCTTGACCGTGTTCGGTGACCTGCCGATGTTGCTCAGGTACGCCAGCCAAGACTCCCACCGCAGCGACCGGCACGCCGTCGTCACCCAAGACGGTCCACGACTCAACCCGCGAGCCGGGCACCACGACCCGATGCACCTGCATGCTTCCCCCACTTCACCCACGTACTAGACGAAGCAGCAGATAACCATGTCAACCACAGTGAGCAAAGCAACCAGAAGAGCCAGTGTTAGACATCAAGGACAGTAGAGGTAGTGCCCTAGATAACCACGGTGGCGGTTCCCCTCTTCAGCTCAGCGGTCTCATCGATCGCCAGGATTGCTTCCGCATTGCCAGCTGGCCAACGATGAACCGCTGCAGCGCGGCCAGCGCCGCCGTCCAGTCCCAGCGGTGCTCCGCCAGCAGCGCCTGCATCCGCCGCGGCGTCGCGTGCCCGGCCGGCTCCGCCAGCTGCCAGCACGACCTGCGGTCCCCCGGCTCAGCCAGCAGCGCCCCGATATAGGCGAACGCCGCCAGCCGCGACCTGGCCTGCGTGAACACCCCCGCCAGCAGCGCGAACAGCTCCCGCCGCAGTTCCCCCGGCCACGCCCCGTCACCTATGATGGCCCCGACGGCCACCTCGCTCTTCAGATGTCTCACAAACGATGATCGTGAGGTGGCCGTCACGCTCCGTCAAGCCTGTGCTGCGGGCACCCGCGACCGCCAACCCGGTAAGTAACAAACCGGGACTGTAGTAAATTGATCAGAAGAAGATGTCCGGGCAAGCCGCGGTGCCACTGCTCGGCAAGGCTTCCCGCTCACCGCCCGGACTGATGAACAACAGGAGCCGTATCCGTCGTGAGATATGGGTCAGTTTCCAAGTAGAACCCGTCATAGCCATCGAGAATCAAGACCGAAAGGCTACTCTCATGTTATTATGACGCAGCCTTGATCGATATTCATTTCATGTTTCCTCGTTGTGCGCACCATGCAGGTAGCGCGAATGCGCTTATAGCGGTGCGGGACAACGCGAGTTCCTGCGGCATGGACGCTGGCTGGACCATCACGCTGAATGCCCGACATCTAGCACGTGCCGGATGATCAAGATGGCGGACAGCCCGGCGACCCTAGCTAATGGGCCACGATGGATGGTTGGCCAGTCACGCTATCGCGAGTCGGGTGAAATGCAAGTAGGTCGGGATGTCGTCACGTAAAGATTGCGTCGTAGCTCAGTACCGCAATTCGGAAGCTGTAGCCGACTATGCGCGTGCCAACGAGGGATCACGGCCAGAAGGCCGGTTCTTCAGATCACGGCTGCAGCTTGTCGGGAAAACCCTGGCCTCCTGTCCTGGGGGTAATCTGCTGGATGCTGGATGCGGCCCCGGGATAATGGTTCATACTCTGCTAGAGTCCCGTCCGCATGACTTCCGCATCACGGTGCTGGATCAGTCTTTCGAAATGATCAAGTATTGTGTAACAAAGGTACACGATACTGGCAAGATCTATCCAACTGTAGGTCAGCTCGAGGCAATGCCTTTTGTCGATGCCACCTTCGACGTCACCCTTGTTATGGGCGCGCTGGAATATACCAACATTCGGCTGGCTATCCGTGAGATATCCCGTGTCACCAGGCCTGAGGGCCTCATCATCGTGACCATGCTCAACCCGCTAAGCGCATACAGACTTGCCGATTTGCTCCTTCTCTCACCCGCAACTCGGCTACTCGGAGTGGTCGAGAAATTGCGCGGGGTTCCTACGGGGCATCGACACGGGGGGCATCCCAGCGGCATCCGCGCGTATCCTGTGTTCATACTCCGTCACCTGATGAGGCAGGCCGGATTGCAGCCTGTCGACATCATTTATTTCGATGTCACGCCCACCATACCGCCTTTCGATCGCCTTCCGGGAATGATACGCAGGGCAGAGCGAACTCCCTACGAGCGCACTGTGACTCGCGGCTGGCGCCGCTGGATGGGTACGGCCTACCTCATCACCGCTAGACGTTCCTGAACCAGGTTACCGTCAGCGAGATCCTCGATCCCCTTGCCGCGTACTGCAGACGAACTAACGGTTCAAGACACTAGCCTCACGTCCGCACTTTGCCAGACCCCGGAAATGCTAGACCCAGAAAAACTCCGTCGACACGGCTCCGCCGCTTCGGCTATGACCATTCGAAGCAGCGCTGGACAATCGAGGTCAGCGACGGCTTCCCGCGATCTCCTGGTATATCTGCGTGGCGGCAGCTGCCTTCACAGGCCAAGTCCACTCGGCTGCCCACTTGACGGCCGCCACGCTACGCGACTCCCATTCGTGATCACACAGGATGGTCTGCACGGCGGAAGCAAGGCGACCGGGGAGATCACTGGGCTTCGGCGGAAGTGCGACCTTCAGAGCCGCGAGGCCGACATCGGCGTCGGCAATTCCGGCAAGGTCCAGGGCGACGGCCGGCAGGCCCCGGCCGAGGGCCTCAATGAACGGTGCGCCAAAGGACTCACGCAACGAGCTGAACAAGAGGACGCTTGCTGAATCGTACAGAGACCTGACGTCTTCCAGGGAAACCCTCCCGAGCATCTGAACATCTTCGGTAAGCCCAAGGCGATCGATCGTCGCGCGCACCTGCGTGCGAAGTGGCCCGTCGCCAGCGATGATCAGGCGAGCCGGCATGGACCGGCGAAGCTCGGCAAATGCTTCGACAGCAAGTGTGGGCGCCTTACGCGGCAGTAGCGTTCCAACCCAAAGCACTACCGGAGTTCCAGACGGTTGCTGCCGAGCGTCGGTGAGCCAGTCGGATGCCAGGCCATCGGCCAGCATGTATCGAATGTCGGTACCCCCGAGACGTTGACATGCAGCCGCCGTTGCCGAGTTGCACACGAGCGTTACAGCGGAGTTCTTAATTGTCTGATGGCACCGGCTGTTCAGTTTTAGCAACGGTCCCGTAGATGCAGTCCTAAGTACCTCAGACGGCCACTCGCGCCCGAAGTAACGCCAGTAGCTGGCGGGAGCGGTTTGGCCGCCACCGACCGGACCGTAAACGAGGGGAACGGGCAGCCGCCAGAGCATGCTGCCCAGGTGGAGCCCTCCGTACGTCACGTGGTGCGTGACATCGAATTGCTGCGTCTGCGCCTCAATAGCTTTTAGCGCCGCATGCTGCCAGCGTCCATAAATGTCATATGCCCACAAATGCGTCGAGAGGTGCGGTATCCGGGACGTGGGCATATCGATGAAACGGAAAGATACACTTGGTGGGCATTTCGCGAGTATTTCCTCACGGTTGTTCGATATCGTTAGTACCGTTACTTCGTGTCCAAGCTCCGCGAGGGCCCCGGCCCAATGCCACCCGGTCCCCGGCTCGCTACCACGGCCTGGACGGCAGGCGAAGGCGGAAAGTAGGACCCTCATGAAAACTCCAACCCGTTGTATTTACGCTTCGTACCAGCCATTTGCACTATCTCGACCATCTTGCCGACCTCTGACCCCGAGCGGATAGCCTTTGATGCGAGGGACGCTGAGAAGTGCCACGCCCCTTGCCGAGGCACCCTCATTCTACGGTCAACCCCAGATGTCGCGTTGCACGTTAAGAACGACACGTGAGCCGAGGCGGTCCAGGCCCACCGGGAACTCCCGCATGTCCGCTAGGCTCTCGCGCACGGCGCGCTGCCGTTCCATGGGGCAGATGACCAGCAGGAAGCCGCCGCCGCCCGCACCGGTCAGCTTGGCGCCCGCTGCCCCGGCCTCGAGCGCCCGCTCGACCGCCATGTCTATCTCGGCATTGGATACGCCCGCGGCTAGCTGCCGTTTGGCCTCCCAGCCCTTGCGCATCGCTTCGCCAACCGCGTCTACATCCCCGCAGCGCAGCCGGTCGGCGGCCAGGCCCGCGAGGTCGCGCAGGAGGTCGAACTGATCATGGGTGACCTTGATGTTGGCGGTCTGCTCGGCCAGGATCGAATTCGCGCTCCTGGTAACCCCCGTATAGAACAGCATGATATGCCGCTGCAGGTCCCGGCGCCCGGCTGCGGGAAGCTCCAGCTCTTCGGCCACCACTTGATCGCCGGGCCCGAAGCGGATGTCCCGGATGCCGCCGTAGGCGGCGATGTACTGATCCTGCTTGCCGATGGGCTTCCCGCAGCGGTCGATCTCGATCGTGCAGGCACGATCGGCCAGTTCCTCCGCGGTTACCTGCCGTCCCCGGTACGTGAACAGGGCGTGCAGCAAGCCGACCGTGACCGAGGAGGAGGAGCCGAGGCCGGAGCCGCCCGCCGACGGGATGTCGGCCAGTGTGGTGATCTCCACGCCGTTCGTCACGCCGGTCATCCACATCGCCTCACGGACCAGCTCATGCTCTAGGTCCTCGACGCGGGAGACAATCTCCTTCTTCGAGTAGTTGACGTAGATGTCGTTGTCGAACCGCTGCTTGACGATCACATAGATGTATTTGTCGATCGCGCAGTTCAGGACACGGCCGCCGTGTTCGCGGTAGTAATCGGGCAGGTCCGTGCCCCCGCCCAGCAGGCCGATGCGCAAAGGCGTCTGGGTGATGATCATGTCGCGGCTCGCACTAGCCACTCCTGCTGGGCCCGCTGGTACGCGTCAACCGTTCCCACATCGCGGAAGTAGCCTTCCACCGGCACGGCCTTCGCCCGGCCTACCAGCCGCGGCAGCAGGTCATAGCCGATGTCACACGGTGGCGGGCCGCCGATCTCGTCGAGCACACCCGGATGGAAGGCGTACATCCCGGCATTCACCAGATCGGAAACCGGCTGGCTCGGCTTCTCCTCGAAACCGACGACCGTGCCCGCCGCGTCAAGTTCCACCACACCACCAGCGGACGGCCGCTCGGAATGGAAGACCGTCAATGTCGCGATCCCGCCGTGCTCCCGGTGCGCCTGCACGAGAGAGCACAGGTCGAAATCGGTCAGGTTGTCGGCATTGCAGGCTAGGAACATCCCTTCTCCGTCGACCCAGGCCCGGTTGGCGGCGAGCGTGCCGGCGCTGCCGAGCAACTCCGGCTCAAAGAAGGTGCGCACGGTCGGCGTCCCGGCCCGGGCCTGGAGATGGTGACGCACCACGTCCGGTAGGTGGTGCAGGTTGACCAGGACCTCGTCGACACCCGCACGGTCGAACGCGTCGAGCCAGATGTCGAGCAGGGGCCGCCCCCCGATGGGGAGCATGCACTTCGGGACGGTGTCGGTGATCGGCCTCAGCCGACTGCCGATGCCCGCAGCGAGCAGGAAGGCCTTCATGCTCCCGCCTTCCTGACCACCCCGAGCGCGCGCATCCGGGCGTCGGCCTGGGCCAGCACCCCGTCCAGACCGTCCATGCCCTCAAGCCACGCGGCATACGCCGCCACGGATTGGGCCGGCGTGCGCCTGGGCTCCCAGCCCAGCGCCCGCAGCGCGCTAATGTCGGACAGGATGTGCCGTGTGTCGCCGAAGCGGTACTCTCCGGTCACCATTCCCGGCTGGTCGGACCCGTACTGGCGCATGACAATGTCTGCGAATTCCCGGGTGGTGACCGCCTGACCGCCCCCGACGTTGAAGACCCGCCCGGCGGCCCGATCGTCCGAGAGCACCAGCACGTTGGCGTCCACCACGTCCTCGATGTTGACGTAGTCCCGGATCGCCCCGCCGTCCTCATAGAGGATGGGCGCCTTGCCCAGCAGGTAGCTCAGGCAGAAGATGCGGCACGCGCCCGAGTAGGCGTTGTAGACCGACTGCCGGGGACCCTGGACGATGCTGTACCTGAGCGCAACGGTGGGGATGCCGTACCGGCGGCCCAGGTTGACGGCGACCATCTCCTCAGCGAGCTTCGACATGCCGTAGGCGTTCTGGGGATTTGAGACCCGCTCGGGCGTGGCCCGCATCTCGAGCGGGCCGCCGCATTCCGGGCAGGGGATGTCCCACTGGCTCGCGGCCAGGGCGCTTTCCGGTCGCATGCCCGGCGTCTGCTCGCCGTCGACCGGGCACCGGTAGAGTCCCTCGCCCATCGCCGACTGCGACGAGGCCACCACGACCCGGGCGAGGTCAAGGCGCTCGGCCACGATGATCTCGTAGAGCAGGGCGGTCGAGACCACGTTCACGTCGGAGAACCGCGAGAACTCG
>Ga0208044_1002033_pt1 | contig 10309 bp, 10 predicted proteins | sample Sb_taG_8_FD_187712 | JGI IMG/M metagenome (GOLD analysis project Ga0208044, IMG submission 187712) | Peat soil microbial communities from Weissenstadt, Germany - Sb_50d_c_BC metaG (SPAdes) (version 2) | ecosystem: Environmental > Terrestrial > Soil > Wetlands > Peat | place: Germany... | reverse complement strand
TGTCCGATGACAAACCGGCGGCGCCGATTCGCTCCAGGTAGGTGGACTTACCCGACCCGGGCAGACCTACCAGTACGACGATCCGCATCCTTCACGCCCAGCGGACACCCCGCTGACGCGGACTAGCTGCTCGCTCCCTCACCGCCGCCGCTGCCGGCTTCGGGAACTGGAGTCGTCGGCGGCTCAGGCGGAGCCGCTGGAGGAGCCGCCGGAGGAGGCGCCGCTACCTTTTTCACCGCCTTCACCGCCTTCTTGGCCGGCTTCGGTGCTGGCTTCTTCGCTGCGGGCTTGGCGGCCGCCTTCTTCACAGCCTTCTTCACGGCCTTCGCCGGAGCCTTCTTGGCTGCCTTCTTTACAGGCTTCTTTGCTGCTGCTTTCTTCGCGGGCTTTTTCTTTGCCATCGGTATCTCTCTCCGAACTTGACCTTCAGGGAAGAGTCAAATTATCTTACAACGGATTGCCGCAATAGCCAATCTTCTTTTTGGTTTTTCGGTTACTCGATTTATGTTGTGCCGCTGTATGATCGGACGTGCCCCGCGATTGGGACCAGCACTATTCGAACGCCGCCAACCTGGAGTTGTTGCCCGCGCCTCTGCTGGTGGAGGCGGCCGGTCTGCTGCCCCCCGGACGTGCGCTCGATATCGCCAGCGGTCCCGGGCGCAACGCCCTCTATCTGGCGAGTCTCGGGTGGAAGGTTACGGCGGTGGATTCCTCCCCGGTGGCCATCTCTATCCTGCGCCGGCGCGCCGTGGGCCTCGCCGTGGATGTGCGCCGGGCCAACCTGGAAGCCGGCGAATTCCAGATCCTGCCCGAGGCCTACGACCTGATCTGCGACTTCTTCTATCTCCAGCGCCGCCTTTTCCCGCACATCCGCGAAGGCGTGCGGCTGGGCGGCGTCTTCGCCGCCGCCATCCACCTGGTGGACGACACCCCGGGCCTTCGCCCGCGCAATCCCGCCTACCTGATGCAGCCCGGTGAGCTGCGCGCCGAGTTTGCCGCCTGGAAGATTCTCTACTATTCCGAGGGCGCCGAACCGGACCGGACTCGGCGTGTCGCTCGCATTCTCGCGCGGCGAGCCTAGCCCTGGCAATCTACGCGAATATCGAGGCCATCGACGCGCCGAACAGGACTATGGCCACCCAGGGCACCAATACCGCTACCAGGGCGCTGCCGAAAGACAGCCTCTTTCCGGCCACGGCACTGAGCCCAAGGGCGGTCAGCAGAATGATCCAGATGGAAAACACATCCACCGCCGTTGCGATGGTGTATAGAAACTTCGAGGTGTTCAGCGGGTCCATGAACGCCGCCGGGTTGAACGCCAGAGGGTTGGTCAGGTTGAAATCGTCCGGGTTCTTCAGGAACATCACCACGATCGCCAGCAACTGCTTGATGATCATGGGAAGCCCGGCATAGCAGACGATGGCAAATACCTGCTTGAACTTCAGGCCTGCGCCCATCATCCCGCTGGCGATTCCGAGCAGGACCGCCGCCGAAATCAGGTAGATCACCGGGGTCATGATGATCACGCCGCCGTAGTATGCGAAGCCCATGACCTTCACTTGCATGGCCTGGGTCCGCTCCCGCTGCTCGGGAGGCATCTGGGCCATCTGCTGCTGCATGCGCTGGCTCGTCTCCATCTGGTGTCGGAGGAACCTCTCCCAGCCCACGTGCTGGCCGTAGAAGTAATAGAAGGCCAAGCTCGCGACGATGGTCAGAAGCAGCGGAATCAGCCAGCGCGGCCGCTTGCCGATGGCCTCAAAAGCGTTCTTGGGTTCGAAGAAGACGCCCGTCAGCCGGGAGAATTCGCCCATTTCCGCGGGCTGCGGTTCCACAGAAGGTATGGATTCGGGGGTCATATCAGCCCGATTGTACTAAAGTGGCCGAATCGGCGCTCGGGTTTTGCGATGATGAGGGTTCATGCGCCGCGCCACCCTCCTTGTCCTTCTGCTCTCTCTCTGCGCCTGCAAACCGGCCGAAGAAGGCCGCCAGAAGGCCATCATCGGGGCCGTGCTCATCGACGGCGCCGGCGGCCCGCCTCTCTCCGATTCCGTCGTTGTCGTCGAAGGCGGCCGCATCCTCGCGGCCGGAAGGCGTTCCGAGGTGCCCATCCCCGCCGAAGCCGACAAGATCAATGGCGCGGGCAAATTCCTGGTCCCGGCCCTGAAGGATCTCTTGGACCGCGCGGAGCCTCCCGATCTGCTTCGGCCCGGCACGGTGGACCAGGCGCGGGCACAGGTGGCGGCGTTGGCCGCCCGCAGGCCTGGCCTGATCTATCTCGCGATGGGCCCGGACGCCGTCACCGAAGCTGCCCTCGAAGCGGCGCGCAATGCCGGCATCCCCGTGGCCGGCCTGGTTTCGACTCAGGCCGGGGCGCGCCTGATGGTCGATGGCGGCGCCTCCGCCCTGATCGGCTCGATCCTCGACACCGAGGATCCGGATTCCGCCCTGGTCCGCCGCATGCGCGATCTCCGCATTGTGGTGGCGCCGGCCCTGGCCCAGTCCGGCGCGAAACTCGCCGCAGCCAGCCACAACGCGAAAAGCCTCTTCCAGGCCGGCGTCCCCATCGCCCTGGCTTCCCTGGGCGCCGATCCCGTCCGCGAATGCGAGCTGCTGGTGGCCGCGGGCGTGCCTCCCCTGGACGTGATCGTGGCCGCCACACGCAATTCGGCGGCCGCCCTGCGCCAGTTGGAGCAATCCGGCACCATCGAGCCCGGAAAGAGCGCCGACCTGCTGCTGCTCTCTGCCCATCCGGGTGAAGATATCCGCAACCTGCGCCAGGTCGCCCTCCGCATGGCCGCCGGCAATTGGGTCCGGTAATCTCCCAATTCCGCGGGAACAAACGGAGCCCGCTTTGCGTATGCGCAGGATTGGGAGACAGCCATGCGCCTGAAGTTCCTTCTTCCGGCTATAGCCGCCGGTCTGCTTTCGCTGACCGCCTGTGACGTCACCGACTGGGGCGGCTTCGGACATTTCACTCGCGATTTCCACTACAGCCATCCCCTGCGCTCCGGCGGGCGGCTTTCCATCGAGAGCTTCAACGGCTCGGTCGAAATCTCCCCCTGGGATCAGGACACGGTGGACATCAGCGGCACCAAGTACGGCCCCACCCAGCAGGCTGCCGAAGACCTCAAGATCGAGATCGATCACAGCCCCGACGCCGTATCCATCCGGGTCGTCCGGCCTTACGACCGGCGCAACAACCTGGGAGCGCGCTTCGTCATCAAGGTCCCGCACGCGGTCCTGCTCGACCGCATCACGACTTCGAACGGCTCGATCCACACCGTCGATGGAGCCGGTCCCGCCCGGCTCAAGACCTCCAATGGCTCCATTTCCGTGCAGGGCCTGCGCGGGAGCCTGGATGCCCAGACCTCTAACGCCAGCGTGGAGCTGGTGGACGTGGAGGGCGATGTGGTGGCCCACAGCTCGAACGGCCGCTTTCGAGCCGAACGGCTCAGGGGCAACCTGGAGGCGGTCACTTCCAATAACAGCGTGCATGCGGAGATTGTCGGAGCCGATGGGCCCATCCACCTGGAGACCTCCAATGGGCCGGTCGAACTGACGCTGCCGCAGGGCTTCGGCCGCGGCATCCGGGCGAGCACCAACAACGGGAGCATTACCCTTCACCTGCCGGGCTCGCTCAACGCTCACGTGCTGGCCCACACCTCCAATGCCTCGATCACCACGGATTTCGACGTCAATGTGCGGGGCGAGATCAGCACCCGCCAGATGGACGCCAACATCGGCGCCGGCGGCCCGCTGATCGACTTGAGCACCTCGAACGGCCCGATCCGCCTGCTGAAGATGTAGGACCGGCCTGCCCTCAGAACGACCTGGCGGCGGCCGGCTCCGACAGCAGGCGCTCGACCAGGGCCGTCACTTCCTCGGTCAACTGGCGGTGGAACTCGCCGCTCGCCTTGGCGGCGAAGCCGGCGTGCACCTCCCGCACCCGCCCGTCGCGGCCCAGGTAGAACGTGGTCGGCCAGGCATTCAGGTTGACTGCCTGCGGAATCTTGGCGTTCAACTCGCCGGTCTCGCCGGCCAGCAGCACCGGATACTCGATGCCGTACTTGCGGATGAAGGCGCGCAGACGCACCGGGTTCTCCAGTTGGTCGGCCTCCTCGAAGGAGAGCGCCACGATCTCCAGCCCGGCGCCGTGATACTTGCGGTACAGGTCCTCCAGGAACGGCGCTTCGTCGTGGCAGTTGGGGCACCAGCTCCCGGAGATCGCGACAATCACGACCTTGTTCCGGAAGAGCGGATCGGTATCGGCGACCAGCCGGCCGTCGAGGTCGGGGAAACGGAAGTGAAACGGCTCGCCGGGATCCTTCACGCTGGTGTGCTGCGACGGGTCCTCGGGTCCCGGCAGGCCTTTGGCGCGCGCATCGGCCGGGCGCAGGGCGGTCATCGGATTGCGCCCGTTCTGCACCACCACCAGGCTTCCGTCGGCCGCCGGCGTGAGTTCCAGCAGCGATGGCCGCGCGCCGGAAAAGTGGCTAAGCACGAACTTGCCCTCGCGCCAGGCGCCGGTGAGCGTGCCCGTATCGCCGTCCACGCGCAGGATGGCGGCCGAAACTTCCGCTCCGGATTGCCTCACGATCAGGTGCCAGGCCGATTCGCCTTTGGAGCTCTTGGTGCCGATCTCCCACAGGCCCGCAATCGAGGGGACGTCCTTGGCGGCCGCGGCGGCGGGCGACGATCGCCGGGCGCGGAACGGATACGGATGCCCCGAGCGGGTATACTGGCCCTCCAGCGCGCCGTCTTTCCAATGCGCTTCGAGTTTGGCGCCCAGGTAGTCGAACGTCACCAGCAGCCCGCCCTCCGGGGCCAACCGGCCGCTGGTCGAGGTGACTCGCTCGTCGCCGTTGAAGAAGGCTCCCTCGACGCTGCTGCCCGAGCCCGAAAGCTCCAGCCGGAAGGGGATTTCGAGACCGTTGACGGTCACCGACGCATCCCAGAGACCGGCGACGGATTGCGCCATGGCCGCTGAGGCCCCGGCGAGCACTGCGACAAACAATAGGTTGCGGGTCATGCAATCATCCCATTCTCTATAGACTATAAGAGAATGCCGACGAGACGTCAATGGGCTTGCGGCAGGCGCGACAGAATTCGGCGGTTTTCACGTCGAGCCGCTCCACGGCGTGGCTGGACGTCATGACGCAGCGCCAGTCCGTGCAGTGCCGCAGGCCGAAGGTGTGGCCGAGTTCGTGCGCCGCTTCTTTCACCAGCCGCTCGCGCATCAGGGTCTCGCGCGGCGGCAGGCCGTAGAACTCTTCCATCAGGCGCGCGCTCGACACCACGGCGCAATTGCCCTCGAGCTGCGCCTCCCCGAAGACATAGGTCAGCACCGGCACGTAGAGATCGGAGGTGGTCACCCCGAGGGCGCGGGCGTCGGGGTCGGCGATGCGCTCCAGGCGCTGTAGGATGGCGGTGGAGTAGTATTGCTGGCGCTTCTCGTCGAGCGCAAAAGAGATGTCGAACGTCTCCGGACGAATCCGGCAAGGCGTTCGAAACGTGCGTGCGAGAGTGGCGGCGAGGTGCTCCAACCGATCGAGTCCCAACCCGCCATTGACGCTGACGAGAGGGATCACGTGGATGGGCTTCACCGCAGACCGTAGCGCCGCAGCTTGTTATACAGCGTGGTCCGGTCGATGTCGAGAATGCGCGCCGCACGCGAGAGGTTGTGCTGGGTTTCGCGCAGGATGCGCTCGATGTGCGCGTGCTCCACGTCGTCCAGGGTCTTGCCCCCCTTCGGCTCGTCGGCCTGGAATTGGAAGGAGAAGTCCGCCGGCCGGATTTCCGGGCCGCGGCCCACCACCAGGGCGCGCTCGACGGCGTTTTCCAGCTCGCGCACGTTACCCGGCCAGTCGTGGCGCAGCAGCAGGTCTATGGCCTCCGACGAGATGGAGGGCACGGAACGGCTGGTGGCCATGCAGAACTTGTTGAGGAAGTGGTTCACCAGCAGCGGAATGTCTTCGCGGCGGTCGCGCAGCGGCGGCAGGTCGATGCAGAAGACGTGGAGCCGGTAGTAGAGATCCGGCCGGAAGCCGCCCGCCTTGACCAGGGATTCCAGGTCCTTGTTGGTGGCGGCGATGCAGCGGAAATCCACCTTGATCTGCTGGTTGCCGCCCACCCGCACGATTTCCTTTTCCTGGAGCACGCGCAACAGGTCGGTTTGGGTCTTGAGGCTGATGTCGCTGATCTCGTCCAGAAAAACGGAACCGCCGTCGGCCACTTCGAACTTGCCTTTTTTGCGATACTGCGCGCCGGTGAAGGCGCCCTTTTCGTGGCCGAAAAGCTCGCTTTCGAGCAGGGTTTCGGTGAGGGCGCCGCAGTGGATGGTCACCATCGGCATGTAGCGCCGCGGGCCGGCGGCGTGTATGGCGCGGGCCACCACTTCCTTGCCGGTGCCGCTCTCGCCGGTGATCAGCACGGTGGCCTCCGTAGGGGCCACCATCTCGATCAGCTCCGTCACCTTCTTCATGGCCGGGCTCCGGCCGATCATCTCGGTGCCGGGAGCGATCTCCTGGAGGTTTTCGCGCAGCCGGACGACTTCGCGCCGCGCGCGCTTGTGCTCCAGGGCATTGGCCACCAGGTGCGACAGCTCGTCGGGATCCACCGGCTTGGTGATGTAGTCGTAGGCGCCTCGCTTGAGGGCCTGCACGGCGGTGTCCACCGCCGCGTACCCCGTCATGATGATCACGGTCAGGTCGGGATCCGCCTCACCCAGGCGCGCTTGCAGCTCCATCCCGTCCATTCCCGGCATTTTGATATCGATCAGCGCGATATCGAACTCCATCTGCTGAATGATCTCCAGCGCTTCGCGGCCGCTGCCGGCCGGCTTGGCCGTGTAGCCTTCGCTGGTGAACCATTTGCCGAGCGAATCGCGCACTACCAGCTCGTCGTCGACGATGAGTATCCGGCCCTTCGTCTTGATCGCCGTGGTGGGCTCGGTCGCTGTTACCATTAGGTCCTCCTAGTTGCCCCGTTACTTCCTGGTTGCCCCGTTACTTCGCCATCCCGGCGCCGGCGGGAATGCCCGTGCCGCAGGGAAGCGTTACCTTGAATTCCGTTCCTTCACCTGCCGTGGAGCGGACCGAGATTTCGCCCGCGTGCTGCTCCACGATGCTGTGCGCCACGGCCAGCCCCAGTCCCGTGCGGTTCTGGTCTTCCTTGGTGGTGAAGAATGGATCGAAAATTCGCGGCAGAACATCCTCCGGGATGCCGCTCCCCGTATCCTTGACGCGCACCGCCCCCTGCTCGGTGGCAGCGTCGAATTCCGTAATCACTTCCAGCCGGCCGCCCTTGGGCATGGCCTCCGAAGCGTTGACCATCAGCACCAGGATCACCTGCTGGATCTGGTTGGCGTCGCACTCCACCGGCGGCAGCCCCTCCGCCAGCGTCTCCACCAGCTCGATGTTCTGCATGTCCAGCTTGTGCTTCACCAGCAGCACGGCGCGGTGGACCACCGTGTTCAAATCGTTGGGCTCCCGGTTGCTCGGCGCTTGCCGAGAGAAGGTCAGAAGGTTCTTCACCAGGTCGCCGCAGCGCTTGCTTTCGCGCTCGATGGTCTGAAGCTGCTCCACCAGCTCGTCGCGTGTGGGAAGGTCGTGTTTGAGCAATTCGCGCAGCACCAGGCGGGCGTAGGTGAGAATGCCGAACAACGGGTTGTTGATCTCGTGCGCCACGGTGGCGGCGAGCTTGCCGATGGAGGCCATCTTCTCGCTCCGGAGCAGCGTTTTGTAGACCCGCTCCAGCTCCGCCGTTTTGCGCCGCACCTGCTCTTCGATGTGGGACTGAACGCCCGCGACTTCCTCGGTCATCTTGTTGAACGACGCCGCCAGGTCGCCCAGCTCGTCGTCGGAGTGGACCGGCAGCCGGTACTCCAGGTCTCCGCCGGCCACGCGATGCGTGCCGTCCATCAGCGCCTTCACCGGCCGGTACACCACGATCCACATGAACAGCGCGGCCGCCGCGCAGCCGAAAATCAGGGCGCCGACCAGGAACCAGGTGAGAGCCGCCTGGTGCTGCGAAAGCTGGGCGTCCACGGTGGCCAGCGACAGGTTGGCATCGATGACTCCGAGGACGTGCTGGCTCGCACGATGAACGTGGCAGGCGGCGTTGGAGCAGTCCGGAGAGTTTTCGATGGGGCGCAGCGCGCCGAACAGGCGCTCGCCGTTCTCGGCGAAGATCCGCGGCCGGTTGTGCCCGTCCAACGCGACCGAAGTGTTCACCTCGCGGGCATCCGAAGAGAGCGAGGACCCGGATGCGCCGGACGCCCGGCTCGTTGCCCAGGTCCTGGATGATGTTGTAGAGCGCCTCCCGGTCGTTGTGCAGCATGGCGTAACGCGTGCTGCGCAGGATCACATCCGTCACGCGGTCGGCGGACTGCACGACAAGGGTCTCCGAGTTCGCGCGCTCCATCCGCAGGTTGATGAAGCCGAATAAAGAGAAGAAGGCCGCCGTGCTCGCGATCACGCAGATGGCGAGCTTGGCGGCCAGTCCCAGCCGGATTGTTCTGGCGAGGCTCATGTCGTCACCAGGTTTTCCTCCTTGGCCTCCGCCACGGCGGGCGCGTGCTCATGCGCGATCGGCTCGAAAACCGGGAAATAGTGCGCGATCATGCGGAAGGTCGCGAAGCCCGCCGCCACGATCATCAGGGTGACTGCGACCTCGCTCCACCTGGGAATGTAATGCGTGCCGGAACCTGCTTCCAGGCCGGTGGTGCCCACATTCAGACGGTTGGCGATGAATCCGAAGACCACCATGACGGCACAGGCGTACAGAGCGCCCGGGCGCATGCGGACTTTCGCCAGGCAGAGCAGGACCGCCGGAACCAGCATGAGCGCGATCTCCAGCGCAAACATCCACGTCTCGATGCGGTTCCGGGAGAGCAGGCCCCACGCCTGCCGGTGCGTGAGATCGAGAAACCGGACCCACAGGTACACGCCCAGCACCACGGCCAGAACGCGCGCCATGCTGGCCAGCAGCGGCAGCTCCAGGGCCCGGCCGAAGGCGCGGCTGCTGTGCCAGGATTCGAAGATCGTCATGGCCAGTCCCACCGCGATGGACGAGATGTAGAACAGCACCGGCAGAATCGGGCTGTACCAGAGCGGATACAGTTTCTCCGGAATGATGAGGAAGAGCGACCCGAGCGAACTCTGATGGAGCGTGGAAAGGATCACGCCCAGGATCATCAGCGGAACCGAGATCCGGTGCATCCACTCCAGCGGCTTGTGCCAGCCGAACCGTTCCAGCACCATGGGAAGGAACTCGAGAAACAGGACCGTGGTGTACAACGTGACGCACCAGGCCACCTCGAACATCACCGAGTGCGGGTTCCACATGACCAGCGGATGCCACAGGCGGTCGGGGCGGCCGAGGTCGTAAAGCAGCCCCACGACCACCAGGACGTAGCCCAGGAATGCGGTGAGGATCGCCGGGCGGAGCACCGGCTTATAGCGCTCGATGTTGAAGATATGGACCATCGCGACCAGGGTGAAGCCGCCGGCCGCCAGGCCCACGCCGCACATCACGTCGAAACCGATCCACAGTCCCCAGGGGAACTTGTCGCTGAGGTTGGTCGAGCCCGCCAGGCCATAAAAAATTCGCAGATACGTGGCGTAGAGGCCGCTCAACAGGATGGCCGCGAAAATTACGCGCCAGACAGTAATTTTGGGGAGCTTGCGCATCATTTGCGGTGGCCCTCCTTCTTCTCTACTTCGGAGCGGCGGTTGGTAATCCACCAGATGCCGCCGAGCAGGACCGCGCCGGTCGATACCACGTCCGGAACCAGTTCCAGAACGCGCCACGTGGTTTCGGGCAGCGGCTCCTGCGGCACGCCGGTGCGCAGGCCGATCTGCTCGAACGGCACGGCCGAGATGTAGAACACCGACGTGCCACCCGCTTCCGTCACGCCATAGATCTTGGGATAGTACGCGCCGGGCTTCTCGGCAATCCGCTGGCGCGCCTCGGCGATCAGCGCATCGCGGTCGCCGTTCTTGGTGGCGCCCACCGGGCACGCCTCGGCGCAAGCCGTGACCTTGCCCTGGCTCTGCCGCGCGAAGCACATATCGCACTTCCGCATCCTCGGCAGACGATTGGACCACTCGTACGTCGGCACCTGGAAGGGGCAAGCCTGCATGCAGTAGCGGCAGCCCATGCACTTCTCCGCATCGTAGACCACCGGACCGAGCGCCGTCTTTTGCAGCGCTCCTACGGGGCAAACCGAAGCGCACGCCGGCTGCTGGCAATTCATGCACAGCCGGCGGCTGAACCGCTCCCCGTGGGTCTCTATGGCCGTGAGCTTGTG
>Ga0208044_1002029_pt1 | contig 10327 bp, 7 predicted proteins | sample Sb_taG_8_FD_187712 | JGI IMG/M metagenome (GOLD analysis project Ga0208044, IMG submission 187712) | Peat soil microbial communities from Weissenstadt, Germany - Sb_50d_c_BC metaG (SPAdes) (version 2) | ecosystem: Environmental > Terrestrial > Soil > Wetlands > Peat | place: Germany: Weissenstadt... | reverse complement strand
GATGCCGACGTACTTCACGGTGGTTCTCCTTTTGTGGAAACTGATATTGTTAAACACGCAATATCCGGTTTACCACGAACTCAAAGGACTCCACCAGTCGGCTTCGGCCTCCTTCATAGTTTCACCCAACACGAGCTTGCTGCAAGATCACGCCGGGTCCTCTAGCGCGAAATCGTGATCTCGGGCATCATTAGGACGGCCCCTTCCTGCTGGATCATTTGCAGACGCATCAGCGCGGTTCGAATGACACGAACCCGCTCCGGATCCAGATGTTGCAGGTAAGGCATGGCCAGGTCGACCAAGGAAGTCTGAGCGCCGGCCGGCCGCACTTTGGAATCCAACTCGAGGTTCTTGTTGCTGTCCTCGTCCTTCTCGTCTGTCAATTCTTCCATCAGCTTCTCGATGAAGTTCTTGGGTTCGGGTACGACCCGCACCTCGTACTTCGTGAGCTTAGCCTTGTCGGCAACGTATTTGATGGCGTCCTGCATGCTGCCGATCTTGTCCACCAGGCCGAGTTCGAGGGCCTGACGGCCTGTGTAGACGCGACCGCCTGCCAGCTCGTCGATCGGCTTCTTGAGCTTGCTGCCACGGATGTCGACAACGTGTTGTTTGAAGACGCCGTAGATATTATCCATCCAGGCTTGCATGCGTTCTCGTTCCTCCGGACTGAAAACGCGCTCGGAGGAGAGAATGTCCGCGTTTTGGCCGCGCTTGTAGGACTTGAACGTGATGCCAACCATGTTCCACAGGCCGGTCGTCGCCATCTTGCCGCCCACGACGCCGATGGAGCCGGTGATCGTGGACTCGTCCGCGAAGATGGTGTCCGACGCGCAGGCGACGTAGTAGCCGCCGCTGCCGGCCACGTCGCCCATGGAAACCACGAAGGGCTTCTTGGCTTTCACGCGCCGCGTGGCGTCGAGAATGATTTCGCTGGCCACCGCGGAGCCGCCGGGGGAATCGACGCGGAGCACAACCGCCTTGATGGAGTCGTCCTTGGCGGCATCATTGAGCGCCTTGCGCAGAGCACCGCTCGTGGCACCCGTCGCGCCGCCGAACGGCGAGGATTCGCCGCTGCCCAGGGTGATAGCGCCTTGCACATAGACAATGCCAATGGCGTCCTTGGCGTTCTTCTTCTTGAGGCTTTCGCCCAAGAGGTCGCCCCACATCTTGAACATGCCGAACGGCGACGACAGGTCAAGCTGCGGCGTCTTTTTCTTGCCATAGCTCTTCTCGAATGTCACGTCTTTGCCGTATTTCGACTTGAGAAGCGCTTCCAGAGCTTGCCGCTGCTCCACCGCGTCGATGAGTCCTACCTCTTTGCCCTTCTCCGCGGTATACGGTCCGCCGTTGATCCATTCGCGGACCTTCGCCTGATCGACGCCCCGGCCCTTGGCGATCAGGTCGACAAAGGTTTCGAACTCGCTGTCGAGCAGCCAGTTCTGCATCTTCTCGGCTTCGGGGCTCGGGCCGTCGCGCATGAAGATCTCGGAAGCGCTTTTGTAAGCGCCGCAGTGGAGGAAGTCGGGCTTGATGTGGAGTTTGTCGAGCAAGCCGCGCAGGTAGGGAGTTTCGCCGTAGAGGCCGGTGATCCACAGGTCAGACGTGGCCGGGGCGCTAATGCGCGTCGCGCCGGACAGGAGCAGATACTCGCGCATGTCCATCGAGTCGGCGTAGGCATAGATATCTTTGCCGGCGGCTCGGACGTGGCTCATGGCTTCGCGCACTTCCTCGGTCTGCGCCGAACCGATCGAGCCTCCATCGTGGATCAGCACGAGCGCTTTGACGGTCGCGTCGTCGCCTGCCTTCTTGATGCGCGTGACAAGGTCTTTCAAGGAGACCGACTTGGTAGCGCCGAAGGAAAACGTGTCGTCGGCAGGCGCCTCGGTGACCGAGCCTGACAGGCGAAACACGGCAACGACTGCTTTGCCATGCTCCGTTTTCTTTTTCTCGGTTTTTTCGTCCGCAGCGAACATCGGTTGCAAGCCCTGAAGCAGCAACAGGGTTGACATCGAGAGCAAAATTAAGGACCGGCGCATCATCGTTCCTCCCCAATAGTTTTCGAGCTGTGTGATCTTCCCAGGTATCTTATTCATCTCTCGTAAAGCAAGCTGGCAGCTTGCTCTACATCGGAAGGTGGAGCAAGCTGCCAGCTTGCTCTACGCCTGCTATCTTCTTCGTCTAGCCAGGAGATAGATTGGCTATCAAGCACCATCTCCAGAGACTAATACATCGCCTGCGGTGCAAAAGTTTTAACGCACCTGGCTGGGCGATGCCAAGTTTGGTTGGTCTGGAATGCAAATTGACAGCTCGGTGCACACTCGCCGTGTAGTGCGAGCTTTAGCTTGCACTGCATTCGATGCAAGCTAAAGCTTGCACTACATCCACGGAAGCTGGCAGCTTGCAGGTCAAGTTTTTCAAGAACTCGGTCAATCTACAAGAGGAGTTATGGCCGCCCCTGAAGCGCGACACGGTCGAATGCGATTATATGTAAATTGGGTGAAGCAGGTAATCGAGCGAAGCACCGCTGCACTTGACGCGTTGCGACCGAGCCGCTAGATTTTGAAGTAGATAGTCTGCGCGCTGCACCTGGGTAGCCCGAGACCTTTGTGGTCGCGGGCGTTTTTTGTGTCGCGTGTTCAATTCCGGGAAGAGTTGGGCTGACTTCGTTCGGACAAATCTAAACGGCAGCCGGCCCAATACTGCTGTCCGGAGTAGGTAGGTGGAATGGCCTGCACGTGTGTCGTCGGCCTGCAATGGGGCGACGAGGCCAAAGGTAAGATCGTCGATCTCCTGACCGAACAGCACGACCTTGTGGTTCGCTTCAACGGCGGTGCCAACGCCGGCCACACCGTGGTTGCGGACGGGCGCACTTACAAGCTTTCGCTGCTCCCAACCGGCGTCCTGCGACCGCGTCTGTGTTCCGTGATTGCCAACGGTGTCGTGGTCCATCCGCCGCGCTTCCTTGAAGAAGTCAGTGCCCTCCGCGACGCGGGAATTGCCGTTGGAAACAATCTGGTGCTCAGCGACCATGCCCATTGTATTTTTCCCTATCACCTGGAAGAAGAACGCCTGAGCGAACAGGGTCCCGACCACGCGATCGGGACGACCGGCCGGGGCATTGGGCCCTGCTACCAGGACAAGGTGGGCCGGGTGTGTGGCGTGCGCATCGCCGAGCTGCTGCATCCGCAGCATCTGCGCGAGCGTTTGCGCGTCATCGTCCCTCGCAAGAACCGCTGGCTGAAGTGTCTTGGCGACAATGCCCAGGTTTTCGATGCCGACGTGCTCTGCGATCAGTATCTCGGCTACGCCGAGCAGATGCGGCCCTTCATCGCCAACACCGTCCGGCTCCTCCATGAGGAAGCAAGCAAGGGGAAACGGATCTTGTTCGAGTCGGCACAAGGAAGCTTGCTCGACGTCGATCATGGCACCTACCCGTTCGTGACCAGCTCCAACAGCTCCACGGCCGGCGTATGGAGCGGTTCTGGAATTCCGGCTCGGTGGCTCGATAGGGTCATTGGTGTGATCAAGGCGTATTCCACGCGAGTGGGCAAAGGGCCGTTTCCGACGGAATTGAACGATGGTCAAGATGGGGTCGGCGAGCGGATTCGCAAGACCGGACGCGAATACGGGACGGTGACGGGCAGGCCGCGGCGCTGCGGCTGGTTCGACACGGTCGCCACGCGCTACACCGCCGCATTGTCAGGTACAACGGAGCTGGCGGTCATGCTCCTCGACGTTTTGAGTGAATTCCGGGAGCTGGCGATCTGCACCGCCTATGAGATGGATGGCAATCGTCTGGATTACTTCCCCGCGGACGCGTTTCTGCTCGAACGCTGCCGGCCGGTGTATGAAACGATCCCCGGCTGGCAGGCCGATATTTCGGGCGCACGCCGGCTGGCTGATCTCCCTGCTGCCGCGCGCCGCTACGTGGAAAGGGTCGGGGAAATCCTGGGTTTGCCGGTTTCGATCGTGTCGGTGGGTCCCGACCGCGCGCAAACGATCATTTGTTAAATAGGACGCATTTAGGACGCAATTTGAGCGCTACGGATCAGAAATGATGGGTTCGACCGCCGTTTCGATTTTGGATCCCAATACCCTGCAGCGTCTGGCGGAAGCCGGACTGGATGCCGCACGCTTGCCCCGGCACGTGGCAATCATCATGGATGGGAATGGCCGCTGGGCTCGGCAGCGCGGACTGGAACGCATCGAGGGGCATCTCCGCGGGGTGCAAAGCGTTCGCGCCACGGTCGAGGAATGTTGCCGTCTAGGTATCAACCAGCTGACGCTGTACTGCCTGAGTATCGAAAACTGGAAGCGCCCTCAGCAAGAGCTGGATTTCTTGATGATGCTGCTCCGCAAGTACCTGATCGACGAACGCGCGGAGATCATGGAGCAAAATATCCGCTTCACGACCATCGGCCGCCGGATAGGACTGCCGGCCCAGGTACTGGAGGAAATGGACGAGAGCATTCGCGTGAGCCAAAGCAACACCGGCATGTTACTTAGCCTGGCGATCAACTACGGGGGCAGAGCAGAGCTGGTCGATGCGGTGCGCGCGATAGCGGACCAGGTGCGTCAGGGAACACTGAACCCCGACGACATCGACGAAACGACGATCAACGACGCTCTGTACACGGCCGGCATGCAAGACCCGGATCTGCTGATTCGCACGGCCGGGGAAATGCGCATCAGCAACTTCCTCCTCTGGCAAATCTCCTATGCGGAATTGTGGGTCACGGAGAAATGCTGGCCGGAATTTGACCGCACCTGTCTGCACGCCGCCCTTCGCGATTATGCAACTCGAGAAAGGCGTTTCGGCGGCTTAAAGGATTAAAGCCATGCTGCGAACGCGTCTGTGGGTGGGGGCTGTGCTCATTGCCCTCACCGCCGGAGTACTGGTGATCGACCAGGGAATGGAGCCCTGGTTTCCGTTTCTGTTTCTGTTTGTGGTCGTGCTCGCGCTGCTGTGCTGTGCGGAGCTGCTGCAGATTTTGCCCGCTTCCGGCCGACCCATGTCCGCGCTCTGTTATGGCGGCGTGGCTCTTGTGCTGATTGCGAACTGGATCCCCTATGTGCTCCGCGCCGGGTCGCAGGCAGCCTCGCCGCAACCCGAACCGTGGGTGTGGATAGCTGGGTGTTTCACGGCGGTAGTGCTGGCGGCGTTTCTTGTGGAAATGGCAATGTTTCAGGCTTCGGGTGAGTCGCTCACCAGGATTTCACTCACCACCTGGACCGTTGCCTACCTGGGGTTGCTGCCCAGCTTTTTGGTGCAATTGCGTTGGCTGAGCGATTCAGATCGTGCAACTAGCTCACGGCGGGCGACAGCCGCCCTGGCCCTGGCGATTTTTGTCCCCAAGTGCTGCGACATTGGCGCCTATTTCACGGGCCGGTTCCTGGGCAAGCACAAGATGGCCCCCCTTCTAAGTCCCAAGAAGACCTGGGAGGGCTTGGCCGGCGGATTAACGGCTGCGGTCGTCGTGGCAATCGTAATCGATCGTTTTGGCTCCGTCGTTCACGGCGGAATCGCCGCCGCCGCGGGATTGGGACTCGCTCTCGGCATTGCGGGAGTCTTGGGCGATCTTGCGGAATCCCTCATCAAACGGGCCTGCCGGCAGAAGGACGCATCGCAAAGCGTCCCTGGATTTGGAGGAATCCTCGACGTGGTGGATTCCATCCTCTTTACAGCCCCTGTGGCCTACTGGTGGTTGCGCTAAATGACCGTGTGCAAATCAGCTGATACTAGCCCGAAGCGTTAGCGAGGTCCTCGCTGACGCTTCGGGCTAGTATCAGCGGAATCGTGCATGGTGATGTAGAGATAAAGGTTTTCATGAGCACCTCAGCGACTCTAACTCTGACTCTTGAAGATCGCGATGAAGCCATCCTTCTGTTCGGCACTCGCGACCAGTACCTGCGCTTGATTCGGGATGCCCTCGGCGTGCGCCTCGTCGCCCGCGGCGATACCATCCAGATCGAAGGCAGCGAGGAACAGGTCAACCGAGCCGATCGCGTTTTCCAGCAGCTAAGACAAATGCTGCGCAAGCAAGGCAAGCTATCCATGGAAAACGTGCGCACCGTCCTGGAAGTCGTCCAGCAGGCCGACGAATCAACCGGCCCGGAAGGCGTGAACTACCTGGACGGCGCCCGGCATGTCCGGCCGCGCACCGACGGCCAGGCACGCTATGTCAAGGCGATGCGCGAAAAAGACCTGACGCTGTGCATCGGACCTGGTGGGACCGGCAAGACCTATCTTGCCGTCGCCATGGCAGTCAGCCTGCTGCGGCAGGGCCAGGTGAAGCGGATCGTCCTGGTGCGGCCGGCCGTCGAAGCCGGAGAACGCCTGGGCTTTCTACCCGGCGACATGGTCGCCAAGGTAAACCCGTACCTACGGCCGCTCTTCGATGCACTGCACGACATGATGGATTCCGACCAGGTCAAGCGCTACATGGAGAATGACATCATTGAGATCGTCCCATTGGCCTACATGCGCGGCCGGACCCTGAACCAGGCGGTCATCATTCTCGACGAAGGGCAGAACACCAGCGTCGCGCAGATGAAGATGTTTCTGACACGCATGGGCAACGGTTCCAAGATCATCGTCACTGGCGACGTCACGCAGGTCGACTTGCCCAAGCAGACGCGCAGCGGGTTGGCGGACGCCATCGATCGTCTGCGCGACATCTCGGGCATTGCGATTGTTTATCTGGATGAGCACGACATCGTCCGGCACCCGCTCGTGCAGGAGGTCGTGCGCGCCTACGAGGAAGAACGCCCACGGAAGAAAAGGAGTGATTAGCGGCGGCCGGTTCTTGCCGCGTCTTAAAGTCTGTCCGACAACTCTCCCCTCTTTCCTGTAGAGGGGCCGAGGGGAGCGGAATACGTCGTATAGGACCTATATGTCCTATGCCCTTCGTCGGGAGCAAGAAGACCTGGTAGGACCGGCCCCTGATCCCCCCATGTTTGGTTTTAACAAGAAGCAATCGCGCCTGGGCCAGTGGGATGGTCGGCGCCGGTCGTCGCGCAGCGATGAGCCTGTCCTGACGAGCCTCCTGAAAAAGCCGGTCCTGGTGCGGCTTGCCACCCTGGTGGCAACCATGGCCTGTGTGACGCTGTTGGCGTATTGGTGGGGCCCTCCCCTCCCCTACCGCGTGGGCGAGATTCATTCGACCGACCTGCGCGTTCGTTCCTATTTCGAAGTTGTCGATCAGGTACAGACCGAGCGCGCCCGCGAGGAGGCGGTGCAACATCTCCTTCCCTCCGTGAGCCGCGAGCCTGCGGCACGCGAGGCAGCACGGTTGGCGGTTCCGCCGGTGGTGGAGAAATATCCTGCCGGGGTGCTGCTCGTGCAGCGCGGCCAACCCATTACTGCCGCGCAACTGAACCTCCTTGACGCGGAGCACCGGGCCTATTTGCACAGTCTCCTGGCAGGCGATCACTTCCGGCGTGGCGTGGCGCTCTTTCTGGTCATGAGCCTTCTCGCCGCCGTGGTCGGCTTATACAGCGCCCGTTTTCAGCCGGCCCTCGTGCAAAGCCTGTCGAAGATTTCGGGTGTTTGTGGCCTGGTCGTCACCACGTTGGCGCTCGGACTCCTGTTAAGCGGTCCTCCCTGGCACGCAGTCCTTATCCCGCTGACCGTCTCGGCGATGATCTTGACGATCGCCTACAATCCGCAGTTTGCACTGCTCATGTCGTTCAGCCTGGCCCTGGCAACGACCGTCGCTCTGGGCACAGACTTCGAGCATTTGTTGATCCAGATGGGCGGATTGGCCACCGCTGTGCTCCTGCTGCGCAACCTGCGCACCAAGGCCCGGCTCGTTCAAGTCGGTGCGGGCGCCGGTTTGGCCTACATGGTCATGACGATCGCGACCGGTCTGCTCAGCGACCAGACCTGGCACTTGATTCTCTGGGAATCCGTGCGCCATCTCCTCTGGGGATGCCTGGCTGGTTTCTTCCTCACCGGCAGCTTGCCGTTGGTGGAGCGCTGTTTCGGCGTGGTGACGGATGTGAGTCTCCTGGAACTTGCCGATGGGTCGCATCCGCTGCTGCAGGAGCTGGTGCGGCGGGCGCCCGGAACTTATACCCACAGCATGACGGTGGCGACCCTGGCCGAAGCCGCCGCTGAGGCGATTGGTGCCAATCCGTTGCTCACTCGGGTGGGCAGCTATTTTCACGACGTTGGCAAGATGCTCAAGCCCCAGTATTTCATCGAGAACCAGGCCGGTGAGAATCGTCACGATGCCCTGGAGCCGGCCCTGAGTACGCTGATCATCATTGGCCACATCAAGGACGGCCTGGCGCTGGCGCAGCAATATCGCTTGCCAGAGCCGATTGTCGACTTCATCGAACAACATCACGGCACGACGCTGGTGGAATACTTCTACCGCGAGGCGGTCCGCATGCAGGAAGACAACGGCCAGGACGCCACCCAGTTGGAAGCCACGTTTCGTTATCCCGGGCCCAAGCCACAGAATCCGGAGAACGGCGTCGTCATGCTTGCCGACGCGGTGGAGAGTTCCAGCCGGGCGCTTAAGGACCCGGCGCCAGGCAGCTTGTGCAAGCTAGTTCATGAGCTGGTGATGAAACGCTTGCTCGACGGTCAATTCGAAGAAAGCGACCTGACGCTGACCGAGCTGCATGTCATCGAAGAAAGTCTTTCCAAGAGCCTGATCGCTCTTTACCACGCACGCATCCGCTACCCGGACGACGAATCGCCGGCACCGCCCACGGGCTCACGCCGAGCTTCTTGAGCGGGAATTTCCTTTTCCTGCGCGCCGATCACGAATACAACTCAACTGGGCCAGGCCCACGCTCAACCTTCAGTCGCGTGGCAGCAGAGCCCGTGATTCGCTCGTTTAGCAACCGGGAGAAATCATGGAACCAGTCGGCGTCGGCATCATTGGCTCGCAATTCATTGCCGAATTGCACGTCGAGGCATTCAAGCGCGTTCCCGATGCCAAGGTGGTCGCCGTCGCCTCGCCCACCACGGCCCATGTCAAGACATTTGCAGAGAAGCATCACATTCCGCATTGGTTCACAGATTACCGCAAGCTGCTGGAACTGAACGAAGTACAAGCCGTCTCGCTGTGCCTGCCGAACTACCTTCATTGCCGAGCGACCGTCGATGCGGCGGCGGCGGGCAAGCACGTGCTTTGCGAGAAACCATTGTGCATGAACCTGGCCGAGGCGGACCAGATGATCGCTGCCTGCAAAAAGGCGGCCGTCATCCTGATGTACGCGGAAGAGCTGTGCTTTACGCCGAAATATGTTCGCGCCAAACAATTGGTCGACGAAGGCGCGCTGGGCAAGGTGTACCTGATCAAGCAGAGCGAAAAGCATTTTGGCCCGCACGCGGACTGGTTTTGGGATGTGGAGCGCAGCGGCGGCGGCGTGCTGCTCGACATGGGCTGTCACGGCATTGAGTTTGCCCGCTGGGTGCTGGGCCGGCCTCAGGCCACAAGCGTCTACGCCCAGTGCGGCACCTACGTGCACAAGGACAAGACTCGTGGCGATGATAACGCCATTCTTATTGTCGAATTCGCCAATGAGGCGGTCGCCCTCATCGAGGAGAGCTGGGCTCGGCTGGGCGGCATGGACGATCGCGCGGAAATCTACGGCAGCAAGGGCGTGACCTATGCCGATCTCCTGCACGGCAGTGCGCTGGAGACGTTCAGCGAGGTTGGCTATGGCTATGCCGTCGAAAAGGCCCCGACCACGCAGGGCTGGTCGTTCACGATGTTCGAGGAAATGTGGAACTACGGTTTCCCTCAGGAAATGCAGCATTTCGTCGATTGCGTTCGGCAGCACAGCACGCCGTCGGTCACGGGTGAGGACGGTAAAACGGTTCTCGAAATCATCCTGGCTGCCTACGCCTCCGCGGGCACCGGCAAGAAGATCGCTCTACCCTACAGGACGGACGCGAAGAAGCCGATCGATCTGTGGCTGGGTGGAAGATGACTGGGAATTGCGGGCGGAGGTGCGATCTTCAACTGACGGGTTGAACGCAGCCCACGCGTAAGAGAAGGAATCAAGATGAAGAGTAAGATTAGGAAGAGGATTAAGAGCGGGAGCAAGAGAAAGAGCAGGACCCAGTAGGCAGCGAATTCAGGCCATCGTACTCCCAATCTTAATCGTGCTCTTCATCTTCTTCGTAATCGTAATCTTCGTCCTAATTCTTACTCTTGCTTCGAAGGTTATCCCGCCAGTCTAGCCTATGTTTAACACCAGTCGCCGTAAGTCCTTATTGTGCAAGGGTTGAATTTCGTGTTAGTCATCAGGTCACGGTTTCTTCTCCTGCAGGTGGGGTTGGTGGGCGGACGTCGGTGATCTTCAA
>Ga0208044_1002028_pt1 | contig 10330 bp, 10 predicted proteins | sample Sb_taG_8_FD_187712 | JGI IMG/M metagenome (GOLD analysis project Ga0208044, IMG submission 187712) | Peat soil microbial communities from Weissenstadt, Germany - Sb_50d_c_BC metaG (SPAdes) (version 2) | ecosystem: Environmental > Terrestrial > Soil > Wetlands > Peat | place: Germany... | reverse complement strand
GACCAGCGGCGTGCCGTCGGGCAGGCTGACGGCGAGACGGTCGATGGCGATCTCGGCACTGCCGTCGTGTGGCACGACCTCGATGACCGGCGGCGTCAGCGCCGCGGCGCGGCCGGCCTCGATCGCACCCTCGAATCCGGACAGCCGCGCCACCACCGCCTGATACTCGGCGATCGTTCGATATGTCGTGACGAAATAGGACAGCGCCGTCTGCACGCTATTGAAGGCTGATCCGGTTTGCATCAGGCCGCCGAGCTGCATGACGCCGGAAAAATAAGCCGGGCTCACCATCACATAGGGAAAGATCACCGAGGCTTGCGAATAGCTCTGGGTGAAGAACAGGAGCTTCTTCTGCCGCTGCATGATGGCGATCCAATTCGACACCACGCTGCCAAAGCGCTCGAGGTGGCGCTCGCGTTCGGCGGCTTCGCCGTGCAGCGAGGCGATCTGCTCGGAATTTTCGCGGGAGCGAACCAGGTTGAAGCGGAAGTCGGCTTCGAAACGCTGCTGTCGGAAATTGAGCGGAATGAGCGGCCAGCCAAGCAAATGCGTGAAGCCGGTGCCGATCACCGCATAGAACAATGCGGCCCATACCAGATAGCCCGGAATGGCGAACGGCAGGCCGAACAGGTGCACCGGCGCGGCGTCCGACAATCTCCACAAAATGACGACGAAGGATATGAGCGTGACGCATGCATTGAGCAAACCGGTGCCGATTACCAGCGTATTCTGCACGAACAATTGCAAGTCTTCGGCGATGCGCTGATCGGGGTTGTCGGCTGCATCGCCGAGCAGCTGCATGCGATAATGGTTCGCGGTATTCAGCCATTGCCTCAAATAGGTCTGCGTCATCCAGCGCCGCCAGCGGATCTGCAGCCACAGATTCAGGTAGTTCTGGTAAACCTGCAGGACGGTGAAGATCGCCGCGATGGCGCAGAAGAACAGGATGGCGCTGACGAAGGCGCTGAAATCTCGATCCTGCAAGGTGTTGTAAAAACGATTGTACCATTCGTTCAGGATCACTTGGATGGCGACCATCGACAGCTCGATCGCAACGACTGCGCCGAGCAGGAGGCGGCCCGCCCAGCGGTCCTCGGCGCGGTAATAAGGCGCGGCCAGCCGCCAGATCGTGGCCAATGTCGCGACCAGACTTTTCACGAAAAACCTCCGACGTGGGCGAGAGGAACGCGTTGCAATGCGGGACAAACGACGCGCACCGGCGCGGTTTCATACGTTGCAACAGCCAAAGCCGTGTTGGTGCGTTGCAATATCACAAACCCATTGGGTGCGCGATATGCGTTGCCGATCGTGCGATAGGCGGCGCTAGACGACACGCTCGATGTTTTGTGGCGCGATGACGGCCAATCTTGCTTTCTCCGCGGCAGATGGCGCATTCTGATGTGCCGCTCACTCGGCCAACGAATGCAGAAAAAATAAAAGCCACTCACAAGTCCTAGCTGGGAGGGACTGTCCATGTTCACGCAAATTCTCGATCCGACCGGCAACCTGTTCGTGACCTGGTTGGTCGCGCTCGTTCCTGTGGTGCTGCTCTTGTTTCTGCTTGCCGGCTTGCGCATGTCGGCGTGGCTTGCGGTGCTGATCGGCTCCATCGTCACGTTCCTGCTCGGCCTTTGGATCTGGCAGATGCCGTTCGAGGACGGGCTGCGCGCCTATCTTTATGGCTCCGCCACCGGCGTTTGGAACGTCGACTGGATCACGTTTTGGGGAGTGATGCTGTTCAACACCCTGGTCGCGACCGGGGCCTTCGACAAGCTGCGGCGCTGGTTGATCCAGCAAGGCACCCGCGATGTGCGCGTGCAAACCATCCTGTTCGCCTGGGCGTTCGGCGCCTTGCTCGAAGGCCTGGTCGGCTTCGGCTACCCGTGGGCTTTCGTCGCGCCCATCCTGATCACGCTCGGCATCCCGGCGCTCGATGCCATCCGGGTCGCGGCAATCGCCAACAACGCGCCGGTGTCGTACGGCGCGCTCGGTGCGCCGATCATCGCGCTCGCCGCGGTGACCGGCATGCCGCTCATTGCGCTCGCCGGTTCCGTCGGCAAAATCGTGGCGATCCTGGCGCTGTTGCCGCCGTGGATCCTGCTCTATCTGGTCAGCGGCAAGGAAGGCATGAAGGGAGCCTGGCCGCTCGCCGTGGTCGGCTCGCTCGGTTACATCGCCGGCCAATTGCCGACCTCGATCTATCTCGGGCCGTATCTGCCCGACGTGATCGGCGCCATCGTTTGTTTTGCCTGCCTTCTGCTCCTGCTGAAGGTCTGGCGGCCGGCGCAAACTCTCGGTTATGGCGGCGTGCCGGTAACCGCGGCGCAGGAAGCCCAGGCCGAAGGTCACGGTCTGTCGGCCGGCGAGGTGTTCCAGGGCTGGCTGCCGATCATCGTGCTTGTCGCCGTGGTCGTCGCCTGGACCGGGCCGTGGTCGAAGCTGCCCGGCATCGTCGAGCTGCATTATCAGGTCGACGCCGCGTCCTCGATCGCGCCCGGGGCAAAGATTTCGGCGATCTTCAACTGGACGCCGTTTGTCGGCGGCAGCGCGATCCTGGCGTCCTGGATCATCGTCGCCTTGCTGCTGCGCGTCAGCGGCGCGCAACTCGCCGAAATCTTCAAGAAAACCTGGTCGCAGATGTGGGGCGCCTGCCTGGTCGGCGTGTTCATCTTCGGCCTGGCCTATGTCTTCAATTTCTCGGGCATGGCCGGGTCGCTCGCCAAGGCGTTCTCCGCGCTCGGGCCGTACTTCATCGTCGTGGCGCCGATCCTGGGCTTCATCGGCGTCGCGCTGTCGGGCAGCAACACCTCGACCAATGCCATGTTCGGAAAATTCCAGGCGCTGGTCGGGCAATTGCTCGGCTTCCCGTTGATGCTGTTGCCGGTCTTGAACTCGGTCGGTGCCGAGATTGGCAAGCCGATCGCGCCGCAGACCGCCAGCGTCGGCGTCTCGACCAGCGAGTTCGTGCGCAACGAGGGCGAGGTGATCCGCCACAATTTCGGCTGGACCATCGTGCTCCTCGTCTATCTCGTGCTGATCGGGGTGGCTTGCTACCTGTTCTTCCCCGGCATCGCGGTGTTGCCGAAGCCGGCCTGAAGACGCCAAGGGCGAAATAGCGAGTGGCGAATAGGGGACACGCCTTTCATTCGCCATTCGCTCTGACCCCTCCATTCGCCTCTAGCCTTTCCATTGGCAATTCGCTATTCGCCATTCGCGATCTTGCTTGATCGGAGTGACGATGCTCTGCCGGCTTTGCGTCCTCATTGCTGTGTTGCTGCTCGGTCCGTTGGGGCTGGCCCGCGCCGCCGACAGCGCGTTCCCCTTCGGCACCGAATTGATGCTCGACGTCGAGCCGCTCTACGGCTCGAAGCGCATTCCGATGCTGCAGATCGAGGACGACGGCACCGCCTCGATCGACCTGTGGTGCGCCAGCGTGCATGCGTCGGCGACCGTCGGCGAGAATTCCATCACCATCGTCGCCGAGCCGGCGGACCCCGGACAATGCACGGCGGAGCGCCAAAGCGGCGACCAAACGTTGTTGGCGGCGCTGTCGCAGGTGACCAACTGGCGCCGCGACGGCGACGTGATCGAACTGATCGGCCCAACCACGCTGCGCTTTCGTGCGATGACCAATTGATTGACGGAGCATCGCGACCTTCCCGTACCTGACCCCGGAGACGACAATGCTGCGCCGGCCCTATGCCTGCTGGCTCGCTGTTGCGGTTTTTGCCAGCATCCCGCTTGCCGCGATGGCCGCCGAGACCGCTTTTCCGTTCGGCCTCGAGCTGTTGCTCGACGGCAAGCCGATGCGCGGCACCAAGCGCCTGCCGTCGCTGTCGATCGAGCAGGACGGCTCCGCCGCGATCGACTTGTGGTGCGGCAGCCTGCGCGGGCGCGCCGACGTCGGCAACGGCACGATCGCCATCACGCCGGGCGAGCGCGACAACGCGCAGTGCGACCCGGAGCGCATCGCCGGCGACGACGATCTCTTGGACATGCTGGTCCATATGACCAATTGGCGGCGCCGCGGCGACACCGTCGAATTCTCCGGTCCCGCCACGCTGCGCTTCCACCTGATGACGAATTGATCTCGTCGCATCGGCCGCGCCCACAACCATTGCGCGATTATGCAATTTATTGATGTTTTGCGGCATGATTCGCAACTAAGTCGTATTATTCTCACAAGCCTGTATTATGAGACTGCGCGGCTCGCGACGAGGCCGCGCGCATTCATGAGGGAGTAAACATGATCATCTCTGCACAGAGCAGCGGCAGCCAGTCCACGAACAGCAGCGCGTGGACCGCGATGCCGGGCCTTTCGATCAAGATTCCGGGCGGCTCCGGCGAAACGGTTTTGTTGATTCTCAACGTTCCCAACCCTTACGCCACCGGCAATAGCAATCCCGGGGGCAATTTCGGCATCCAGGTCAACGGCGCGTTGCAGCCGGCGACCGCCACCTTCACCTACAACGAAGTGAACCCGCCCAGCACGGGGCGCGTTCCGACCACGCTCTGTGTCCCCTATCTGGTGAATAGCCAGAATCCTTTGGTTGTCACGGCGGTGTGGTCGAATGTCCGCGGCTCGACCGTGCACATCGATAGCCCGGCCACCTTGTCGGCTGTTGCCGGCTGACGCTAACGGCGAGCGCACGCCAAAACAAAAAGGGCGCGGTTTGCACCGCGCCCTTCGTCATTTGATCGCAGAGGGTATCAGAAGCCCATCCCGCCACTCGAAGTCGGCCTTGGCCGACTTCGAGCATTAAAGATGCTTGGGCGGATGGGCTAAAAGCCCATCCCGCCCATGCCGCCGCCGCCGCCCGGCATCGCCGGCATGGCCGGCTGTTCCTTCGGCAGTTCGGCGACCATCGCTTCGGTGGTGACCAGGAGGCCGGCGACGGAAGCTGCATCCTGCAGCGCTGCCCGCACCACCTTGGCCGGATCGACGATGCCCTTGTCGAGCATGTCGACGTATTCCTCGGTCTGCGCGTCGAAACCGAACGTCTCGGACTTGTTCTCCGTGATCTTGTTGACCACGATCGAGCCCTCGACGCCGGAATTCTCGGCGATCTGGCGGATCGGCGCTTCCAGCGCCTTGAGCACGATGTTGATGCCGGCTTGCACGTCGGCATTGTCGTTATGCAGCTTGCCGACCGACTTCTTGGCGCGCAGCAGCGCCACCCCGCCGCCCGGCACGATGCCTTCCTCGACCGCGGCGCGGGTGGCGTTGAGCGCATCCTCGACGCGGTCCTTCTTCTCCTTGACCTCGATCTCGGTGGCGCCGCCGACGCGGATCACCGCGACCCCGCCGGCGAGTTTGGCGAGCCGCTCTTGCAGCTTCTCGCGGTCGTAGTCGGAGGTGGTCTCTTCGATCTGCGCCTTGATCTGGCCGACGCGCGCCTCGATCTCCTTCTTCTTGCCGGCGCCGTCGACGATCGTGGTCTTCTCTTTCTCGATCACGATCTTCTTGGCGCGGCCGAGCATCGCCGTCGTCACGCTTTCGAGCTTGATGCCGAGGTCTTCGGCGATGAGCTGGCCGCCGGTGAGGATGGCGATGTCTTCCAGCATCGCCTTGCGGCGATCGCCAAAGCCGGGCGCCTTCACGGCCGCGACTTTCAGGCCGCCGCGCAGCTTATTGACCACCAGCGTCGCCAACGCCTCGCCCTCGATGTCCTCGGCAATGATGAGCAGCGGCTTGCCCGACTGCACCACGGCTTCGAGCACCGGCAGCATCGCCTGCAGCCCGGACAGCTTCTTCTCGTGCAGCAGCACGAAAGCGTCCTCGAGCTCGGCCACCATCTTCTCGGCATTGGTGATGAAGTAGGGCGACAGATAGCCGCGGTCGAACTGCATGCCCTCGACGATCTCGACTTCGGTGTCGAGCGCCTTGGCTTCCTCGACCGTGATGACGCCCTCATTGCCGACTTTCTGCATCGCTTCGGCGATCATCTTGCCGACGTTGGCATCGCCGTTCGACGAAATGGTGCCGACCTGGGCGACTTCCGACGACGACGCGACTTTCTTCGAGCGCTTCTTGATGTCCTCGACCACGGCCGCAACCGCGATGTCGATGCCGCGCTTGAGATCCATCGGGTTCATGCCGGCAGCGACCGATTTGGCGCCTTCCTTGACGATGGCCGCGGCGAGCACGGTCGCGGTGGTGGTGCCGTCGCCGGCAAGATCGTTGGTCTTCTGCGCCACTTCGCGCACCATCTGCGCGCCCATGTTCTCGAACTTGTCCTCGAGCTCGATCTCCTTGGCGACGGTGACGCCGTCCTTGGTGATGCGAGGAGCGCCGAAGCTCTTGTCGAGCACGACGTTGCGGCCCTTGGGGCCGAGCGTGACTTTCACCGCGTTGGCGAGCGTCTCGACGCCGCGCAGCATGCGCTCGCGCGCGTCGCCTGAGAATTTTACATCTTTGGCAGCCATAGTTTGTTTTCCTTCGGATTTCGGATGCTGGGATTGGATGACGGACGACTGACGACGGACGACAGATGAAAAGGCCGAGCTTTATTTTTCTGTCGTCTGTCTTCCGTCCTCTGTCGTCTGCTTAAGCGATCACGCCCATGATGTCGGACTCCTTCATGATCAAAAGCTCGTCGCCATCGAGCTTGACCTCGGTGCCCGACCACTTGCCGAACAGCACGCGGTCGCCGGCCTTGACGCCCATCGGCGTGAGCTTGCCGCTCTCGTCGCGGCCGCCGGGGCCGACGGCGACGACTTCGCCCTCTTGCGGCTTTTCCTTGACGGTGTCGGGAATGATGATGCCGCCCTTGGTCTTTGCCTCGGCGTCGATACGCTTGACGACCACCCGGTCATGGAGCGGCCGGAATTTTAGCTTCGCCATTGTTCACCCTCGTCGCCGCCCTAGAAGCGGCATTGGCGTTGGACAAAAAGTTGTTGTTTTGCAGCGCATTAGCAGTCTTATTGGCTGAGTGCCAATAAGCTGCCGCGGAGATAGGGGCTACCCCGCACGCTGTCAAGCGCGCCCGCGCGCCATGCTTTACGGGAAGCGGCGCGTCATGGCGGGTGGCTTGCGCCGCCATAAAGTCTATTCTGGCTGACAGGATCGCCTATCGGGCGGGGAGGAGATAACAGAATGCGCGCGCTGAGCCTCGATCAGGCCAACACCATCATTGCCGCGACCTTTGCCACGGCAAAGAAGGAGCGCTGCCGGCCGATGAGCGCCATCGTGCTCGATGCCGGCGGCCGGGTGAAGGCGTTCCAGAAACAGGACGGCGCCTCGATGCTGCGTTTCGAGGTCTGTTACGGCAAAGCCTATGCGTCGCTGGCGCTGGGGCGGCCGTCGAAGCTCGTCTTGCAGAAGGCCAACGAGAAGCCGCTGTTCATGCAAGGAATCGAAAACCTCGCCGATTACCCGCTGTTCCTGGAAGGCGGCGGCCAGCTCATCCGCGACCGGGAAGGCGAGGTGATGGGCGCCATCGGCGTTACCGGCGACGCCAACGAGATGGACGACATCTGCGCCATCACCGGCATCCATGCCGCGGGCTTGCGCGCCGACAGCGATTTCTTCCACGACCCCGAGCAAATGCGGGTGTTGAGCATCCACAAATCGGCGCCGCTGCGGGATCCGCGCAAACCGGCGCGGCCGAGCGGCAAGACGGTGCGGGCCGCTCCTGCCGGCCGCAACGGCGCACGCAACCGACCCGGCCCGCAAGCCGCCAAATCCGGGCCTTAATGGCCATATCTGCTGGCTCCAAAGGGGATGATTTGAAACAAAGTCGAAAGGACCCGGGGGTAGAACAGGGTCATTCGTGGGGGCCGGGCGCGGCGTCTCGTGCCGGCTCGACCAGAGCTTTGAGGAGACCTTCCATGGGCGCGTCGCTCCGCGATCTCCGGTTGCTGGCAAGCGTGGCCGCGTTGTCGGTGCTGGCGCTCTCCGCCTGCACCACGAGCACGCCGCCGGTCGAGCAAGCAGCACCGGCGCCGATGGGGCAGCCCGCCATTCCGTCGCAGTATCACCCCGAGGAACTGGTCGGCCGCTGGGGCTATGGCGCCTATCACAACGATGCCGATCTCGCCCGCACCACCGCGGCGGCGCGCTCGCAATGCGGCCAGCCGGTGATTATCAATCGCGGGCCGGGCGGCGGCGTCATGATGTATCTCGCCGACAGCGCCGAGTTGCAGGAATTGCAGCTCAAGGGCAGCGCGAACGGCAAGAACTATGTCGGCCCGCCCGGCGATGCCGGCGGTCCGCAAGACCGCGAGATCGTCTCGTTCGACGGCCGCACCATGGTGCTGCGCTGGATGGATCCGGAAGTCGCCGGCCGCTACGGCACCGGTGTCTATGTGCGCTGCGCCGCCGAAGGCGCCGCGCCCCGCTCCGCCGGCCGGCCGCCGATGCAGCCGGCGCCGCAGCGCTGATTCTTGCCCACTCCGCGAGACTTCATCGTCGGACCTTGGCGCGCCGTCACCGTACTTGGCGTGACGGAAATTCTATCGTGGGGCGCGATCTTCTATCCGCCGGTGCTCACGGTGCCGCTGATCGCGGCCGATCATGGCTGGTCGAAAGCCTTCGCCATGGGCGGCTTCTCCGTCGGCCTGTTGGTCGGCGGCCTGGTGTCGCGCTATGTCGGCGGAGCGATCGACCGCTATGGCGGCCACGTCGTCATGCCGTGCGGCTCGCTGATCGGCGCGCTCGGGCTTGCCGGCCTTGTCGTCGCGCAAAGCGCGGTAGCGTATTTCGCGGTGTGGATGGTGCTGGGCGTCGCCATGGCGGCGTCGCTCTATGATCCCGCCTTCGCCACGCTCGGCCGGATCTTTGGCTCAGGCGCGCGCGCGCCGATCACGACGTTGACGCTGGCCGGCGGCTTTGCCTCGACCGTGGGCTGGCCGGCGACGCAGTTCCTCATCGACAAGGCCGGCTGGCGCGGCACCTATCTGGTTTACGCGGCGCTGCTCGCCGTCGTTGCCGCGCCGTTGCACGCCTTCGCGCTGCCGCGCCAACGCGCGGAAATCGCGGCGCCTGCTGCCGCCAGACCTGAGCAAAAAGCGCCGGCGTCCGTGCATTCGCCATACGGGCTCGTGTTCGCGCTGGTCGCCACGGCCTTTGCCGCTTACGCCTTCGTGCCCTCGGCGCTGTCCGCGCATCTGCTCGCGATCTTTAGGCGTTTTGGGCTTGCCCCGGATACCGTGGTCGCGATCGGCATGCTGTTCGGGCCGGCGCAGGTTTTGGCGCGCATCTGCGAGCTCACTTTCGCGCGCAATCTCAATCCGCTGTGGACCGCCCGTTTCTCGCTCGGCCTTGTGGTCGCGGCCTTTGCGCTGATCGCGCTCACGCCGTTCTCCGCTCTCGTCGCCGCGGCCTTCGCCGTGATGTACGGCATGGCGAATGGGCTCATGACGATCGCGCGCGGCACCGTGCCGTTGTCGCTGTTCGGCGCCGGCGGCTATGGCCTCCTGGTCGGGCGGATCGGCGGCCCGTTCCTGGTGGTGCAAGCGGTGGCGCCGGTGGTGCTGGCTTATGTCGTCGAGTGGGCGTCGGACGACGCCGGCCTGATGCTGGTTGCGGCCTTCGCCGTGGTCGCACTGGCCTGCTTTGCGGCAATCAGGCCGGCGCAAAAAGTCTAGTTGTTGCCGCTGAATATTTCGTCGATGTCGGCCTGCGAGACGTGGCCGCTGTCGGTCTCGAGCCGCGGGCCGTGCAGATATTGCGTGCCGTCGCGCCGCGCCGCCGACGGGTTCTTGATCTCCTCGAGCACGCGCGTGACGTGGTCCTCGACGAAGTTGAGCGTCGCCAGAACTTTGGCGATGCGCTGGCCGGCGAGATCCTGGAAATTGCAGGCCTCGAAGATTTTGATCACGAGGTCCTGGATGTCCCTGGCAAGACCTTGCTCGAATCTGCCGTCGAGCGCGGCCACGAGGTTGTTCGCCACCTGATCGATCTCTTCGGCCGCCGCCAGGATTTTCTGCGTCGCCTGTTCGGTGCTGTCGACCACTTCCTCTAGCTCGTAGGCGATGCGCGTCATCGGCGGCATCGCCGGGGCCGGCCCGGTGGCGCCGGAGCGCTCGATCTCGCCGCCGATCGCGTCGGCAATCAGATTTAGCTCGGAGGCCAGCCGCGCGGTGGCGCCGTTGCGCTGCGCGCCCGACCGCTCCGACGGCGGCTGTGCCATCGCCGCCAGCATGGTGCGTAGCGCGGCGATCTCTTGCATCAGCTCGGCGTGGCGCAGCGGCGCCTGGGCGTCGGTCGACTGCTCACCGAGACGCGATACGGCCTTCTCTTCGATGCGGAAGATCTTGCGCGGCTCGGGCATTACGTCGCTGACCAATTTCCACCGACAGATTACGTGTTATCGGCTTAATACCGCGT
>Ga0208044_1002026_pt1 | contig 10332 bp, 9 predicted proteins | sample Sb_taG_8_FD_187712 | JGI IMG/M metagenome (GOLD analysis project Ga0208044, IMG submission 187712) | Peat soil microbial communities from Weissenstadt, Germany - Sb_50d_c_BC metaG (SPAdes) (version 2) | ecosystem: Environmental > Terrestrial > Soil > Wetlands > Peat | place: Germany: Weissenstadt... | reverse complement strand
CCTGACAGCGGGGCGAACGGAGTTCACGTATTCGGGCGAACTGGCCGGCACCCCGGCGAGCGCCGCGCCGAGCATCCTGAACAAGGGCTACACCATAACAGCCGAGGTCGAGATCCCCGAGGGCGGCGCGGAAGGCATGATCGTCACCGAGGGCGGTCGCTTCGGCGGCTACGGCCTGTTCCTAAGCAAGGGCGACTTCGGCGTCGGCCGGGGCAAGGTGGTGTTCCTCTATAACCTGCTCGACCTCAAGCGTACGATGTGGGAGGGGCCCGAGTTGGAAGCTGGCAAGCACACCATCGTTTTCGACTTCAAGCCAGACGGGCCGGGTCTGGGCAAGGGCGGCACAGGCGTATTGTCGGTGGACGGTCAGGAAGTGGCCAGGAATTCCATGGAACACACCACCCCGATCACGTTCCCGGAGGACGAAACCTTCGACATCGGCGAGGACACCCGTACCGGGGTCGCGCTGGTGGAGTATCGCTACGACGTTCCGTTCAAGTTCACCGGCAAGATCGACAAGCTGACATTCAAGCTCGAACCGGAACAGGACACGGAAGCGAAGCCCTAGCAGCTTCCAGTCATTGTCAACCCGGTCGCGAGCGCGAAAGACAGGTTTATCGGGGCGATGAAAAAGGTGCTGAACTTCGCCGCTGTCGCCGAGGCCGCGACAGGCTTGGCGTTGCTGATCGCTCCATCGCTCGTTGGGCGGTTGTTGTTGGGTGAGGAACTGACCGGCATCGCCATACCAGTTGCAGGCGTGGCCGGTATCGCCCTGATCGCGTTAGGGGTCACCTGCTGGCCTGGCCCGCCGCTGGTCGGGATGTTGATCTATAGCGCAGTCGTCACGCTGTATCTATCTTATGTCGGTTTGGCGGGTGGCTTGACTGGCATTTTCCTGTGGCCAGCAGTTGCTTTGCACGCAATCCTATCAGTCTTACTTGGACGTCTTTGGCTGGCTGGCGACCAACACTAAGGTGAAGTCGGCCACGGCACGGGGGCCCACGCGCGTGCTGTCTTGACACCGCTAACAATGTCTCTTGTTGGCACTTTTCGGACATCCCACCTGCACTGACGAATGTCCGCTATCGGGGGTAATGCGAACATGGCGCGGACGGGCCGTTATGTCGGCTAATGACCCAAAGCGGACTCTAGCCAGATTGGCGGCACCAGAGCCGGCGATCAGTCGGTGGCGAAGTTTGCCGCATAGATTTCCTCGACCTTGGTCGCATCGCGCTTTTGCTCGAGGGGATCCCGATATCTTCTCCTCGATGCGTATTTCAGATTGATTTGTTGCGCGAGCGGGTCGTGCGTCGTTCAAGGGGCTGCACCAGCAGAGAGGCCTTTGGCAAGATTCACTCGGCAGCGCTTTGGAGCACCGGCCTCGTTTGGGGACGAGACAATTGCTTGGCGATTTCAGCGATCGAGGCGTTGGCTTTCGCGGAAGCCCGTCCTAGCGATACCGCGACTTGATTGTAAGCCACAACCGCGGGAATCGCGGCGGCGAGCCCGAGCGCGGTCGCGATCAACGCCTCAGCGATGCCAGGAGCGACAACGGCAAGGCTCGTGTCCTTCTGCTGGGCGATCGAGGTGAAGCTGTTGACGATGCCCCATACGGTTCCGAACAGGCCGACAAAGGGAGCCGCCGAGCCGACCGTGGCGAGAAAGGGAAGGCCGACTTCGATGCGCTGAAATTCGGTCTTGAGCGCCCCGCGCATAGCCTGCTCCAGCCTGGCACGAAGCTCCAGGCGCGACTCATCTCGGGCGTGAGGTTCCTTGGCCTCTTCCGCTGCCGCAAGCAGAATGGCGCGCACCAGACCTTTCGTCGAACGGGGAGACCCTTGCCCGCTCTCCGCTTCGCGCAGCCACCGCAGCTGACGCTTCAGCACCATCAGGCGAAATGTCTTCTCGATGATAATTGCCCAGCACGCCACCGACGCGAGCAAGAGCAGGACCAACACTCCCTTGACCACGGGGTCGGAGTGCATGACGAGACCGTAGATCGAAAAATCCGGTGCCGCAGGAGTTGGAATGCTGATTGTCTGCTCCACGAAAACCTTCCTACTTGCTCAATTGCTGCTGGGGGAGAGAACTGACGGTGATGTCGCCATGCAATTCGGTAGAGAACCCGGTTCGCCACCACATTCCACCACGTCATTTATCATGGGGCGCAGGGTCGGCCGTACGACAAATCGCCTCCGACCGACTAGACATCGCTGTTCGTGCAGGTTGGGGCGATTTGCCTGCGCGAAACGCCTTTGCCGCTCAGCGGCCCGGATCCGTTGGTAAGGCCCGGTCGGGAGCGGCGCGGCAGATCCCAGATACCATGGCGTTGCCTTTACTTCCCGGTCTTCTTGGAAAATACTCCCGCTGAGAGGGGAACGTCAGGCAAAGAGCCTTACGCGCCTGCCACTTGCCTGATGGTGGCTTCCCATACCGCCGATTGTGTATGGCAAAGACGAACATCGGAAATGTCGGATACATGTTTCGAAGTCGCTCATTGCTTGGCGCTCTTGTGCTACTGCTCGTGTACGGGCTTGCCACGTCCGCGAGCGCTGACTGCATAGTTGGCAACCGAATCTTTCCGGGAATGTTGAGTGTCGACGACCCCTGCGTCGATGACGAGTTTCAGTTTCCTATAATCGCATCTTTCCAAAACAGTGATGCTTCGGAAGAGGTGCGGATCTCTGGCGAATTGGACAAAACGATCACCAACAATTTTGCCGTGGATATCATTGAAGATTGGGTACATCTCCACGTTCCAAACCTAGGCGGCAGCGCCGGCTTTGACAATTTCGGTACAAGCTTCAAGTACCAGTTTGTCAATGATGCCGAAGAAGAACTCGACATGGCCGCTGCGCTCGTTGTGGATTGGGGAGGAACCGGGAGTAGAGCCGTGGGTGCGGCGCCGTTCACAACATTGACCCCCACCTGGTACGCCGGTAAAGGCTTTGGCTTTCTTCCCCAGTCCATGAAGTTCTTGAAGCCGCTCGGGGTGACCGTGCAGCTTGGGTATTCGTTTCCCACCGAGTCTTCCACGACTACATTTGATAAATTGGCGGGGCTATCCACCGCGATCTCCAATCCGCAATTCTTAGTTTGGGGCGGATCGCTCCAGTATAGTATGCCCTATCTCAAATCGATGGTGGCAGATTTCGGGTTTCCGCATTTCATCAACTACCTGACTCCAATCGTAGAGTTGAGTTTTGAGACGGAGGCGGCAGATTTTGACGGTAACGAGAAGACGACAGGTACGATTAGTCCAGGAGTAATCTATAATAACGAAAAATACCAACTCAGCTTTGAGGCAATTATTCCAGTAAATCGTGCAAGTGGCGATGGAGTGGGCGCGATCGCTGCTTTTCACCTCCACCTTGACGATCTTTTCCCTGACTCACTCGGTAAACCGCTCTTCGTGGCAAGAAGAACGGATGATTGACTATAGGTTATTGTCGTTCTTGTTCGACAATGACCAAGTCAAGAGGAGGTAGATTGCAAATTGACGCCTGCCCAACTGAACTCACATAGGCACCAGCCAGTCGCAATTACTCCCGGTCTGGCGAGAATTCTAAGGGCAACCTGACCCCGATGTCTGCTATTGGCACTTCTGCGACATTCAAGCGGCGCGGTTCAATGTCCGAAGTTCACCCAGAAGCGGACATCTCACGCATCGCCGATCCGGCGGCTTTAATGAGTACTCAGCCTAAGTCCCAAACGGCCGCTTAAGGCCATAACTCTACCAAATGTGTCGTCCCGAAGCCCGACGCGTAGTCGACCAGCGCAATAGCCACGGGCCTGATTGCGTAGACTGCAAGCTCCTTTGGATCTTCTGGAACGAACCGCCTCGATTGCGGGAGCCTGCTAAATAGTCGCAAAGCAAATTCTTCGGCTCTTTGTTTCTCTTGCACCCTTGCCGCCGTGCCCGACATGGATAGACCGCGAAGCTTGTAGAAGTCCTGCGCCAGGTCGATGATCGCCACCGAGACTTTGTCGTTGAGCTTAATGTTGCCGGCCTTTTGCGAGGTCGCAGCGGTCGCAAAGTACACGATGAGATCGTCGTGGATGTAGTTGACGGTGGTGGCTTGCGGATATCCGTCAGGGCGAATGGTCGCAACCGTCATGATCTGTTGACGCCGCAAAACCTCGAGGATTCTCGACCTGAGCGCTTCATCCATACGCGAGAGGGGGCTCAAAACGTTAGGGGGGTCCGTAGCGCCCGGCGACCCTAGGTGCCGCGACCATCAAGAGACTATCACAAACTTCGTGTTCGCCCATCACGAGTTGCTGAATGACAGGTCTTCAGCCTTCATCTCCGTCAGTCTATCAGCGGTGTTGGAAGAGGCGAAAACAGGGGCGCAAAAGTACGTGGATCGCTTTGTTTCTGCCACGGGATGGCGGGTCCCCGTAACAAGCTAAGCGAGAGCTTCCTAGATGCTTTGGCCGATGACTTCGACACTCACGGCCGAGACGTAAATGGCGAAGGTTCGATGGGGACGCCACTCTAAAGGTGGGTGACATCCCTTCGGTAGGAACGACCCAAGACAACGCGGGAGCCAGTGTTGGCAGTTCGGCTTCATCGGGTATGGCGGCGCCGGGGGCGAGGGCCACCGATGTCTAATGGCTGAGGATGTCTGCTAATGGCACTTAGCGGACGTTCAGCCGATCGCGTCGCGAGGTCTGGTTCCCACCGAAAAGCGGACATGTCTAATTAGCGTGTGGAATGTCCGCTGATGACCCATAGCGGACAGTCCCGAGTTTGCAATGTGACGATGCTGCTGTCGCGACGAATGGTTATTCTGCGATCGTTTGGCGCGGAACCGCCTCGTAGGGATCGGCTTTTCCTTTAATGCCGGATTCCACGTATCCAGGATAGGAGGCCACCTCAGTTCCTCTGGCCTTTGTGCCGGGCATGATCTCAAAGCGCGGGTCGAAGTCGACCATGATCGAAGCGAGCTGTGTCAAGATGCCTGCGTCACCGTCCACTTTCGCGGTTCCGTCCGCAATCTGCGCTTCGAGGGTTTTCGCGCCCATCATTGTCTGCTCCAGATCCGAGCGATTGATAGTGAGGGTCAAATCGGGCTTATTGGCAAGAAAGCCCTTGATATTGGTGAGCGTGGCGTTTTCCAGCTCGACTAAGAACTTCTCGCCGTTGTCCGGCGTGATCAGGTTGATCGTGAACCGCATGCCCTCGGCCTTGCGGCTGTCCATGCGAATGCCGAGGAAGTTGAGAAACAGCTCGGTGGACATCGCCCGTATCACGTCGGGGCCGCTCGAATCGGCAGTCTCGCCCTGCGGAATCCCCGTCCTGAGCTCGTAAGCGGCGGCAAGGAAGCTGTTGCGCAGCCCTGGGTTCTCCTGCTGGTACCCGATCTGCTCGAAGATGTCCGCCAGCAGGTCCTTGGCGACCTGGTTCTGCGGTTCGGCCTGTACCAGCTTGTTCACGATCTCCGAGGCGAGCAGGTATTGCCCCTCGTCATGCAGCTCCCGGCCGCGAGCGAGGATCTTCTCGGCCCCGCCCATCATCTCGACATAGAGCGGCGCGGAGTCGCTCGGCGATAGCGGAATGAGGGTTGTCGGGTTGCAATCCCAGAACCCGAGATAGCGTTGGATGACGCCACGGCTGTTGTGTTCAGGAGAGCCGTGATAGCCGCGGCAGAACCACTTGTCCTGCAGACCCTCCGGGAGCTTGTAGACGTTGTGGATCTGGTTGATGGTCACGCCCTGGTTGGCAAGGTGCAGAACCTGGTTGTTCATGTGGGCGTAGAGATCGCGCTGGCCGCGTAGCACTTCCTGGATGCGCTCGTTGCCCCAGCGCGGCCAATGATGCGAGGCAAACATGACCTCGGCCTCGAGACCGAACCGGTAGAGCGCCTCGCTGATGTATTTCGACCAATTCAGAGGATCGCGCACCTGAGCGCCGCGCAGCGTGTAGATGTTGTGCAGCGACGCGATGACGTTCTCGGCCATCCAGAGCGCCTTCATCCTGGGGATGTAGGTGTTCATCTCCCGGGGCGCCTCGGTGTTCGGCGTGTACTGGAAAATCATAGGCACGCCGTCGACCTCGATCTCCTCGATGGCCTCCTTGACGTAGCGGTTCGGCGCAATCAGCCCCACGGCTCCGGCCGATACGGCCTGACCGAGCCCCTGACCGACATAACCATGAGGACTGGCTGGCAGCAGGAGGCCGTACTGGTAGAACAGCCGCCGGTTCATGGCGTTGCCGGCGAAGACGTTTTCCGAGATCGTGAAGTCCATGAAGTCGATGGGTGCGATGACGGGGATCTTCCCCGACCGCACGTCCGCCTCGTCCACGATGGCGCGTACGCCGCCCCAGTGGTCGGCGTGGGTGTGGGAATAGATGACAGCCGAGACGGGAAGGCCTTCGCCGACGTGCTCCTGGAACAGTTTCCACGCCGCGCGAACCACTTCCGCGGTCACCAAAGGGTCAAAGACAATCCAGCCGGTCTTGCCCCGGACGAAGGAGATGTCGGAGAGGTCGAAACCGCGGACCTGGTAGATGCCCGGGATCACCTCGTAGAGCCCGTAGTTGTTGTTGAGCACGGATTGGCGGAGCAGAGAGGGATGGATGCTATCGAATTCCTCTTGCGCTTCCAGAAACTGGAACCGCTCCATGTCCCAGGCGACATGGCCGGCATCAGCCATGATCTTGAGGTCTTTCATCGGAGCAATAAGTCCCTTCTTCTGCTCCTCGAAATCTCTTTTATCGGCGAACGGCAGCGTCGCCTTAGCCTGCTTGAGCACGTCCAACGTGAACTTTGAGGGCGCTTTGCCCTTGATATGGAAATGTCCCTGTAGGGGGTCGATTTGTTGAGCGCGCGCCCGGCCGACATCCAAGACCAATTGATCGGCCAGGGCGAAGGCGGCTGCCGCAGCAGGAACGGAAACCATGAACTGCCGTCTGGTTGTCATCGCCTGCTCCTCCTGCATCGCCAATCACTTAGAAGTAGGGCTGTCCTGGCCCACCTGCCTTGACGTTGTTAAAGTCTGATGGCGGCGGGATTCCGGCGAAATGAGTTCCGTCCTGCGTGCAGCCAAGGTCCGCTTGTGGCACTTCTGCGACATTCACGCGGCGCGGTCTAATGTCTGGTTCCGGCCTTCTCGGACATCGGCGCGTGGCCCGCTTATGTCGCCGACTGACCCAAAGCGGACATGACGGCCATTTCGTGGGCCAGCCCATTGGGAAGCGAGCAAGTCCAGGGGCTGAGCGGACTGCGGTGAGGTGTGAGGGTTCGCCCGCTCGTAAACCGCGCCGAAGCACGTTGACCCGCCCCGGCCATGGCGTAGGTCCGAACACCCTACGAGTGCAGCTAGTCCAGCCGCCTTCCAGCTACGGGCAGATGAACCTCCAGCGACCTAATAGGCCACGGCGCCAAAAGCAGTTTGGGCGAATGGGCGCTGCCCACCCTGTCGCAAAGGCTGGAACTGCCACGACCACATGCTGTTGGACCCAGACACATTCGTCGGGTCCACACACCCACGTCGCCTTTGCCGGTTGGCCCGCAAAAAGAATCCCGGTCGCCAAGACCGAGCTTGCCAAGATAGTTTTGATCACGCTGGAACCCCCTACAGATTTGAGAACCACGAGTGATCTAACTCACACATCTGACTGGAGTCCATAGCGCCAAACAGGCTGCTTTCAGCAACCAGGGGTGTTGTTGACTTGAGAGGCAACGCCACAAACAAAAGGGGCAAGTTTCGCAACCCGGCGGCGCGCTTCTCCAAGAATCTACAGGAACTTGATCGTCGCTCTCCTTAGGAATAAGGTTGAGATGGTCGCTACTCAGCGTCCGATTTCCTTGCCTTGCCTCATGCCAATCAACGAGGAGCAAACCCATGAAGCCGATTAGTCGTGGCGGCATGCTAACGGGTATTTTGTGTGGCGCTCTAGTCGCCGCCGTCGGCTTGGCCGTCTTGCCAAACGCCGCGCAATCTACACCGTTGGGGATTGCAAGGTCTGGCGTCGTGAAGACTGAGCCCCTCGTCGAGAAGGCTGTCGTCGTCGTCGTGCACCCGCGCCGCCGCGGTCGCCACTGGCGTTGCTGGTGGCACCGAGGACGTCGCGTGTGTGGCTGGCGCTAGTAGCCGGCCCACAGGAGTTCGGCCTTAGACAAGCTTGGCAAGCGGCACTTGCCGAGGACGAAAACGGGGGGATACGTCGATGACGAGCTATCGCGCGAGCCTGCTTATCGCCTTTGCTTTGATTGTTGGAACTGCCGGCTCGGTGCAGGCCAATCGTAACAACATACGGCATTGTGCAGACGATTATCGTAGGTTCTGCCACCAGTGGGGGCTCGAAACCCGAGGCCTGGAAAACTGCATGCGCAGGCATGGCGACAGACTGACCAACGCATGTATTGCGGCGTTGGTTCATGCGGGTGAGGTCTCGCAAGCCGAAGTGAACCGTAGGAGACAAGCACTCGGCCGCTAAAGTCAGCGCATTTCGAATGGATCAGGCTCGAGGGCGGCGTCACCGAGCTGTTCGACGTGCGCGTCCTCCCAGGCATCCGCAAACCCACAGCCACCGCCTTCCTGACTGACGAGATCCACCGTGGCTTCAACATCGAGGTGGAGTGAACGCGCCCCTAATGGATCAATGTCGGCTTATGGCACATCTGCGACATGCACCGCCTTGGCGAACTCGTCCGCCATACCCCCCAAAGCGGACATGTGGAGGCGCTACAGGCCCTAGCTCGCCCGAGAAGCTTTGTCCGCTCCAAGTTGCCCGGTATACACTCGCCTTGCTGAGTTCAGCTAAGCGCATGATCTCTGGCACTGTCTTGCCAGCCTTCCTTAGCTTCCTCACTTGCTGGATCGTTTCAGGGATTAGGAGAGGTTCGCGACCGAAGCGGGTTCCGCGCTCGCGCGCCTTCTTGATCCCATCCATCTGCCGCTCGCGTCGGATGTCGTTCTCGAACTCCGCGATCAGCGCCAGGATACCCATGACGAGCTTGCCGGTGCGCGAGCTTGTGTCGATTGCCGGATCGTCGAGCACTTTGAACTGAACGTCCTTCTCCGCCAGTTGCGAGACGATGCGGTAGAGGTCGAGGTCGAGCGTGCCAATCGGTCGAGCTTCGTGACCAACAGCGTGCGCTGCGGACACGCCAGCGCACGGCAATGCCTGGCCGTGGTCACCTGTTTTGTAGTCGCCGCGTAGCACTTCACCGTAGTGGTCACTTATGCCCCAGATGAACTCGACGGCTACGGGGGGAGCCGCCAATTGAAGTTCACCCTTCCCTGCATTGACGTATTGAGTCCACTGTGTGTACCGAGAACTTCATTCGGATTGATTAGCTGAAGGAATCACCTAACGTCAGTGGACAATGTTTGCACTGCTCTGCTTCGTCCTGGCCGTCTTGGCCTCGCCATTTCGGGTCGCAAGGGGAGACGTGCCGGAGAGCCGAGGTCTCATCAGCCCGCACGAATTTGGGCTGATCATGATCACCATCGGACTCCTGTCTCTGCTTATGGCCACGTTGCAAAATCGGTCGGATATCCAGGCGTTGAAAATGCGATATCCCGCTGCGGCCATTCCGCCCTCCCGGGCAACAATGCTTGCAGCCCTGATCGCGATCCTCGGGCTTCTGGCGTTGATCTCGATGCTCTTCCACGAATAGCCACTCTCCGCAGATCGGGGCCGGCGGGCGGGCGCCTTAAGGAAGGCTGCGCTCGGGGCTAGATGCCGTTGTTCCTCAGGCGCTATGGTTCGATGTAGAAGCCAGGGCCCGCATCCGCCGATGCTTAACACTCACGAGCGGCGTCGTCACCGACCAAGACGTTTGACCTTCGCGGCCATGTCGGGGTCAAGTCTGACGCGGTAGCGTGCGCCCTCGCACTGTAACAGCCAGACATCCTCATCGGGTTTTGAGGCGCGCTTGTCGCGTTTGGCGGTTTTTGGCTGATCGCAGCTATAGCCTTGGCTACGGATTTGGGCTGCGATGATGCCCTTGATACTCTCCAACTCCTTAGCGATAGAGGCCTCCGGCGTCCATGAGATACAGAGCATCGTGACGGTGCCGGTCAGCAAGTGGATCGTGCACGTCAGGAAGATAGCTTTGGCTGAGGACAACATGGCGTGGCGAACTCCGACACTCGCTTTAATCTGATCAAAGCAGCAACACGCCGGGCATCTATGTTTGTCGATGAGATAAGCGTTATCTCAATCAGAAAATTTGGCTTCGTTGCCAAAAAGCATCAGCTTTGTCTGCCGAGTATTGTAACGTCATCCACTGGTTTGATTTGTTTGAGACAAAGTCCAGCAGCGTTTAAGGCGCCAACTTCCGCCAGCGCCGTTGGGCGGAGGGGTGGCATGTCCTT
>Ga0208044_1002024_pt1 | contig 10333 bp, 10 predicted proteins | sample Sb_taG_8_FD_187712 | JGI IMG/M metagenome (GOLD analysis project Ga0208044, IMG submission 187712) | Peat soil microbial communities from Weissenstadt, Germany - Sb_50d_c_BC metaG (SPAdes) (version 2) | ecosystem: Environmental > Terrestrial > Soil > Wetlands > Peat | place: Germany... | reverse complement strand
TGATGCGATCATCGCCAATATGCGGCCAGGCGCGCGGATCGACGCGCTCCACGCCAAAGCCGTCGGCGCGCTCGCGCCGTACAAGCTTCATCCGGTGCTCGGCGGCAGCATCGGCCATGGCATCGGCTTGTCGCTGCACGAAGGCGCCGAGCTCCAGGCGTCGTCAGATGCATCATTGGCGGAAGGCGGCGTCTATGCCTTGCAGGCCGGCGCCGCCGACGCCAAAGCGGGCAGCGTTTTGATATCCGCGATCGTGCGCGTCGCCGCCACGGGGGCTGAAGTTCTGGTCCGCTCGAGACCGCAGGCGAGGTGAGTATGCGGGCGTTCACCGCGTTGCTGTTTGCGGCGGCGGTTTGCGCGGCATCCGCCGCGGCCGCCGCCGACAAAGTGCACGTCGGCAAATCGGTCAGCCAGCCGTTCGCCTTCGCGCCGGTCGAAATCGGCGCGGCGGAAGGCATTTGGGCGAAGCACGAACTGGAGGTCGAAACCGTCATCTTCGCCGGCGACGCCAAATTGCAGCAAGGCATGGTGGCGAATTCCGTCGACTTCGGCCTCGGCTCGGGGCCGGCGATGGGATTTTTGGCGAAGGGCGTTCCCGCCAAAGCGGTCGGCGCGCTCGCCAACGAGCCGCTGAGCATGGGCTTGATCGTAGGCGCTGCGCCGGACATCCAAAAGCCCGACGATCTCAAAGGTAAGAAGATCGGCGTCACCACCAACGGCTCGCTCAGCTATTGGCTGGCGCGCGAGCTGTCACGGCAAATGGGCTGGGGTTCGAACGGCATCGAGACCGTCGCGCTCGGCGCCATGTCGGCGATGGTGGCGGCGCTCAAGCGCGGCCAGATCGACGGCGTGGTGCTGTCGGCGTCGCAAGGTTATGGGTTGGAAAAAACCGGCGACGGGCGGCTACTGCTCAAGTTCGGCACCTACATCAAAAACTTTCACACCCACGTCATCTTCGCCACCGATGACATGATCAAGAACAAGCCGGATCAGGTGCGGCGCTTTCTCGCCGGCTGGAAGGACGTCATCGCCTTCATGGCGGCGAATAAGGCCGAGACCGTGCGCATTGCGCGCCAGGTCACCGGGCTCGACGAGGCGATCGAGAGCCGCGAATACGACGACGTCATGCCGATGATGTCGCGCGATCTGCGTTTTCACGCCAAGGCGCTCGACGTGATCGGCGATTCGTTTCCGGAAATGGAAATCCTGCCGGCCAAGCCCGACATGAGGACGCTGTATACGGAAGAGTTTTTGGATCGATGATCTCCCTCTCCCCGCGTGCGGGGAGAGGGCGGGATGAGAGGGCCTCTCGGCTGGGCTGGAAAATTCGGGAATGTCTGAAGCGCTGTCGCTGTGAACCGCGAAGCTCAGAATCGCGGAGAGGCCCCCTCACCCTCGCTTCGCTCGACCTCTCCCCGCACGCGGGGAGAGGTGAAGACGCATCACGCCGGCTTGAAATTCATCGCCACGCCGTTGATGCAATAGCGCAGGTGCGTGGGCGGCGGGCCGTCGTCGAAGACGTGGCCGAGATGGCTGCCGCAGCGGCTGCAGTTCACCTCGGTGCGCTCCATGCCCCAGCTGCGGTCGGTGGTGGTATCGATCGAGCCCAGCTCCGGATCGTTAAAACTCGGCCAGCCGGTGCCGCTCTCGAATTTCTTCTTCGAGGAGAACAGCGCCTGGTCGCAGCCGGCGCAATAGAACGTGCCGGCGCGTTTTTCGTAATTGAGCGCGCAGCTGCCCGGCCGTTCGGTGCCGTGCTCGCGCATGATGTGGAACTGCTCGGGCGTGAGTAGCTTCTTCCACTCCGCCTCGGTATGCGTCACGGGATAGTGCTTGGTGTCCGCCTGCGTGCTCATGACCAATTCGCCCGTTCGTTAGGTGGGATGCCATAAAGGTAGTCGATGCGCGGCAAAGCGCAACCGCGCCGGGCCGCGGCTTGCGAAGCTGTGATGGCCAATTGATCGTTCAGCTCGCCGGCTATTTCTCGGTAACGCGGTTGGTATAGGTGACGAGAAAATCCTTGATCTGGCGCGGCACCTTGCCGAGATCGGCCAAAATGCCCTGGCCGTCGGCGCCCGAGATCATGATCGGCTTGGTGGCCAGCACCTTGGCATAGCCGGCGAGAAAATCCTGGTCCTGCCACAGCTCGTCGAACGATGCCCGCATCGCCGCCACCACGTCGGCCGGCACCTTCGGCGGCATCGCGGCGACGCGGAACATCGCCAGCTGCGGGTCGGCCGCGGCGCGCATGGCCTGATAGCGGAAATCCCCGGCGAGCGGCTTGCCGCCAGTGACACCGGCATAAAACTCCTCGAAGGTTTGCATGTTGGGCAACGAGCGGCTGCGCGGATAGCTGCCGTCTCTGCCGCGCGGCGCCAATTGCCACAGCGGCATCACGATGTCCTTCATCGACGGCTCCGCCGAGCCGAGCCAGCCCGACAGCGAGGTATTGGCCATTTGCCCGGTGTTTTGCAGGATCGCGGTCTCGACCTCCTTGAGGCCGCGATAGGCGGGCACCGCCTGATATTGGATGCCGAGCAGGTCGAGCGACATCTCCATGTTGATGCTGTTGATGTTCTGGGCGTTCAGCGACAGCGCCTTGAAATCCTTCGCCTTCATCAGGTCGGCCGGCACGGTGATGCCGGGCGGCGTGTCTTTGCGCATATAGACGACCAGCGGGCTTTCCACGCCGGCGAGCAGGACGAAATCGGAAAAGTGGGTGCGCACCGACGGATTGTCGGTGAGCTCGGCCATCACGTCGAGGGTGAAGAAGCCGATGGTCAGGCCGTCGGGCGTGGCGTCGCCGAGTTCGTTGCTGCCGAGCAGCCCCGAGCCGCCGCCGATATTCTTGACCACGATGGTCGGGTGGCCGGGAATGTGATCGGGCAGATGCTGCGCGACGATGCGGCCTTCGATGTCGGTCGGGCCGCCGGGCGGATAATTGACGATCATGGTGATCGTCTTGCCCTTGTAGTATTGAGCGTCCGCGGTTCCCGGCAGCACAACGCCAAGCGCGGCCAGCGCCACTAGCATTGCCCGTATCATGGACGGCCCTCCCTCGCAGCGGAATTTCGGGCCAGCATATGGGTTATCGTGCCGGTTCGCGACCCCAAACGGCGCATGGACGGAATGAGGAGCGATCATGTTCGAGAAACCCGGTATCGCGGAGTTGCGGCAAGCGGCGACTGAGCTCGGCATGAATCCGAGCGACGATTATCTGCGCGCAGTCGAGGAGATCGTCGGGCCGCTTTCGAGAGCTTATGCCGCGCTCGACGCGATGCCGGACGAAATGCCGGCGGTGAAATATCCGCGCGGGCCGGGGTACCGCCCGCACGGCGACGAGAACCGCTACGGCGCCTGGTATGTGAAGACGTCGATCAAGGGCGCGCCGAGCGGCAAGCTCGCCGGCCGGCGTGTCGCGCTCAAGGACAATATCTGCCTCGCCGGCGTGCCGATGATGATCGGCGCCGATATTCTCGAAGGCTATGTGCCTGACGTCGACGCCACCATCGTCGAGCGCATTCTCGATGCCGGTGGCGAAATCGCCGGCAAGGCGGTGTGCGAATATTACTGCGTGTCCGGCGGCAGCCACACTTCATCGACCGGGCCGGTGCAGAATCCGCGCAAGCCGGGCTATACCACCGGCGGCTCGTCGTCGGGCAGCGCGGCGCTGGTCGCGGCGGGCGATGTGGACATGGCGATCGGCGGCGACCAGGCCGGCTCGATCCGCATTCCGGCAAGCTTTTGCGGCATCGTCGGCTTGAAGCCGACCTTCGGCCTGGTGCCTTATACCGGCATCGCGCCGCTGGAAATGACCATCGATGCCTGCGGGCCGATGACCGCCACCGTGCGCGACAATGCGCTGCTGCTCGAAGTCATCGCCGGCCCGGATGGCATCGACTCGCGGCAACGCGGCGTTGCCGCCGGCCGTTACACGCAAGCGCTCGACGGTGGCGTCAAAGGCCTGCGCATCGGCGTGCTCAAGGAAGGTTTTGGCCTGCACAATTCTGAGCCCGATGTCGATGCGCGGGTGCGCGACGCGGCGCGGCGCTTCGCCAGCCTCGGCGCGACGGTCGAGGACGTATCGCTGCCGGAGCACACGCAAGGTTTTCCGGTCTGGGCGGCGATCCGCGGCGACGCCGCCTGTGTGACGTTGTTGGAAATGAACGGCGCCGGCATCAATCACGAAGGTCTTTACGTGTTGAGCCTGATGGAGGCGGCCATGGCGTGGCGCAAGCGCGCCGACGATTTCGCCGACACCATCAAGATCGCGTCGATCTTCAGCAAATATACGGTGCAGCGCTACGGCGGCCGCTATTACGGCAAGGCGCAGAACATCAGGCGGCGGTTGCGCGCGGCCTATGACGCGGCGCTTGCAACGTATGACCTTTTGCTGCTGCCGACGACGCCGATGAAAGCGACGCCGATCCCGCAAAGAGGCGCCACCCCGCAGGAGATCACGCGGCGCAGCTGGGAGGCGACCGGCAATACCTGCCCGTTCAACGTCACCGGCCATCCCGCCATCAGCCTGCCCTGCGGCATGGAAGATGAGCGGCCGATCGGCATGATGCTGGTCGGGCGCGCCTACGACGAGGCGACGATTTATCGCGCTGCGGCGGCGTTCGAGCGCGCAGGCGATTGGACGACGCTCTGAGTGCGAGCAGCCATTCGGAACGCGACGCCAAGCGTCATTGCGAGGCTTGCTCGGCGCCTTCGATAACGAATACCCGGATCGTCTTGACGGCCTTATCGCGCAGTAGCGCGAGCTTGCTGAACGCAGCCGATTCTCGCCAAGCCAGAGCTTGCTGCAGGCTGTCCCATTCGGTAATGCCGATGCGCTTCGGCGCCGCACCCACCAACGCTATGGTGTTTCCCCCGACGGGTGCGATCCTTCGACCACCAGCAGCAGCAATGGCGACCTGCGCCTGCCGGACGTAGTCAGGAAGCGCGGCAGGGTCCCGCAGTTCGGTCTCGATGACGAGGTAGGCTTTCGGCATCGGCGTCTATTCCGGCTTGATGTCGGCTTGCTTGATGAGCGGCCACCACTTGTCGATCTCAGATTTCTGAAAGGCCCTTAGTGCCTCGGGTGATTGCTGATCACGTTCCGGGATCGCCAAGCCGATATCACGAAGCTTCAGGCGCACCGCCTGGTCGGCTAAAGTGTCGACGACCGCGGTGTTGAGCTTTCCAATAAATTCTTTTGGCGTATTTTTCGGTGCCCACAGACCGAACCAGGCAAAAGCATAAAGTCCAGGAACCCCGGCCTCGTCCACGGTTGGAACGTCCGGTGCCGCTTCCAGGCGGTTTTTGCTGGTGACGGCATACGCCTGGATATTGCCGGAGCGGAGTTGCGGCAGCAGATCGGGCGGCAGGCTGATACTCAGATCGATCCGTCCGGCAAGCATATCTGGCATCGCAGCGCCGCGGTACGGCACGAATTGAAAGTCGGTGTTTGTTTCGCGCTGAAACAACAGCCCGGCAACATGCATGATGCTGCCCGGGCCGTAAGTCCACTGCGTTGCCTTGCCGGGATTGGCTTTGAGCCAGGCAATCAGCTCCTTCAAGCTATTCGCCGGAATGTCTTTCCGGCCGACGATCAAAAGCGGACTGCTCGCAATCAGGGTGATCGGCTCGAAATCGTTCTGCACGTCGTAGTGCAGGGCATAGATGGCGCCGTTGGCAACGTGCGTAGACCAATTGCCTTCGACCAGCGTGTAGCCATCGGGCGCCGCGCGCGCGACCCGGCCGACACCGATGCTGCCGGCCGCGCCGGGCGCGTTTTCAACGATGACGGCTTGGCCGAGCGAAGCGGCCATGCGCCCGGCGACAATGCGCGCGACCGTATCGGCGCCGCCGCCAGCAGCATAAGGGACCACGAGCGAAACGGGACGCGAGGGGTAATCCGGCGCTGCCGCGGTTCCGACGACGCCCAGAACGCCGGCCACCAAGAGCGAAGGCAGGACGGCTTTCAGCATGGGCCTTCACCGCTTCTGGTCGGAAACAGCCATATGATCGGGCGCTGGTCCTCGCGATCGATTGCGACGCTAGCGCGGAGTAGATATAGACGGAATGTCCAAATTGGCTTTATCGTTATAGCTGAAAATCTATGGCCAAAGCGACCGACTGGCACAGCCGCATCGGCCGTCGACTGCGGCTCCGGGATCTGCACGTCTTTTTTGCTGTCACGCAATCGGGAAGCATGGCCAAGGCGGCAGCTCATCTCGGCATCACGCAGCCGTCCGTCTCAGCGTCTATTCGCGCCCTCGAAGCCATCCTCAACGTGCGGCTGTTTGATCGCAGCCCGCAGGGCGTGATGCTTACGGTGTATGGCAACGAATTGCATAAATGCGGCTTGGCGGCCTTCGACGATCTCCGGCAAGGCATAAAAAGCATCGAGTTTCTGTCCGATCCGGATGCCGGTGAAGTTCGCATCGGCAGCGCCGAGGCCATGATGGCGGGCTGCGTTCCGGCCATCATCGATCGTCTCTCGCGAACGCATCCGCGCGTCGTGTTTCACACGGCCGAAGGAACGGGTCATGCGCTCCGCAATGCGCTGCGCGAGCGCCGAGTCGACCTCGTGGTCGCGAGGAAGCTGCCGCTACTCGCCGAAGAGGATTTTGTATCCGAAGTCTTGTTCCACGATGAATTGCATGTTGTCGTTGGCGCAGGCAGTCCGTGGGCGCGCCGTCGCAAGATCAAGCTTGCCGAACTGCTGGATGAACTCTGGATCGTCCCCGTTTCCGACTCCGTTTTGGGCGGCCTTTTCAGTGAGTATTTTCGTTCCGCCGGCATGCGGCCGCCGCGATTGAGCGTCGCCTCAAATTCGATGATCCTGCGCAATCGCCTTTTGGAGACAGGGCGTTATGTGAGCGTATTGCCGCGTTCAATTCTGTATTTCAGTGGCGATCTTCCCAAGATGAAGGTTTTGCCGGTGACTCTGCCGGGCATCACTCCTGTCACTGAAATCCTTACACTGAAGAATCGAACGCTCAATCCGGCAGCTAAACTCTTCATCCAATGCGCCCGAGACGTGGCGAAAGCAATGAACGTGGCTAAGCGATGATAATTGCTAGCCCAGCTTGATATTGGCGAACTTGACCACCTTGGCCCATTTCGCGCTTTCGTCGGCAAGGAACTTGCCAAATTCGGCCGACGTCATCGACATCGGCGCGGCGCCGAGGTCGGCGAGGCTTGCTTGCACTTTCGCATCGGCGAGGCCGGCGCCGATGGCGCCATTCAGCGTGGCGACGATGTCGGCCGGCGTGTTCGCCGGCGCGCCGACGCCGGCCCAGCCGCTCGACTCGTAGCCGGGCACGGTGTCGGCCACGGTCGGCACGTCGGGCAGCGCCGCCGAGCGCGCCACGGTGGTCACCGCGAGCGCGCGCACTTCGCCGGCGCGGATATGAGCGATCGACGAGGTCAGCACGTCGAACATCACCTGCACCCGGCCGCTGATCAGGTCGGTCAGGGCTTGCGCCGGGCCGCGATACGGCACGTGGACGATGTCGACGCCGGTCATGAACTTGAACAGTTCCGCAGCGACATGGGAGCCGGTGCCGTTGCCCGACGAGGCGAAGTTGAGCTTGCCCGGATTAGCCTTGGCATAGGCGATGAACTCGGCGACCGTTTTGATCGGCAGCGCCGCGTTCACCTCCATCACCATGGGCGTGCGCATGATACTCGCGATCGGGGCGATATCGCGGAGGAAATTGAAGTTGAGATTGTCATAGAGCGATATGTTGATCACGTTCGGCGGCGTGACCAGCAGTAGCGTATAGCCGTCGGCCGGCGCGTGGGCGGCCGCCTCGGTGCCGACGTTGCTGCCGGCGCCCGGCCGGTTGTCGATGATGAATTGCTCCTTGAGCCGGCCCGACAGCCAATCGCCGATCAGGCGGGCATTGATGTCGGACGCAGCTCCGGGCGGAAAGCCGACGATGATATGCACCGGGCGCGCCGGGTAGGTGTCCGCCGCGGCGATGCGCGAAGTACCCGCAAGCGCAACGCCGCCTGCTGCGAAGCTAAGAAACGTTCGCCGCGGAACTTCCATCATCGCTCACTTGCGTCCGGCGAGTTTGCGCGACACGCAGTCACTGAAAGCCCCTCCGGCGTGAGGGCTGCCGCCGCAATTGCGGCCCTGAAATGGGCCGTAGCACCAGTGGCCTGTCTTAGGATCGCAGCTGCCGCCGATCTCCAAGGCGCATTGCGCCTGGATGCTGGTGCATTTTCCCTCGGCGGCCACCGCGGCGCCAAGCGCACTCAGATAATATGCTGTTGTTACGAGGATAATTGTCGCAAAGCTGCTATGTGTCATTGTGATGCTCCCAGGTCATCGGGTCGAGAGTTTCGCATTATCTGAGCAAAGAAAAAAGACAGCACTTCCGTCCTGATAGGTCATTCCCTTTGACGAACAGGAAAGCCAATCGCGGGCGCGCCAGTCTTGTCGCGCTGGCGGTCGTCGCCGTCGAGCTCGCGGTGATGTTCGTCGGCGCCATCATGCCGACGCCGCTTTATCCACTTTACCAGCATGCCTTCGGATTTTCCGGCGTCACGCTGACCCTGATCTATGCGGTCTATGTGCTGGGCAATCTGGTCGCGCTGTTGCTGTTCGGACGGCTCGCCGACCAGGTCGGCCGCCGCAGCGCGAGCCTGCCGGCGATCGGTATCGGCATCGTTAGCGCGATTGCGTTCGCCGCAGCGACGGATACCGCGTGGCTGTTCGCGGCGCGGGCGCTCAGCGGCTTCTCCACCGGCCTGGCCGCGGGCGCCGCGACCGCGTGGATTGCCGAGCTCTACACCGGCCGCCGCAATGGCGCCGCCGCGCGGATCGCGGCATCGGCGAATTTTTTCGGCTGCGCCGCCGGGCCGCTGTTCGGTGGCTTGCTCGCTCAATTCGCGCCGTGGCCGCTGCGACTGCCTTTTTTGTTCTATCTGGTTTTGCTTGGCGGCGTCGCGGCGGCCATCCTGTTCGTGCCTGAGACGGTGGTGAAGCCGAAACGATTCGGCGAAGCATCATTGCGGCCGCGGCTCGGCGTGCCGCGATCGATTCGGCTGCAGTTCGTCTCGCCCGCGGTGAGCGGTTTCGCCACGTTTTCGCTGATCGGCTTTTACGCCGCCTTGATCCCGAACCTGCTCGGCGAAAGCCTGCACCAGTCCGCGCCGACGGTGGCCGGCGCCATCGTCTGCGAGGTGTTCGGCATCGCCGCCATCACGATTCTTTCGACCGCGTGGCTCGGCAGCCAGGCCGCCATGTTCGGCGCGTTGGCGCTGCTGGTGCCGGCGGTATGGCTTCTGGTCGGCGCCGAGCTTGCCCGGTCGATGCCGCTGTTGCTCTGCGCCGCCGCGCTTTGCGGCGTCGCCGGCGGGCTCGGCTATCGCGGCAGCCTCGAAGTGATCAACCGCATCGCGCCGGCCGACCGGCGCAGCGAGGTGGTGTCGAGCTATCTGATCGCGCTGTTTGCCGGCAATTCCTTGCCGGTGATCGGCATCGGCTTGCTGGCCGCCGCCGCCAGCGCGATCGTCGCGCACGTCGCCTTCGCCGCGGTGATTACAGTGCTCGCGGGAATCGCGGCGTTGACTGGGATTAAATACGGGCCGAATCCGTAGGGTGGACAAAGGCGCGTAGCGCCTTGCTCACGCGGCTCCGCACCGCGTGGGCTTCGCTGCGCTTCGCCCACCCTACATTCTTATTTGATCGCCAGCGGATTGGTCGGCGAGCCGACGGCTCCGGTGATCGGAATCGCCGGCGCGACGAACATGAATTCGTAAACGCCGTCGGCGGCGCAATCCTCGGCGAGGTCTTTCAGATAAAAGATCTCGCCCATGGTCATGCCCATGATCGGGATAGTGATCCAGTGCCACGGCTGGTTGATGCCGCCCTCGGTATTGTTCGGCCGCACTTCGCAGCCCCAGGTGTCGCTGGCGAGCGCCGCGAGCTCGGTCTTGGCGACGAACTCCAACGTCTCGAAGGCAAAGCCCGGCGCGTCGCCGCCCGGATAGCCGTCCCAGCTGCCGGCCTTCAGGCAGCGCTCCATCTGCCCGGTGCGCACGATGATGTAGTCGCCGCGCTTGAAGGTGATTTTTTGCTTCTTCGCGGTCAAATCGAGATCGTCGCAGGTGATGCCATAGCCGTCGTCGAGGCAGTCCTTGCCGAGTGCGCGCGCCACGTCGAGGAACACGCCGCGGCCGACCATCTTGGCCTTGGTTTTCTCGATGCCGCACTTTTGCGCGCCGAACGACGACACTTCGCGGCAATCGTAACCGTTCCACATATTGTTCTCGTAAAACACATGGCCGAGGCCGTCCCATTGCGTGCCGCATTGCAGCGGCATCACCA
>Ga0208044_1002022_pt1 | contig 10338 bp, 12 predicted proteins | sample Sb_taG_8_FD_187712 | JGI IMG/M metagenome (GOLD analysis project Ga0208044, IMG submission 187712) | Peat soil microbial communities from Weissenstadt, Germany - Sb_50d_c_BC metaG (SPAdes) (version 2) | ecosystem: Environmental > Terrestrial > Soil > Wetlands > Peat | place: Germany... | reverse complement strand
CGACCAAGGAGAGGTGGCTGAGTGGTCGATAGCGACGGTTTGCTAAACCGTTAGACTGGGCAACCGGTCTCGGGGGTTCGAATCCCCCCCTCTCCGCTCGCACTGGCCAATCATCATGAGGCGCTCGCCACCTGCCATTTGGCATGCTCGACTCCGAGTTCGGCGACCCGGAATTGGGTCCACGTTGCATGCATGATGTGCTACGAAATGCTACGTTTTTCGGGGGTTTCTCGAAATTTTAGCGAGCCGTCATTTTCCACGCAAGTTAATGATGGGTAATGACTTAGACCGAAATTATCCTGACGTCGCTTCACCACCGCGTTCTTGGCGTAACTTTATTACGAGCAAAGGCTTTGCGGTGTTCTTGCCCATCAAACTCATACTTTCCAAAAGCGGCTCATACTGGCTACATTTGGCTACATGTCGGCTACGTATCGGCTACGTTTCCGGCTACGTATCGGCTACGTTTCCGGCTACGTATCGGCTACGTTTCCGGCTACGTATCGGCTACTTGTCCGCTATAAAGTGGCCGGGCCAGCTACTTTCTGACACCAGGGAATGAGGCTGGACCACGTTCGCTCTCCTGACGAAGGTCCGGACCGCGTCCTGGCAGACCGACCTCGGGTGAGTTCCGCCGCTTTGCGAATCGGGAAGCTCTTGCCGGCTCTTCCTATCCCTCCAGTTCACAAGCCTTGCACAATCGGCACATCCGGCGGCCAGGTTTCCCCGTATCGACGAAAACACGCCCGCGTGCCCTTTGCGGCGTGGGCGTCACGCGGGCCCTCTGATCACACCGAATTGTCAAAGACGCTTCGCACGATCCCGACATACATAGTGTACGACAAGATCGCCGGAATCTTGCGAGTGTCTCCGGAAGAGTGAAATGGAGGCGAGCTTGGAATCGAGCCTTCAGGGCGGCGTCAAGGCGCCGCGCAGCCGCCCAGGTTCGCCAGATGGTGCACGCCCAGACGCTCGGCGAGTTCCCGTAACCGGGCTCGGCTGGCGGCGAAGAAACGGCCCAGCAGCCGGCCGGCGGCCAGCTTCTGCAATCGCGCCTGCCAGTTCTCGGCATTGCTCCCCAGCCGCTCGAAGACCCCGGCCAGCTCACCGGAGATCACGGCTTTGCCCTCGCGGAACAACCGCCCGGTGTACTCCACCAGAAGCAGGTAATTGCCCAGCGAGAACCTTTCGATCATCCCTTCGCTCCAGATTTGGTGGCTGTCAGCTTACACCCTTCCTTCAAGTGTCTGAAATACCGAGATCGAATCGACTTACGACGCTCTCAGGAAACAGACCCCGCGCTGTAGAACCAAGATGTCAGAGCGCACGAATAAGGATGGCTACGAAGCTCAGAATCTTCAGCACGTTCCGAAAAGATGATTGACGGCCGGTTTCCGGAACGATAGCATCACTCGATCAGGAAGTGATTTGGCTCTCCAGACAGCTGGACGCTGCGGTAACGGAGACGAAGAGGGCTTCGGCGGGTTGATTGTAGGGAGACATGCCCCCCTTGCTCCTCCTGTCGATGTGTGGCCCGACAATCGACATCCGCTTTCGATGCCTTCATCGCTGGGCGAAAAACTCCCAACAACTTGGTTGGGGACAGTTCCTTACCGAGTACCAGAAGGAGACGCTGGGCTGAATCCATTCGAGCAACCGTAAGCAGAGGATGGATAAGGGAGAGCCCTAGGTGGTTCTCGCCGCCTGGACCAAGTCTGTTCCTCAACAGTTTCACATGCTCCATCCACAGTGGGTGCGAGTAACGAGGGTTCCGCTGTGTGCTAACTGCGTCGGAATAATGGAGAACTCAGGAGTGCGACCATGCGACATTTCGCCATTGCCTTGGCGTCTCTGTGCATGCTGCTAGTCGTTTCTCAGAGGACGAAAGCAGGCACGATTTACGACCTCCAGAACTACCCGGCCGATCAGAACGGCCACACACTTTCAGGGACAATAACGACCGACGGTACCATCGGCACACTCCAAGAAAGCAACATCAAATCTTGGAATGTGACGATCGACGCAACCGACAATTTTAGCTCCCACGACCCCGGAGCAGTTACATCAGTTGCCGGACTTGGGCTGGCAGCCACTGCAACCGAGTTGTCATTTGCAACATCACTATCTACAAATACATATTTTGTTATAGCTACAAATACTTCTGGAGGACCGCTATCCGAGTTGCTATGGAATCGAACCCTATCTCATGTCGACACAGAATATGTGGCGTGGTTTATGTCCCCCCCCCAAACTTCCGATCAACGCTCTGGTCAACTCTCGACCCGCAGATGGGAGGCACGGATCCGTGGGTATTAGCAGTGGCACAGGCCGCATCCGTGCCCGAGCCCTCAGCACTAGTGCTCGCGGGATCGGCAATCGTCTGCGGCCTCGCCTATGGTCTGGCACGCAAACGCCGGGCTCAACGCAAGGCAAGGAACGAATAGTAAGAACAAAGCCCCAAGGGCACGGGGGGCGAGCCGCAGTGCTTGCCAAGCCGGTCATTCTCCGGTATCACGGAGACCGCTACTCGCCCACCGCTGCCAGCGTCGAACGTAGGCCCCGATGTGGCTCAGGTCCACACCTCGCTCATAAAGCCGGGACACACGTTCCACGCAACTCTCCACCGCCTGCGGGGCGACCTCCAGCCCCGCAGGCGGGAACTGGGTAGCCCAGGGAATCAACCCCCGGCTGATCCTCCCACCGAAGGTCTTGCCGAGGGGTTGCTGGCCCAGACCTTGCGAACGAGCAGGGGCTTAGCCGACGCAAGGGTTCGTTCGTCCCCGACAGGGCTTGGTTCACAGTCGCCTGCTGCCCGCTCCTGGTCTCTGCGAGAAGGGCAAGTCACGAGCTTCGAGCAAACGAACAAGGTCGTTCCTCCCCTCCCTTCCCAAGTGTGGAGGGAGATAGTTCGTTTGCTCGAAGCAACCTCGGTCAAAGCCCTCGTGTCGCCCTCTCCCGATCAAGCCGGGCTTGGGCTTCCTGGTAGGACTGATTTCGGAAATGCCCGTAGACCCGCTCAATCATCGCCACCGACGTGCCTGCCATGCGTGCGACCAGCAGAGCGTCCACGCCCGCCATGAGCATTTCGCTGATCCAGAGATGGCGGAACGAGTAGATCGTGATCGTGGAGCGGATGCCTGCCCGGTTCCGAACCGTCTGAAACCGCTCGGCGATATTCACGTTAGAGTAAGCCCCGCCGGATAGTCTCGTGAAGACGTAGGCATCGGGTGAGAGCCCTTCGCATCGTCGTGCCATGATCCCGAACGCCGTTTCGTTGAGGTAGACTTGGCGAGGGCGTGGCTCCTTGAGCGTGTGGGTCCGCTTGTGATGACCGAGGACGATCTGCCGGGTCACCCGCTGGAAGTCTCGGCTCGGACGGCAATCAACTCGTGTGTACGGGCTCCCGTGGCGTGGTAGAGCCGGATCATGTCGCCCATCTGTCCGAAGCAATCAGCATCCGCCGCAGAGAGCAGGGCCTTGACCTCGGCATCGGTCAACAGGGAGGACTCGGTGAGCGTCTTCGGGGGGAGGCGGATCGGCTCGACGCTGGCGAACGGTCGGAATCCGCCTGGGAGCCATCCCTTCCTTGCCCCCTTTCGGTACATCGCCCCGATGCTGATGACATGCTTCTGGATGTAGTCGAGGGCATGACCCTTCGCCTTCAAGTCGTCTACGAACGCCTCCAAGTGCCTCCCCTTCATTTCCAGGGCAAGCAGATCTCCGAAGGAGTCCCGGAACCGTTGCAGACGGCGGCAGCGTTCCTTGTGTGCCTTCGTCCCCCGATGGCAGAGGACCCAATTCAGGAACCGCTCCGCCAGGTCATTGACGGTGAGATGGACGCCTGGCTGGACGTCGACGACCATTTTCGGGACCGTCTTGGCGGTGGCGAGGTGCTCGTGGAGTTTGCACATGGCGGCAGCGTGCGACACCTCGGTCACCCTGCCGAAGTACGTCGTCTTTCCCCCGGCATCGCTCGCCCAGTAGCCACCCTTCTGTCGCAATTTCGCTTGACGACCCATCGGCTGACATCCCCATAATGGGGACGAAACCGGCAGAATAGCCGGCATGAGCGACAGGCGATATGACATAAGTCCTTGTAGGAGAGGTGGCTGAGTGGTCGATAGCGACGGTTTGCTAAACCGTTAGACTGGGAAACCGGTCTCGGGGTTCGAATCCCCCCTCTCCGCTCCAACGACCAAAGCGGATGACAACCCGGCTGAGGTATATAAGCATCCCGCACCCCGCTCCATCGCCCGGTGGCTGATTGATGGAGTAGATCAGGCAAGCACCGTGTTAGCCCAGGGAAACGGCGATTAACGGCCCCGGACACCTTCGGAAGCCGCCCCATGCGCCTGACCGCTAAAACCCACGAGCTCGTCGGGCTCGATGACCCGATAGCCGCCCACGTCGGCGATCAGGCAGCCGGTGTCCTTCTGCACCCGAAGCGCGAATTCCTCGGCGAGCCGGTTGGTGCGTCCACCTTTCCACAGGCATCGCACGGCCCCGTTCTCGAACTGAACCTTGCACCCGCCGAGAGTCATGGTTCCGTCCGCGTCCCGTTCGCCCAGGTCGCGGAGGTGCCGGTGGACGACATCCATATCCAATGCCTTGGTGGGGACCGTCTGGCGGCGCTCCACAGCCGTGGGATCCAGATGGCCGATGGTCAGGCGGTGCAACATCGTCAGAGGCTCCTATCCCGTTGCGCCCGGAGCAGTCGCCGGGCTTCTTCCTTGATGGAAAGGCCGGTTTCGGGTGCGTGTTCCAAAGCCGCCTCGTGACTTCCCCGGATACCTTCCTCGAACTCGTGGGCGATGATGGCATCCTGCTTCACTGACGCTCTGCCCGCGTCATGTAACGATGATACGTCCGCAGGCATGGCTTCGGCAAGCAAGCCCGGCTTGAAAAGCCCCGCGTCCAGATTGATGCGCCCCGTCGGTGGATGCACGCCGCCTCCGTCCAACTGTTTGGGGTGAAACACAGCCAGCCGATAGTCGTTGTCCACGTCCAGCATGCCGATCCGTTCCTCAGGGACGCCGACCTCGCGCATGCGTTTCTTGGCAATCTCCTCCAACGGTTCCCAGTAGCGGGTGCAGAAATCGACGAGATGCTCGTCGATATCCTCGGGGATCGGCTTCAGGCCACGCGCCGAGGGCGAAAGGCCGATCATGGCCTGGCGTGGGTCTACTGGTTTCTCGCGGGCAAGTTTCCCGGACAGGCCTTTGGCCGCCGAGACGATTCGGCTGAAGAGGCGTCCGATAGGGTGGAGCGGTTCCATTGCGGAAGTGTTCCATACGTGGAGACTTCGTGCAAGGACTTCTATTCCGAGCGCTCTTCATGGCGCGCGATCAAGACAGCGGTCATCTGCTGGCGGGCGATAAGGGGACGGCGGGCGATAAGGGGACGGGAGTAGTTTTCTTGACAGTCGGAGCGCGTGTCGTTATCCTCGGCCTGAACGATGAGCCCAAGAACGACTCCCGTCCCCTTATCTCGCTCCAAGCGGCCGCGGGCATCAACCAAAGGGCGACGGCAATCGTGCCCGCCACTGTGTGCGGTGCGAGCCTCATGGCGAGAGTCCTTGACCTGTCCTGGAAAGCCCCGGCCGCGACCGGATCAGAACCGGTCTGCCGGGGACTATTCCTCCAGGTAAGCACAAGCCCCGCACGGTCATGAGTTGGCGGTTCCAGGTTGGGATGGGCTCTTTCCCGATGCACAGCGATCAGTTCTGGTCGATCCAGTTGAAGCCGCTGGTCCACTGGGGCGGAGTCCGGTTGACCCTGGGAGCGTAGTAGTAGCTTGCAGGCGTGGGATAGATCACGGGTGAAAGCCCCGGCAGGTTCGGCGTCGAGAACGACGTCGCTGGCGATGCGTACACCCGTCCATCATATCCACGGCTGTACATCATGACGGGCGCGGCGACTGAGCGTAGTGGGGAAAGCGGACCGTACAGGGACATTGACTGGTCGCCGTAAGTCTCGAGCGGAGAATATCCTCCGCCGGCCGGCCAGTTGCCGCGGACCACGATGTAGGGAGTCGGCTGGAACGTTCCCAGTGGCGCCGTCACGGGGCTAACACAAACCGCCCGCGCTGCGGGCCCGACCTCTTGCACACGCGGCGATTCGAAGCGATCTTGGGCGACCGCGACCCCCACGGGGAAAACCATGAAGGCCAGTAAACTGCGATACTTCAAGAAGAAACGGCGCGACGACCCGATGCAAATCATGAGACAACCTCAAGGATGTGAGATCGAGAGTAGGACGGGAGAAATCGTCCGTCGAGAATTCGCAAAGATTCCTTGAGGAAATCTACCCGATGAATCAGGTCATGGGGCCGGTTTTTCCTTTCACGAGAGATTTCTGTTCTTGGCGACCATCTGATGCAACTCATCGACGATGCGCGCAGCCCCCGCACCCAGTGGTGAACGAAGGATTTCGTGCAGCTTGGACATCAATTCCCCCTCCCGCAAGAGCAGAGAATCGAAGCTCATCGATGCACTCTTTCGTTGTGGCTCGACGCTGAACCGCGGCTCTTCGGCCCTGGTCTCGCTCAGTGTGGCGTAGGGAGAATGCATGCCAGCATGTGAGTTGCCGGCTGAAAAGGTGAGCGGTCCGCCGTCCGCTGGGATCCAGTCCGCGAATTCGCGCCCGCGGGCTGCCGAGACCGTATGGTGGTCGTTCACCGCGTAAGTGGCCTGATGGACAGGGGCTTCCGGGTGTCCGAGGAGCTCATCCATCGAGACCTCGAGTGCCACCGCGATCCGCCTCAGTGTGCCGGCGCGAGGCAGTCCCGTTTTGCCACTTTCGATTTGATAAAGAGCCGTCCGAGAAATCTCGGCGCGGCTGGCGAGCTCATCGGGGCCCCACCCCTTGGAGTAGCGGAAATCTCGAACGCGCTGAGCCAAGGAAATCACTTGAGTTATCCTCGCCATTGAGATCTGTGGAGAGAGGATCCGTCCATAACCGACCGAATCAGACGGACAACATCCGGTCGTGCGTCGTCGTTCATCCTGTCTCAAAAAGCGTGTTGCCGTCATGCAAAAATTTACAAAACCTTCGTTTCACCGTCAAGCAGGCATAACAAGAAAAATAAGGCGACATAGTAGGCCTGCGAACTCGATACCGTGATGACAGGCCAGCTGCGCCATTTACAAAGATGATCATGTAGTGATTATTCAGAACATGAACTTCTGCTGGCAATCTGGTTTTCGAGGGTTCTTTACGGCGTGGGAAAGCACGCCATCGCTTCCGTTGATAACAACCCCTGAAATGGATTTGACAGCTCATTCACAAGGAAATCAGGACTGCCGTCCATTTTTGTCTATGAGCAGCAGTGTAAAGGGTGCCAGTACGCAAGGACGGCGTCGGATGCAGGAAGTCGACGGAACCTGGTCGTTGGAGCTCCAGCGGCCTCGACCAAACAAAGCAGATTCATGGGCAGAACGCTTAAACAGAAAGATTGGCCAGGATCATCTTTTATGGCGGCAAAGGACGACGCAACGCAAAGAAAAAAACATGGTGCGAGCGGATTCTCGCCTTCAGTCATGCTGGAACGCTTGGGTTCACAGCACCCGGGTGCGACGGAGTAGCATTCGTCAGCTTGGTTACGTTTCACCTTCCTGCCGCTCGTATCCTCACGGTTTCTCGGGGGGTCGCCCTTCAAGTTCGCCGAGAATTCCCACCAGCAGCGCGGGATCGCGCTTGGTGAGCAGGTGGGCGATTCGCGACTCGGGAAACTCGAGCTTCCTGAGGCTTTCCTCGACGCGTTTCCAGAGCCGGTCGGTTTTCTTGCCTTCCGAAAGGTAAAGCTCGGTGGCCAGCTCGGAGAGCTGCTGGTGCTTGATCGCGTCGAAATTCTTGTAATAACGGTTGATGATTTTCTTTTGATAAGGCGAATAGTCGGTCATAGGAGTCAGTCCTTTCGATGGCCAGGGATTTGTGACCCACTCATCCTACAACGCCGCCGGGACAGGGGCCAGAATGGTTCGGGATCGAGCCCCTTCGGCAGCGCGGCTGCCAGCGGTGACCCGGAACGGGCGTCCGGCTTCGAGACTCTCCGGCAAGGAGCTGACCAGATCCGTTCCCATATTCTGGCAAGAGCAGGTCGCGGTTGACAGGTCCGGCACTGCGGTCTGTAATGCGGATCGAGTTGACGGTCTGGATCGCGAATCGGACTCGCATCCCGGAGGGCGTGATGACGGGTCAGGAAAGCGGCCGGAGCCGGCTCGAACGTCCCGGGCTGGTGTGCAAACTTGTTGTTGCCGCCCTGGCGTTTGCGTTCCTGGCGTATGTTGCGCAGAGGGGAGCCCGACGGGCAAGCGATTTCAAGTATGTTTACGGTGCGGCACGGTTTATCTGGACGACCGGCGCGCTGAACGTTCGGGCTCAGGCACGGTATCCGGTCACCTTCCACGTGCTGCTCGCCCCCCTGGCGGCCCTTCCGCTTGGCGCCGCCGTCGCAGTATGGGCCGTGCTCTCCATGGCAGCCGTCGCCGCGCTTCCCGCGGTGCTTCATCGCCTCACGCAGATCGAGCCCCGGCACCAGCTTCCAGCTTGGGCCCTCACGGCGCCATTCTTCATCGACGCACTTGTTCTCGGCCAAAGCGACCCGGTCAATCTGCTGCTGGTCGCGGCGGGCCTGTTTTCCGCCAGGAAGGGCCGGGGTGCCATCGGCATGGGACTGATCGGTCTGGCCGGGCTGATCAAGTTCTTACCGCTCTTGCATTGGGCAACCGGCGTGGCCCGGCGGAGGTCAAGAGACGTCTGGCTGGGCATGGCGCTCACGTGCGCATTCGGGCTCGGGATTCTTGTCGCCGCCGTGGGCTGGAATGATGCCGTGGACGGCATCGGCAAGCAGGTCGAGTTGCTGCGCGGCTGGGACAGTCCCCGCGGCATCATCGAGCGTGGGGCCGACCTGCGGCCCAACAACGAAAGCATCCCGATGGTGCTGGTTCGATTTTGTGGAGGGTCTCGCCAGGTTGCCGACGCCGCGAGTACCAATCGGCTGCCTCTGCGGACGATCTTGGCGATCTGGTATGGAGCACTCGCGGCCCTCGCCGGCGCCTGGCTCTGCGCTCTTGTGCCCGCGGAGCGCGTGCCGCCCGAGCGGGGCTGGCTGGCGATGTTCGCACTGACCTCGATCGTCATGCTCGCCTCGACGCCGATCTGCTGGAACCATTACTTCCTCTGGACCATGCCCGCCGCGCTCTTCCTGCTGCACCGCCCCAAACTCTTGATCATGCTGGCGCTGCTCTCGCTGGGTATCACCATGTGGCCGGCGGCGCGTTCGCTGGGATGCCACATATTGATGGCGATCGGTCTCTTCGTCGTGGTCATTCACGACCTGCGGCGTGAACCGGTGGGCGGGGCTCATTCAGCGAGTACTTGAGTCCTGTCTGCCATCGCATGGGTCCTGTCCCGAGCACTCATCGCCACTGCTGGTGGTCTGCTCACTTCCGGGATGCTAAAGTCGTGGTGCAAGGACTTTAACACTCTGACCGGGGGATGATTCATGAAGGGCGTACAGTTCTTGGTTGACGAAAAGGGGATCAAGACCGGAGTCCTGATCGACCTTAAAAAGAATGGCAAACTCTGGGAGGACTTTTTCGATCTGGCTCTGGCGCGGGACCGGCAAGAAGAACCGCGTGAATCCCTTCAGGCGGTCAAGGAGCAATTGAAGAAGGCGAAGCGTCAGTCCCATGGATGAATACTCCGTCGTCTTCGCGCGCTCCGCCAGAAAAGAACTGGTGGCTTTGCCTGCCAAGCTCGCACAAAGAGTACTCACTAACATCGAGGGGCTGCAACGGGATCCTCGTCCTCCGGGATGCAAGAAACTCGAGGGTTCCGTGAATCTGTGGCGGATTCGCATCGGCCACTACCGGGTTCTTTATGCCATTGACGATGAACACCGCATCGTCGACGTTATCGCGGTTCGACACCGGCGTGATGCCTACCGCTGAGGTCGCCGTGCCTCGCTCTTTACCACTCCAGCCGTGACGGTCCCGGTTCACACCACGAACTTCTCGCGGAACTGGTCGAGGCTGGCCCGACGGCCAAGGAGTACGATGCTGTCGCCGGGTTCGAGAGGCTTGTCGCCGCTGGGGGGGAACTCGACACGACCGTCGGCTCGCTTGATGGCCATCACCATGACGCCGGTCAGGCGGCCGATGTCGGCGTCGCGGAGTGTCTGGCCGCTCAGGGGGCTATCGGCGTGGATCGGGATGTCATTCATCTCGATGGCCAGGCTGTATCTCTGGGTCACGAGCTCCACAAATTCCACGGCCGCCGGGTTCGTGAGCAGCGAGACGATGCGGTGGGCGCCGATGACGGCCGGCATGATGACGTG
>Ga0208044_1002020_pt1 | contig 10349 bp, 9 predicted proteins | sample Sb_taG_8_FD_187712 | JGI IMG/M metagenome (GOLD analysis project Ga0208044, IMG submission 187712) | Peat soil microbial communities from Weissenstadt, Germany - Sb_50d_c_BC metaG (SPAdes) (version 2) | ecosystem: Environmental > Terrestrial > Soil > Wetlands > Peat | place: Germany: Weissenstadt... | reverse complement strand
CGCGGCCTGGTGGAGATCGACGACGCCAGCCCCATCGACGATGCCAGCCTCCCGGAGGCGGCCACAGCGCAGGCCGCCGCCGAAGGGCTGCCGCCAATCCGGGGATACGACGAAGCCCTGGCGGCCGCCTCGCCGGAACGCGACTTCCCGGCGCGCAGCGGCGACGACGTCTACATCATCTACACCGGCGGGACGACGGGCTACCCGAAGGGCGTGCTGTGGCGGCACGAGGACATCTGGCGCACCCTGGCCGGCGGCATGGACTTCCTCACCGGCGAACCGACGCCTGACGAGTGGGCGCAGTCCCGCAAGGGCCTGGACAACGGTGAGTTCGTCAAGCTCTGCGCGGCGCCGCTCATCCACGGCAACGCCCAGGTGGCCGCGCTGGCGGGCCTGTTCTCCGGGGAGACCATCGTGCTGCTGCCCGCCTTCGACGCCCGCGAGGTCTGGCGCGCGGTCGAGCGGCATCACGTCAACGTGCTGGTCATCATCGGCGACGCGATGGCCAGGCCGCTGGTCGAGGCCTTCCTGGCCGGGGACTACGACGCCTCCTCGCTGGTCGCCGTCTCCTCCAGCGCGGCGCTGTTCTCCCCGGCGGTCAAGGACGCCTGCGCCAAGGCACTGCCCGATACCGTGATCACCGAAGCGATCGGCTCCACCGAGACCGGCTTCGCCGGGATCAGCTTCGTGAGCGCCGGCGATCCGCACCGCGGCGGCCCGACCGTCATGGCCGGCCCGGACGTCATCGTGCTGGACGAGCACGGCGGCGTGGCCGGTCCCGGTCAGGTCGGTCGGCTGGCCCGGGGCGGGCACGTCCCGCTTGGCTACTACAAGGACCCCGAACGGACCGCGGCGATGTTCGCCGAGGTGAACGGGAAGCGCTACGCCGTGCCCGGGGACATGGCCCGGGTCGAGGACGACGGGACCGTGACGCTGCTCGGCCGCGGCAACACGTGCGTGAACACCGGCGGCGAGAAGGTCTTCCCCGAGGAGGTGGAGGGGGCGCTGAAGTCCCACCCCGACGTGTTCGACGCGCTGGTCATCGGCGTGCCCGACGAACTGCTCGGCCAGCGGGTGGCCGCGCTCGTGCAGCCGCGGCCGGGCGCGGCGCCCGACCTGGCGGCGCTCACCGAGCACGTCCGCGGCCAGATCGCCGGGTACAAGGTGCCGCGCAGCATCTGGCTGACCGAGGCCATCAGGCGCACGGTGTCCGGCAAGGCCGACTACGGATGGGCGCGCGAGTACGCCGCCGGCCACCCGCCGGTGAGCGTGAAACCGTGAGCCCGCTGCGGACGGCCCTGTGCGACCTGCTGGGCATCGAGCATCCCATCGTCGGTTTCACCCCGTCCGAGCACGTCGCCGCCGCGGTCAGCCGGGCCGGCGGCCTCGGGGTGCTCGGCTGCGTCCGCTTCAACGACCCGGCCGACCTTGAGGCCGCGCTGGACTGGATGGACAAGAACACTGACGGCCGCCCGTACGGCATCGACGTCGTCATGCCGGCCCGGGTACCCGCCGAGGGCGCCGTCCGGGACCTGGACCAGCTGATCCCGGAAGGACACAAGGACTTCGTCGAGCAGACGCTGCTCAAGCTCGGGGTGCCACCGCTGCCCGACGGCACGCGGGCCGCCGACGGCGTCCTCGGCTGGCTGCACTCGGTGGCGCGCAAGCACGTCGAGGTGGCGCTGGCCCATCCCGCGCGGCTGATCGCGAACGCGCTCGGCCCGCCGCCGCCCGACGTCATCTCGGCCGCCCATGAGCGCGGCATGCTGGTCGCGGCGCTGGCCGGGAAGGCCGAGCACGCGCTCAAGCAGGTCGCGAGCGGCGTGGACATCGTGGTCGCCCAGGGCTACGAGGCGGGCGGGCACACCGGCGAGATCGCCAGCATGGTGCTCATCCCGGAGATCGTCGACGCGGTCGGCGGAAGGGCACCGGTGCTCGCCGCGGGCGGGATCGGCTGCGGCCGCCAGATCGTGGCCGCGCTCGCGCTCGGCGCCGCCGGGGTCTGGATGGGCTCGGCCTGGCTGCTCACGCAGGAGTATGCGCAGCTGACCTCGGCGCCGGCCGTCACCGAGGCGCTGCTCGCGGCCACGTCGTCGGACACCGTCCGGTCCAGGATCTACAGCGGCAAGCCCGCCCGCCTCCTGAAGAACCGGTGGACCGACGCGTGGGAACAGCCGGGCGCGCCCGAGGCGCTCCCGATGCCGCTGCAGAACCTGCTCGTCAGCGAGGCCCACCAGCGCCTCATGCGCTCCGGGCAGCCGGACGTGGTGCCGATGCCGGCCGGGCAGATCGTGGGCCGGATCACCGAGGTCCGGCCGGTCGCCGACGTGATGGCCACGCTCATCGCCGAGACGGACGAGACCCTGCGCCGCCTGCGATGATGATGCTGCGATGATGAGGCGATGAAAATCGCCGTCTCGGCCGGCTACTGGTCGGCCGGCCCGCCGCCCGGCGCGGCGGACCTCTTCCAGGCCGCCGAACGTCTCGGGCTCGACCAGATCTGGACCGCCGAAGCCTACGGCAGCGACGCCTGGACCCCGCTGGCCTGGTGGGGGTCGCGGACCTCACGGGTCCACCTCGGCACGGCCGTCTCCCAGCTGTCCGCCCGGCCGCCGGTCACCCTGGCGATGACCGCGATGACCATGGACCACCTCACCCAGGGGCGGGTCCTGCTCGGCATCGGCACCAGCAACCCGCAGGTCGTCGAGGGCTGGTACGGCCAGCCGTACCCCCGCCCGCTGGAGCGCACCAGGGAATACATCGACATCGTCCGCCAGGTCATCGCGCGCCGGGAGCCGGTCAGCTACGACGGCAAGCACTACCAGCTGCCCCTGCCGGCCGAGAGGGGAGGCACCGGCCTGGGCAAGCCGCTGCGCTCGATCCTGCACCCGTACCGGACCGAGATCCCCATTTACCTCGGCGCGGAGGGACCGAAGAACGTGGCCCTCGCGGCGGAAATCGCCGACGGCTGGAACGCGATCTTCTTCTCGCCGGCGATGAACGACTTCTACGCCGCCGCCCTGGCCGAAGGTTTTGCCCGGCCCGGCGCTCGCCAGTCCCGCGACACGTTTGACGTGGTGGGCGGCCCGCTGGCCATCATCGTCGATGATGATGCCGAACGAGCGGCGGATCTCGTTCGGCCGACTCTGGCTCTTTATATCGGCGGGATGGGGGCGCGCGGCGTCAACTTTCACCACGAGGTCTTCGCCCGGATGGGCTACGAGGCGCAGGCCCGGGCGATCCAGGACTTCTACCTGGCCGGCGACAAGAAGAGCGCCATCGCGGCCGTGCCCACCAAGCTGGTGGAAGACGTGGCCCTTATCGGCCCGTGGGCCAAGATCACCGACGAGATCCAGCGCTGGAAGCAGACCGTCCTCACCACGTTCTCGGTCAACTGCGACCCGCGCCTGCTAGAAAGGATCGCGAACCTTATCCGCTGAGGCCTCAGCCGCCAGCCTGAGCGAGGCTCGCGCCGATGCGGCGGAGCTGGGCGGTTGCGCCGCCGAGGGTGAACTCGTGGTGCTTGGCCGCCACGAAGTAGCGGTGCACCGGGTAGGACATGTCGATGCCCAGCCCGCCGTGCACGTGGACCGCGGTGTGCGCCACCCGGTGGCCGGCGTCGGCGGCCCAGAACTTGGCCGTGGCGACCGCGGTGCCGGCCGCCGCGTCACCCTCGCCCCCGGAAGCCAGCAGCCAGGCGGCCTGCCACATGGTGAGCCGGACCGCTTCGGTGTCGATGTAGGCGTCGGCCAGCCGCTGCGTCACCGCCTGGAACGAGCCGATCGGCCGGCCGAACTGCACCCGGTTCCGCGCGTACTCCGCGGTCATCTCCAGCGCCCGCTCCAGGACCCCGGCTTGGAGCGCGCACAGTCCCACGGTGCCCCGCGACACCAGCCAGCCGGTGACCTGGCCGCCCTGCCCCGGGCCGAGCACCCGGTCATCGTCCAGCGTGACGCCGTCCAGCACGACCCGCCCGGCCTCGGCGAAGTCCGTCAGCCGCTGCGGCTCGACGGACACCCCGTCATCCGATGGCGAGACCAGGAATACCGTCACCCCGTCGGCAGTCGCGGCGGGCACCAGGAACACGTCCGCCCGCGGCGCGGCGGGCACCGCGGTCTTCACGCCGGACAGCACCCACCGGCCGGCCGTCCGGACCGCGTTGGCCGACGGGAAACGCGGGTCGTCGCCGTCCTCCTCGGCCAGCGCGGCCGTGAGCACGACCGCGCCCTGGCCGGCCGGGACAACCCACCGGGCCCGTTGCGACGGCGAGCCGAACTCGGCGATCGCGCCGGCCCCGAGCACGATCGAGGCGAGGTAGGGCACGTCCGAGACGGCCCGGCCGATCTCGGCCAGGACCGAGCAGTGCTCGAGCAGGCCGAGCCCGGCCCCGCCGAGCGAGGTGGGCAGCCCGGCCGAGAGCACGCCGGCCGCGGCGAGGTCGGCCCAGGGCGTGTCTCGTTCGGCCAGGATCTTCCTGGCCAGTCCGGCGAGCTCGTCCTGCGCTTCGCTGGGCGTGAAGTCCATCAGTTCCTCCGCAGAGCAGGCAGGCCGAGCCCGGCCGCCGCGATGATGTCGCGCTGGACCTCGTTCGTGCCGCCGCCGAAGGTCAGGATCAGCGCGGCCCGGTGCGCCCGCTCGATCCGGCCGGCCAGCACCTCTCCGGCCGACCCGGAACGCACCTGCGCGTTCGCGCCGAGCACCTCCATCAGCAGCCGGTACGCCTCGACGGCGAACTCGGTGCCGAACACCTTGGTGGCCGAGGCCGCGGCCGGCCCGAGGGCACCGCCGTCCGCCGCGATCTTCCAGTTGACGAGCTTGAGGAACTCGGCCTTGGCGTGCACCCGGGCCAGGTTCAGCTGCACCCATTCGGCGTCGATCACCCGCTGCCCGCTGGCCAGCTTGGCCGATGCCGCCCAGTCCCGCACGTCGGCGAGCGCCGACATCACCGGCGCCGCCGAGGTCAGCGCCACCCGCTCGTGGTTGAGCTGGTTGGTGATCAGCGGCCAGCCCTGGTTCTCCTCACCCACCAGTTCGGTGGCCGGAACGCGCACCGAGGAGTAGTACGTGGCGCTGGTCATCACGCCCGCGACCGTGTGCACCGGCGTCCAGGAGAAGCCCTCGGCCGACGTGGGCACGATGATGATGGACAGGCCCTTGTGCCGGTCGGCCCCGGTCCGGCAGGCCAGCCACACGTAGTCGGCGTACTGGATCAGGCTGGTCCACATCTTCTGGCCGTCGATCACGTAGTCCGCCCCACCCACCTCCCCTTCCCCCTTCACGAGCCTCGCGGTGGTGCGCAGCGACGCCAGGTCGGTTCCGGCCTCCGGCTCGGAGTAGCCGATCGAGAAGTGGATCTCGCCCGCGGCGATCCGCGGCAGGTAGAACTCCTTCTGCGCCGGGGTGCCGAACCGCATGATCGTCGGCCCCACCGTGTTGATGGTCAGGAACGGCACCGGTACCCGCGCGATCGCCGCCTCGTCGGTGAAGATGAGCTGGTCCAGCATGGTGCCGCCGCGTCCGCCGTGCTCCTGCGGCCAGCCGAGGGCCAGCCAGCCGTCACGGCCGAGCTGCCGGACCACCTGACGGTAGGCCTGCCCGTCCCCGTAGTCGCCGTCGCCCTGGGCCAGCGCCGCGCGGACTTCCGGCGTCATCAGGCCGCCGAAGTACCCGCGCAGCTCGCGGCGGAGCCGTTCCTGTTCGGGGGTGTAGGCGATGCGCATGCGCTCCCCTAAAGTAGAACGTGTTCTAGCACATGAGTCTACAACGGGGAGATGCGGATGCCCGAGGCGTTCATCGTCGACGCCGTGCGCACCCCGGTCGGCCGCCGCGGCGGCGGGCTGGCCGCGGTGCACCCGGCCGATCTCGGCGCGCACGTCATCGCCGCCCTGCTGGCCCGCACCCAGGCCGATCCGCTGGCGGTCGACGACGTCGTGTTCGGCTGCGTGGATACGGTCGGCCCGCAGGCCGGCGACATCGCGCGGACGGCCTGGCTCGCGGCGGGCCTGCCCGAGGCGGTGCCCGGCGTCACCGTGGACCGGCAGTGCGGCTCATCGCAGCAGGCGGTGCACTTCGCCGCCCAGGCGGTGCTCAGCGGGACCGCCGACCTGGTGGTCGCCGGCGGCGTGCAGAACATGAGCATGGTCCCGATCGCATCGGCGATGAGCCCCCCGTACACCGACCCGTTCAGTGGCTCGGCGGGCTGGCGCGCCCGGTACGGCACCGAGGAGATTTCCCAGTTCCGGGCGGCGGACCTGATCGCGGACAAGTGGGGGATCGGCCGCCCGGAAATGGAGCGGTACGCGCTGGCCAGCCACCAGCGGGCGGTGCGCGCGATCGACTCGGGAGCGTTCGACGCCGAGATCGTGCCGTACGGCGACCTGAGCGTGGACGAGTGCCCGCGCCGCGACACCACCGGCCAGAAGATGGCCGCGCTCACGCCGCTGCGGCCAGGCGGCCTGGTCACCGCGGCCCTGTCCAGCCAGATCGCGGACGGCGCGGCGGCGCTGCTGGTCGCCTCCGATCGCGCGCTGGAACAGTACGGACTGCGCCCGCGGGCCCGGATCGCCCACCTGTCGGCCCGCGGCGACGACCCGGTGCTGATGCTGACCGCGCCGATCGCGGCGACCGCGCACGCGCTGCGGCGGGCCGGGATGTCCCTGGACCAGATCGACCTGGTCGAGATCAACGAGGCGTTCGCCCCGGTGGTGCTGGCCTGGCAGCGCGAGACCGGCGCGGACCTGGCCCGGGTGAACGCCAGCGGCGGGGCGATCGCGCTCGGCCACCCGCTCGGCGCCACCGGCGCCCGCCTGCTGACCACCCTGGTGCACGCCCTGGAGCGCACCAGCGGCCGCTACGGCATGGTCACCATGTGTGAAGGCGGCGGCCAGGCCAACGTGACGATCATCGAGCGGGCCTAGACTCTCATCCCAAGGGAGGCGGATGTGATCTGGGCGCGCAGGGATAGGTCCAAGCGGGGCAGCGCCGCGTTCGGCCCCGGCGCGGCCGAAGGTCCATCGGCCGCGGTCAGCCGCGCGACGATGCTGTCGGAGCACGGCGACGTCGAAGGCGCGCGGGCGGCCTACCAGCAGGCGATCGACTCCGGGCACCCCGAGGTTGCCCCGGCGGCGGCGTACAGCCTCGGCCTCCTGCTCGGCCAGCACGGCGACTGGGCCGGGGCCCAGGCGGCCTACTGGTACGCGGCCAACTCCGGCCACCCCGAGCACGCGCCTCCGGCGGCACGAAACCTCGGGCATCTGTTCAAGCGGCAGGGCCGGTTCCGTCAGGCGCGCGAGGCGTACGAGCTGGCCATCCATTCCGGTCACGCCGACGTGGCTCCCTGGTCCATGGTCCACCTCGGGAACCTGCTCGTTCACTACCGGAACCCGGAAGGCGCCCGCGCCTGCTATCAAGCGGCCGCTGAATCCGGGCACCCCGAAGCCGCGCGACGAGCCGCCAGGCACCTGGATGCCATGCAGATGTGAAGCACCCGGACCGTTCGGACGAATTATCCCGAACGAACCGGGCTCAAGCCTTCCGGACCGCGGCGAGCCGGTCCAGGCAGCGCTCCGCCTCGGCCATGATCGCCTCGATCAGTTCCTGGCAGCTGGGCAGGTCGTCGATCAGCCCGGCCACCTGGCCGGATGACATCAGGCCGAGATCGGCTCTGCCGTCCACCATGGCCGCGCGCAGCAGCACCGGCGTGTTCGCGGCCATCAGCACCTGGCCCCAGGTCAGTTCGGTGTCCCGGTGCATGGCCTGGCCCTGGCGGATCATCTCCGGCCAGCTCAGCCCGCTCACGCCGCGGAACGCGGCGGCGTTGCGGGCCGACCGGATGAGGGCCTCCGCCCGCCGCGGCGCGCTTAGCCAGCCCGCCCCCGCCTCCGGCCCCTCGAGATGGTCAACCATGGTCGTCCGTAGCACTCGGTGCGGCACCCCGTCGACGCGCCTGGTGACCACTGTGCCGTCCAGGCCGGCCGCCAGGTAGACCCGCTTGACCTCTTCGGCCACCGGGCTGTCGCTGGTGAGCAGGAACCGGGTGCCCATCGCGATGCCGGCCGCGCCGTAGGCCAGCGCCGCGACCAGGCCCCGGCCGTCGAAGAACCCGCCTGCCGCGATCACCGGGATGTCCACCGCGGCCGCGACCTGGGGGATCAGCAGGCTGGTCGGCACCGCGCCGACGTGCCCGCCGCCCTCGCCGCCGGTCGCGATCACCGCGTCGATGCCCCACCCTGCGACCTTCTCCGCGTGCCTGCGCGCGCCCACCGAGGCGATGGTGGTCACCCCCGCGTCCTTGAGCGCCGCGATCAGCTCCGGCTTCGGGGCCTGGGCGAACGAGGCGACGGGGACACGCCCGGCGATGATGAGCCCGATGCGCTCGGCCGCGTCGGGCGCGTCGGCGCGCAGGTTCACGCCGAACGGCGCGTCGGTCCGGCCGGCGGTCTCCTTGATAGCGTCCCGCAGTTCGTCCAGGCTCATCGTCGCCGACGCGATGAGGCCGAGGCCCCCGGCGTTCGACGTCGCCGCGGCCAGCCGCGGCCCGGACACGTAGCCCATCGCGGCCTGCACGACAGGGTGGCGGATGCGCAGGAGTTCGGTCAGCGGCGTGCGGATCACGCTATCTCCCGCTCCCGTGCCCCGCCGGGATCGAGCCGGGTGCGGATCAGGTCGAGCTCGGCGGCCGTCGGCGCCCTCGTCACCGGCACCTGATCGGGAACGACCAGCGGGAAGCCGGTGGCGGCCAGCACGTCGCCCACCTGCACCCCCGGATGGACCGAACGCAGCCGCATCGTGCGCTCCGCAGTCCCGAAGTCCAGCACCGCCAGGTTCGTCACCACGACGCGCAGCTCGCACGCACCCCGGTCGTAGCCGACGCCGCAGACCATGTCCACGCCGCTGGTGAAGACGCGCGGCGAGTGCCGCGGGACCCAGTAGCTGACCGGGTGGTTCACCGTGTTGCCCGGCGCGCCCCGCACGCCGAGCAGCTGCGCCTTCGGGCGCTTCCAGTCGCCGATGCAGGAGATGTTCTGGTTCCCGTACCGGTCGATCTGCGCCGCGCCCATCATCACGTGCCTGCGGCCGGCCGCGAGCATCGTGAACACCTTGGCGTACGGCAGCCAGCCCTCCACCTGGCCGTCGGCGTCGAGCAGGTATGCCTCGCCGTCGGTCAGCAGCAAATCGGGCGCGAACGTGAGCCGGGCCAGCCGGGCACCCAGGGACGGGATCAGCCCCATCGGGCTGGCCAGGATCGCGCCGTCGCCGCGCCACGCCTCGGCGCAGGCCACCACGCAGACCTCTGCCCGCGTCGGCTCCTGTGTCACCTGCGGACGGCTTCCTGGTAGGCGGCCTCGTCACCGTCCAGGTACTCGGCGCGGAACCGCTGCCATTGCTCCGGGTCGGCGGCGGCGCGGGCGTAGTGCGCCTGGAACGCCTCGTCGCGGCCGTAGTCGGGGACGCAGCTGGTGAAGTGCGCGCCGTTCGGGGTCTCCGCCACGGCGTGCACCATGGCCCGGTTGAGCAGCAGGGTCTGCGGCGGCCCGGACAGGGACGGCACGATCTGCTCGCAGGACACGTAGGCGCGCTCGGCCGCCAGGCAGAACAGGTCGTCGAAGTACGGGTCGGGGCCGAGGTACTGGCCGTTGCCCGCGGCGTCCGCCCGGTTCATGTGGACCAGCGCGGCGTCCAGCCGCAGCGCCGGCATGGCGACCAGTTCCTCCCCGATGCCGAACGGGTCGCCGTACGGCGAGCGGACCGTGCGCAGCTCCGGGTTGACGTCGAGCACGCCGGAGCGCAGGCCCGCCCGGATCGGCAGGAACGGCAGCCGGTGCGCGGCGGCGAGCAGGCCCCAGTGCAGCATGCCCTCGTCCAGCTCGGTCAGCTCCACCGTCCCGTCCTGCCTGGCCCGCCTGAAGTGCGGCTCGAGCGCGATCGAGTCCAGCGAGGCGAAGCCGGTGACGACCCGCTTGGCCTGCCCGGACGCGACCAGGAGCCCGACGTCGGGACCCGCGTAGCTCACGATAGTGAGGTTCTTCAGCGGCGACCGCAGGATGGCGCGCACCAGGGCCATGGGCTTGCGCCGCGATCCCCAGCCGCCGATCCCGATCGTCATCCCGTCCCGCAGTTCCGCGACGACGTCCTCCGGGGTCAGTGCTAGCCCGGGGGGACGACCCCCCGGAACCCCCCGCTGCCGGGGCGCCTCGAGGCGCCGCCTTCCCTCGTCGCTCGTTCCTCGCTCCTCAGTCCAGGCGCCGCCGCGCCCCGGCGGCTCGCTCATCCGCAGGGCCCGTCCACGAACGCCTGCCGCGCCCGGTGGCCGACGCCGGCCAGGTTCAGCTCGAAGGTGAACCCCTGCT